>Ga0335072_10001610_pt1 | contig 36399 bp, 31 predicted proteins | sample Lox_Sample_21_FD_206725 | JGI IMG/M metagenome (GOLD analysis project Ga0335072, IMG submission 206725) | Soil microbial communities from Loxahatchee National Wildlife Refuge, Florida, United States - Lox_Sample_2.1 | ecosystem: Environmental > Terrestrial > Soil > Wetlands | place: USA... | reverse complement strand
TGGACAAGGCGTCGATTCCCGTCCAGCCTTTCATGCGGTAATCGGAAAGAACGATATCGACCGGCTGTTCGCGCAATTGCCGGACGAAATCCTCACGGTTGGCGACGGCAGTCGCCTGGCAATCGAGATCGGATTTTTCGAGATTGCGGAGGCAGAGCTCGATATCATCGGGATCATCATCGACGATCAGCAGGCGCAATGGTCTCACGTCGCCCAAATCCTGCCTTGGTGGTGCGTCGGACATCAGGGCCTCGTTTCCTCTGGATCCTATTTCGGGACAAACGCGGCGACAGGAGGCCCGTTGTTGAGGAGCATCCAATACATCCCAAGCTGCTGAACGACATCCTGGAATTCGCCGAAATTCACCGGCTTTTGAATGTAGCTATTCACCCCGAGCTTGTAACTCTTCACCAGGTCCGTCTCTTCCTTGGAAGAGGTAAGGATGATGATGGGAATGGCTTTGGTGCGCGCCTCGCCCTTCACTTGTTCCAAAACTTGCAAGCCGTCGATTTTAGGAAGCTTGAGATCGAGAAGAATGAGGCTGGGTGGGTTGTCGAAGCGCCGGGCGGAGTAGGCGCCGCGGCAGAAGAGGAAATCGAGCGCTTCGGCGCCGTCGCGAACCAACTCAACGTGATTGGCGAGCTTGCTCTTTCGAAAGGCGTGGAGCGTGAGCTCCGCGTCGGATGGATTGTCTTCCACCAGGAGAATTTCAACTACTTTGCGTTCGGCCAATGGGCACCTCCGCTTCCGGGCCCGGCGTTTCCTCGTTCGGATGAGCGCCGAGCGTGAAGAAAAAAGTAGCGCCGCGATCCGGCTCCGCTTCGGCCCATATTTCGCCGCCGTGGCGCCGAATGATGCGCTGCACGGTGGCAAGCCCGATGCCGGTTCCTTCGAAGTCCTCTTGCCGATGCAGCCGCTGGAAAACCCCGAAGAGCTTATCGGCGTATTGGGGATCGAAGCCCACGCCATTGTCGCGGACGAAGTAGGCCGGCACGCCGCGGCTTTCGCATTCGCCTACCTCGATTACGGCGTTCTCGCGCGTGCGCGTGAATTTGGCGCCATTCGAGAGAAGATTCGAGAAGACGAGCTTCATCAGGCCGGGATCGCACTCGGCGTAAGCCAGTGGCTCGATCAGCCATTCGATCTTGCGTTCGGCCGTTTCAGGGGGGAGTTCGGCGATGGCCTGCCGCACCACGTCCTCGAGCCGCACCTTCTGCTTGGCGATTTCGCGGCGGCCGATGCGGGCAAGATTGAGGAGGTCGTCGACGAGATGGCCCATGTGATTCGCCGCTTCGAGCACGCGATCGAGGTAGCGGACGCCGTCCTGCGGAAGCTCTCCGGCGTACTCCTCCTTGAGAATGCGGGTGAAGCCGTCGATGTGGCGGAGCGGAGCGCGAAGGTCGTGTGAGACGGAATAACTGAAGGATTCGAGCTCTCTGTTGGCGGCGTTGAGTTCCGCCACCCTGTCTCTCAGCACGGAATTGAGTTTTCGGATTTCCTCTTCGGCGTGGCGCCGATCGCTGACGTTGCGAATGGCACTCGATATCAAGCTGCCTTCCTGCGTCTTCAGGGGGCTTAGGCTGATCTCGATCGGAAATTCCGCGCCGTCCTTCCGGCGGCCCGAAAGCTCGAGTCCGGCGCCCATCTCGCGCGGACGGGGGGATTCGGAGTAAGCAGTGCGGTGCCCAATATGCTGGGGGTGAAAACGCTTGGGCATGAGGATTTCGACGGTCTTACCGATGAGTTCTTCCCGCGAATAGCCAAAGAGACGCTCGGTTTGGGCGTTGACGAGCTGTATCAAACCTCTGTGATCGACGATCACCATAGCGTCGGGGGCCGATTCGAGGAGATTGCGGAACCTTTCCTCCTGTTCCTTGCGTCCCGTGACGTCGCGATTGGATTCGAGGATGGAAATCGGGTCACCGGCGGCATCCGTGCGCAAGGCCCAGCGGCTGGAAACAGTGATTTTTGCGCCATCGCGGCGCTGATGGATGAGCTCGCCTTCCCAGAACCCTTTTTGCAAGACTTCGTCGTGTATTTCAGACAACGGCTTCGGAAAAATCGTATCGAGCAGCTCGTGGGGGATCTGGCCTCGCGCTTCCCGTTTGCTCCAGCCGTAGAGTTTTTCGGCGCTGCGATTCCAATAGATGATGTGCGCGTCGAGGCTGCGAACGAAGATCGCATCGTGCGTGAGATCGAGCAGCTCCGCCTGCTCGCGATAGTTCGCTTCGCTCGTGCGCAGATCGAGCTCGATATCGCGTCGCTTTTGCACTTCCTCTTCAAGAGCGGCGTTGGCTTTGATCCACTGCCTCGTGTCGGGAAGGTCGATCGCTTTCGGAACGACGCGAACAAGCAGAATCGCTGTGGCAACGGAAACGGCGGCGGTGACGGCTTTGATGATTCCCGAAAGCCAGTAGTCGCCGTGCCAGAGGTTCCAAACTTCCATCAGATGCGTCGAGCCGCAGGCCACGATGAAAAGTCCGAACAATCCAAACATCCAGCCGAAGGGAACGCTGCGGCGTTTGCGCACAAACCAAAACAGGATTACGGGAATCGCGAAGTAAGAGAGCGCAATCAGGGAATCGGATATCACGTGCAGATAGATCAGCCGCGTATTCCACAGATAGCACATGCCGTGCGGCATGAAACCATCCGAGCCGAAGAGTTTGCGAAATATTTCCATGCGTTTCGTTTCCCTCAGCGGGCGCGGCCCGCACGCGAGCGGCCGCTGCAGGCGCAGTCCGACCCAGGCGTGCTCGTAGCACATCGGCATCGGGGGATAAAGGGTGAGCGAGGCCTCCATTTTGGAACAGCTATGGCAACGCGAGGAAGAGCGAAGGAAGCATGCGAGGACGGGCCCCAAACGGCACACATGTGCCGGAACGGAAGCCGGGGTCGAAAGCCGGAGCTAACTGCGATGATCGGGCGGAATGTAGCTGCGCAGGTCGTAACCCGTGTAGACCTGCCGCGGACGCATGATTTTCTGCTCGGAATCGAGCAGCATCTCTTCCCACTGCGCGATCCATCCGGATGTGCGCGGAATGGCGAAGAGAACGGGAAACATCGTCACAGGGAATCCCATCGCCTGGTAAATGAGACCCGTGTAGAAATCGACGTTGGGATACAGGCGGCGAGTGACGAAGTAATCGTCCTCGAGGGCGATGCGCTCGCATTCGAGGGCGATGTCGATCAGCGGGTTGCGCCCCATCACATCGAAAACTTCGTAGGCGATGCGCTTCACGATGCGGGCGCGCGGATCGTAGTTCTTGTATACGCGATGGCCGAAACCCATCAGGAGCTTTTCGCCGGCCTTCACGCTCTTCACGTAGGCCGGCACGTTGTTGACGGAGCCGATCTCGACCAGCATGCGCAAGACCTGCTCGTTGGCGCCGCCGTGGAGCGGGCCGTAGAGCGCAGCGGTGGCCGCGGCGGTCGCCGAATAGGGATCGACGTGCGAGCTGCCGACGCCGCGCATGGCGGTGGACGAGCAATTTTGCTCGTGGTCGGCGTGCAGGATGAACAGAACGTCGAGCGCGCGCTCGAGAGTGGGGTTCGGGCGATATTGCAACTCGGTGGTGCGGAACAGCATGTTCAGGAAATTGCCGGCGTAGCTCAGATCGTTGTCGGGATAGACGAAAGGCATGCCCAGGCTGTGCCGGTAGGAGAACGCGGCGAGCGTCGGCATCTTGCCGATCAGCCGATACGTCTGTTTAAGGCGCGATTCGGGATTGAAGATGTCTTTCGCATCCGGATAAAAAGTGGAGAGCGCTGCGACGGTTGAAATCAGCATGCCCATCGGATGGGCGTCGTAGTGAAAACCATCGAGAAACTTCTTGATGCTCTCGTGGATGAACGTGTGATGCGTGATGTGGTAGTTCCAATCCCTCAGCTGCGGCTGCGTGGGCAGTTCGCCGTGGAGAATCAGGTAGGCCGTCTCGGGATAGGTGCTCTTTTCCGCCAATTCCTCGATCGAATAGCCGCGATAGCGAAGGATTCCTTTGTCGCCGTCGATGAAAGTAATCTTGCTGGTGCAGGTGGCCGTGTTGGTGCACGCGGGATCGTAGCTCATCATCCCGAAATCGGGCTCGTTGATCTTGATCTTGCGCAGATCGATGGCGCGGATCGTATCGTTCTTGATGGGGATTTCGTACTGGCGGCCGTTGCGATTGTCGGTGATGGTGACCGTGTCCCGCCGGGACTCGGCGGACGTCGACCCTGCTTTGGTCGGATTCATTTCCTGACCCTTTCCGGCGGTAACGGACGATGGCGATTGCGGCATATCGATTACACTTTACACCAAAATTTCACGGAGACGAATGGGTTTGCGCGAAGAATCGCAGCAAAGCGCCAAGAGCCGTCCATACGGTAGCGTATGGAAACCTTTTTCGCCATCCCGTCAGACGAAATCCAGCCCGGAACGAAGAGACTGCGGAAGCACAGGATCGACGACCGCAAGTTCGCAGCGATTGCGTCCGCCGCCCTTTGCGCGATACAGGGCTTCATCGGCGAGGTACAGCAGGGCCTGGACTTCGATGGGTGTTTCGCCGGAGCAGATGGCCACTCCGCAGCTGATCGTCACGTGAATCGGGCCGGCATCGGTTGGGACGGGCGCCGATTCGATGCGCTTGCGTATGCGTTCACCGATCGACATGGTGCCCGATGAATCGGAGAGGGGGACAACCACGAGGAACTCCTCGCCTCCGTAGCGGCCGACGGTATCGTAGGGGCGCACGGAGCGCACAATCTGCTGCGCGATCGTCTTCAGCACGGTATCGCCGACGAGATGGCCGTAGGTGTCGTTGACGCGTTTGAAGTGGTCGATGTCGATGAGAATCACGCCAAAGGAATTGGTGTCGCGAACCTGCCGGGAGCGCTCCCGGTTAATCGCCTCGAGAGCGGTGGCGCGATTCGGAATGCCGGTAAGCGCATCGTGGGTGGCTTTGAATCGCAGCTCTTCGCGCGCGGCGATAAGTTTGTTTTGCAGATCGAGGATGCGCTGGCCCACGCTAAGTCGCGTGCGCAGCTCTTCGCTGTCGAAAGGCTTGGTAAGGTAGTCGTCCGCTCCGGATTCAAGGCCGCGCAGCAGGTCGCCGCGGCGGCTGCGGCCCGTCACCAGCAAAATGTACACATACGGACGCTCCGGGAGCGCGCGAACGCGGTGGCAGATCTCCGGGCCCTCCGCGCCGGGCATCATCCAATCCAGGATTGCAAGCCGGGGCGCGTCGGCGCTCTCGAGGATGCGGATCGCCTCGAGGCCATCTTCGGCGACGATCACCTGGTAGCCCCATTTCGTCAGCAGACCTTGCAGCATCGAGCGCGCGACTGCGTCGTCGTCGGCAACGAGAATGTGGTTCGAGGTTGTGTTCTGTTCGGTCATGGTCTCGGCGCGGCTTTTCAAAGTTTCAGGACGTCACCTTCTGACAGACGGAGGCCAGCTCCGGCAGCAGGCGTCCGATTTCCATCTGAAGTTTCTCGGCAGATTCGCGGGCTTCGGCAAGATTGTCCGCGGCCGCGAGCTTTTCGAGTTTGAATGCCGCCGCGGACACGGCGGCCGCGCTCAGATTCGCGGCCGCGCCCTTGATCGTGTGGGCGAGGCGTTCGAGAAGACGCGCGTCGCCTGCAAAGAGAGCCTTGCGAATCGCGTCCATGTTGCCGGGGCATTCACCCATAAAAATGCGAGCGATTTCTTCCAGGAGATCGCGATCGCCTTCGACGCGATCGAGAGCATCCTTGATGTCGAATACGCGGGGTGCGGACTCGCTCGCCGGAGCAGCCGGCGTAGGTTCCGGAGACGATTCGATTTTCGACGGCGTCTCGATTTTGAGAGTCCGCGCCCGGTCCATGGCGGCGAGCAGGTCAGCCGTTCGAATCGGCTTGGACACATAGTCGTCCGCGCCCACGGCGAGGCACTTCTCGCGGTCTCCCTTCATCGCGTGGGCCGTGAGCGCGATGATGGGAATATGAGCGCCGGTGCTTTGTTCCCGCGCGCGGATCGACCGAATGGCTTCGAAGCCGTCCATCACGGGCATCTGCACGTCCATCAAAACGAGGTCGACCGTTTCACGCTCGAGCGCGGCGATCGCTTCCTTTCCGTTGCCCGTCGGAATCACGGTGTGGCCGCGCTTTTGGAGAAGCGTGATCGCGAGTCTTTGGTTCACCGGGTTGTCCTCCGCCAGGAGGATTCTCAAACGATCCGTTGCGATGGCAGCCACAAGTGTCCCGGGCGCAATTCCCTGCGCGGGTTCAGCGAGCGGCGGCTTGGAGAACGCCGTCAGGATGGCGTCGAATAGATCGGATGGCTGAGCCGGTTTCATCAAGTAGGCGGAAATGGCGAGTTTCCGGCATCGAGGAGCTTCGTCCGACTGGCCGTTCGAGCTCAGCATGAGGACGGGAACCGTGCCGAATGCCGGGCTTTTGCGGATTTCCTTGGTGAGCGCGCACCCGTCCATGTGCGGCATTTGCATGTCGGCAATCACGAGGCGGAAGGGCCGGCCCTCGCCGGATGCGCGTTCGAGCGCGGCAAGGGCGGCGGGCCCGCTATTCACGGACGCGGGTTTCATGCCCCAGGTGGAAAGCATCTCCACCAGAATGCGCCGATTGGTGTCGTTGTCGTCGACAACCAGCACAGGCAGATTGCGGATGGCGTCGGGGTCGGCCGGCTCCCGCTGCGGGATATGGTCTGCCAATCCGAAGCGGCACGTGAAATGGAAAGTGCTGCCGCGCCCGACCTCGCTTTCGAGCCAGAGTTTGCCGCCCATGAGCGCGACGAGCCGGGAAGTGATGGCCAGTCCGAGCCCCGTGCCGCCGTATTTGCGCGAGGCGGAAGTATCCGCCTGGGTGAAGGCGTCGAAAACGATTTGCTGTTTATCTCGCGCAATCCCGATTCCGGTGTCGCGCACCTGGAAGTGCAGGAACACGCTCTTCGCGTCTTCGGATTCCTTGTTCACGGAAACGACGATCTCGCCGTGTTCGGTGAATTTCACCGAGTTGCCGACGAGATTGACGAGAATCTGCCGCAGTCTCCCCACGTCGCCTTTGAGATAGAGGGGAACATCCGGCGCCACGCGCCAGGCGAGTTCGAGGCGCTTCTGATGCGCGCGAAAGGCGAGGGTCTTCAACGTCTCGCCGACGGTGTGCTGGAAAGGGAAGTCGGTCGGATCGAGATCGAGCTTGCCTGCTTCGATTTTCGAGAAATCGAGAATATCGTTCACGACGGTGAGGAGCGAATTGGCCGAGGTTTTCACCATGCCGAGATAGTCGCGCTGCTCGGCCGTCAAGTCGGTGTCGAGAGCGAGCTCGGTCATGCCGATGATGCCGTTCATCGGCGTGCGGATTTCGTGGCTCATATTCGCGAGAAACTCGCTCTTGGCGCGGCTCGCGGCTTCGGCGGCGTCTTTGGCGCGCAGCAGCGCTTCCTCGGCGCGTTTGCGTTCGGCGATATCCTGATACAGGATCAGCGCGCCGTTGAACTTCCCATCGGTGAAAAGAGGAACGGAGAATGCTTCGACGTCGATGAGCGTCCCGTCGGCCCGCCTCCGCCGGGTAACGAGATGGCTTCCTTTGCCCTTCTCGAGATCGGCGCGATTCGAATCGACTTCTTCCCGCACCTCAGGAGAAGAGACGAGGTCCGAAAGACGCTTGCCCTGGAGGCTCTGCCGCGAGTAGTGAAAGAGCCTTTCAAAAGCAGGGTTGCACATTTGGATCAGCTGATTCGGGTCGATCGCGGCGATCCCGATGGGGCTGTTCTCGATGAGCGAGTTGAGGAATTGAGTGCGTTCTTCGAGGGATTGCTCCGCCTGCTTGCGCTCGGCGACCTGGGTGAGCAGCTCTTTGGTGCGTTCGTCCACGCGCACCTCGAGCTGATCGTGGGCGGATTGCAGCGCGGTGTCGCGCTGCTGAATCTGGGCGAGCATCTCGTTGAAGCGGTCGACGAGCGACCCGACTTCGTCGTTGCCCGATTTCGTGGCGCGGATCGAGTAGTCTTTTTCGACGGAGACCGTGGCGGCGGTCTCAGCCAGCGCCAGAATCGGCCCGGAAATAAGGCGTTGGAGGCGCGACGCCAGAAGATATGCCGCGAGCAAGCACGCAAGGATCACGATATCGAGAATCTCGAAGAAGCTTTTGGCCCGGGCGTAGAGTTGGTCGAGGTCTGATTGCAGATAAATCGTCCCGATTCGTTCCCCGTTCAGGCGGATCGGCTGCGACACGACGACATCGTGGAATGAGAAGCGGATGCCATCAGGCCCGGGGCGCGCCGGCACCGGCTGCGACTCGGCATCGCTCCGCGCATATCTCGCGAAGACGGCTCCGTTTTCGGCATACACGGCGGCCGCGACGATATGCGTTTGGGCGGCAAGCGAATTCAGAGTTTCGTGGGCGGCGTGCGCGTCGCCGAATGAAAGCGCGGCGGTGGTGTTGGATCCGGTAATGCCGGCGGTTGAGACGAGATCGACGGCGATTTCCCGCCGGAAGGCGCTCACATCGTAGACAGCCAGCATGGCGCAGGCGAAGAGAATGGACACGCCGCAGGTGACGAGGACGATGGCCGTGAGTTTCCGGCGGATCGACAAATCGTGATGGGAGCGCATGTCAGTTTTTCCCGCTTTCTGATGTTCCGTGCACGATCGTCGCCAGAGCCAGCAACTGCGAGCTGATCTTGAGGCCGGCGCCATCGGCTGCGCCGGGATTGATCGCGAATCGCACACGATTGTCCTGAAGGGTCAGTTCGATCGCGCCGCCGGCTGCGGCAAAACCGTCGGCATCGCCCACAACCAACACGCTCGCGCCCTTCAGGCTTGTGAGAATGTCGGGGAGGCGACGCCTTTCCGAAGAGCTCACGAAGACGATCTGGCAGTGGCGCACCGCGCTGGCGTCCTTGTCGCGGTGGATCACCACGGGATGATCGGCCACCGTCTTGCCGCGCAAGGTGTCGTCGATCACCGAACCAAACGGATCGGTCCCCAGGATGCAGATCGAGAAAGGAGACTCAGGCCCCGAGTAAGCCTTCGCGGGCCACTCGACGAACTTCGCGAAGTTGTAGACGAAAGCCGCTTTGAGCTGGTATTCGCTCGGATTGTCTTGCGCCGCTCGCATCGACCCGGCGAGGGAAATCAGGACGAGCGCAAACAGGGCGGGAAGCGGCGAAAATCGGAGCCTGCGCAGCGGGCGCGTTCGTTGCCGCTCGCGCGCCGCCATTCCTCGCGGTGTAATCTTGCGGTCCAACTTGCTGTTGCCTCCCGCACCACGGCCCGTTGCCTGGCCAAATCCGCGGCCCAGAACCACCAACTGAATTTCATGGAGGCGCTGCGCTTGAGACGGAAACCACCTGAATGTTCATCAGGTCTTCGAGGCTCTTGTTGGTGAGGTCTCCTGTTCCGTGCTGCGCGATTGCCCAGCCCGCCGGAATCAGCGACAACGATACGAAGGCGCGCACCTGTCCGGCGGGACGCAGAAATGCCTTCGCCATCCGCCAGGCCGCGATTGCGCCACACGCGCAAAAGTGCTCGTTCACCCTTTCACTCCGCTGCTCCCAACGGCTCCCATCCTCCTTCCGACACACTTCGCTAAGAGCATGATCGGCAGAAACTCGCTCCCCGTGCAGGGACCAGTATGAAAAAGGCCGAGCAGCGCCATCTCCAAACGGGCGAGGACTGAAGCGGTGCAAGCCTTGTGGATTCAGCGGCCTGTAGATGAACCAATATGGGACAGCAGCACGCCAGACGGCAGGATAGTTTCACAAACGGAGGGCTGCACCGCTGTGAAACGTGGAACATTCTGGCACCGCCACGAAGGCCGCAAAAATCATCGGCTTGCTTCCGGGGAACAATTTCCGTATGGTGTGGACGACAAAATCCAGAGAGCCACGATGAAACGCATACTTGTGATCGAAGACGACAAGGACATCGTCGAGCTGTTGCGATACAACCTCGAGAAGGATGGTTTTCAGGTTACTGCGAGCGCCGAGGGCGCGACCGGCCTCGCGCAAATCCGCAAAGCTCCGCCGGACCTGCTGATTCTCGATCTCATGCTGCCGAAGCTTTCCGGCTTGGAAATTTGCAAAGAGGTGCGCAAAGACGTGAGCCTGAATCGCCTGCCGATCTTGATTTTGACGGCGAAGGGCGAAGAAGCGGACCGCGTGGTGGGACTCGAGCTCGGGGCGGACGACTACGTGACGAAGCCGTTCAGCCCTCGCGAGCTTGTGGCTCGCGTCAAGGCGCTGCTGCGGCGCGCCGAGCCCGGCACGCCGTCGGAAAAGCCGATCGAAATCGGAGCCTTGCGCATCGATCCGGCCGCGTATCGCGTGACGCGCTCGGGCCGGTCCGTGCCCATGAGCACGCTCGAATTCCGCCTGCTCTATTTCCTGGCCGCGCGCCCCAACCGCGTCTTCACGCGCGATCAATTGCTCGATGGCGTGTGGGGCACCGAGCGTTTTGTCACGCCGCGCAGCGTGGACGTCTACGTGCGGCGGCTGCGGGAAAAGATCGAAGCGGATCCGCAGCATCCCGCGTACATGAAGACGATCCGCGGGGCCGGATATCTCTTCGAAACCCGTGCGAGCTAGGCTTTTCTGGAAACTGGGGCTGAGTTATCTCGCCCTGCTGCTTGGCATTTTCCTCGCCTTCGATTTCTATTCCTCCCATATTCTCCGCCGTGACTATATACGAGCCGCCACCGATACCCTCGGATCGCTGACGAATCTCATCGAAGCTCGGCCGCCGCGCGCGAACGACGCCGGCGATCTGCGCGCCTGGACCGCATGGGCCGCGTCGACCGGCGCGCGCGTCACCGTGATTGCGCAAAGCGGGCAGGTCCTCGCGGATTCGGCGCACGACGTCGAGACGATGGAGAATCACTCGACGCAGCCGGAGGTCGAGCAGGCGTTTTTTTCGGGCGAAGGAGAATCCGTGCGCCGCAGCGCGACGATCGGAGTCGATTTAGTCTATCGGGCCGTGCGGTATCAGCCGGCATCAGGTCCGCCCGTCGTGATACGAATGGCGCTGCCGCTGGCGCGGATCGACGCGTCCGTGGGGGAATTGCGGCGGCAGCTGCTTGGCGCGTCGCTGCTGATTCTGGCGATCGCCGCGGCCATTTCGCTGATCTCATTCCGCATGTTCGCGGCGCGCGTGGACCGGCTCAAGCGCTTTTCGCGCCGCCTGGCCGAAGGAGATTTTCGCCCGCTCGCGCCCGAAGGATCGCGCGACGAGCTTTCCGAACTGACCGATGCCTTGAACGAGATGGCGGCGTCGATGGATCGCACGATCCGCTCGCTCAGCGGCGAGCGCAACCGGTCGAGCGCGATCCTGCGAAGCATGGTCGAGGGCGTGGCGGTAGTCGACGCGCAGGAGAGAATCGTTTTTTCGAACCGGGCGTTTTCCGAAATCCTCAATCTGGACCCCGCTGCGATCGAAGGGCGGCCTCTGATCGAGGTGATTCGCAATACCGCGTTGCTGGGGCTCATTCGCAGGGCGCTAAACGGCGAGGAAGGATTGCAGACCGACATCGCCATGGGATTCGTGCAGCCGCGAACCTTTGCGATCACGGCCACGCCGGTGCAGGCGCTCGAGCCGGGCGCGGCAGGCTCTTCTATTGCGCCGCCCGTGCCGGAAAAACCATCCGGGGCGGTCGTGGTGCTGCACGACGTGACGGAGCTGCGGCGCCTCGAGCGGGTGCGGCAGGATTTTGTCGCCAACGTTTCGCATGAATTCAAGACGCCGCTCACGGCCATTCAGGGTTTCGCCGAGACGCTCCTCTCGGGCGCGATGGAGGACTCCCGCAGCAATCGGCGCTTTCTCGAGATCATCCGCGATCATGCCGTGCGCCTGGCCCGGTTGACGAACGATTTGCTGAAGCTCGCGCGGATCGAGGCGGGAAAGCTCGAAGTGGAATTCTTTCCCGTGCAGCTGATCGAAGTGATCGAGCGTTCCGCCGAAACGACGCTGCTAAAAGCCAGCCAGAAGCAGATCGCCATCGAAGTGGACGTGCCTCCCGGCCTTCCTATGGTGCGCGGTGACGCCAGCCTGCTTCGCGACGTGCTGCAGAACCTGATCGACAACGCGATCCAATACACGCCCGAGGGAGGGCGGATTCAGGTGAATGCCGCGATCGGGGCTCGCGACGTGGTGGTCTGCGTGTCGGACACGGGAATCGGCATTCCGCTCGTCGATCAGGAGCGAATTTTCGAGCGGTTCTACCGGGTCGATGCGGCGCGCTCCCGCGAAGCGGGCGGCACGGGCCTGGGCCTCTCGATTGCGAAGCACATCGTCGAGGCGCACGGCGGCCGCCTGTGGGTCGAAAGCGAAGTGGGGCGCGGGTCGAAGTTCTTCTTTTCCGTGCCGCTTGCGGCCTGACACCGAAAGCGCTGTCTCCGAAGATTCACCTCCGCTTTATCTCCTTGCAACGGTACGAAGCGATCCTATACGCGGAAATATAGAGTCAGGCGGCCCAGGCCCCGGGAGGACAGACTGTGACCACGACAACGATGAGCGCGGAGAGCGTCTTTCAGAGCGTGCTGATGAATTACCTGGTGTCGCAAGCGCGCACCGTGGAATCGTCGGTGAGCCGCGCGCTGATGGCTTTGCTCGACCGGAACGAACGTCTTGCGAGCGAGGTGTTTCTCACCGAGCCGCGCATTAATGAAATGGAGATCGTGATCGACGAACACGCCGTTCGGCTGTTGCGGCAGGGAAATCTTCTCGAGCCCGACATTCGCCTGATCGTCGCGACTTTGAAGATCAACAACGACCTCGAGCGCATGGGCGACCTGGCCGTGAATCTTAGCGAACGCGCCATTTCGCTCGCCGCGATGCGGGGCGTCGAGTCGCCGGCCGAGCTTGAGCCGATGACGGGCGCCGTGCGCGCCATGGTTTCGAAATGCCTCGGCGCGCTGATCTATCAGAACGTGGACCTCGCGACGCAGGTGCTCGAAAGCGACGACGTGATCGATCGATTTCGCGATCGCGTCTTCGATGCGCTGCTCGCGGGAATCGCGAAAGATTCGGCGCAGGCCGCTCCGAATCTGCAGTTCGTGCTCGCGTCGCGCCATCTCGAGCGAATCGCCGATCACGCCACGAATATCGCGGAGGATGTCCTCTTCTGGGTCCGTGGACTCGAAGTGCGGCACGGACGCGCGCGGCAACTCGAAGCAACGGCGAGAGATTCCGCCGGTGCACACGTATAGTCATCGAGTTTTCACATTCCAATCATCGAACATTCAACGAGCCGCTCTACCCTTGCCGCCTACCGGATCGCAGGGCAACGGGGGAATAGCCGGGTACGAGTTTGATTGAGTTCTGGCGCATGGCGACCGGCGCCGGAAGCACCACCCCCTTGGTTCGCCTACTAGGGGGCGCGGTCTGATCTACCCCCCGAGACTGCGCCCCCACCTTTCCACGTCGAAAGGTGCATTCATCTCTAATTCTTGTGGGTGTAACAGAGTTGTAACAACTCTCGAACGATAATGAGGAGGCGATTCCGACTTATGCGAAAGATACTGCTTGGTCTGTTAGCCGTTTGCGCTCTCGCATTTACGGCCCCCGCGCAGTCCGGCACGGTGCTTCTGAATGCGGCCGGCGCAACGTTCCCATATCCGATCTATTCCAAGTGGTTCAGCGACTATCACGACGCGCACTCCAATATCCAGATCAACTACCAGTCGATCGGATCGGGCGGCGGCATCCGGCAGTTGCAGGCGGGCACGGTCGATTTCGGCGCATCGGATATGCCGCTCAACGATCAGCTGCTCGGGCAGTTTAAGTACAAGGTTTTGCAGTTTCCCACCGTGCTGGGCGCGGTGGTGCCCACCTACAACATTCCGGGCGTAAGCGCGGTATTGAAGTTCACTCCCAAGGCGATTGCGGATATTTACCTGGGCAAGGTCACCAAATGGAATGATCCCGAAATCGCGAGCCAGAATCCCGGCGTGTCTCTGCCCGGCAACGACATCGTCGTGATTCACCGCTCAGACGGCAGCGGCACCACGTTTGTGTGGACGGATTATCTCTCGAAGGTCAGCCCCGAATGGAAAGATAAAGTCGGCAGCAACACCTCGGTGAACTGGCCCGTTGGACTCGGCGGCAAAGGCAACGAAGGAGTTGCCGGCCTTGTCGAGCAGACGCCCAATGCAATCGGGTATGTCGAGCTGATCTACGCGCTTCAGAACCACATGAATTACGGCTTGGTGCAGAATTCCTCGGGCAAGTTTGTGAAGGCCAGCCTTGCGACGGTGAGCGACGCGGCAGCCGGTGTTGCGGCGAAGATGAAGAACGACATCCGCATCTCCATCACCGACGCGCCCGGAGCCGAAACGTATCCGATCTGCAGCTTCACGTACCTGCTGATTCCGGAGACGATTTCCGATGCCACAAAGCGGGACGCCATCAAGGCGTTTCTGCACTGGATGCTCACGGCGGGCCAGGGCGAAGTCGAAGCGCTGAACTACGCCCAGCTGCCCAAGGCTGTCGTGGCTATCGAGATGAAACAGATTGGTGAGATCAAGTAACAGATGAGTTCCACCAGTGCGAATGCGGTCGAGCACGCGCCGTCTCCCTCTCCCGGGGCGGCGCGTGCCCTGCTGCGCCGTTATCTGGATGGCGACGAAGTAGCCCACGTCATCACGCTGGTTTTCGCGGCCTCGATCATTCTCATCACTTCGCTTCTTGTCTATCAGCTCTGGCTCAATTCCGCTGCTTCGCGCCATGCGTTCGGCTGGCACTTTTGGATTTCGCAAACGTGGGATCCGGTCTTCGAGCATTTTGGAGCGCTGCCTTTTATCTACGGCACAATGGTGACATCGGCCGTATCTCTCGTCATCGCTTTGCCGCTGGGGTTGGCAGCGGCGATTTTTCTTTCCGAGCTGGCTCCGCGCAATATCTCGGACACGATCTCTTTTCTGATTGATCTGCTCGCAGCGGTGCCGAGCGTGATTTACGGATTGCTCGGCATATTTGTCGTGGTGCCGCTGATGCGGACCACGATTGGTCCCGCGCTCAAGGGCGCGTTCGGATTTCTCCATATTTTCAGCGGACCAAACTACGGCGTGGGATTTCTGACGGCGGGAATCGTGCTCGCTATCATGATTGTGCCGTTCATCATTTCGGTCTCGCGGGAAGTGCTGCTCACCGTCCCGCGCGAGCAGCGCGAAGCGGCGATGGGCCTGGGCGCCACGCGCTGGGAAGCCACCTGGAAAGTGGTGGTGCCGTGGGCGCGCACGGGCATCATGGGCTCGGTTTTTCTGGCGCTCGCTCGCGCGGTGGGCGAGACGATGGCCGTCACGATGGTGATCGGCAACGACCCGAAAATCACCGCGTCGCTTTTTGCGCCCGGCTACACGATCGCGGCGGTGATTGCCAATGAATTCACCGAAGCCACGGGCAGCCTGTACTTGAGCGCGCTCATCGAACTCGGCCTCGTCCTCTTTCTCATCACGTTCATCCTGAATGGTCTGGCGCGGCTCCTCATTCTCGCCACCGAGCGCGGCGGAGGCCATCCGGTATGATGCGCATTCGCTTAATCTGGCGCAAATCGCTGAATGTCGTGATGCTCACGCTCACCGGCGTGGCCGCCTTCGCGGTCGTGTCTGTCCTGTTCATGATTCTCGGCTACCTCATCTACAACGGCGGCAAGTCGCTCAATTGGGCTTTCTTCACGCAACTGCCCAAGCCGGTCGGCGAGACGGGCGGCGGCATGGCCAATGCGATCGTTGGCAGCATGAAACTGCTTGTCCTGGCGGCTCTGATGGGGCTCCCGGTTGGCCTGATCGCGGGCGTCTACCTGGCGGAATTTGGCGGAAGGACGTTTGCGTTCATTGTTCGCTACACCACAGACTTGCTCAACGGCGTTCCTTCGATCGTTATGGGCATCTTCGCCTATTCGCTGGTGGTCCTTCCGATGAAGCACTTTTCGACATGGGCCGGCGGAGTGGCCCTTGGTATCATGGTCATTCCCATCACTCTCCGCGCCACCGAGGAGTTTCTCCATTCCGTTCCCAATAGCCTGCGCGAAGGAGCGATGGCGCTCGGCGCGAGCAAATGGAAAACGATCGCCACCGTGATCCTCCCGGCAGCGAAAGGCGGCATCATCACGGGGATGCTGCTCTCGCTCGCGCGGGTAGCGGGCGAAACCGCGCCGCTGCTGTTCACGGCGTTCGGCAACCAATTCTGGAGTCCCGGCTTCAACCAGCCGATCGCGTCGTTGCCCGTGATGATTTATACGTATGCGATTGCGCCCTACGAAGACTGGCACCGTCAGGCGTGGGCGGCCGGCCTGGTGCTTTTGGGTTTGGTGCTGCTTGCTAATGTGGGAACCCGCCTCGCTTTGAGCCGCGGGGGAGGTTCCAGGAGCGTCTAATATGGCTTCTGCAGCGCAAGGAAGTGACGCGACGGCCGCCCGGCTGTCGCCGAAGGTGGACAAGGTGGAAGTGAGCGACCATTCGGCAGCGGCTTCGAAGAAGGAGGCGCCCGTGCGCTTTCAGATTTCGAATCTCAACTTCTTCTATGGCGCGAAGCAGGCTGTCTTCGATGTGAATCTGAGCATCCCGGCGAAAAAAGTTACGGCTCTGATCGGCCCATCCGGATGCGGCAAGTCCACCTTTTTGCGGACCTTGAACCGCATGAATGAACTGATCCGCCACAGCCGCGTCGTCGGCGACATTCGCCTCGATGGCCAGGACATTTTGCAAATGGACGTTGTGGCGCTGCGCCGGCGCGTCGGCATGGTCTTCCAGCGGCCCAATCCGTTTCCGAAATCGATTTACGACAACGTCGCCTACGGCCTGCGGATCAATGGCTACAAGGGACGCCTCGACGATCTCGTCGAGCACAGCCTGCGCCGCGCCGCGCTATGGGAAGAGGTGAAGGACTACCTGCACAAGTCGGCCTTCGCCCTTTCGGGCGGCCAGCAGCAGCGGCTGTGCATCGCGCGCGCGCTGGCCGTCGATCCCGAAGTGCTCCTGCTCGATGAACCGTGCTCGGCGCTCGATCCGGTGACGACCGCGAAGATCGAAGAGCTGATGTTCCATCTGAAAGACAGCTGCACGATGGCCATCGTGACGCATAATATGCAGCAAGCAGCTCGCGCGAGCGACTTCACCGCGTTCATGCTCGATGGAAAGCTGATCGAGCATAGCGAGACTTCGAAACTTTTCACGACGCCGCACGATCCTCGTACGGAGGCTTACATCACCGGACGCTTCGGATGATGCCGCTGGACGGGCAAGTGGCCCGCGGGAATTGAGGGACCATGGAACGCCATTTCGAACACGATCTCGAAGAGCTCAAGCGGCGCCTGCTGTGGATGGGCAGCCTCGTCGAACGCGCCGTCCACCAGGCCGTGCATGCCGTGCTGGATGCTGAAGAACCGCTCGCGGAAGCCGTGCTTTCCGAGGAAGACGCCATCAATGAGATGCAGATCGAAATCGACGAGCGCGTGCAGCGCCTGCTCGCCCTGCAGGCGCCCATGGCCGTCGATCTGCGCTTTCTCCTCGCGGTCTCGCGCATCAATGGCGACCTCGAACGCATCGGCGATCAGGCCGTGAATATCGCGCATTCCGCGATGCGCGTGCTGCGGCATCCGCAGGTGAAGCCGTACGTCGATTTGCCGCGCATGAGCGAGCTGGCCGAGGGTATGGTCCGCGATAGCCTCAACGCACTGGTGCGCGGCGATCAGGATCTCGCGCAGAGCGTGCTGCAGCGCGACGATCAGGTCGACCGGCTGCGCGATCAGCTCTTCCGCGAGTTGCTCACCTACATGATGGAAAATTCGTCGGTCGTCTTCTCGGCGTTCGAGCTCGTGATGGTTGCGAAGAACCTCGAGCGCATCGGCGACCACGCCACCAATATCGCCGAGGACGTGATCTACTTCGTCGCCGGCCGCGACGTCCGGCATCCCGCCCTCGATCGCCGCTGATCCGCTCGCGTCCGGCTCCGGCCCGTGACGCGCGAAATAATCTCATGTAAAATCTGTATCCCATGACAAATACGACTGCCAGTGCGCCCAGCGTCGCCGAGATGCTGCGCGGTTTTTCGATTGAATTGAATCCGGGAGACGCGAAAGTGATGGACGCGGCCCCCGGCCGCCTCGATCCGGGCACCGAAGTGTTTCTTACGTGGATTCCCGGCACGAACCCGATGGAAACGATTGCGCCGGCCGGCAAGCTCCGCAAGGCAGGACTTTTCCCGTCGCCGCATATTGGCGCGCGCCACGTCGAGAGCGCCGCGCAGCTCGAGGAGTTTGCGTCGCGGCTGGCTGGTGAAGGCGTCGATCGCGTCCTTATTATAGGCGGCGACCGCGACAAGCCCGCCGGTCCTTTCGATTCGAGCCTCGCGGTGATGCAGAGCGGCATCTTGCAGAAGGCCGGGATCACGCGCATCGCCATCGGCGCCTTTCCTGAGGGCAATCCAGCCATTCCCGATGCGCTGCTCGTTCCGGCGCTCCCCGCCAAGGTGAACTTCGCGAAAAGCAATGGCTTGCAGACCACCATCGTCACGCAATTTTGCTTCGACGCCGAGCCGATCATCAAGTGGCTGCACATGATCCGCAGCCAGGGGATCGATCTTCCCGTTCGCGTCGGGCTGGCGGGCCCGGCCAGCATCATTTCGCTCACGCGCTATGCCCTCAAATGCGGCGTGGGCAATTCGATCAAAGTGCTCACGGAAAAGCCCGCGTTCGCGAAGCTGCTTGTCGATAAAGGACCGGAGCCGATCATTCGCGATGTGGCTGCGGGCATCGGGCCGGCCGAGGGTTCGAAGTTGCCGCTCGGCATCGCCGGACTGCACTTCTTCGTTTTCGGCGGCTTCAATAAGACCGTCGACTGGATCCAAGCCCAGCGAGCTCAATAGCTTCCATCCGCTTCCGCCCGCGAACGCGCGGCGCATTTTGCGCGGGCCTCCCGCCGATTCTGGGTTAGAATCGGCCACCAATGGCCTCCTCGGGGGAAAAAGCGGTAACGGCGATTTATCCCGGATCGTTCGATCCGGTCACCAACGGCCACCTCGATCTGATCGCCCGGGGCGCGACGATCTTCGACCGCCTCATCGTCGCCGTTGCGCGCAACGTCGATAAGGAACCGCTCTTCGACGTCAAGGAGCGGATCGAAATCCTCGAAACGGTCACATTCGACTGCAAAAACGTGGAGGTCGACAGCTTCGACGGCCTGCTCGTCGATTTCGCCCGCGAGCGCCACGGAACCGTAATCCTCCGCGGCATCCGCGCCGTTTCCGACTACGAATACGAATTGCAGATGGCCATGATGAACCGCAAGATCGAGCCCGCGATTGAGACGGTCTTCATGCTGCCCGGCGAGGCGTACGGCTATTTGAGTTCGCGCATCGTGAAAGAGCTCGCCCGTTTCGATGGCCTGCCCAAGGGCCTTGTCCCGCCGATTGTCGAAGAGCGCCTGAAAGCCAAATTCAAATAAAATTGATAAACTAGATCGGCTAAGATTTCGTCGAAAGGGACCAATATGGCTTCTAGTGTGAAAACAGAGGAAGTTTTCCGGCTCTCGGACCGCGTGAACCGGATCGCCGCATCGCCCACGATGATGGTGGTGCAGGCCGCCGATCAATTGAAATCCAAGGGCGTGGACGTTGCCGACTTCGGCGCGGGCGAGCCCGATTTCCCGACGCCGGAACACATCAAGCGCGCCGCCGTCAAGGCGCTCGAGGAAAATCGCACGAAGTATACGCCGGTGCCGGGCATCGGCCCATTGCGGCAGGCGATTTGCGACTGGCACGCGCGGGAGCTTGGCTCCTCGTATCAACCCGCGGAGTGCGTGGTGACCGTCGGCGGAAAGCAGGCAATTTTCAACGCGATCTGCTCGCTGATCAATCCGGGCGACGAAGTGATTATCGCCGCGCCCTACTGGGTGAGCTATCCCGATATCGTAAAGTACGCCGGCGGCACTCCTGTGGTGGTCGAGACGACCGGCGAGGACAACTTCATCATGCGCGCTGCCGCCGTGGAAAAGGCCATCACGCCGCGGACGCGGGTCGTGATCGCGAATTCGCCCAGCAATCCCACGGGCGGCGTGATCCCTCCGGACGAGCTGCGCAAGATTCTGGCGGTGTGCGAGCGCCACGGCGTCTGGATGATGTCGGACGAGTGCTATTCGCACTTCACCTACGGCGACGCCAAGCCCTATTCGATCGCGAGCGTGCCGAATTCGAAGAGCGGGCTCATCATCATCGGCTCGATGTCGAAGACGTTTGCGATGACGGGATGGCGCGTCGGCTACGCGCTGGCGCCGCAGCCCCTGATCGCTGCGATGACCAAGCTGCAGAGCCAGTCCACGTCGAATCCGACCTCCATCGCCCAATACGCGGCGCTTGCCGCGATGACCGGCCCGATGGATTCCGTGCCGGTGATGCTGGCGGAATACGCGCGGCGCCGGGAGCGCATCCTCGCCGGGCTCCGTGCGATTCCGGGCGTCACGTGCACCACGCCGCAGGGCGCATTCTATGTCTTCCCGAATGTGTCCGGGTGTTTCAATGCCGAGATGCCGGGCGCCGCGGCGGTTGCGAAGCTGCTCCTCGAACGCGAACATGTCGCACTGGTGCCGGGCGAAGGCTTTGGCGCTCCGGGATACCTGCGGCTTTCCTACGCCACTTCGATCGATCGCATCGACGAAGGCCTCCGGCGGATGAACCGCTTCTTCACCGGGACAAAATAATCGCCGTGAAGCCGCGCTCCGAGCCGCGTGTGGAGATTTGCCCCGCGCGGCTCGATCCTGTTTTCAGCCCGCGCCCCTGGGGCGCGCGGTCGCTCGCCCCCTTTTTCCCAGAAATGTCGAATCTGGCGGAACCTGTCGGCGAGGCCTGGATGACCGGAAACGAGTGCCGCTTCGCGAACGGGCCGTTCGCGGGCGCGAGGCTTGGCGACGCCTGGTTCATGATGCCGCCCGAGTGGACGGGCACGCGCATCGATCGCACCGGCGGATTTCCGCTGCTCGTGAAATTCATTTTCGCTGCCGAGAAACTTTCGGTGCAGGTTCACCCGGACGACCGCTATGCGTCACGGCACGAAGCGGCGGCGGGCGGGCGCGGGAAGACCGAGATGTGGTACGCGGTGCGAGCCGATCCCGGCGCCGAAGTGCTGCTTGGGATGAAATCCGAGGTGACGCTCGACGAGTTCAAGCGCGCGATTGCCGACGGCACCGCCGAGCACTGCCTCGAACGCGTTGAGCTGCGGCCGGACGAGGCAGTCTTCGTGAGCGCGGGCTCGGCGCACACGATTGGCGCGGGTTTCGTCCTGTGCGAGGTGCAGCAGCAGTCGGATCTCACGTATCGCGTGTACGACTACAACCGGCGCGATGCGCAGGGGCGCGCGCGGGAACTCCACATCGACAAGGCGCTCGATGTGATGCGCTTCGGCAAACAGACGTGCGGGCGGCTCGAGCCGGTCCGCGTGGAGCGCGACGGCGTGAGCGAGAGCTACTTTGTGGCGTGCAAATATTTTGCGACCGAGCGCTGGGAGGTCCCCCATTTCGCCCACTGTACCAGCTCACAGGAGCATTTCGATGTTCTGATTGTGCTCGAGGGAACCGGATCGATTCACTGGGGCGGCGGGAGCAAGCGTGCTGAGTATGCTCCTGCACACGTCTGGCTCATTCCGGCTGCGCTCGGCGAATACGAAGTCGTTCCCGACGCGCGCACCTCGGTGCTCCGCACTTACGTTCCCGGTGATCTTGCTAAATTGCGCCACGATCTAATCGCTGGTGGAATGAGCGAATCCGCGGCTGCAAGCCTCCTCCGTTGGTGACTGCTACCGAATTCGACCGGCTGCGCGTCGTGCTGGTGAACACGCGGAACCCCCTGAACATCGGGGCGGCGGCGCGCGCAATGAGCAATTTCGGCTTTTCCACCCTGCGCGTGGTGAATCCGTATGAGCCGGGTTTTCGCGAGGCGAAATCAGCGGTCGGCGCGGCGGCGCTGCTCAAGAAAGCCGAGCAATATGATTCCGTCGCCGAGGCCGTGGCGGACTGCGCTCTCGTGGTTGCGACCACGGCGGCGCGCCGGCGCAATCTGCAGCATCATGTCCGGCGGCTCGAAGATGGCACGCGGTTGATTCGCAAGCGCCTGAAATCGAAGGGCGTGGCCATCCTCTTCGGCTCCGAGAAATCCGGCCTCTCGAATGAAGAGATGAGCCACGCCGATTGGCTGATGCGCATCCCCACGAGCCAGCAGAACATTTCCATGAATCTCGGCCAGGCCGTCGCCGTTTGCCTTTACGAACTGATCCGGGGCGCGAAAATCGCCGGCGAAGCCGAAAACGTGGCGCGGGCGTCGGCGGGCGATATCGAGCGGATCACCGCGATGCTGCTCGATGCGCTCCACGCGAGCGGCTATGTGGGGCGTCGGCGCGTGGCGGATATCGACGCGCGAATGCGGCGTCTCGTGAAACGCCTCCATCTGCCCGCGCGGGATACGGTCCTCTGGTTCGGCATCCTGCACCAGATCGTCTGGAAGCTCCGCAAAGGCGGCCCGCCCGAAGATGGAGCCGACCGGTAAGGCGAAAGGCAATTGACGGAGCGAAGGCCGTAGGAAGCGAGCGACCCATCCTTTACTATAGCCATCTGTGAAGCGACCGAAGCAAAAGAACGACAAGCGAGAGTTCCTTCCCGCGGCTGCGGTATTGCTTGCCGGGGGACGCGGCACGCGATTCTGGCCGCGCAGCCGGACTCGCACGCCGAAGCAGTTGCTGAACATCACGGGCGGGGAAACGATGCTGCGCGAGACGGCGGCGCGCCTCGAGCCCTTGATTCCGGCGCGCGATCTCTGGGTGGTAACGAACATGGAGCAGGCCGCTGCCGTGCGGCGGCAGCTTCGCCATGTTCCCGCGTCGCATGTGCTGGCCGAGCCGGTCGGGCGCAACACGGCGGCGGCGATCGGCCTCGCGGCGATTCATCTGGCGCACGAACGCGTGGACGCGGTGATGGCCGTGCTGCCGTCCGATCATCACATCATCGAGGCCAGGCGTTATCGCGGCTTGGTTTCGGCGGCGCTCGAGCTGGCGCGCACCCCAGGAAATCTGGTGGTGCTCGGCATTCCGCCCACGCATCCCGAGACGGGCTTCGGCTATATCGAGAGTTCGAAAATTGCCGCGCGTCCGCTCGGCGTTCCGGCCCTGGCCGTGAAGCGATTCGCTGAAAAGCCGGCGCTGCCCGTCGCACGAAAATACGTCGCGTCGGGCAGGTATTTCTGGAACGCAGGCATGTTCTTCTGGCGCGTGTCGACGTTTCTCGACGCGCTCTGGCGATTCCTGCCAAAGACGCACGCGGCGCTCGTCGATCTCGGCGCCACGATCGGCACGCCGCGTTACGCCTCGGCGCTGCGCCGCATCTATCCGCATCTCGAGAATATCTCGGTCGACTACGCCATCATGGAGCCGGCCACCCGCCCCGGCAGCGCGTCGCCCGTGTTCGTCATTCCGGCGAAGGTCGGCTGGAGCGACATCGGCTCCTGGGCCGCTGTCTACGAATTGCTTGCGGCCAAAAGCGGAGCGAATATTTCCGAGGGTCCCCATTTCGAACTGGACGCAGAGGGAAACTATTTCTGGAGCCCGCGAAAATTCGTCGCCGCGATTGGCGTGCGCGATCTGGTGGTGGTGGAGACGGACGATGCCCTGCTGGTCTGCGGGCGCGAACGTTCGCAGGACGTGGGCAAAATCGTGAAGTGGCTCGAGCAACGGAAGGCCAAGCAGCTGCTGTAGGGCGGAAAGGTTGGATGGAAAGATTGCCGACGAAGAGCAAACCCGAAAGTACCGCCGCCGAAATTAAATTCGGCACGGACGGCTGGCGCGGCGTCATCGCCGAGGATTTCACCTACGAGAACGTGCGCAAGGTGGCGCATGCCATCGCGCGCTACGTAGTGCGCGCGGAAAAGCCGGGCAGCGGCATCGTGATCGGCTTCGACGTGCGCTTTGGTTCGGAGAATTTCGCGCGCGTCGCGGCGGAGGCGATTGCGGCTACCGGCACACCGGTGTGGCTCGCCGCGGACGCGTGCCCCACGCCGGCCGTTTCGCTGCTCGTCCGGCTGCGCGGCGCGGGTGGCGGGATTCAGATCACCGCGAGCCACAATCCGTATCGCTGGAATGGCGTGAAGTTCAAGGCGAGCTATGGCAGCTCGGCATCGCCCGTAATCGTCGCGCAGGTCGAGGCGGAACTCGCGAAAGTGCTGCGCGATGGCGTGCCGGCGCTGCCGCCGCGCAAAGATCTGATCCGTTCGCTCGACGTTCGCACGCCGTACCTCGAAACGCTCGACAAGCTCGTCGATTGGGACCGCATGAAAGCGTCGAAATTCCGCTACGTGATCGATCCGATGCACGGCGCGGGACGCGGCCTGCTGCGCGAGCTTTTCCGCCGCCACGGGATCGAGACGCACGAAATTCGCGGCACGCGCGATCCGCTCTTCGGCGGCGTGAATCCCGAGCCGATCGAGCCGCACGTGGAGGCGCTGCGCCGCGCGGTCGTCGGGGGCGGCTACGACGCGGGCTTCGCGTTCGATGGCGATGCGGATCGCATCGGCGCGATCGACCGCAACGGCGCGTTCGTCACTCCGCACCAGATTTTCTCGATCCTGCTGTGGCACTTGGCGGGAACGCGCAATCTTACCGGCGACGTGGCGAAGACGTTTTCCACCACGAAGCTGATCGACAAGATCGCCGCCAAATTCGGCCGCAAGGTGTGGGAGACGCCCATCGGCTTCAAATACATTTGCGACCGCATGCTCGAGGGCGAAATCGTCGTGGGTGGTGAGGAGAGCGGCGGCATCGCCACGAAGCTCTACCTGCCGGAGCGCGACGCCACCGTGAGCGCGCTGCTGCTCGCGGAAGTGATGGCGTGGCATGGCAAACGGCTGGACGAGCTGGTCGCCTTGCTGCGTCGCGAATTCGGCGAGCACCACTACGGCCGCGTGGATCTCACGCTCAAAGACGGACAGAAGGAAAAGGCGATCGCGCGCTTCTCCGATGCGAAATTCCAGAAGCTCCTGGATTGGCCGATCGTCCGCCGCGAAGACATGGACGGCGTAAAGGTCTACCTTGGCGAGATCGGCTGGGTGATGGTGCGCGCGTCGGGCACCGAGCGCATGCTGCGCGTGTATTCTGAAACCACGCGCCCGGAGACGACGCAGCGCGTGCTCGCCGAAGTTGCCGCGCTCGTTCAGAAACTCTAGGAGACTACGTTTCGAGGCTTTTGTACGCCGCGTCGAGAATCCCGTTCAGGAAGGCAGGCGCTTCGGCCGAGGAAAACTTCTTCGCCAGCTCGATAGCTTCATCGATCACCACCTTCGGCGGCGCCGTCCCAGACCGGAATTCCCAGATCGCGAGCCGCAGGATATTGCGGTCCACGGCCGCGAAACGCTCGAGGCGCCAATTCTCCGCCAGCTTTTCGATCAGCCGGTCGCTTTCCTCCGCGCGAGCCACAGCGCCCTCGAACAACTGATTGGCGAATTCACGTGTCGATTCCGAGGCGGGCGCCGACTTCCAGAAAAGCTGCTCCACGCGTTTGGGTTCCTGGCGCGTCATGTCCCATTCGAAGAGCATCTGCAGCGCGTACTCGCGGGATTTGTGGCGGAGAGTCATTCTATCGGCGCCGCGAAGGCCGGCTGGGCGCCGCCGCTTTCGATAGCTTGCGCGCGAGGCTGGCCATTTCCACGGCGGCGAGGCCGGATTCGTAGCCCTTGTTGCCGCTCTTCAAGCCGGCGCGATCGATCGCTTGCTCGAGCGTGTCGCAGGTGAGAACGCAGAAGATCATCGGCACGCCTGCGTCAAGCTGCGCAAGCTGGATGCCGCGCGCCGTTTCGGAAGCGACGTAATCGTAATGCGACGTTTCGCCGCGCAGCACGCAGCCGATGCAGATCAGCGAATCGAAGCGGCCCGTGGCCGCGAGCTTCTTGGCCGCGATCGGAATCTCAAACGATCCGGGAACGCGGATGATCTCGATCTGCCCCTCCGCGGCGCCGCTTTGCTTCAGCGCGTCGAGCGCGCCGGCCAGCAGGCGATCCGTGATGAAGCTGTTGAACTGGCTCACAACGATGCCGAATCGCAGCCCCGCCGCGTTGAGTTCGCCGCGCACTCGATCCGGCTTTCCCGTACTCACCATCAATTCCCGCCTGTGAACGGAAGTAGACTGCAGGACCCGCAATGGAAGGATGTCATGGAGTGGCGAGAGGCACAAGCACGTTGCCGCCGCTCCGATAAGCCTCGTCGAGGCCGGACTCGGCGCGATTGATCCATTCCGTCACTCGGTCTTCCGTATCGTCACCGGGGCGCGAAGAGGCCATAGCCACCACGGCGCTCGCGCTCAGGCTTTGAGGATCCCAGGCAGGGCGCACGGTGCCGGCAACCTGAAGAAGCTTTTCGGCGAGGCTCCGCGCATTATCGATCGTGGTATCGGGCAGGATGAAGGCGAGAGACCATGCCGTGTATTTCACCGCGATGTCGGTCTGGCGGACCGCCGAAGAAAGTGCGCGAGCCAGTTGCTCGACATACTGATCGACGGCGGCGTCGCCGTGCTGCCGCAAAAGGTCGCCGCCATGGTCGACGTGCAGGATGATCAGCGAGAGGGGCGTGCCCTGCGAGCGCGCCCGATTCGATTCCGCGAGGAGGCAATCGACGTAAGCGCTCCGGCTGAGCAAGCCCGTCTTCTCGTCGGCCACAGCCAGAGAACGCACCAGCGAGCGAAGACGCGTGTGATTCACCGAAAGCACCAGTTGATCGCCCACCGCCTGCAGGAAAAAGCTTTCGTTGGACTTCCACTTCCGGGCCGTTTTGTGCGCAACAAGCAGGATGCCGGATTGCGCGCCCGCTTCTTTGTCCTGAAGCACGACCGCCAGCGCCGATTCCATGCCCAGTCGACCGAGCACGGGAGCGCTCGATGCCGTCAGCTGGATTCCGCCGAGGTCGTCGGGCGATGCCTTTGAGACCAGCGAAACGATTGCAGGAAGATGTGCCGCGCCCACGGCCGGAAGGCCCGGAATGGAATATTCCGCCGTTAATGGAGCGGCGTCGCCCGCGGCTCCCAGCGTCACCAGGCAACGCGCCGCGCCCAGATATTTGCCCACTTCGGCTGCCGTGGACGACAGAACCTCGCGCGGCGTCGACTGCCGGTGCATCAGCCGGTTGATTTCGGCAATCGTTGAAAGATCCCGGTGAGTCTCGGCCGCCGAAAAGCCCACGGGAGGCGGCGGAGGTTCCGGCGGAACGGGCGGCGCAACAGGCGGCGCGGCGGGAGCGGCCGCCGGCGCAGGTGGCGCCGGTTGCGGCGCGGGCTTGCGCGGAGCGCCCTTCGGCCACCAGTTCGCGCGTTCGTAGAGAGTGCGCAAGCGCTCGTTCGTCTCCTCCTGGCCGGGGAAAAGTTCACCGATGCGCTCCAGGCGTTCCACGGCCTTGGTCTGCAGTGAATACTGGAGGAAGATTTCCACCTGCACGATCAGATCCTCCAGGGCTTGCTGCGCGCGAACTTCTTCGGAGACGGGCACGGCCGCCGCGGCGACGTCGGAACCGGCTCCCGCAAATCCTGAGCCGCTGTGCGTTGAGACGGTCGCGGCCTTTGCGGCGCGAGCGAGAATATTTTGCAGGAAAACGGGATCGGCCTTTCCCTCGAGAAGCGCGATCCGTTCCTGGTTGCGGTAATCGTATGGATCGATGTCCACCAGCCGGTCGAGCACTTGGCAGGCGTCCGGCACGCGTTGCGCGGCCAGATACAGGTCGAAGAGACGGACGAGCGCGTCGAAATATTTCGTTTCGCGGTTCAGCTCTTCGTAAAGATGAGCCACCGTCTCGGCGAGCGCGAGGGAGTTTGGATAGGCCGCGGCGAGACGCTCGATCTGCGGCACGAGATCCGCCTCCCTGCGAGCCCCATACATCCATTCCTTGGCTTGCGCGAGCAGCGAAACGGCCTTCGCGTCCTGGCCCGTGCGGAGATACGCTCCGGCCAGTTCGAAGAGCTTCCCGAAATTCTCGGGCTTCTGCCGGTAATAGGCCTCGAAGACCTCCCGGGCGCGATCCAGACGTTGCGTGCGCAGCAGAGCCTCGCCGAAAAGCGCGAGAAATGCCGTGTCTTTTTCGTTGGGCGAAAGCGGATCGAGCAGTGCGACTGCTCCTTCGGAATCACCCTTCCGCAGCTTGGCATCCGCGAAGAGCAGCGCGCCCGTGCGGTCGTTGGGCATCAGGCCGTGCGCGCGGCCGAAATATTCGAGCGCCTGGTCTAGGCCCCCGCCCGCCTGCGCCAGTTGCCCGGCACGCAGGAAGCTGCGGGTGGCAAGGTCGGCATGTTTGAGCCGCTCGGCCAAATCGCCGAGAACCACATGCCGGGCCACGTTTTCGGGATCGAGAAGCGCGATGCTCTCGTAGCATGCCAGCGCGTCGATGTCGCGCTGATGCTGGAGAAAAAGCTCAGCCGCCGTCCCGAATTGTTCGATGGCCTCCGCCGACCGGTTCTGCCTCTGCAGCAGGATGCCGTAGCGCATCAGGCGGTCGGGAGGCTGGGGAAATGACCGCAGAAAACGCGTGAAGATCGCCGAGGCCTTGGCGGCGTCGCCCGCCTCGATGTGCCGGTCGAACTGCGCTCCGTAATACTGAGCGGCCAGGGCCGGTTCGTTGAGACGCGTATAGATATCGGCCAGCGCTTGCAGGGCTTCCTGGTTGGCGGGAGCCTCTTCGAGCACAGCCTGATATTCGGCCACCGCCTCGCGGAGCTTGTTCTTTTCGAGGCTGCGCCGCGCCCGATCGAGATGTTTATTGAGGTCCGAAGCCATGCGAAATCCCACGTCCTTCGCGCGCTGTGCGTGGCAGGAAAAACCCGCTTGCCTGTTTAGACGCTTCCGCGGATAGCACCTTGCAGGGCGCGAAAGCCCCCGTAAAAACTATATAACGGACGCCTCGCCGGCCTTCAAACGAAATCAGGGCAATGTGTCTGAAAATGGCCAGAGGGCGGTCGGGAACCGGGTCTTCAGTCCGAGGCCGATGCTTCCCGCCGGTGCCTCGGCAGGCGCGTAACCTCGCGCATGGAGCGAAGAGACATTCCGCTGCTCAGCAGGGCGGCGAACCCCAGGAATACGAACGGGAGAGTGAGCGCGATGAAGGCGAAAATCGAGAAGCCGGTCGCCGTGGTCTTTTCGACGTCAAATACGCTCAGGCCGAGGACGCAAAAGAACTGATAGGAGCCGACGTTAGCGGGCGCGTTCGGGAGCGACACTCCCAGGTTGATCACCAGCAGCACAACCACGGCCGCCATAAACGAAAGCGGCAAGCCGTAAGATCGCATCAACGCCCAAAGGGCGAGCACCTGGCAGAATGGCATCAGCAGCGACATAAAAACTGCCGCGTAAAAGCTGGGCGCCGTGCCCATCGCGTGCAAATCCAGCAGCGCCGACATGATTTTGCCCGGTAATTGGCGCCGCCCGATGTGTGGCTCCGAGGTGCCGCCCACCTTGAATTCGAGATAGAAGACGAGCACCACCACGATGGTCACGAGCACGAGGATTACGGCCCCCAGCACGTCCGCCGTGCGCTCGAACCGGCGCGGCAACTGCACGAAGAGCGAGACAAACGCCAGGGACGCCGTCGCGATCACCAGATCGACGAAGCGCTCCACTCCCACCGATCCCAGCACGCGCCCGATCGAAATCCCCTCGGAATTCGAGAGCAGGTAACTGCGCAGAAACTCTCCGGGGCGAAGCGGCAACACGAGGTTGGCGAAGAGACCCGAGAAAACTGCGCGAGTCGCATTCCCGACATGCACTTTCCCGAAAGGGCTCAGCAGGAACTTCCAGCGCAGCGCCTGCACGGCGTAACTGATCACGTCGAACGCCATGGCGGCGAGCACCCATCTCCAGTCTGCATTCGCCATGTCGTGCAGCGCCCGGACGATGTGGAAATCGTGGAGAACCCAGATCAGGCAGACGGTCGCCAGCCCGTAGCCGAGGATGAGCAGGATTCTCGATCGCTCGGGTTTCTCGCGATTGGACTGAGAGGTCAACTCAGCTATTCCGGAAGCTCCGGGCATTTTGGATAGACAGGGTCTCTTTTGTTTCTAGGCCGCACACGCGTCCCAAGCCTACGATAGAGGTTTTGGCCGCGCAATCGGAGGGCGGCGGCTACTTTCGGGCCCGCGAGATTCGCCTGCCGCCCAGGACGGGCGTATAATAACAGGGAGAGATGAAATTCCTCGCTCAAAAGTCTGTGCCCGTTCTCCCCTGTTTACTTGGATGAAAACCCCACAGGCCGTGGATCGCCGCGAACGGGTTTTGCTGGTCGGCGTCGCCCTGAAGAGGGCGCGCGCGAATGCCCTTTCGCGCCAGAATGGCGATGGAGTGCCCGATCGCGATTCGCTCGATGAACTGCAGGAACTGGCCGAGAGCGCCGGAGCGAAAATCGAGGGCAGCCTTTTGCAGGTCCGGGAAGCGCTCGATCCTGCGACCCTGGTGGGGCGCGGCAAGCTCGAGGAGATTCGCACCGAGGCCCAGGTCCGGGATGTGCCGCTTGTGATTGTCGATCACGATTTGACGCCCGTGCAGCTCCGCAATATGGAGAAGGGCACGGGATGCCGCGTGATCGACCGGACGCAGCTGATCCTCGATATTTTCGCCACGCATGCTCACACCCGGGAAGGGCAGCTCCAGGTGGAGCTCGCGCAATTGAATTATCTCCTCCCCCGGCTCACCGGGCGCGGCGAAGAGCTCTCGCGGCTCGGCGGAGGAATCGGGACGCGAGGCCCCGGAGAGCAAAAGCTCGAAACGGACCGTCGCCGCATCCGCGATCGCGTGCGCAAGATCGAGCAGGCCATCGAAACGGTCCGCAAGCAGCGCGCCACGCGGCGGCGGGCGCGGCAGGCCGTGCCTCTCGGCATGATCGCGTTCGTGGGATATACGAACGCGGGCAAATCGACGCTCTTCAACGCGCTCACGGACGCGAGCGTGCTCACGTCCTCGAAAATGTTTGCGACTCTCGATCCCACCATCCGCGCGATCCGCTTGCCCTCGCGCCGCCGCGTCCTTTTGTCGGATACGGTTGGATTTCTGCGCGACCTTCCGCCGGATCTGATCGCCGCGTTCCGCGCAACCCTCGAGGAAGTGCAGGAGGCTGCGCTGATCCTCCACGTGACCGACATTTCCAATCCGCATCATGCCGAACACGATGCGGAGGTGCTCGGCGTGCTGCGGCAACTTGGCGTCGAGGATCGCCCGCGACTGCACGTGCTGAATAAGATCGACCGTCTCACCGAGCAAGACGTCAAAGCGTTGATGGATTCAAACGGGCGCGGCGCGGATACGGCGTTTGTATCAGCGGCAACAGGCGCGGGCCTCGATGAACTGCTGAAAAAGATCGACGCGAGCATGCCCGTCGACCCGCTCTTGCGCCTGCATTTGCGCCTGCCGCTCGCCGACGGTCGCAGTCTTTCCGTGGTGCAGGGGCGGGGGCGCGTCCTTCGGTCGGAAGTGCGCGAGGGCAGCCTCGAACTGGAAGCTGAGATTCCGGAGTCGGCTGCTCGCGAGCTTCGCGAGTTTATCTTGGAATCGATTTGTGCAAAGTGCATGTACTAGAACCAGCTCGTGTGGAAAACCCTGTGGAAAAGGGCCCTCGATTCGTCAGCTTCGGGATAGAAACCGGTCGAGTGTCGGTCCGGCGTGTGATCGGGCGCTTGGGAATAACACTATTTGTATCAGTAATATAGAGATACCCAACGCTTCGTTTCCTCGGGCGCAGCAATCTGCCGATCCATCAGGAGCGTCGCCCGGAATTTGCACAGCGCTGGGGCATTCCTTGCGCTAAAAGTAACGAGCGAGAGGATTTGCCTCTCTCGTTACGGTCCGGAAATCACCGCGATAGACCTGTACCGTTGACTCGGCAATGACCGCAGGACTATGATTTCACCTTGAGACTGCCGTCGTGCTGGGGACGGCTCCGTCGGTCTGTCTTTCCGAGAGCGAAATGAACCTGCCGAACAGCCTGACGATTCTGCGGATCTTCTTCGTTCCGCTCCTCGTTGTCGTTCTCCTCACGCGCCAGCCGAATTGGAACTTCTGGGGCTTGCCCATTCATTTTGAGGTCTGGGGCGTCCTGATTCTGCTCGTGGCGGCGGCCACAGATGCGATGGACGGGTACTTGGCGCGCTCCCGCGGCGAGATCACCACGCTCGGAATTCTGCTCGATCCGATCGCGGACAAGCTCTTGATTTCGGCGGCCTTCGTGTCGCTGGTTTCGATGGGGCTCATCCAGGCGTGGATGGTCGTTATCATTATCGGCCGGGAGTTTATGGTCGTTGGTCTTCGGGAAATCGCGTCCGTCGAGGGATTGGTGATTCCCGCGTCGCCCCTCGGCAAAGGGAAAATGATTCTGCAGGTGCTCGCGGGCTGCATCGTGATTCTGACGGCCAATCATCCCGCGCTGAAGTTGGTCGGAACCGTTCTGCTGTGGCTGGTGGTGCTCAGCGCGGTGGCCTCCGCGATCCACTATTTCCAGATGTTCTGGGGGCAGATCAATTTCCGCGTAGAGCAGCGCCGCACCCGCGTTCTCGTAGTCGATCCGAAAGAAAAACCGCAGGATGTCCTCAGCAGGTAATCACGAAAAGAAATTGCTGCTGGATGTGGCGCGTCGAGCTATGAGCGCCGCCGTCGAGGGCCGCGAATTCGCGGGGCAATTGCCGGAGTTGTCGAGCCTGCAGAATTTGGGCGGGGCATTCGTCACGCTCCACCGTCGCGGCCGGCTGCGCGGGTGCGTTGGGCAAGTAGCTTCGGCCGAATCGCTCGTGGAAACCGTAGCTCGTTGCGCCCGATCGGCGGCGCTCGAAGATCCGCGGTTCGATCGCGTCCGTCCCGACGAGCTTGGCGAGATCGAGATCGAGCTTTCTGTTTTGTCCCACCTCGAAATAATCGCGCCGCAGCAGATTCAAGCCGGCAAGCACGGCCTGATGGTGAGTCTCGGGAAAGAACGAGGCGTCCTGCTACCCCAGGTCGCGACGCAGTTTCGATGGAGCGGCCAGCGCCTGCTCGAAGAAACCTGCGTCAAGGCGGGCCTGGACCGCGATGCCTGGAAGAATCCGGAAGTTCGAGTGCATGCGTTTACCGCGGAGATATTCAGCGAATCGGATGTGGGCGAATCCGGCGCGGAAGCCGGAACAGGCCCCGCCGGCGATCCCGGCTACTCGAGCTCGACGTAATCGCCCGGATAAATCTCGCGCACGCTGAACGTGATCAGCACGGTCGACGAATTGGGACCGGTCCGCAGCACCACTCCCTCGCCAACGTCTTCGCGCGGAGTGTTGCTCCAGTCGTACTTCTTCGAAACGCTGCCGAAACCGTACAGCGGAAAGAACGGCACGGAGAGCTGATCGTTCTGATCGAACGCGTAGCGCGGATCCTGATAGACCGTTTCGTGCTGAGTCCCGGTGTAGCGGAAGATCCGGAAATAGTCGCCGACCTTCACGCCCTGGCCGTTCCCCAGATTCACGTAGACCACGTCCTCGCGTCCCGCCTGAGCCTGGAAATTCTTGCCGATGATGATCATTGCGAGCGGCTTGCCGTTTGCCGGCGTGAACTCGTCGAAATGCGCTTCGGATTTGAGCGGCGGCGCCGGGCGTTCCGTGAAGGGCAGCAGAATGTCGCCGCGCTGCAGCATGTCGCAGGAATGCTCGATCTTGGCCACCGAAGTATTGGCGAAAACCCGCGTCACGCGAACGCGCCCTTCATCGGCCCAGACCTTGCCCATTTTCTTCAGGATCATGTCCTGCCACTTGGTCCATTCGATTCCGTAGGGATCTTCGACTTCGCGTACCACGGAGAAGACGTCGCCCACGTTTACGCCCTGGCTCGCTCCCCGATTGATGTAGACGTTGTCGCCTTCGTCGAAGGTCAGCCGGTAGTTCGATTCTTCGCCTGTAATAATGAAGGCACCCTGCGGGACGGACTCCGTCGTCACCGTACCCGAGCAATAGAGATCGTTGGGGGTCGGGACCGGAACCTGCATGCTCTGCGCCGATGCGATCGTTCCAGAAAGGGCCACTATGAGACCGGCAAGGACAATTTTCCCACGCATGATGCTCGCTCCTTCACGCTGATTCGTAGCGCCGAAAGGGCTGGCGCTCCCCAATGACCTGACCGTAACATTGGCTTTCGAGAGCGTCAAGATAATGGTCGCGCGGGCTTTACACATTGGGTACCGCATGGTAGAAGCGAGAATTCCTCTTCCGCGCGGCTTTTGGCGCGCGGCGAGGCCTCACTCCCAAGAGGTTGGAAACACAGCGTGTTAGGGCGAGATAAGGTGTGCGCCGTGGTGGCGGCGCCGGACGCAAAATCCATGTGGGCGCAGCTGGGGCGGGCTGCCCGGTGCACGCGCACCATTGAATTGCGGCTTGATTGGATTTCGAGTGATCGCGAAATCAGCAAGTTCTTGCGAAGCCTCGAAACGAGCCGCCCCGCTCGGCGCGGCCTCACGCTGATTGCCACGTGCCGCCGGCGCATGGCGGGCGGCCGCTATGGTGGCACCATCGCGAATCAGCTTGTCCACCTGGCGGATGCGATCCGGGCAGGGTGCGCGTGGTACGACCTCGAAATCGAAACTCTTCGCCAGTGCCCGCAAGAGCTTGTCGGCGTGCTCCTCGGCGAAGGGCGGCAACTGGCATCGGCTCATTTTTTCGAGCGCATGCCGAAGAATCTCTCGCGCGTGGCTGCGGAGCTGCGGCGAACTCGCCCCGCGGCGATAAAAATTGCCGCTCGATGTGATTCGCTGGCAGAGAGCCGGAAGCTCCTGGATTTTGCGCGAAAGCAGCGCAAGATCGTCGCGATCCCCATGGGCGATGTAGCGCTGCCCGCGCGCATCCTCGCCTTGCGCGAGCGAAATTCGTTCGCGTATGCGCCGGTCGAAAATGCCACGGCGCCGGGCCAAGTCTCTCTTGCCGAGATCGAGGAGACATATCGCGCCGGCCGCCTCGGCGCGCGCACCGGTGTCTACGGCGTAATCGGCAATCCCGTTGGACATTCGCTTTCGCCGGCGATGCAGAATGCGGCGTTTGCCGCGCGCCGGATCGATGCGGTCTACGTGCCGTTTCTGGTGCTTGGCTTGAGGGACTTTCTGGATTCGATCGGCTCGCTTGGGATTCGGGGCTTCAGCGTGACGCTGCCGCACAAAGAGAAAATCCTGAGGCACCTCGACGGCTGCGATCCGTTGGCCGCTCGAATTGGGGCCGTAAATACGGTCGTGGTGCGGGGCGGCGGCAAGCTCTATGGATACAACACGGACTATGTCGGCGTGCTGCGAACCATCGAGAAGCGAATTCCCCTGCGAGGCAGCCGCGTCCTCATCGTAGGAGCCGGCGGCGCGGCGCGGGCTGTGGCTTTTGCTCTTGCGACGGCGGGCGCGTCGGTATGCGTCACGGCGCGCCGGCCGTCGCGCGCGCAGGCTTTGGCGAAGGCGTCCGCCGGAGAAGCAATTGCGCGCAATCGCCTGCGCGGCGAATTTTTCGATGCGATCGTGAACGCCACGCCGGTCGGCATGCATCCGGCGGTCGGAGAATCGCCACTCGACGCCCGCGAATTGAATTGCCGGCTCGTATTTGACACCATCTATCGTCCGCGCGTGACGAAGCTTCTGCAGTTGGCGGCCGGGCGCGGCATCGAAACAGTCTCGGGCGTCGAAATGTTCGTCGCGCAGGGCGCCGCGCAGTGGGAAATCTGGACGGGCGAACGCGCGCCGCTGGATGCTATGCGGCGCGCCGTGGTTCGGGCGCTCGCGGCCGCCGAAAAAATCAGGCCTGCGCCGCGCGGCAAGAAATGAATTCCCTGGGAAAGACTCGTATCGGACGATGATTCAGCCGGACTTCAAGACGTTCACCCGCCTCGCGCGCGAAGGCAACCTCGTGCCCGTCTACGACACGTATACGGCCGACCTGCTGACGCCGGTCGGCGCGTACCTCCGCATCGCCCGCCGCGCGAAATATGCCTTTCTGCTCGAGAGCGTCGAGGGCGGCGAAAACATCGGTCGCTACACCTTCACCGGCGCGAATCCCGAGGAAGTGTTTCGCGCGCGCGGGCGCGTCTGCGAACTCGAAACCGGTGGCAAGATGGTTCGCTTTGACGAAAATCCCGTGGAACAGCTCAAACGCCTCACGGCGCGCTACCGCCCGGTGCGCGTGCCCGGGATGCCCCCGCTCACCGCTGGCGCGATCGGCTATTTCGCCTACGACATGGTGAGGCTGGTCGAGCGAATTCCCGATACGGGCCGCGACGATCTCGGCGTCGACGACACGATGATGATGTTTTATCTCGGCCTTGTGGCGTTCGACCGCGTGCAGCATCGCGTCTGGATCATTCGCAACGTGTTCACCGAAGGTCCCGGCAGCCTGCGCGCGAAATACAACGCGGCGGTGCGGGAGATCGGCCGCACGCGGAAAATGCTCGAGAAGCCGCTGCC
>Ga0335072_10001609_pt1 | contig 36442 bp, 34 predicted proteins | sample Lox_Sample_21_FD_206725 | JGI IMG/M metagenome (GOLD analysis project Ga0335072, IMG submission 206725) | Soil microbial communities from Loxahatchee National Wildlife Refuge, Florida, United States - Lox_Sample_2.1 | ecosystem: Environmental > Terrestrial > Soil > Wetlands | place: USA... | reverse complement strand
CAAGCGATGCATCGGCAAGGGTCAGGTGCGGAAACAGGAAATCGGGCGTTGGCGGTGTAACTTTGACCAGGGCGAGATCGAGGTCCGGATGAATATAGACGACCGATGCAGGCAACTTCACGCCATTCGGCAGCAAAGCGAGCAGCTCGGAATCGTTTCGCGCGACGTGGGCGTTGGTGGCAATGACTCCCGTACTCGTCACAAAGAAACCGGAACCGGAAAGAGTCAGCGATTTCAGGCAGACGACCGCGGGTTTCGCGCGGGCTACAATTTCCTCCAGCGATAGCTCTGGGCGAAGAGCCACCGGTTGCGCCGTGCCTGCGGCCGAAACAGCGCCGGTAAAGGTGCTGGCTACGCTTTCCAGATCCACATGAAAATTGTCGGACTTGAAAAGCCAATACTGCCCATGATGACGCCCATGGAGATCGATCCAGTCCATCGGGCCTTCGGTGAGCGCAATCTCGTGGGTGACGTAACCCGGCAGGGTGACGCGAGCGATCATCGGATGCTCAAGGCGCTGGCCGAACGCCGTTTTTGTGCGGTGGAAATAACCGCCGGGGAATTTCTTGTCCAGCGGCGTGGTGCCCACCGGAACGCCGTCGAGTTCGACGGTCGCGCCGGATGGAGTGCTGTCGATCTTGAGCGACTGGGCGGGAGCAAGGTTTGGGAGGCTGAGAGAGACGAACATCAGCAGCAAGGCAGGGGACACCAACAGGAGGGAGCGATGTGGAGAGGGGGAACACACGGGAGCCTCCCAAGGCCGCAGTATACTCCTAAATATATACAATAGTTAATAACTATTACCGAGCTAGGCCGACTGCGGTGTCTTGGGCGTGTAGCCTGCGCAGCTCAAAACAGGCAGGCGCGGATATTTCGGGAAGCGCGGGTCCGATTGGGAAAGCTGACAAAGCAGAAACGGGGAACCACGCGCGGAAGAAATCGCTCGAGCATGCAGGCAGGTGGCGCACAAGCCGGCTTCCGGGGAAGGCTTTGGTTCGCTAGCTTTGGCGCACATTCGCTACAACAGGCGCGGGTCAGTTCGACTTGGGCGCTGCGGCGGGCGCCGGAACTGCCGGGGGATTCGGTTTTTCGAAGAGGGCATCCTCCAGCGGCAGATTCACTTCGATCTTTGACGCTGTGATTCTTTGCGTTTGATCCGTGCCCGGAGCATCCGACTCCACCAGAAACGGATACTTCAACCCATTCACCTCGCGGAAATCATGAAAGAAGGATTCCCACGGCACGTCTTTTTCGTTAATTCTGCGATTGCCTTCCCACTTCAAAAGCAGAGCGGTGGACACGTCGAAATAGAAAAAGCTCACATCCCCGTCCTTGCTGGTCAGTTTCAGTTTGTAGGCGGGGTTGCCCTGAATTTCGTCCTTACCGGCGTACTCAATCTGGTTGCCTTTTTGTTTGTAATCGACGAAGGGCCCATCGAAATCCGCTTCTTCAAGAATGTTATTTAGCTCCACTTCGCTCATGGGCTTGACGCTGGCGTTGGGGGTAAAGGGGTTGTAAATCCAGCCGGCGGACTTACCGTCATACACGCGAATAAGGGTTTGTCCACTCAGAGTAATTTCCATGTGCAGTTTCAGAGGGCGCTTGCGCTGGACCACAAACGGCCCATCGGCGTCCGGGCCGAAAGAAATCGTGCCGGTGACACGCTCGGTTTTTACCGATCTGATTTTGTCCAGACCGCCGCGGGCATTGATGTAATTATTGATGATCTCGTCGACCGACTGCGCCGATGCGGGCAAAACCAACAGCAACAGTGCGAGCAAAGGCAAAAGTTTGCGGCAGATGTGGGACATAAACAGATGGTAGAAGGAGATGCGCAGCGGGTCAACTGCGCCAGGTAACTCCACTACACGCCGGTGATAAAGCCAGCTTCGGAATTGGCGATGCCATAGGCCATGCGGGGAGTGTTGTAGGCATAGCCGGGCTTGCCGTTCTTGTCGAGAAGAATGAGGCCGCCGGTCCCTTTGCCGCGGCGCGCCAGCAATTGCACCGCAGCTTGGGCCGCGCGCGTAGGATTCGATCCCGCGGGACGCAGGAAATCACAAGCGGTCTTGGCGAGTACCACCTTCATGATAGCTTCGCCATATCCCGTAGAGGAAACCGCGCCGGTCTCGTGGTCGGCGTAGCAGCCGCAGCCAATCAGCGGCGAGTCTCCGACACGTCCGGGAAGCTTGCAGCAGGTGCCTCCTGTGGAGGTTGCCGCGAACAATCGACCCTGGTCGTCGAGTGCCACCGCGCCGACGGTACCCTGCTCATGGCCGCGATGATGTTCGGCAGCGTGTGAGTCTTTGTGGCAGCGTTCCCAAGCTTCGCGCTCTGCCGGAGAGACCAAGTCCTCCGGGTCGCACAGGGGAATGCCTTGATCGAAGGCAAACTGCTCCGCGCCCTGCGAGATCAGCATCATGTGCGGGCATTTCTCGAGAACCGCGCGAGCCGCCTGAATCGGATTCTTGATACGGCGCAATCCGGCGACCGAGCCAGCGCGCAGTGTAGCGGCATCCATGACGATGGCGTCGCATTCGACGTAGCCGTCCAGATTCAGATGCGAACCGTAACCGGCGTCGAACACGGGATCATCTTCGAGCACGGTGATGGCAGCTTCAATGGCGTCGAGGGCGTGCCCGCCATTGAGCAGAACATCATAGCCGGCGTGAAGTGCGCGGAGACAGCCCTCTTTACAAGCTTCGATGGCGTCGTCGGGAATGTCCCAGGCGCCGCCGTGAACAATCAAGGAAGGAGGCATGCGCGAGCAGAATAACAGATATCGGCAATCGAGTAAGAAGCGTGGCGCGCAAAAGCAAACGGGCGCTTAGACAAAAAAATCGAGAATGAAAAGAAAGAGTCCGACGAAAAGCAGAAACGCTCCCCAAGAGAAGCTGCGGCGAGGCAGTTGCGTTACGGAATGGACGAAGCCCGCGGGTATGACGCGCAGCCGCGATTCGCCACGGCGCTCGTAGAAGGAGCCTGCAGGAACGTAGCGAGAGAAATTGCGGCGCAAGGTGGATAGCTCATCGTCAATCCAGAAACTGAACTCCGCGCGATGGCGCCACAGCGAATACGCACCGGCAATGAATACGGCATATCCGAGACAAGTTAACAGACCGAGTGTTGGACCGGAACCCCAATACATGAGACCTCACCGCGGCCGGGCCGTGAAATCAGGCTTCTTCGTGGATGGTGACCAGACGCACTACTTCAAATTCCTTCTTCCCCGCGGGAGTGGCCACCTGCACTTCGTCGCCTACCTGGCGGTTCAGCAGCGCGCGGCCGATCGGAGAAGTGGTGGAGATTAAGCCCTGATCCACGTCGGCCTCTTCACTGCTGACGAGTTTGTATTCGACCTCAACGTTGCGCTGCACGTCAAGTACAACGATTCGGGAGCCATAACCGGAGCGATCCTTCGGAATGTTGGTCAGGTTCAACATGCCCAAATCGCCCATCCGCTTCTTAAGCTGGCCAATCTTGGCATTGACGTAACCCTGTCGCTCCTTGGCGTACTTGTATTCCGCGTTTTCGGAAAGGTCGCCGTGCGCACGGGCCACCGCAATTTCCTTGGGGAGTTCGACGTTCAACTCGTGCTCGAGCGAGTCAATCTCTTTCTGCAGCTTCTGTTTAATTTTTGCCAGAGGATCAGTCATTCGTTGGCCACGTGTTCTAAGAAAAATGATGCGGAGTTCGGCTAAGCCGAACTCCGCCAGGTAGACATTATAAGGGGGAGAGAAATAAGCGGACAAGAGGGCAGCGCAGATTGCCTCCGCATATTTAGGTAAAGTACTTATTTTCAGTCACATACCGACATTGATCGACTCACCTTACCTTCAATTCGACGGTTTGTGAGGTGGTATTTCCGTTGGAATTGCTGATGGTCAACGTATAGGAAGTGGTCTTCGTGGGCGAAACGTCGAGGCACCGATTATGCGATGGCCAGACTTCGCCGACTGGCGGAGCTAGCGTGACCGTCTTTGCGTTAGCGACGTCGTAGCAAATCTGTGCCGTCCCTCCCCGGCGAATTTCTGCGGGAGCAATATAAAACGCGCGGATGGCTAAGTCGGAGCCACCCAGTTGTTCGATGGCTGCGCGATCCGATTCTCGCTGCTGCTCGGCGGCTTTCTGCTGGGTACGACGCTCGTACGCGCGGTTCGAGTCGTAACGGGAGAGCAGCAGAAACACCACATACGCGGCCACCACAACCAGCACCAACCAGGAATAAATAAAGGGATTCTTAAAGGACGGCTTGGTATGCCGAGTTTGCTGGTCCATGGCGCTTGCCAGCTTAAGGGAAGCGCGTGCGTGATTCAATCCGAGGAACAACTGATATGAAAAGGGGCCTTGCGCCTTATGAATGTAACGCGGCCAAAAGCGTATCGTACAGCCGGTCGGCCACGATCGACTCCTCCCCCGGCTGTAGCATCCACACACCGACAATGATCGTGTTGGGACCGCCGGGAAGTCCGGCGCTGGCGGGTGCGCCGCCGGTGCCAGGATTCAGTTCAATGCGTGGCTTTCCGGAGCGCATTTTCTGCATCACCTCGGCAGCAGAAATCTGGATGCGATTCTGGTCGTAGGTGATCAGTAGATGGGGCACGTGATTGGCTACTTCCGGAATGAAGGTTTTCGTCTGTACTGTAGGGAGCGCCCGGAGTTTGCCGGCAATCAGGTCGGCACGCTTTTGAAATTCCGCTTCCATCGCGGCGTCATCCTGGCTCAAGAACCAATCCACGGCGGCCACCATCCCGACTACTTCCTCTTTAGCGACTTTCATGCCACGACCGACGGTGTTGGAGAAGGGTGAATTGTTCTGCTTCGCCGCATCGATCAGATCCTTGCGGCCGAGTAACAAGCCGGTGCATTGCGGTCCGCGTAGTCCCTTGCCACCGGAAAAGGTCACCAGGTCAAAGCCCATCTGCGTGTAGTTCCACAAATTGGAAATGGGCGGCACATCCGCGGCCGCATCGTTGAAGCAGGGAACGCCGCGCTTGTGGGCCACACGGATCCAATCTTGGCGGGAAATTTTTCCGCCTTCGGCGGCATTGAAGAAGTGGCACATCACTGTGTTATTCGTGAAGGCCTTCTCGTAGTCGTCCATGGTTTCCACTTCGACGTAGCGAATCCCGCAATTGCGTAGCGCGTGATCGTAGTCGTAGCGATGCGCTTTCTGCACGATCACTTCGTTCTTGAGACCGCTCATGTCCGTGGGAATATTCAACACCGCTTGTTTATTTCCGAGGGTAATACACGCGGCGGTGCCTACGGTCAGCGCGCCGGCCGCGCCCGAAGTGACCAGAGCGCCTTCGCATTTCAGGCGCTTGGCGAGGTACGCACCCGCGGCATCTTGTAACTCAAGGATGTTCACCGGCTGTTGCGAAGCCAGCGCGATAGCGGCCTGCACTTCGTCGGGCATGGTGGAAGCCGACAGCACCGTGTAGGTGCCAGCGGCATTGATGAACGGGGTGACGCCGAGCTTCTGATAGTAATCGACGCCCTTGGTAGACGTCGGCTTGGATTTAAGCGGCGCGGGGACAAACGCAGGAACAGCTCGGGCGCCGACAGCTCCCACAAACGCGGCCTGCGCGCCCTTGCTTAGCATTTTGCGACGGCTGAGCTTTTCTGACATACGATCCTCCGAAATTTATTTCCGCGTTCTGAACGGAACTGGCTGCTGATTAGTGACGCGGCAGGTCGTCGGCCGTCGAGGGTGGGTCCGAGCCCAGGATCGGCGAGGTGAAATACTGTTTGCGGGCGTGTTCCCACTCCACCATGCTGAGGCCCGAAGGGTCGTAGACGATGCGCCCAGCGCGAATGGTCATACGCGCCGTGATGGTTGTGTCTCCGTCCATGCGCGCCCATCCGCAATCGATGAAACTGAATTTCCCGTGGAGCTCCTGCAGAACGGCAATGTCCGCGTCTCGCCCAACGGAAAGCGTGCCAAGTTCAGGACGATGGATTTCATTGGCGGGATTCACGGTGGAGCGTTTAATGAGTTCCTGGAGCGGCACGCCCATTGAGGCAAACTTCGACAACACATTGTCGTAGCTGAGAATCGTGTAGTTCTCGATGTGCAAGTCCGTGGAGATGGAATCCGGCAAGAAGCCTTGTTTTACGGCGGGAACCGCGTTGCGGAACCAGAAGCTTCCCGCGCCGTGGCCAACATCAAAAATGACGCCGCGCTTACGTGCTTCCAGCAGAATGGGATTCAACTTGCCGTCCGGAAGAATGATGGGGAATTGTTGCGCGAACACGTGCGTGTGAATATCGCCCGGCCGTGCTTTTTTCAGAATGAGGTCAGCGTAAGTGCGATCCGGCCGTGGCCAGAAATCGAACATGACTGGCTTATTCACAGCGTCGCCACAAGCAACGGCGCGGTCGACGGCAGCCCAAGGGGTATGCTCGCCATCCCAAGGCTCGCTTGGCCAATAATGCGCGGTCTTCACGCCCACGATGAGGTCGGGATATTTCTTGATGGTGTCGGCGCAGCGCTTCACGTCCATTTCGTCCACGGTCTGCTCGAGGCCGCCGCTCATGCCGTTGGCCACGATATTGAGGAAGGCCAGCACGCGAACCCTGGCGTGATCCATTACGCTTTCCTTTTCCTGAAGGAACGATTCGGCGCCGGCAGTACCGGCATCGACAATGGTGGTCACGCCGGAGGTAAGCACGAGGTCGGCGGGGATGGCATAAGGCTGGATATGCGAGCGCGACGTGGGATCAAACCAATTCAGCGGAGCGCCTCCATAGGTGATGTGGACGTGAATATCGATCAGACCCGGAGTGACATACAGGCCGGAGACATCGACCACTTTTTCTGCCGAGGACTCCGGAATGTCTTTCGCGACGGCGGCGATCTTGCCGTCCGATACGGCAACATCCATCACGCTGTCGATGTTGTTCGCGGGATCGATGACATGGCCCCCCTTCAACAGCAAGTTATAGCGAGGAGTCTGCGCATTTGCGATGGAGGCCAAGGCGACTGCGAAAGCGAGGAAAAGAAGCAATTGTACGGAGAGTTTCATGCAGGATCCTTTTCTTTTCCCCTCCAAGTGATCGCTGAGAGGAAAGACGGAGATGTCCGGAAACCAGAACGATTTTACCGGCAGCAGAGGAAACGCGAAAAACTTTCTTCAGGCTGAAATGGCCACGCGTTTTTCTCACGCTGCTGCTCCGGTGAGCACCTAAGAGGTTACTTCTATGTGTGCACTTTCTCCAGCATTAAAACGAATCAATGAAACATTCCCGAAGGCAGCGGGCCTCACGTTTCTCTCGTCGGGAAAGAAAAATGGGAGTAAGCTGGAGCTGAATAAGGTGAAGTGGGAGCTGGTTCACCTGGGCACCGGGGAAAAGAGGCTTGGTCAACATGGGAATGGATCGAAGGGACTTCGTAAAAAGAACCTGTGTTGGAGGGGCCGGGCTGCTCTTGAGCGGCGTACCCGCTCTTGGCACAGAGGAAGTGGTGCTACCGGTGGCGCCGCCGATCGACGTGCGCGAGGCGCCACTGGCGAAGAAATCCCCTCTAGGCATGCCGGGATTGTATCCGGGCCGGGTTGTGGAAGTGGCCGACGGGCGCTCGATCGTAAACAACCGCGTCTCGCAACCCGTCGTCCATCAGATGCTGGAACGCGGGCTGAAAGAATTGACGGGCGAAAGTTCCATACCGGCTGCCTACGCCAAGTTCATCGAACCCACCGACGTGGTCGGCATCAAAATCAATCCCTCCGGAGCCCCCGCGTGCTGCTCCTCGCCGGAATTGGTACGTGAAATTATCGACGGTGTGCATTCCGCCGGTGTGCCGCTGAAAAACATCCTTGTGTACGACCGCTTCGGCTACGAAATCGACCTCGGCAGTTACCAGGCGCTGATGCCCATTGGTATCGAAGTCATCGGGGTGCAAGACGATCTGCTGGATGCCTCCGGTTACGAAGCCAACATCTATTGCGAGATGAACTTCTTCGGGGAGTGGGAGACGCGGTCGTATATGGCAAGTATTGTGGCCAACCGCCTGGACAAAATTATCAATGTTCCGACGATGAAGGACCATTCGGCCTCGGGCATCACCGGATGCCTGAAAAATGTGGCCTACGGAACATTCAACAATGTGGCGCGTTCGCACAAGGAGCCTTACTCCTTCACTAACCCGCTCATCGGGGTGATGTGCACGGTGGAACCGCTGCGTTCGAAGGTGGTGCTGAACATTATGGATGGCACGCGGATGGTGTGGCACGGGGGCCCGCTGACGCAGAATCAGGACTTTATTTATCCGGCTGGGGTGTTGCTGGTCAGCACCGATCCAGTGGCTTTGGACACCCTGGAGATGGAAGCCATTGAAAAAAAGCGCAAGGAAGAGGGCGCGCCGTCGGTGTGGAAGCATGATCCCAATAGCATCACCAAAGACACGCGGGAATTTTTCGGAGACGCCAGCAAAAACTTGTTTTACCGCCAACCGGGACACATCGCGGCCGCGGGTAAACTGGGGCTGGGCGTGTCCGACTTGAAACAGATTGACCACAGGAAACTGCAGAGCAGTTAACGACCATGACCGACGAATCCCTGGTAGCAGAAGGTGTTGCAGCCGTAGAAGACGATTGGGTCACCCTGCTTAAAGACAGCGCGCGCACCGGCGGACTGAGTGCTCCGGCCTTGCCTTCGCCCACGAAAGCACGGTGGCAGCTTCGCGCCGGCAGTTCCATTCGCACTGCGCCGGTGTACCGCCAGAACACGCTGTACGTCGCCGCAGGTTCAGGGCAAGTTTATGCGATACAAACGGACAGTGGCCGCAAACTATGGAATTTCGAAGCGGGGGGAGATCTTCATTCCACACCCGCGCTTTACGGCAGCACGGTTTTGTTCGGCTGTGATGACGGCAAGCTCTACGCGGTGAATGGCGATTCTGGAGCGAAGTTGTGGGAGGCGAAAACACAGGGAGAAATCTGGGCGTCTCCGGTGATTCGCAAGGGCGTGGTGTATTTCGGGAGTGCGGATGGCTCCGTCTATGCCGTGGAGGCCAAAAACGGCAAGCCCCGCTGGAAATCGTCGCTGGAGAGCCGGGTGTATGCCACACCGTACGCCGCCGAGGGCAAGCTTTACGTCGGCTGTGGCGATGGGCGTGTGCATTGTCTGGATACGGCCACTGGCAAGAATGTGTGGAGCACGCCGACAGGCAATGGCATTGATTCTTCCCCCGCGCTTGCGGGAGATACGCTGATCATTGGCTCACAGGATTTCTTCGTGTACGCACTGGACGCCAACACCGGGGCGGTGCGCTGGAAATACGAAACTGGATTAGGGGTATCCTCCGCTCCGGCAGTTTCCGGAAACGTGGCCGTACTCGGCAGCAAAGATGGCTGCCTGTACGCGCTGGAAGTGGCGACAGGAAAACTGTACTGGAAAGTACGGGCGAGCCAGGTGATCACCGGTCCGGCGGTCTTCGGACAATCGCAAATTTATATTCAGACGGAATGGGGATTTCAGGCCTTGGAGGCCACCACGGGAAAGCTGCTGTGGCATGCGGGACTGGGCGCTGGGGTGCAAAACGCGCCAGCGGTTGTGGACAAGACCATTTACCTGACCAGCCATGAAGGTGATGTGTATGCGCTGGAGTAGGGCACTGGGCCTGGTTTCTCTGTCACTGTGCATGCCTTTATTGGTCGCTCCCTCGCCAGATACGAAAATACCGCTGGTTCACAAAACGAAATACGCGATGGGCACGGTGTACGAAATTGCGGCTTTCGATCCGTCGCCGGACCACGCTTCAGCGGCGATTGATAAAGCTTTTGCGGAAATCGTACGGCTCGACAACATGCTGAGTAATTACAAACCCGATAGCGAGTTGAGTCAGCTGAACCGCGACGGACATTTTCACGCCGTGAAGGTGCCGGCAGATTTATACCGGGTGATCGAGGAGTCCGACAAGTATTCGCGGCTTTCCGGTGGAAAATACGACATTACCGTGGCCCCGCTGGTGGATATGTGGAAGGCAGCTTTGCGTGGGGATCGCGTGGCGTCGCAGGCAGAGCAAGAGAAACTGCGCGCCTGTGTTGGGTACGACAAGATCGAATTGATTCCGCCTGATAGGGTGGAATTCCATTCGCCGTGTATGCGCATCGACGTAGGGTCCATCGGCAAGGGATACGCGGTGGACCGGGCGGTGGAGGTCCTTCGCGTGAATGGGATCAAGAATGCCCTGGTCGACGCAGGACAAAGCAGCATCTACGGGATGGGCGCGCCACCAGGCCAGAGCGCGTGGGTGGTGCATCTGCGTGATCCTTCGAACCGCGTTGATCCCACGGTGATGCTCAGTGAAGACAGCGTCTCCACCGCGGAGCAAACTCAGCCAAGTCTGCTTGGAAACGAAACCGCGGGTCACATCATCGATCCGGACACAGGTAAGCCCCTCGAAACCCGCTACGCCCTGAGCGTGGTAGTGAAGACCGGAACTGCGTCGGACGCGCTTTCCACAACGCTGCTGCTGGTTGGCCCCGAAAAAGGAAAAGCCATCGTAAACCAGATTCCGGATAGCGCGGCGATCTGGGTCGCCCCCAATGGAGCTACGGAAACGGTGACGACGGGGCCCGAGATTCATGTTGCGGGCTGGCGCGAAAGACTGTTGCCGCAGACAAGTATGGATTTAAGTAGTCCAAGGGAACCGTGATGAGGACGCTGAGAGCACTGGGTGTTCTTTTTCTTGCTGGAATTTTTTTCGCTCCAAGGGTGATGGGCACGGTGTACGTGCGGTGGACGCAAGCGAAATTGCCGCCCGCACAAATTCTGGGCACGAACGATCTGGTTATTCCGTGGGGTGATCAAGCCTCGAGTGCCGTGGACGCCGCGAAGAAACAAGGCTATCGCGTGTACTTGGAAGCCACGATGGAGCAGGCTGCAACCGCGGCGGAGACGGGCGCAAAGCTCGGCGTGGCGGGAATCCTGGTGAGCGCGGCGGCGCAAGGGACCCAGGCGGAAGAAAGTGCGAGCCAATTGCGAAAGAAATTTCCGAAGCTGCAGATGCTGGTCATCAGCCCGGGGGGAAAGCAGCCGGAAATGCGTGGGTGGCTGGTCTTCAACAAAAATGGAATGCTTCAGGTATCCAGTCCTTCTGCGCAGCCGTGGCTCGATCAGAATCTGACTAGCGTGCGTTATGACCGCGCGTTCCTGCCGTCGCAGACGCCAATTTATTCGTTTTCGTGGGACCAGAGCGATCCGCTGGTACAAGAACACGGACCGAAACCTGCTGATTTTTCGCTGGCCATCGTCGAGGCCGGGGCATTTCACGCGGACCTCGTTTTGGAATTGCCGGAATCGAAACAGCAAGCGTTGGCCAATGGGGACAAGCTGGCATTGGAGGATTGGGAGCCGGTAAAACGCACCATCGCGTTTTACGATCGCGAGAAGTACAGCGAACGGGAGGCCGCGGCCGTCGGCGTACTCACCGACGACTACGATGCGGCTTATGAACCCCTCAACCTCATGGCCCGTCACAACATTCCGTTTCGCGTGTTGCACTCCGCTGACGTAAAGCCGCAGGACCTGGCGGCGTTCAACGTGATTATCGAATTTTCGCAGCCTGGCAAAGAACTCACCAGCGCCCTGCAATCGTTCGCAGAATCGGGTGGGGTAGTGGTGCTTGTGAATACCCCGGCAAAATATCCTTGGGATGCGACGGCGCCGAAGAAAGCTGGGGAGAATTCGGTCAGCTACACGGTCGGCAAGGGACGCATCATCGAATTGGCGGAGCCGGTTAGCGATCCCGAAACGTTTGCGCAAGATGTCCGCCGGTTGATGGCGAAAGATCGTATACCGGTAAGTCTGTGGAATTCGCTTACAACTCTGGTTGTGGAGTATCCGGGCGGCAAGCCGGGTGAAGCCATCGTTGAGCTGGTCAATTATGACGAAGAGCCTACACAGGTGCAGGTGCAAGTGAAAGGCACGTTTGAATCCGTGAAGTTTGAAAGCCCCGACGCGGGCTGCTGCGAGACGCTGAAGCCCTCGCATGTGGACGGGTTCACGGATTTCGTGGTACCCAACCTGCTGATCGGCGGACGGGTCCACTTGCAAGGCGAAAAGCCCGCAGGGAACTAAAGTTCGTCACAGAGCGCCGACGGCTTGCGGTTGTTTGGTTCACTGCCATTCCCGGTCAGGGTCTTCTTTACATTTCCTGTTGTGGTGGTATTGTGGGCATGGCTAGCCCGGCCTCGGTCAGGGAGACTCTTGCCTACCAATCACCCCGTGCAGAAAATCGTAAAAATCATAAATCGGACACTCGCTGTTGTTGGCAGCTTCTTGCTGCTGTGGACAACTATGCCGCCTTCCGCGGAGGCTTCCCCGACGCCCGCGCGACAGGAGGCCTACGCTCCGGTTGTTCCCAGCGATATGGACGCGCTGGTTGCGCCGATCGCGTTGTATCCCGACGCGCTGGTGGCGCAAATTTTGGGCGCCGCCACGTATCCGGATCAGGTCGAAGCCGCCGACGTCTTCGTAAAATCCAATTACAACCTATCGGGGGATTCCCTGTTTCAGGCGGCTGAGGACAAGGGTTGGGATCCCTCAGTAATGGCCCTACTACGGTTTCCCAGTGTGCTCGACATGCTGTCCCAAAATATTACCTGGACTTCCGCGCTCGGCGACGCTGCCGCCAATCAACAAGCCGACGTGATGGCTGCCATCCAGCGCATGCGCGCCAAAGCGTACGCAGCGGGAAATCTGAAATCGGGCGAACAGATCAAAGTGGTGCAAGAGAGCCCCAACGTCATTGTGATTCAGCCTGCCAGTCCGCAGATCGTGTACGTTCCGACCTACAACCCAACGGTGGTGTACGGAACGCCGGTGTCGACGCCGGGATACAGCACTGGCGATGTGGTTGCCGCGTCGGTGATTTCGTTTGGATTGGGCGTCGCGGTGGGCGCAATGATCAATAGCTCCAGTTGTGGATGGGGCTATTACGGATGGCGCATGAATTGGTCAGGCGGAGCGGTTTATTGTGGCGGCGCGCCGTATTATGGCAATCCGTATTGGTGGGGCGGCTACTATCCTGGTTATCGACCGGGCTATCGTCCCCCGTATTACCCGCCTCCGCGCCCGCCAAGGCCACCGCCACCGGGCTGGCGTCCTCCTCCGCCGGGACACAGACCACCTTATTATCCACCGGGAGGCCGGCCGCCGTACAACCCGCCACCGGGGAACGGCAGACCGCCAAGTGGGGGAAAACCGCCTGAGGGCGGAAGACCGCCCGGCGCCGTGAAGCCGACCCCGCTGCCTTCGCAACCGGGACGACCGAGCATTCAACCGGTACCGGAAGGTCCGACAACCCGGCCGGCGCAGCCAACCGTGCAGCCGAAGCCGACGACACGTCCCAGCGTGCCGGGTCAAACGAGCCCCCCGACTACACGAGAATTGCGCGGCTATCCTTCGACGCAAGGCCCGCAGACCACTCCGCGACCGAACGCGTTTTCGGGCTCCGCGGGTGGCAGACCGGAGAGCGCGCGCGGCAATCGCAGTTTGAATCCGCCGGCGAAACCGGCAGCCCCACCGGCGCGGGCAACGGCGCCGGCCAAAACTTCCAGCGCACCCAGGAAGCGTTGACATATGGGTAAAGGAAAATGGGAGCAAGCGCACGCGCTTGTGGCTCCGCATGAAGGAGTAAAGATGAAGGAAGCCGCAAAAACACCAGAGCTACAGTGGCGTGGCGCTCTTCTTGTGCTCGCCGCTTTGCTGGCTTCGGCGGCCGCTTGTCAAAGAGCCCAACAGCAGCAAAAGGAAGCGATGGGCCCAATCAAGTTTGTTTCGCCGCAATCCGCAGGGCTCGCGGTTTATAACGCGGCCAAAGCCGACGACACCAATGCGCTCCTGGCCATCTTCGGCCCGGAAGCCAAAGACTACCTGGTTACGGCAGATCCCAATCAGGACAAGAGCGCGTTGTCCGACTTCGTGAGTGACTACGAACAAATGCATCGCTGGGCGCCTGCCGAAGGCGGCGAGATGGTGCTGGATGTGGGAGTGGAAAATTATCCATTTCCTTTTCCGCTGGTCAAAACGGAAAATGGCGAATGGATTTTCAGCGCAGAGCGCGGCGAGAAGGAAATCGAAGCCAGAACGATTGGAAAAAATGAACTCACGGTGATCGACGTCCTGAATGAAATGGCCGACGCGCAGACCGAGTATTTCAAAACCGCGCATGACGGAAAGGTCAAGCAGTATGCGCAACGGTTCACCAGCAGCGACGGAAAGCACGATGGCCTGTACTGGAAAGTAGCCGAGGGCGAACCGGAAAGCCCGCTCGGTCCCTTGGCCGCACGTGCCAGTGCGGAAGGATATCAGCCCGGAACGAAGGAAGCGCCGGCACCGTTTCACGGATATTTTTTCCGCATCTTGAAAGAGCAAGGCCCTCATGCCGAAGGCGGAGCGAAGAGTTATATTGTCAACGGCAGCATGACCCGCGGATTTGCCTTCTTGGCCTATCCCGCCGAATACCGGAAAACCGGGGTGATGACCTTCCTGATCGGTCCGGACGGGCGCGTTTTTCAGAAAGACCTGGGCCCAGACACAGCGGAGACCGTGAAATCCATTAAGTCCTTCGATCCGGACGACAGCTGGGCCATCGTGGAATAATCGTCGTGGGAACCCAGCGGAATTGTGAATCCCGCCCCGCAGTTCCGGTAAAATTTGGTAAACTTCCGGCGCGTTGAAGGCTCTAAGGATTACAGGGCCGGAGAGATGGGTAGGTGCCTTTACGGCGTTCGTCGGGCCTGGGGTGCGTAGCAACCGTGGTCTCGATCTTCATGGGTGGGATTGATGTTGCCGCTGGTCCGGCAAAGTGCGATGAGAATTCTGGCTTGCACGGCAATCCTGGGTGCCTCTTTCAGTTGTCCGTTCTGCGCCTTTGGGCAGACCGCGCCCAGCTCGCCAGATCATCCCTGGCACGCCTCGTCCACGGAGCAGCAACTCGAAGCGGAAGCGAAGGGCGTGCGGAATCCAGGATTCGCGGTGGATCCGGCGAAGACCTATTCATTGGCCGAACTAGTGGACCTGGCGGAATCGCATAACCCCCAGACACGTCTGGCCTGGGAACGCGCGCGTTCGCAAGCCGCGGCTTTGGGAATTGCCCGCAGCGAACTTTATCCAACGCTTGTGGCTGTGGCCTTGTCGTCAACCGCTCGTCAGCAAATCTTGTTCAACAGCCGGTTTTATCGGCAGACGATACAAGACTTTGGTGTAGAGGTTCAGCTGGACTACACCATCTTTGATTTTGGCGCGCGCAGCGGCCGAATCAACGCAGCGAAAGCGGAAACTCTCGCGGCCAACCTGGCCTTCAACGATGTACATCGCAACATCATTTACCTGGTCCAGCGAGCCTACTACCAGCTGTTGAATGCTGTCGGTCAAGAGGATGCGGCGCGTGCGGACCTGGCCAATGCCCAGGCCGTGCAGCAAGCTGCGGAAGATCGCCTGAATAATGGTCTGGCCACCTTGCCCGACGTGTTGGAAGCACGCAGCGCGACGGCGCAATCCGAATACGAATTGCAGGCGGTCCTGGGCGCGGAAGAAGTGGCGCGCGGGGATTTGGCGACGTCGTTGGGACTTCCTCCTGCGACCGCGATTCGTGTGCAAGCGCTGAATGACCTGGTCATTCCGGATTCGATCGGCGACACCGTGGACGCTGCGATCGATCGTGCCTTGGCCCAGAGGCCAGACCTTTTGCAGCGCGTAGCCGAAATACGTTCCGCGAACGCCAGGATCAAAGAGGCCACCGCCGCGTATTATCCCTCACTACAGGTCAAGGCCGCGCCCACGGGTGAGGCGTTGTTTGGGCTGCAGCAGACTTTCCCTTGGGCGTACACGGCAGACTTGGACGGCGGAATCGCTTTCGACTTGAGTTGGACGATATTCGACGGCGGCGCGCGACGGAATAATCTTGCCCAGGCGAAGGCCGAAGAGCATGCGGCGGAAGCCCAAGCCAACAACACGCGCGATCAGATTGCCAATGAGGTGTGGGCGGCATACTCCAACCTGAACACGTCGTTTCGGCAGCACCAGTCCGCCCAAGCACTGCTGGAAGCAAGCAGCAAGTCTTACGAAGCTGCTCTAGAGTCTTACAATTACGGGCTGCGCAATCTGCTGGATGTGACCGCGGCGCAGCGGACGTTGGCGCAAGCGCGGTCGGCGGACATACTTGCGCGGACACAAGTGCTGACCGCTTTGGTGAACCTGGCGTTCCGCACAGGCGATTCAGTGCAAGCGAAACCTACGGTGCCCTAAGGATGATAGCTACGAGAGTCAAACAGTTTTTCCCGCGCACTTCCGCCGTTCTTGTCGCCGCCTGGAGTGTGGCCGGTTGCTCGCGCGCGCCGTCCATGGACATTCTGGGTTCATTCTTCCCGGGGTGGCTGGTCTGTTTGGTGCCAGGTATTTTGTTTGCCGTGTTGGTAGAACAAGTGTTGGCGTGGCGACGCATGAAGCTTTCCTACCCAGTGCTGGTCTATCCGTGTCTTACGGCCCTGTTCACGTTTGCCATTTGGCTGATCTTTTTTCATTAGGAGTAGCAAGGCTATGGAAATTGAGACGACTGCGGCGACGGAGCGGACGCTTAGTCCCCGAGTCAGTATGGGAATCGTGGCCGCCGCGGTTCTGCTCGGACTCATCGTGCTATACCACGTCAGTCACTATCCACGAACCGACGACGCGGTCATCTTCGCGAACTTCATCGGGATCGCGCCCCAGGTCGAAGGACCGATCCTTCATCTGAACGTGAAGGATAACCAGTTCGTGAAGCAGGGGGAGTTGCTCTACGAAATCGATGAGCGCCCATACGAATACAAGTTGGAGACCGCAATTTCCGATCAGGCGGCCCTGGAGGGCCAAATTGCGGACGAGCGGCGGCGAATTGCGGCGCTGGTGAGTGCCGTTTCTGTGTCTCAGGCAAACATCCACAGTTCGCAAGCCGACGTCGCCAGATCCACGGCAACGGTGGAGCAAGCGCGCGCCGACGTTGCCAATGCCGAACAGGGTGTGCAACGAGCGAAGGCCGAGTGGACCTACGCGAACAACAATCTGCACCGACTGGAGCCGCTGTTGCCAAAGCAATTCGTGACTGTGGACCAGGTCGACCGCGCGAGAACCTTGGAGATTGCGCAAGCAGAAGCCCTCAAACAGTCGCAGTCGCAGTTGCTGCTTTCGCAAGCCGCGCTGAAGTCCGCCTTGGCACAGTCCGAACGTTCCTCTGCGGATCTTGACCAGAGCAAAGCGCAACACGAGCAAGCACAGCACGCGGTCACCACCCTGGAGCCCCTGGTGAATCAGCGTGGCGCCAAAGAAGCGGCGGTGAAGGATGCGCGCTACAACTTGAACAATTGCCGCGTCTACGCGCCGTTCGATGCTTTGGTGACCAATCTGAATATTTCCGAAGGCGCTTATGCGCACATAGGTCAGGAAGTGTTCACGCTGATCGATGCGCGCACTTGGTGGGCCATCGGCAACTTTAGAGAGGGGCAGATTGTACATATTGCGCCCGGAATGCACGCTGACGTGTATGTGTTGTCGAAACCGAACGTGCGGTTCGCCGGCGTCGTGGATAGCGTGGGTTTTGGAGTTATTCCCGATCCCGATGTGATTGGCAAGTTGGGTCCCGGTCTTCCCGATGTGCAGCGAACGCTGAGCTGGGTGCACCTGGCCTCGCGGTATCCGGTTCGCGTGCGGGTGCTAAATCCTACTCCGGACTTGTTTCGTGTGGGAGCCTCCGCCGTCGTCACGATCCGCGGAAATTGAGCATGGCCACAGCAACACAGACACTGCGATATTCGGGAAGTTCCCTAGGTTGGATTCGCGACTTTCTGAAGGAAGAGTTGTCGCCGTACCCGGGACGCGCGGGGATCGTTGCGCGGATGGTGGTTGCCTCGACGCTGATCATGATCCTGTGCGAAGCCTTCCGGATTCCGTACGGATTCCAGGGCGCGATTTTTGCGTTGTTGATCACACGCGAGAGCCCTCGGGCTACGTTGTGGGCATCGGTCAAAACGTTTATTGGTATCGCCATCAGCGCTCTTTACGTCCTGGCTACCGTGCAGCTCGTCATCAGCCTTCCCAGCCTGCATTTTTTCTGGATCATCGGCACATTTTTCGTGGCTTTCTTCATTCTCAGCGCGGTAACCGACTATGTGACTGCGACCACCTTCACGATCGTGATCTCCGTAGCGGTTCCGCTGTGGGATCGCCACGTCACTGCGCAAGCCAACGTGGAGGATACGCTCTGGATTGCTTTTGTCTCCGCGGTAGGAATTGCCGTGACCGCCGCCGTGGAATTAGTGGTTGCGCGAAGGAAACCTGGAGACGAAGTGGTTTTGCCGATCGTCCGCCGGATCGAGACCGTCGAGGAGTTACTGACGCGTCTGGCCGGCCGGGGTGCAATCGATGAGGCAGTCAAAACGAAGATCGTCCGCTACGCTTTGCTGGGCACCTCCCGGGTGCGGCGTCTATTGCGCCGGTCGGACTATTCGCAGCATTACCGGTCACAGATGAATGCGGTCTTGGCCGCGGTGGGCCGGCTGGTGGACAGCGCCGCGACGTTAACAGAATTCCGCGGCACACTTTCCGAGGGCGACCCCGAAAAACTCCGAAAGCTTGCCGGGACCCTGGAGCAAATACGGGAAGATTTGCGGAATCGGCGAGTCCCTGGAGCGATTCACTGGGACGCCGAGAAAGACGCCTCGGCAAATATTCCGTTACTCTACGAAATGGAAGAATTTGCGTCGGTGATTCCTCAGGCGTTTACGGACAGTCTAGCCACGGGAGAGTACGTGCCTGCCGTGGACGATGGCCGGCAATCAAAGCTGCTGAGTGCGGACGCGTTCTCCGATCTGCGCCACGCCCAGTTCGCCTTCCGAGGCTGTCTGGCCGCGAGCATCGCGTACATCACCTACAACGCCATCGACTGGCCGGGGATAAGCACCGCAGTGACCACCTGTCTGTTGACCGCTCTTTCCACGATCGGCTCTTCCCGGCAAAAACAAGTCCTGCGCTTCACAGGAGCGGCGGTTGGTGGTTTTGTATTTGGGATGGGCGCGCAAATCTTCGTTCTGCCTTACGTCGATACGATTTTTGGATTTACTTTGCTCTTCATGGCGGTCACGGCGGTGGCCGCGTGGTTCATGACCAGCGGCCCGCGGCTCTCGTATTTTGGTCTGCAAGTAGCGCTGGCGTTTTATTTGATCAACTTGCAAGAGTTCGCCGTGGTGACGTCGCTAGCCGTAGCGCGAGACCGTGTAGTGGGGGTCCTGCTCGGATTGTTCACGATGTGGTTGGTGTTCGATCAGCTGGGGGGCAAGCCCGCTGTAGTGGAAATGAAAAATGCGTTTGTGCGAGACTTCCGTTTGCTCGCTCAGGTAATGCGAGAGCCGCTGTCGAGCGACCCGCAAGTGGCCAAGGCGCGGCGTTTCGCCCTTCGTGAAACGCTCACCGATAACTTCGATAAGGTTCGTGGCGCCGGGGATGCAGTTTTGCTGGAATTTGGGCCGTCGCGGCGAGAAGCCCTCGAATGGCGTAAGCGAAGCCAAATAGCACAGGTGGCCTTGCGAACGCTTTATTTGGTGCGCATGGCGCTCTGGAAATATCGCGCGCAGACGCCAGGGTTCGAAGTACCGAGTGAAGTTTTGGCCGCGCAGCAGGAGTTCGACGATCAATCGGGCCAGGCGTTAGACGGGATCGCCGACCGCCTGGAGGGAAAGCCTGCCGCAAAAAGCGCGAATGTGAAGGAATCCTTTGAACATCTGGACCAGGTGGCCAGGAAAGTCGGCTCACAACAACCACCCGATCCCCATGACCCGCAAGTCCGGGCGCTCCTGGTTTTGTCGCGGCGCAGCGAGGAATTGACCCTGTGGCTCACCGAGAATATTTGATTCTGCCTCAATCCGCACTCACTGAAGCAGCCGCCGGCTTGGGGCTGGCACCGGCTCGCATGGCCATCGCCACCAACGCGCCTATGAGAATCGCGGGAAACAGTTGCCCCACAATGGCCTCGCCAATTGCCAACGAGCGCGCGTAGGGAGACACGGCCACCACATCCCCGTAACCGACAGTCGTCAGCGTGGCGAAACTGAAATAGATCAATTTGTCGGTGAGTTCATCGATGGTCGCAGGCGAGGAGACAAAGTGGAATGCGCCTGGATGCACCTGCTCCACCAGGTGGTATGCGGAAGCCCACGCCAATCCGAGCAGCAGATAAGCGCAAACGCCGCCTTGAATACGGCTCCAGGTCACATGACCGCGGCGAAACATCACCAGTAGCACGATACGCACGTAGACCAACATAACGAGGACGGACAGCGCGCTGCTCAGTTGCCGCAAGAACAAAGTCGGATAGAATCGCGAGACCCACAACATAGATGCGGCGAAAATCACTAGCGCGACAACTCCGGCGGTGACGATTCGGCTTTGCTTTACCACCAGCGTGCCGGAAATCATGAGCGTCACTATGACAAGATCGAGAAACACGCGCCCGGTTGTTCCGGCTTGTCGCAAAGGAAGGATGACGAAGATCAAAACCACTAAGGCGATGGATACAAGAGTCAGTCCTATGTCTCCGGACCAGAACTCGCTCACCTGCATCTCTAAAAGTGCGATGCGATTTTCCTGCTTACTCTCGCTCATTCTACGTTCCCCCAAAGAAATCCGTGGTCTGGGATGGGGCGGATTATAGCTGCGAAGGGGAACCGAACGATGAAAATTGTTTCGGGGGGACTTCCGGAGATACGCGAACAGAATGACTGGCTTGCACGCCTTGAGGCGAAAGCAACTTTAGCGTGATGAGCACAGCGGGAAGAAAGCAAACGAACACCCCGAAAACCCACATGAGTGAACCGGCGAGAACCTGGTCTGCGAGCGCAGAATTTACGAAAAGCACAGAACCTTCACGGTAGGAGGGATAAAGGACCTGATCGTAAAACGCGAGAAATGCTCCCACCGCGCTACTCGGAAACATGCCGAGAAAGAGATACACAGGAATGGACCAACGTGGCCAGCGTGCCTCCGAGGGAAACGGCTGAATCACGGGCCACCAAAACAGGATGGAAGTGGAGAGAAAGCAAAGATGCTCCACGTCGTGCCAAAAATCCGAACGCAGCGCCAGTTCGAAAGCAGAAGGCATATGCCAGGCGATCAGCGCCACAGCTGCGAGAATCCAGCAGACCAGCGGGTGTACCAGGCTTTTTCCAACGGCTTGCACCGGCCGCGAACGGAAGAACGCTCCAAGCACGACACGCACGAACCACTGCGGAAGGCCATGAAGTAAAGGAAGAGCCGGGGCGCCAAGCAGTACCAGGGGAGGCACGACCAGCATCAACAAAATGTGCTGAATCATGTGTGCGGTCAGCGAAGCGTCATCGAACGCGGAGAGCGGCGAGCCAATGGCCACCCATAGGGAGAACATGCCGGCCAAAAACGCGGCGAGGCTGGACTCAGCGATCAGCCCAGGCGACGACCGGCGCAGTAAGAGCCAACCCCGCAAATACACAACAGAGATCAGCAACAGGACTACATCGATAGTGATGGGCGGCGACCATTCGTTCAACAGCGATCGCACCGCAGGTGACATGGTTTAGAACGGCTGCCTTGCAGGCTGGGTTGGCGCCGTGCCGTTGACGACTGCGCGTGCCGCGTCGCGTGCCGGTGCACGACCTGCAGGATACAAGGTTCTGAGAAATGCGACGAGCGCGGTCACTTCCGGCGGGCTCAGATTTTTTCCATACGCCGGCATGTTGCCGCCACCTTGTATCACCTGGCGAATCATTTGATCCTGCGTCTGAACCAGAGCGACATTATCGAGCGCCGGGCCGCGCTTGCCGCCTTCCTCCCCAAGCGAATGGCAGTTGTGGCACTGCTTCAACTGAAAGAGCAACGCGCCTTGCCGCTCCAGTGCCGTGCGATGCTCCAAGAACGTGGGTGGGATCGGGTCGCCGCTCCACGCATCCATTACCGGACTCCATGGCGCATGGACTGCAAGACTCGTGAACGTGCCTAGCGCAACCGCCACTAAAAGAATGGTGAGCACCGCGACCGGGCGGCGCCGCCAACTTTTTTCTCCTTCGCCAAAAATAAAGGGCAGCAGCAGCAGCGCAAGAATCACAACGACAGGTCCAATCAGGAGCGCGGGGGTCTCCATCTGCGGCGGCAACAGGGAAAGCAACGCATAGATCCAGAGAAAGAAATAATCGGGGCGCGGGGCCGTTTGAATGATGGTCGGATCCGGGCGGCCGGAAGGACCGAAGGGACCGAAGTAAGCGGCCACAAGCGCCAACGCCAGAAGAACGCAACCCGTGAAGAAAATATCTTTGTAAATCGCCGCAGGAACGAAGGGGACTCCCTCTTTTTGTGTCAATTCGTGATATTGCTTCTCGTAGGTGGCTTTGCGCACAATTCGCCCGGGCATAGGCCATTCGTTAATTCCCAATTTCAGCACCATCAGCAGATGCAGACTGACGAAAGCGATGAGCAGCCCCGGAATAACGAAAACGTGCAGCGCAAAGAAGCGGGACAATGTGGCTCCGGCAATGATTGGTCCGCCAAGCAGAAGATGCACGGCCCACGGCCCGATCACCGGCACTCGGCTAGAAATCGAGGCGCCGATCCCAATTCCCCAAAATGCGTCTTGGTCAAAACGAAGTACCTGGCCGGAGAAGGCCATTCCCAAGGTCATCAGTAGCAGGAAAATTCCCACGACCCAGGTAAGTTCGCGCGGAAATTTGTAGGCGCCGAACAGAAACACCTGCACCATATGGATCAGTACAATCGCGACCATGAAATTCGAGCCCCATCCATGCAGCGCGCGGATGTACCAGCCAAGTGGTACGGAATGATTTAGCGTTTGCAGGCTGTTCCAGGCTTCTCCAGCCGAAGGAACGTACACGATGGCGAGCAGGATCCCGGTGACGAGTTGCAACCCAAAGACCGTCAAGGCCGCGCTGCCAAAGACGTAGAAAAAACTGGCGGAATCTTGCGGGACACGATGCTCCATAGTTTCGCGAACAGTCCCCGCGAGCTGCACTCGCGCATCCAGCCACTCCCCTATGCTTTGCATCAAGCGCATGGAAACTTTTCACCTATTTTGACCAAAGCGGACGGATCGCCCGGTGTGGGCAACTGTCCAGCCTTGATGAACAATTTTCCATCTTCAATTTTGTACGGGTATTCGAACAGGCCGCGTTCCGGCGGCCCCGACGCGCGAGAACCATCCTCGTAGTAAGCACCACCATGGCAGGGGCACATGAACAGTCCGGATTGCGGAAACCAGCGCACCGGACAGCCCAGATGGGCGCAGTTGATTGCGAACACTTGAAACTTGGCCGCGTCGATCCGGCGCACCCAGCACGCGCTGTCCGCGGTTTTTCCGTCCCAGGCAGTGACGTCGGGATTGCGAAACGAGGCCAGGCGCGTTTGTCCGGAGGGGTATTGTTCGACGGGCCCAAGAGGGAGCCAGGAGGTGTAGCTGGTTTTGCGCTCTCCGAAAATAGGCGAAAGAATGTAGCGAAGAATGGGCACGGCCAGCACTACGGCAACAGCGCCGTTGAAAAATAAGCCGAGTTTCACCAGCATAGCGCGGCGGGAAAGATCGGGCAGAGTCATCGCGATTCTCCTGCGGTCTGGGCCACGACGGGATAAGGTCGCCCCGCAAACTGCCGGCGCTGCGAGGACAACCAAGCCACCACATCGGAAACTTCTTGCGGCGACATGGGCTTTCCCGGCACGTTATTGCGCCAGTCGGGTGCGCCCAAATCCGGACGGCCGACAATCACCAAGGTGCGTAGTTCCTGATCCGTCAGCAGCGCCAGAAATGAACCGTCGACAATCGAACTCGCTTTTGCGCCACCCTTACCATCGGCTCCGTGACACGAAGAGCAAAATGTCGCATATACATCGGCGCCCCGTTTGGCGTCGCCCGCTTCACTGGCTCGGTAAGGCGGCGGGGTCGTTCCCGCGAGCACGCTGGGATTTGCGTACCGCTGGCGTATGCCGCGCACGATGACGTCCACCTGATTCTCTGTGAGCATGCCGCCGGCGCTCTTTGCAAACGCGGGCATCGAAGTGCTCGGAATTCCGTTGGTGACGATCTTGTGCATGGTGTCGTCGTCTGCAATCGCCAGATAAACGGGGTCACCGATGGCCAATGCCGCTCCGCCTCGCGCCTCCGCACCGTGGCAGCCCGAGCAATTGTTTTTGTACAAGACGCTGAAATCGGTGACGTTGTCCGGATCTACCGGGATGGAATTGGGAGCGGGTCGCCCAGGAGCATCACTACAACCGGCACAAAGAAGAAGTGCAGCCGCCAGCGTGGCCAAATTGTAGCGGCCGCTGGTCATTGTGCACCGTCCTGGTCTTTCCGCTCCCGCATAGTGCCGGGTGTTTCGATCCCGGCGCGCACCGAGAAGGGTATGAATTGTTTCACCGGCACCTTTTGTTGCCGTACGACCACGAGACCGGCCACAATGCCGAAGGCAAATTGCGAGGCGATGAACCACGTCCAATCCACGCGCTGCTTCAGCAACGGATTGATCAGGTCCAACATGCTGCGCAGCAAGCCCGACCACAGAATTGGCGCAACCACTCCGCCCAGAAAAATCGGATGCCGCGGAATCATCGGCAACATCGCGCCATACAAGAGTCCGACGAGCACGGACGTTAAGAGGTGAATGCCGAGCGCAAGCAAAAAGCTGTCCAGGTGAAAGGTTTTGAGCGCGTCAGGCCCCATCTTCAGTGTCTGGGAGTAGACGGTTGCGGCCAGCAGATTGATTGGGTACCAGAGGCTGCCTTGCTTAATGACTCCGTATAAACATGCGCAAACCGCCATGGCCACCATGCCCGCCAGCCCGCCTTTTATCCCGGCAGAAACGGGATAAGTTTCTAATGGAAGCAGCGCGCGGTGCAGTTCGGGGGCAATTTCGAGCCGCTCGACTTCGCGGCGCGAACTGACAATCTGAATCTCTGTTTCTTCGATGGGCACTTCCACATGCTTTTCATGCGGGAACACGTCCAGAAACCAACCCACGGATCCTGCAACCGTCAAGACGGCGCCGAGAATACTCACGGAGACACTGGTGATTAAGCCCGCAAAGAGCAGCGTGGCGCCGAAGGCCAGCACGATGGGCCAAGCCGTTGGAGCAGGCAATACCACGGAGGGTCTTGCGCTGCTCCGGCCGGACTGCGGGTTGGGCACAGATGTTCCGTTCATTTGTCTACCGCCCAATGATGTAAACCACGGTGAAAACCACCACCCACACGACGTCGACAAAATGCCAATACATGGCGAAGGTGTCTACGTTTTTCGTATGCTCCGTTCGCACTTTGCCGAAAAGCGCCAACAGCAACACGGTGAGTAGTCCGATGAGCCCGACGGTAACGTGAAATGCGTGAAGCCCGACGAGCGAGTAGTACGTGGTACCGAACAGATTCGTGCTGATGGTCAGCCCTTTGTCGTAGATCAGGTGGTGCCACTCGCGCGCGGTCGAGATCAGGAAGATCGAGCCAAGAACCAGTGTGACCAACCACCACAAGCGAAACATCCCCAGATTGGCTTTCCGCAATGCGCCTACGGCCGTATGAATGGTCAGGCTGCTCGAAAGGAGGCACACCGTCGCAAAAATCGGCAGCTCCAGAACTTCTCGCGGCGTTGGCCCGGACAGACTTTTTCCGATGTAATACAGGTAAGCAACCACAAAAATCGTGAAGATAGACGACTCCGCAGCAATCAGCGCGAACATGCCTACTTGCCCTTTATAGGGCATCGACCATTGCGTTTCGATCGAACCCGGTGTCGTGGCCATGCTGCTCAACTCTGTTTCTCCTCACTCACACCTATCGGTCATTCGTACAGCCAATCTGGATCTTCGGGATGCTTGATATCCCAAAGCGGACGCCGGCTTCGCACTTCCGGGATCGCTGGAAAATTGTATTCGGGGGGCGGCGACGACGTGGACCACTCCAGCGTCCATGCGTCCCAGGGATCGTTACCCACGATCTTGCCTTCAAACATGGAATACACAAGATTCGCCACAAAAATCAGAATGGCGATGCCCTGAATGAACGTACCGATGGTGACTATCAGATTCCAGGTGTCCCAGCCACGCCCGGGTTCGTAGGTGTAAATGCGGCGGGGCATGCCGAGCAGTCCGGGAATGTGCATAGAATCGAAGGTCAGGTGGAAACCCAGTACAAATAACCAGAAATGCAATTTTCCGAGGGTTTCGTTATACATGCGGCCCGTCATTTTGGGGAACCAATAGTAGAAGGCCGCAAAGATCGCGAAGATAATGCCACCCACGATGACGTAGTGGAAATGGGCGACCACGAAATAAGAAGCGGTCAATTGCCAATTAAATGGGGCGGCCCCCAACATAATTCCGGTTAGGCCGGCACACAGAAACTGAAACAAAAACGCCAGGCAAAACAGCATGGGTGTCTTAAAGATGATCTTGCCGCCCCAAATCGTGCCCAGCCAGTTGAAGATTTTGATTCCCGTGGGAACGGCGATGATCATCGTGGTGATCACAAAAAACGTGTTTCCATAAGAATTCATTCCCACTGCGAACATATGGTGAGCCCACACGCTCATGCTGATGAAAGCGATCGCCACCGTCGCCGCCACCATCACCGGATAGCCGAATATGGGTTTGCGCGAAAACACCGGTACGATTTCCGACATGAAAGCAAATGCGGGAATCACCAGGATGTAAACTTCGGGGTGCCCGAAAATCCAAAAGAAGTGCATCCAAAGATACGCGGAGCCGCCCGCCTGGGTGTCAAAAAAGTGCGAGCCCACGAATCGATCGAGACACAACATTACCTGGGCGGCCGTAAGCGGAGAAACCGCGATCAGCACGATGACCGCGACTACCAGGTAGAGCCACGGGAGCAGCGGCATCTTTCCCAAAGTCATCCCCGGGCAGCGCATGCACAGGATTGTGGCGATAAAGTTGACGCCGACGCCGATACTGCCGAATCCGGAAACAAGAATGCTGAGCGTCCAGAAGTCCGTGCTATGTCCTAAGGAAAATGTCTTCGCGGTCAGTGGCGCATAGGCGAACCAGCCCACGTCGGGCGCAGCGCCGGCGCCATACAAACCGTTGCCACCAATGAAACTGAAGTAAAGCAAAAACCCACCGAACGCCGTCATCCAGAAACTCCAGGCGTTCAGGCGCGGAAACGCCATGTCGCGCGCGCCAATCATCAACGGAATCAAATAATTGCCGAACCCGAAGAGTATGGGCATGGCCACAAAGAAAATCATGGTGGTGCCATGCATGGTGAACATCTGATTGAAAAGCTGAGGTGAAACAAAATGATTGTGCGGAACAATCAACTGGATCCGCATGATGGTGGCTTCCATCCCGCCGATCACCAGGAACAAAAGTGAGTACACAATGTAGAGAATGCCCAGGCGTTTGTGGTCCACCGTGGTGATCCACGAATGTAGAACGGCACTCAACGGGCGGCCCGGCTCGCGAACACCCGCGAGTACGATGGACTCAGAGGACATAGAGCGTATTCCTCAGTCTCATTTCAGTGACTCCAGATAAGCGGTCACCAATTCCAGATCATGATCGTTTAAATTCATCGCCGGCATCAGCGAGCCGGGCTTGATAGCGTCGGGATTATGAATCCATAGCTTGAGGTTGTCGTGAGTATTGTCGGCGGCGCCCGCCGCGATGGTCGCGCGACTCATCAGGTGAGTGAGGTCGGGACCAAAGCGGCCGTCCGCAATAGTGCCGGCGACAGCGTGGCAGTTGACGCAAGCCGTGGATTCGAAGATGTGCCGGCCTGCCGCCACCGCATCGGAGGACTCCGCCGGCTGTTTCTCGGCAGCAACCCAAGCAGCAAATTGCTCGGGCGTATCGACGTAGATGCGCAGAAGCATCTTAGCGTGCTGCGTACCGCAATATTGTGCGCATTGTCCCACATACATGCCGGTAGCGTGCGGATCGATCCACATGGAGTTAATGCGATTGGGAATCAGATCGGTCTTTCCTGCAAGTTGTGGGACCCAGAAGCTGTGATCCGTGTCGGCGGAAAGCAGTTTGATATAGGTCGGCGTGGGCCGCGCGCGATCGCTGACCGGAACATGCAGCTCGTTGGCGGTAACGATGCCCAGCGCCGGATAGCGGAACTCCCACCAATATTGGTGGCCAACCGCGGTGACTCGGATGGCATCCGCGGGTGGAATGGCGTCCTGCACGGATTGGATCACGCGCGCCGTCGCCAGGAACAACACCAGTACGATCAGCACCGGCACAACGGTCCAAGCCAATTCCACTTGATTACTGCCATACACCTGGGCCGGCTCGCTGGTATCGTCCCCGCTGCGACGCCGATATTTCGCTATGGCATAGACCAAAAGCGAGAACACCACCACAAAAATCAACGCGGTAATAATCAGCACAAACACCGAGAGCCGGCGGATTTCATCCGCGGGAGTAGACTCCGGCTTGAAAATATTCGGGATGGGTGAAGCGGCCTGCGCAAAAGCAAGCGAAGATCGCAGCGGGAAAAGACACAACACAACAAATTGCAGGCCTCTTCTCACTTTTGTTCGAAGAGACGAAGTCACGCCGACGGTTTCGAGTATCCGGCACATCGTCAGTAAGGCCCGAGCACTCGCCCGGGCGGAGAGAGGGAGCAGCGTCAGAGGACAGCTACCCTAGCACATCCCCGGCGAATGCGCCCCAAAATTTACTGCGCGCCGGGTTAGATACTCTGACGGTACGGAAAGTTCCAAAAAATCTCGAGCGGTGGGCCTAAAAAAACGAAGCCGGGTCCGTGCTCAGAGACTGCGCGAGACCCCTGGCATTCCGGACCCGGCTTGTTAAGCCAGCTTTAGTTCCCTATCGAGGCTTGCTGCCCCCTTCGTGCTGTGGTTGTTGGTGCTGAACCATTTTTTGAGTCTCTTGGGCGTGCCGTTGCTCCATTTGTTGTGTCTGCTGTTGGTGCCGCTGCTCCATTTGCTGCTTCTGGGCTTCGCTGGCGTTTCGCTGTTGCATCTGCTGGTGTTCTTTTTCTTGTTGCTGCTGCAACTTCTGATGTTCCTGCTGCTGCTTGGCATACAGTTTGTCTTGCTGCTGCTGATATTTCTGGTCGAGTTTGGGATTTCCGGTATTCGGGACCGGCTGGTGTTCGTGAGGAGGCAGCTGGCTGGCGTCGGTGGCCGCCCTTCTGGCCGCCTCTGCGTTATTGGCTTCTCTGGGCGGCGGATTGTAACGGCCCTCGGAGGTGGCTGCGGTTACGCCACTCCGGAATTCCGCTGGTTTGGCCGTAGCCGCAATCGGTGGCCTGCCATGATTTACGGATGCGCGTAATTGTTGGTCGGCGCGTGCCTGTTCCACGTGTTGGTTCTGTGCCGCGACGGGCGGAAGATGGCGCTCGCGTTCCGCGGCCTCTTCCTGCGAGGTCGGTCGCGCTTCGATGCCGCCTTGGCCTCCGTTATAACTCACCCGGTTTTCGGTAATATTTGTGACGCGCGTGTTGTACACGTTGTGAATCACGGTGACGTTCACGTTGGTGACCGCTCGATTGTAGAAAAAGTGCCCGCCATCCCAGCGGCCACCTTCAAAGCCATGTCCAAAATAGCCGAAACCATAATTGATCCCGCCATAGAATCCGACCACCGGACCCCAATATCCCGCGTGGAAGATAAACGCGGAGCCGCCCCAGCCCCAGTATGGCGGCGTCCAAAAGTAACCGACTTCCGGAGCCAGAATCCACGTGCCCGGCACCCAGTAATAATCGGAGCCATCCCAAGCCCAATAGCCAGGCGTCCAGATGTAGCCTTCGCCCGGGCAAATTGGTTGTTCGTAGACGGGCAATTCCGGAGGCCCAAAGCCGACAGAAATCACAACTTGCGCGCGAGCTGCCGTGGAGAATGTGAGTAGCGCAAGCACAAACAAGCACAGTCGAAACCATTGGTTAGTGCGCATGGTCCTTCCTTTATCTAGATTTGCGTTCGCAGGTCTTACTCGCGATCGGCAACCGAATTCCCGGCCCGTAAATCGTACTGGGTTTGACCCGGTCTGAGTAGCATCTTATTGCAGGCCGGGTAATCTTTACTATACGGCGGGGTGGGTAAGCTGGATTGCGGGCCACATACAGGGGATGCTGGACGAGGTTACAAGTGTTTATCGAAGGTCTTGTGAAACACGGACACAGCGAACACGGGATTGTCACGGGTTCCCGTGACGCGAATCGGCAAGACGGTCCCATAGCCTTTTTTGGCAAACAATGGATCCAGCGGTTTCAACAAAGCGCCTTTGGCGCCAGTCACCATCTGCGAGAGCTTCGCTTCCAAGTTCAAATGCCCCGTGAAATCGAGGTTGCCTTTCAGCAGACTGTAGGTTCCGGTCAGATCGACGGTGGCGCCCTCGACGCCAAATTGCAGTTGGCGGAACTGAAGCACACCGTTTTGCAGCAGGAAATTGCCTTTAAGGTTCGAGATGGCGCTTCCGCTTTCCTCGCTCTGCGGCTTCCCCAGCGCGTGCCGGCTTAACGATTCCAATTTTTCGCGGAGCTCAGGACTGTTCCATTGGCCGTTATCCACTTCAAAGTCGCCGTCCAAAATAATCTTTTCAATCGTGCGCACCGCGCCCGGCGGAATCGTCAGTTTGGCTTTCAGCTTCACCGGGCCTGTTAACAAAGGTTTGTCCGTATTCATGGCCAGGCTCAAGAAATCCTGAATGCGCCCGTTGGGAACAGTCGCGTCGATGGAAATCAGATGCCCCTTTTTCTCTGGCAGGCGTACTACGCGTCCCACGGCAACAATCAACGATTTGATCAATGTAGCGTTCACCGGATGCAGATAGGTGTCGCCATTTGTGCCATCTACCGTTGCGGAAAAATCAGTGTGCAGCGGAACCGGCTTGCCGACTTTGTCCAGCGAAAAATCCGGCGTGTCCGTTTGGCCGTCGACTTCCAGATTCGACAGCACCCCGCTATAGCGTCCGACGGAGGACAAGATCCCGCCGATGCCCGGCAGAGGGCCGAGGTCAGCGTGCGTGAAGTTGTAGTCGCCGGAGACCGGTGTGTCGCCAGGATCGTCCGCGTTCCACGGGCCAAATCGTCCGTGTGTCGCAATCTCCCCTTTGGGCTTTCCATTGGTCAGATTGCCAGCGAACGCGAAGGGCTGATTTACGCCGGCGGAGGTGAGCAGCAAATTGTGAATGTCCCAATCTAGCGGCTCTTTCCCGTCCTGCTTTGGAAGGATGCGAATGTCCATGTCGTCGCAGACTATGCGGTCGACCACAATCTCTGGAGCGGAGTTGCCGGGCCGCAGGGGCTGTTGGGGTTGTCGCGGCTCGCGTGGAGGTTTTTCGTTGTTTCCGCCGCTGTTCTCTTTCGGTGGGATCGAAATCAGCATGCTCTGCACGCGCAGTAACGAAATGTGTTTCACCGGGTGCAAGAGGCCCAAAATGCCCAAGCGGAAAGAGAATTTCTCAACCTGAATCAGCGGAGGAACATCCGCGCGCCCGTGATAGCGCACGGTCAGGCCTTCGCCGGTCACAGTCGATGTGGCGGAAACCTTGATGGTCAGATTCTTTAACTGCACATCGCTGTGGAAGCGGTCCGCCATCGCACGGATCACCGCTACGCGAAATCGGTTCTCGATTCGTTTTGGCCAGAAATAAACGTAGACGGCCACCAATAACAGCAGCAATGCAAATGCAGCCGGAATGAGCAGCAACCACCAGTTTTTCGAAAAGCGATCTGAAGGAGACATTATTAGAGTCTTGCAAATGTGGAAGTGCTGGCGCCACCTCAAGGGTATATTTCGTTTACTTTAAAAACGCATCGAGCATAGGGCCGAAACGCGGACGCCAACTATCGGACGAACCCTGTAGGAAATCCTGCAAACAAATTACTTGCCGGGATCCAGCGCGACAACCGCGGAATCCCCGGAGCGGACTGCGGTGCTTATAGGAGCATCTCGTAGTTCCTTGATCTGCTTTTGGAGTCGCCTTTCGTTTCTATCTGATATTTTGTTCGCAGGCGCGGGTTCGGCGTAAAACGCCAGGAGCTGGGTTCTCAACTCTGGATCGATGCCCAGGATTTGCTGTCCGGTCAGGCGCGCGAGCAACTCCGCGCACGCCTTATCGTTCAACTTATATTCACCGCGCATCGTGACCTTGCCCACATCAAAATTCTGGTTTGGCAATTCCAGGCGCCCCGTTGCCTCTTCCCCCAGAAGGCGCCGGTAGCGAGCCACGGTCGCGTTGAAGCTGTTCTCAAAGAGCTTTTCGGCTTCTGGCGTGGGCGTTCGGAAAGTCAAAATGCGCAGTGGACCGATCTTGGGCATAATGCGAATAAGGAAGGCGAGGAATTTGTCTCCGGGAGTGGGCCGGCTGTAGTCGCGGCCCCATTTTTTCTCATAGCTGGAACGCGAAATGTTATAGAGGAATTTCTTTCGCGTGATTCCCGGTAAGTCCCTTTCAATGTCGTTCTGCTTCAAGTTCCACGCTACGCGGGTGGCTCGCGGAATCAGGGTGCTTACGCAATAACGGTAGGTATTGGCGGCGTGGACCTCATCTTTGATGATGGTCGAGAGTTCCACTCCGTAGGTTTCCAGAAACGCCTGATTCAGGAGCGGAAGATCGACCTCGAAACCGATGAAGTCTCGATAACTGTCGGGAGCGTAGCGTCCTTTCGCCACTTGAAGCACGTCGAAGCCGAATTCCGTTTTAATGTGTGCGAGAGGATCGTCTTCGTAAGTGACCACGGTGCCGTATTTTTTCCGGAGTTCTGGATAAAGTTGCGGCACAGATAGATTTGTCGCCAAAGGGTGCCCGTCATTGTCCGCTGCGTAATGCGAAAGGGCGCCCAATGCGAACGCGTACTGATCCAACGTCGAGGCATCTCGCAATAGAGCCAGAATGAAATCACCGCTGCGGAAGTAGTGAGTCAAATCGCTGAACAGCTTGCTGCCGCCCGGATAGTAACCCATGTCCTGTATGATTGCGCCGCCATAAGCGTAAGCGTGGGCCTGGATGAGAGCGTCTTTGCCGGCGTTCGGAAAGCGTTTCCGCAGTAACGGACGCACACCGCTATCCCAAGCTACGTCGATGACCGCCTCATGCGTCAACACAGAGTAGGCGGGCAAAGGAGCCGGACTCACAATCAAAAAGACTGCCAGAAAGGCAATGATGCGGCGCAGTAGACTCTTCATTTAACAATTCGTGGGCTGATAGCACTCGTCCAAAAAACAACTCCCGAAATAGAAACGTCCGGAGCAGCAGGCAGTGCAGCTGCTCCAGACGAAGTCACCTTGACATAATCCGAAAGAGGAAGGAGTTAGTGGCCAGCGCCGCGGACCTTTTGAGAATCGCGGGTGGACTCGTCGAGTGTGTGGCTGAATTCATCGACCTGCCGCTCCGCCTGGTCCTTTGCCCATCCGTAGCGTTCCTGCAGCTTCCCGACGAGTTGATCACGTTTGCCGCTGATTGTCGTCAAATCGTCATCCGTCAGCTTCCCCCACTTTTCTTTTATTTTTCCGGAGTACTGCTTCCACTTGCCTTCCACGCGATCCCAATTCATGGCCCCTCCTCGCAAATGATATGTGGCGCACAGCCTATAAAACACTAGCTGCACTGCGAAGGACATACAGCGATTCACCCGGTGAGCGGACAAATGCACTTGAAAAATGCGGGGTTCGGGAAATTTCGCAAAGGAATACAGTTTGCAGCGGATAGTGTCGGAACGCTTTGGGACCGACACTGGCGGCATGTTTGGCGGTTGCGCCCGACCGGTTTCATTTGATTGAGGAACAGGAGGACTCACAAATGAGCAGCAAGTCACTATTGGGGATCGTTTTGATTGTCTTGGGCGTGCTCGCTCTCGCCTATCAAGGATTCACGTATACCGTGCCCAAAAAAGCGGTCGATGTCGGCCCTATACATGTCACCAAAGATGAGCATCACACTGTGCCATTGCCGCCCATTTTTGGAGCATTGGCGTTGATTGGCGGAGTTGCGCTTCTGGTGATCGATCGTCGCGACACTTAGTTCAGTTAGTAAAAATCAAAATGAGGGGAGAAAAAGAATGACACGCGATTTCACGTTTCGGGCGCTCTCGGTCGGTCTAGGTGCGTGTGCGCTGACTCTCGGCATCGGCATGGCGCCAGCCCGCGCTGCTTCTTTGCACACGGCATTGCCACAAGCCGACAACACAGCCGCTAATAAACAGGCCGGGGCAACCGCGGACCAGCAGAAGAATGACGCTGCGGACCGCGAACTTGCTCAGAAAATCCGGCAATCCATCAACGGCGACAAATCTTTGTCCACCGACGCGCATAACGTGAAAGTCATCGTGCGTAACGGCCATGTCACCTTGAAGGGACCTGTCACTTCCGAACAAGAGAAGCAAAACATCGAGGATAAGGCCTCTGATCTGGCTGGGCCGGATAAGGTGACCAACAAACTGACCGTTAAATCCTAGGCATTTTCGTTGACAAAAAATGGCGTTCCGGGTGTTCCAGTACTCAAATACAGTAAACGTGGTATTCAACCTTCTTACATGACAGGCTTAACTGGGACTTGTTTTAAAAACAACATCCAGCTTTTAGCTTGGGAATTCGGAGATAAGATGCATATGCGGAACTTGGAGACAGAAATCGGCAATTCCCACATTTCCGCGGGAACCGACATGACCACACTAAACATTCTGGTCGCCGATGACCACGATATCATTCGCCGGGGGCTGAAAGACCTGCTTAGCGCGAAGCCCGGCTGGGAAGTTTGCGCGGAAGCGAAAACCGGCAAGGAAGCAGTGGCCTTGGCGGAGCAGCTCAAGCCGCAAATTGTGGTGATGGATATCAGCATGCCCGACCTGAATGGCTTGGAAGCGGCGCGCAGAATTCACAAATCGCTGCCAAAAACCGGTATTCTGATTCTGACCATGCACTTCTCCGACCAGTTGGTCCGGGAAGTGGTGGAAGCCGGTGCGCGTGGCTACATCCTGAAGTCGGACGCGGATCGCGATTTGGTCACCGCGGTCGATTCTATTTCGAAGCGCCGCACGTTTTTTACTTCGCGCGCGTCGGAAATGCTCCTCGGTGATTTTTCATTTCAAGCTCCGGGGGCTGAACCCAAGCTGCCCACGCGCAATCGTTTGACCGCCCGCGAGCGAGAAATTGTACAGCTTCTTGCCGAGGGCAAAAGCAGCAAAGAAGTTGCCGTTTCTTTGGGAATCAGCGTGAAAACGGCGGAAACGCACCGCGCGAACATCATGCGCAAGCTGGAAATTCACTCGGTGAGCGAGCTGGTGCGTTACGCCATCAAGAATCAGATTATTGAAGCTTAAGATTTTAACTTAGAAGAAGAAACTGCCGCTGAGAGGCAGGGATGGAATCGGCCCCAAGGGTTCATCGATCTCTGAGCAGTCGCGAGTCCGCGCCCCCGCAACGGCTTACGGAGACTCCTATCCATGCCTCGTGTGCTAATCGTTGACGATCACGCATTTATCCGCCGCGGTGTAGAAACCATTCTCGAATCTTCTCCGGAATGGCAAGTGTGCGGCGAGGCTAGTAATGGCAACGATGCCATCCGGCTAGCCAACCAACTGAGCCCTGAAGTGGTTCTAATGGATGTCACTATGCCAGGCATGAATGGCCTGGAAGCGACGCGCATCATCCGGAAAGAGCATCCAGACGTTAAGGTGATTCTGCTCACGTTGCACGAATCCTCGGAAGTACTGCGTAGCGGATTTCGTGCCGGAGCCAGTGGTTACCTGTTGAAAGCCGACGCGGAAGAAGAACTGATGAAGGCGCTGCGGGTTGTGATTGGAGATGGCTCCTATATCAGTCCCAAGATCGACCAAAGTGTAGTTGCCCAAGTGATCGGCGAACTCGGCCCTTCCCGGTAGCAGCGTGGCCGCTCGTACAGCGATGTCAATTCAGGAAAGAGAATCGTGTCGACTGCTCCAGCACCTCGTCCTCAGGCTCCTACTCCAACTCCCTTGCGCTTTGGTTCGCTGATTCTTGCCCTCGTGCTGCTGCTTCTGACTGGCGCGATTGCCTTGGTTACGGTCGAGCGCATACAAGCCAGCCGGGAACAGGTTTTGCACACTTATTACGTGCGAGGGCTGCTGAAGGATTTGCGCTCGGAAATCGACGAGAATCACGCCAATTTCAATCTGTATCAGCTGTCGCGCAATCCTGACGAAGCACACGATCTGGAAATTCAAGCGAAACAGCAGCTCCAGACGGTCGAGCAGTTGCGCACACTGACCCGGGACAGTCCCGGTTACCGCATCCAATTGGAGCAATTCGGAAAACTTCTGGACGAGGATCTGGTGCAACTTCGCAGTTGTGTGAAAGAGCGCAACTGTCTCGGCGACACGCTCTCCAGTGTGAACGATCAAATGGCCGCTATTTTTGCCCGTCGTAAAACCATGTCCGCGATGCTCCAAGACATGGAAAACAATGAAG
>Ga0335072_10001608_pt1 | contig 36478 bp, 31 predicted proteins | sample Lox_Sample_21_FD_206725 | JGI IMG/M metagenome (GOLD analysis project Ga0335072, IMG submission 206725) | Soil microbial communities from Loxahatchee National Wildlife Refuge, Florida, United States - Lox_Sample_2.1 | ecosystem: Environmental > Terrestrial > Soil > Wetlands | place: USA... | reverse complement strand
GGCTGCATCAACTCCAGGAACTCGGCGTCGATCAGTTCGCCCTCTACCTGCAGCACGACGCCCAGGACGCCACCCTGGCGGCCTACGGCAGCAGCGTCCTCCCGGCGGTCAATCCGCGCGGCCGAGCACGGAACTGAACAGCCCGTTTTGCCTGAGCGGGCTCCTATGATGTAGCGGTGACGCGATTGGTGCAGCGGCCAGACTACGAGGGTGCGGAGTTCATCGACCTGTCAATGGCGAGCGCGACCTTCCGCGAGGTGGACCTCAGCGGCGCCCGGATGCGTGGCGTGCTGCTGCTGAACGCCGACATCGACGGGGCGATCGACGGGCTGCATGTTAATGGCGTTGAGGTCATGCCGTTGATCGAGGCCGAGCTGGATCGCCTGCACCCCGAACGGCTGCGACTGCGTCCGGCCACACCCGAGGCGATGCGCGATGCGGTGGACGTCATCGAGGAGCTCTGGCAGGCGACGGTCCGGCGGGCAAGCGCGCTGCCGGAGGAGGCCGTCTACAGGTCAGTGAACGACGAATGGTCGCTCGCCCAAACCCTGCGGCATGCGATCTTCGTCGTGGACGCGTGGTACGGCCACGCGGCGGCCCTTCGCCCGAGCCCGTTCCATCCGATCGGCGTGCCCGCCTCGTTTACCACCAACGGCGCCGAGTTCGGCATCGACGAATCGGCCGCGCCCACCCTCGGCGAGATCCTCGCCGTGCGCGCCGGGCGGATCGCCGATCTGCGCGCGTATCTGGCGGAGGCCACGCAGGAGGAGCTGGACCGGGTACGGGGGCCGAACACCGCGGTTGGCTGCCCGCCGCCAGCCAAGCGCACGGCGGCTGAGTGCCTGCGGGTCATCTTCAGCGACGAGTGGGCGCACGTGCAGTTCGCCAACCGTGACCTGGCCATCCTGGAAGAGCAGCACGCGTGATGGGCCGGTGCGATCGCGATCCTGGCAAGATAGCGGCATGGAACGTGTGCTTGGAATCGGCGGGTACTTCCTGCGGGCGAGCGACCCCGCGGCCCTGAGCGCGTGGTATCGCGATTACCTGGGCCTGGATGCCGATGAGGACGGCGTGTGGCATCAGGGAGCCGGGCCGACGGTGTTCGCGACGTTCGAGTCCGGCACTGATTACTTCGGGTCCCGCACCCAGCAGGCCATGCTGAACTTCCGGGTCCGCGACCTGGACGCGATGCTCGTGCAACTGCGGGCCAAGGAAGCGGACGTGGCTGCGGAGACCCAGGACATGGAGGGTGTCGGCCGGTTCGGCTGGGTCACCGATCCCGAGGGCAATCGGGTCGAACTGTGGGAGCCCGCCTAGCCCGGCTGGCTTTGAAGACCATGCTCGCTTCGTGGACGGCCTGGTCAAGTCTGGGTTCATCGTGCTCGGCGGGCCGCTCGAGGGCGAGCGCGAGGTGCTGATCATCGTGAGGGCATCCAGTAAGGATGCTGTGCGGCAGCGCTTCGCTGATGACCCCTGGATCCGATCCGGGATGCTCACGCTCACCACCGTGCAGCGGTGGACCATCTTGCTTGATGGCCTGACAGGGCGCCTACCGCAGGTGTGACGGCTGGAGGGCGTTGCCGCCCGCCGGCAAGGCGGGCAAGATTGCCGCATGACTGCCCATAAGCTCGATCCGACGCCGACAACGACGACTCAGGTATTCAGCCGGGAGCTGCCGCCCGTGCTCACGGTCGAGCCGGGTGACACTGTCACGCTGCGGTCACTGGATGCGGCTGGCCATCTCGAGCCTCAGCGAGTGCCGGGCGAGGATGTCCCGGCCATGTTCGCCGAGTCGCGAGGGCACTGCCTGACCGGACCGATCGAGGTCCGCGGGGCACGGCCGGGTGACGTGCTGGCCGTGCGCTTCTTGTCGATGCGGCCCGACGACTGGGGCTGGACGCACGCAGCCGGGCGCGATACACCGCTGAACCGTCGCCTTGGCCTGCACGAGGCGCCGGCAGTGCAGCTGCTCTGGCAGATCGACGCGGACGCGGGGATCGCCACCAGCGATCGAGGGCACACGGTGCGGATAGCCCCGTTCCACGGCGTGTCCGGCGTCGCCTGGGACGAGCCAGGCGAGCACTCCACCATCCCGCCCAGGGCCGTCGGCGGCGGCAACATCGACTGCCGGGAACTGGTCGCCGGCTCGGTCCTGTACCTGCCGGTCGCCCGGCCTGGCGGGCTGCTGAGCATCGGCGACGGCCATGCGGCCCAGGGCGACGGAGAGGTGGCGGGTACCGCCATTGAGTGCGGCATGACGACGGAACTCCAGCTTGAGCTGGTCACCGAGCGGCCGGTTCCCGGAGTGCACGCCGAGACTCCGGCAGGCCAGATTACCTTTGGCTTCAGCCCGGACCTCAACGCCGCGATGGGCGACGCGCTCGATGCCATGCTGACCTGGCTGCAGGCCAGCTACGGAGTTGACAAGGCAACGGCGCTCGCGCTGGCCAGCCCGGTGCTCGACCTGAGGGTCACGCAGGTAGCGAACCAGTCATGGGGCGTTCACGCGCTGCTCCCCGCAGGCGCGATCAGCAGCGGCTTGCCGCCTTCATGACCTGGACGTGCGGTCGGGTAAATCCGGACGCGTTCTGCCGCTGAAGGGCCCGGCAAGGAACCGCGCTAGCACGTCTTGATTTTCCGTGGCAAAGCTTCACGATTGGTAAGGAACCTGGCTACGGAGGCCCCCATGTCGCGCATGTTCGTAGGCACGATTCCCATGGCACTGGCCGCGACCGCGCTCGCGCTGCTTGGGACCGGGCAACTGCCAGCGGCGGCGGCCACCGGGCAAGGAGCAGCGGCCCCGCCGTCTATGGCCCCCGCGCCTAATGGGGCTGCCGCCGGCGGCAGCGTGATCATCATCCTCAAAGACCAGCACGACAACCTCAAGCTCAGGGCGCAGGGAGCGGCGCGGCGCGCGGCCACCAAGGCCGACCAGGCCGCCATCGTGTCCAGCATCAAGGCCAGCGGCGGCACCGGCGTCACGCAACTGGTGAGCCTCAATGGGGTCGCCGCCACCGTCTCGGCCGGCGAGGTCAGCACGCTGCGACGCGACCCCGCCGTCTCCCAGGTGGTGCCGGACGCCGTGGTCCAGGTGCCGACCGTAGCGAACGTGCCAACCGTTCCTGGCTCCGAACCGCTCAGCAAGGCACTGTGCCCGGCCAATCCGAGCGACCCACTGCTTGAGCCCGAGGCCCTTTCCGTTATGCATTATGAGGCTGATAACCCGAATGCCCCGGACATGGCATACAACCTCGCCGATGGGTCCGGCGTCATCGTGGCCATCGACGGCATGAACTCACTGGCGGGCAATCCCGACCTCATCCGCCCCGATGGCAGCCACGTGGTTATCGATTCCCCCACGCCCAGCGCCGATGACAGCGACGACGAGGCGTACGGCGACGCCACCTCCGTGGCCGGGCAGGGGGATGTCGTCTACGACTACTCCAAGGAACTGCCGTACTCCGGCCTGCCGACGGGCTGCACGTTCGTGATGAAGGGCGACGCCCCTGGCGCCACCCTCATCGACGCGAGCCTGGTCGACACGCCGACCAACCCCGACGGGTACGCCGATGAGGACGAGGCCCAGATCATCGCCGGGATCGACAACGCGGTGATCACCGAGCACGCGGACGTGATCTCCGAGTCCTACGGCTTCAGCCAGCGGCCGGGCCGGTACGCCGCCTTCTACGCGGCCGATGACGCGGCCGTCGCGGCCGGGGTGACCGTGGTCGTCTCGGCGGGCGACAGCGGCGACTCCGGCACCGTCTCCTCGCCCGCCACCGACCCGAACGTCATCGCCGCCGGGGCGACCAACACCCTGCGGCTCGAGGCCCAGGCCTACGGGTTCAGCAACTGGACCAACAACAACATCACGCCGCTGTCCTCCGGCGGGACCACGCCGAACAACAAGCTGGTCGACCTAGTCGCCCCCGGCTATGGCGGCGAGGCGGAGTGCAACCCGGCTGGCAGCGGGTGCCCGACGAACACGACCACCGAGGCGTTCGGGGGCACGAGCGAGTCGGCCCCGCTGATCGCGGGGGCCGCCGCCGACGTAATCCAGGCGTACGCGGCAACGCACGCCGGCACCGACCCCACGCCCGCACAGGTCAAGGAGATCCTCACCAGCACCGCCGAGGACATCGACGCCCCGGCTGACCAGCAGGGCTCCGGCCTGGTGAACATCTACGCCGCGGTGAAGGCGGCCCAGCAGATGCCGGGCACCTCGCTGAAGACGCCCAGGCCAGGCGGGGGCTTCGCCAGCCCGGGCAGCGCCAGCCTGCTCGCCTCGCCGACCCAGCTTGACCTGACGGCGAACGGCGGCACCATCAGCAAGCAGGACGTCACCCTTTATAACTCCAGCGAATCGCCGACCTTCGTCAGCGGCACCTACCGCTCGCTCAGCGCCGCGGTGCAGATCGGCAAGACCGTCGTCGAACCGGTCAGCGCGCCCGACCCGAGCCTGCCGGTGCCCGCGGACGGCGCCACCGCGGCCAGCCCCATCACGTTCTACGTGCCCCCCGGGCTGAGCAGGCTGGATGCCGACATGATCGTCCCCGACCCGCAAAACGGCACGATCTTGTCGTATGAGCTGATCGCCCCGCACGACAACCTCACCCAGATCTCCTACGATTACGGCACCCCGTCCACCCGGGCCGGCCGGCTCGGCAGCACGCCGAACATTCAGCACGTCGAGGTGGCCGACCCGACCGCGGGCTACTGGACGGCGAAGATCTTGTGGGCCAACGGCCGCTCTCACCTGCAGTCACCGCCCAACGTTCCCGGGACCTTCACCGGCGACATCTCGTTCCGGGTCACCGGGCAGCACTACATCGACGTCCCGGCCACGCTCCGGCCGACGTACATCGCACCGCAGTCAAGCGCCACGGTGCGGCTGGGAGTCGCGGTCCCGCAGGCCCCGGGTGATCATCCCGAGTCGGTGCAGTTCAGCGCGAGCGACGGCGCCGAGACCTCGCTGCCGGTGGCACGCCGGACGCTGATCGGGTCGGCTGGTGGCACGTTCAGGACGCTGATCACCAGCACGGTCGGCCGGGGCGTCGGCCAGATCAGCACGTTCAACATCACCGTGCCCGCCGGCGAGAACGACATTGACGTCTCCTTCAGCACACCGGACGCGAGTGCCGACAACGACTACACCTACTGGCTGATCAACCCCAGTGGCACCGTTGTCGCCGAGGACGCCACGCCGACGACCACCGTGGTGGGGTCGGCCACGCCAGTGGCCCTGGCCGACCTGATAGCGCTCAACCCAGTTCCCGGCACCTGGGAGATCGACGTCGAGCTCAACCTGACCGTCAGTGGCCTGGAGTTCGGCCAGGTCGTTACGGGCAACGTGGCCTTCAACCAGGTCAAGCCGGTAACCGCGGCCGGGCTGCCAGCCGGCCCGGCCACCACGCTCGCAGCCGGAACGAGCTACCCAGCCTCGGTAACCGTCGTGAACACGGCCAACGTCGGACGCTCGTTCACCGTCGGGTCGGCCGCCGGTGACATCACCGGCGCCACTCCGGTCTACATTCCGTCCGGCGGGACCGGGACGATCGCCTTCGCCGTCACCCCTAAGGCAGCGTCGGGCACGGTCGTCAGCGGAAGCCTAGCGGTGACGAGCAACACGAGCGTCGCCAACCAGGCCGACACGTTCGCGTCACAGCCCTACGGCTACACCGTCGGCTGACCCATCGGCCGACCCGTCGGCTGAACCGAGCGCGGAGACATCAATCGAGGCTTGCTCGCCTGAATCAGGGCTTGCTCGCCTGAATCTCAGCGCAAGGAAACGTCCACGTCTCCCGAGAATCGGATGACGGTCACGGGTTCGTTACTGCAAGCAGGCTCTCATTGTCGCCAAACCGGCCGTGGAACGGGCAAAGCACGGATACCATCTGTCCGATTGTTACGGATTTGATGGACATTCGAGGAGTGCGCGCGTGGGTGGCTTCAGGCTCGGTCTCACGTTCGGCAAGGTTGGCTACGCGGTCGCCTGCGTGGCCGCTGCCGTCATCCTCGTGGTGGCAGGCAACGCCTCCAGGACCGTGGGCCTGATCCACTCACTCGGCCAGGGCGCCGCGCTGGGCAGCAGTCCGTCGGCGGGGGCGATGAACATCCTGGTCATGGGGCTGGAGAGCCGGACGAACTTCCAGGGGCAGAACCTGTCGGTCCAGGAGCTCACCGAGACGCACTCGGGCAAGGAGTCGCAGGTCGCAGCCGGACTCGAGGGCTCACAGGACACCGACACGCTGATCTTGATCCACATCTTCCAGGGCGGCCAGAAGGCGGCCGGGTACTCGATCCCCCGCGACGACGTGGTGAACTACCCGTACGCCCTCGCGGTCCCGACCGCCTCAGGATCGGTCACCGTCACCGAGGGCAAGATCGACGCGGCGTACGCCTACGCCTACCAGGCGTCACTGGGCCAGACCGTTAACAGCGGCATGGGCCAGCAGCAGCGGTACCTGGAGGCCAACCAGGCGGGCCAGCTATTCGAGGTCCAGACGGTCGAGTCGGTCACCGGCGTGCACGTCGACCACTTCATCGAGTCCAACATCATCGGCTTCTTCGAGCTGTCCCAGCAGTTCGGCGGGCTTGAGGTCTGCATCCAGCCCGCCCCGGCCCAGGCTGGCCTGCCCGCAGGGGCCAACCTGACCGACCACGACCCGCTCACCGGCAGCGACAACTCCGGCTTCAACGCGTACGAGGACGGCTACAACGCGAAGAAGGGCGGCAAGCAGTACCTTCACCTCGCCGCCGATCAGTCGCTGGCCTACGTCCGGTCGCGCGACACCCTGCCCGGGGTTGACATCGGCCGCACCGCCCGCCAGCAGGCGGCCATCGCCTACATCTTGTGGAAGCTGAAGAGCGACGGCGTGCTCAGCGACGTCTCGCAGATCGACACCCTGCTGTCGAACGCCAAGGGCTGGCTCATGTACGACAGCGACTGGAACCTGCTCGACTTCGCGCAGGACATGGACGCGCTTTCCGGCACCGGCCTGCACTTCACCACGCTGCCCGAGCTCTCGCTTAACGGGGTGACCATTCCCGATTACGGGAGCTCGCAAAGCGCCAACTACATTGACGTGCCGCAGATCCAGCAGCAAGTCAACCAGACATTCTACGGGACCCCGATGATCCCGGCCACAGCCTCGCAGGTGACCACGGACGTCTACAACGGCAGCAACACCGCCGGCCTGGCCAGCTCCGTCTCCAAGGACCTCGCCGCCATGGGCTACAAGGCCGGCGCCGTCAGTGACTCAAGCGACCAGTCGCAGAAGGTCCAGAGCCAGACCGAGGTCTTCTACGGCGGGGGCAGCGCGGCCCAGGCGAACGCGCAGACCATCGCCAACGTGATGGGCGTGCAGCAGCCCACCGCGCTCTCGTCGCTGCCCGCTGGCCACGTGGAGGTGCTCCTGGGCAGCCAGGTGGCGGAGCAGGCACCGGGGCTCGAGCTTTTCGCGGCGGACAGCGTCAACGCCTCGGACTACGTCAACGGGGCCGAGGAGCAGGGCGGCAAGAGCGCCAGCCAGATCCCTGCGGACATCATGGCGGCCTACAACTCCAGCCCGTCGGCCGAAGTGCCCGCCTACTACGACACGTCATCCAGGCCGAGCCAGTCTGCCTCCGCGGGGTCGACCCATTCGCAGGCGGCCCCGTCGACCTCGTCCGGGACGACCTCGTCCGGGACGACCACAAGCAAGTCGAGCTCGCCAGCCACGGACAAGAAGCCGTCGACGGCCCCGGCGAAGAAGCCGGCAAGCAGCAGTTCCGCTTCGGCCGGCCCGGACCTGCCCTACGGCCTCACCACCTGCCCGTACTAGCAGGCGCCCGCGCTGGGTCGCGGTCCCTCGGTAGCGGGCCGCGCGAGGAAAGCACAGCCCGCGCTATGGGGCAATTGTCCTTGCGCTCATGTATTGACGGTCGCGCTGTGCGCTCTTCCCTATGTCTTGCATCAGATGCCTAGGAAGGACTCACGATGACGCTGTCTTCCGTACCCGCTGCCGTCTCGCTGCGCGACCCGCTCGACCACTGGGCCACGGTGCGACCGGATGAACTGGCGATGACGTTCGGCGCGCACGCCTTCACCTGGGCGCAGTGGCGCGAGCGGATCCTCCGCCTGGCCGGCGCGCTGCGCGATGCCGGGGTGCGGGGCGGCGACCGGCTGGCCGTCCTCGACCTCAACCATCTCGCCACGGTCGAGCTGACACTGGCCGCGGCCTCGCTCGGCGCCGCCACCGTACCGGTCAACTTCCGGCTCAGCCCCGACCAGATCCGTTACATCCTTGAGGACGCCCGCCCGGTGGTCCTCTTCCTAGGAGCGCAGTTCGCGGAGGTCGCGGCCGCAGCCGGCGCGGACACCCTGGTCCCGCGGCAGGTCATCATCGATGGGGACGATGAATACGAGCCGTTCCTCGCGGCCGGGCAGCCCGACGAGGGCACGAGCGTCGATCCCGACGACGTTTGCCTCGTGATGTACACCTCGGGGACCACCGGCCGGCCCAAGGGCGCTCAGCTCACCCACCGCAGCGTCAACGCGCACAGCGCGGTGTGCTGCACGGCCCTGTCCATGGGGCCAGATGTCGTGAGCCTGGTCGCGATGCCCCTGTTTCACGCGGGCGGTTCCTGCTATGCCCAGGTCGCCATCTATGGCGGCACGCGCACGATCCTGCTGCGCGAGCCCACCCCGGCCGCGCTTTTCTCCGCGATCGCCAGCGGGGCGACCCACACCTTTGTGGTCCCGGCCGTCATCCATGGCATTCTCGGCGCTGGTGAGCAGGCGACCGCCGCCTTCCGCGGCCTGAAGTCGATCACGTACGGGGCCGCGCCGATGCCGCTGCCGATGCTGCGGCAAGCGCTCGACGCCTGGCCGCAGACCGACCTGCTCCAGGTCTACGGGATGACTGAAATATCCGGCGTAGCCACCTTGCTCGACGGCCGGGCCCATCGGGACGCGGCCCACCCGGAGCGGCTGGCCTCCGGCGGGCTGCCCTTGCCCGGAGTGGAGGTCCGCGTCGTCGATCCCGCGACGCTCAAGGACGTCGCGCCGGGCGAGAAGGGCGAGATCTGGCTCCGCTCGGCCCAGGCCATGCGCGGCTACCTTAACCAGCCACAGGCGACGGCGGAGGCGAAGACCGCCGACGGCTGGATCCGCTCTGGCGATATCGGCCGCACCGACGATGCCGGCTTCGTCTACGTCCTTGACCGAGTCAAGGACATGATCATCACCGGGGGCGAGAACGTTTACGGCCCGGAGGTCGAGAGCGTGCTGGCCGCCTGTCCCGGCGTGAGCGAGGCCGTCATCATCGGGATCCCCGACGAGCGCTGGGGCGAGGCGGTTAAGGCCGTCATCTTGCCCGCTGCGGGCGCGGAACTATCCGCCGACGACGTCATCGCCTTTTGCCGCGCCCGGCTGGCTCACTACCAGTGCCCGACCTCGGTCGACTTCGTGGCAGAGCTGCCACGCAACGCGACCGGCAAGGTGCTCAAGCGCGCCTTGCGCGCGCCCTACTGGACCGAGCGGGATCGGGCCATATAACCCTTTTGGCGTGGCCGATCGCCGACACCCCCACCAGTACGGCATCTACACAAACGTCCAAGCCCGGCGCCTGGTCTGTTGCCAGCAGCCAGTCCCGCTTGACGTGGGCCGGTCCGGGACTCGCCCTGAACGGCCGGAATGGCCGCCTCTTGCCATGAATGCTGTTGAATAGACCGCGTTTTGCGGCACAACCGCCAGCGTTGGCCGCTGCCGGCCATGATGGCGGGCATCTCCTGAGACGTGACGGACCCTTGGTGGCAATGAGAGAACTGAGCTAAGCGGCCTTGACCGCACACAGGACGCGCTACACCTCATCACGACCCGCGTGACCACCCTCGACACCAGGATGTCCACCCCAGGCAGGATCCGGCCAACCAGAGCAACGTGTGCGCCGTATTCCGCCCTCTGGGCAGGAAGTCGGGAGAGGAACTGTTATGTGAAGATTTAAATAACCTGTTCCTTTTGATGCATAACGCAATCGTTTGTGGGAGTATGGCCTCGTCAAGCACAGCGCGGGGGGCGCTGCACCGGGTTCCAGGAATTTCCGCAGGCCAGGGGCACAACCACCGGCTGAACATTCGCCGAAGTGCTCGCCGACCGGGCTGGTTAACAACGCCCGCCGACGGCGCTTGTTCACATGGGGGGGACCCATGGTCACCGTTCATAACTTTTCTAATGGGCTGCTCAATCCGGCCCTCGGGTACCTGGTGTCGTGCCTGGGCGCGTTCCTCGGGCTGCGCTGCATCATGCAGGCCAGGGCGCATCACGACAGGCGACGCGCGGCCTGGCTGTGCGCGGGGGCCGTGGCCCTCGGAGCGACCGGCATCTGGGCGATGCACTTCATCGCGATGCTGGGCTTCAGCATCCCCGGCCAGACCATTGCCTACAACGTGCCGCTCACCCTGGCCTCGATGGTGCTCGCGATCGTGGTGGTCGGCGTCGGGCTGTTCATCGTGGGCTACGGCAACGGCAGCTGGACCCGGCTGCTGACCGGTGGCCTCGTCGTCGGGGTCGGTGTCGCCTCCATGCACTACATCGGGATGGAGGCGATGGTCATGCCGGACACCATGAGCTATAGCCCGGTGCTGTTCGTGGCGTCGGTCGCGATCGCCATCATCGCGGGAACAGCCGCGCTCTGGATCGGTACCTGGGTCCGCGGCTGGCTCGCGCCCCTCGGGGCGTCGCTGGTGATGGGCGTCGCGGTCAGCGGGATGCACTACACCGGCATGGCCGCCATGCACGTGCACGCCGCGCCGAAGGACATGGCCATGGGCGGAGTGAGCGGTGGCGCCTTCCTGCTGCCAATGATCGTCGGGATCAGCCTGATCTCGCTGGTCCTCACGCTGATCATCAGCCTGTCCCCGTCGGAGGAAGAGCTCGCGCTTGACGCGAGTATCCAGCGGAACCTGGCGGAACTCGAGCGTAGGCAGCAGGAGCGGGGATGGCCAGCGCAGGAGCCCACCCAGGTGCAGGGAGCCGGTAAGCCGGGCCGATCACGATTCCGCTAACCCGCGCGGTACCCGCGGAACCCCAGGTAAAGCACGATTGGTCACATCGAACAACGGGCAGGACGACCCTGGCCCCCGCCCACTGGGCACCAGCCCGCTGACCCGCGGACTGGAAGGGGGAGCATATGACTGAGGTACTTCCCGTGAGGGACGGGCGAATCGCTACCGAGGAGATCACCGATCTCCGGCGGGTGGGGATCAACCCCGATTTCTGGTATCCGGTCGCGGTGTCTGGCAACGTCAGGACAGGGAAGACGTTCGCTGCCAACTTCGCCGGCCAGCGGATCGTGCTTTACCGCGGCACCAGCGGTGCGGTCTACGCGCTCGAGGACCGGTGCGCGCACCGCCAGGTGCCGCTGAGCATGGGCGTGGTGGAAGGCGACGTGCTGCGCTGCTGCTACCACGCCTGGGCCTACCGCGGTAACGGCCGCCTCAGCCAGATCCCCTACCTGCCCAAGGGCGCGGGCCGACCGCCGCGGGGGGTACGGGCCTATCCGGTCCACGAGGCCTACGGGCTGATATTCGTGTTTCCTGGCGACCCGGACCGGGCCGCCGCGACGCAACTGCCCCAGTTGCCGGAGTTCGCCTCGGCCACCCACAAGACCATGACGTACTCCCGCGGCGTCGGATGCCACTACTCGTTCCTCCACGAGAACCTGCTGGACATGAACCATCAGTTCCTGCACCGGGGCGTCGTGGGCCGCATCCAGCCGCACCTGCTCGGCTACCAGACGGGCCCGGACTACGTGGAGGCCCAATACGAGTTCACCCACGCCGGCGGCAGGAACTCCCCCGGTGCCGCCCTGCTCGCCAGCGGCGCCGGACGGGGTCCGGCCCACGTGGTCACGATCCGGACCGGCTACCCGTACCAGACCCTGCGGCTGACCGGCGGCGAGGACAGCCGGTCGGCGTTTTCCCTGTGGGCGGCCTACGTCCCCCAGGACGCCGCCCAGCGGACCAGCCACGCCTATGGCCTGCTCATGATCGCCAGGCCACCGGTTCCGCTGGCACTGCGCCTAGCCTGGCCGTTCATCCGCCGGTTCACCGAGCGCGTGTTCGCCGAGGACCGGCTGGCGGTTGAGGCCGAGCAACGGGCCTGGGACGAGCAGGGCGAAGACCGCAACCACGAGGTCTTCCCCCTCATCCTCGACCTGCGCGCCATGCTGCGGTCCAACGGCGTCGCCATCCGCGCCGACGCGGCCTGCGCAGCCAGCTGCGCGCCGGCCAGTGGCTAGCCCCCGACAAAATTCAACGCCGCCCCACGGCGTACTAACTTGCACAAGTCAGGGAAAGATCAAGTTGGCACAGTGCCAACGAAAGGGGGAGTCATGGGGAAGGAAGCACGGGTCGGGCTGTTGCTCGGCGCTTCGGCCTGCCTGCTTGCGGTCATGGTCGACTGGGTCGTCGAGGAACTGAACCAGCGCTGACCGCACTGGCGGGGAAGTTAGCCAGCCCGTTCATCACGCGCCCGGCCGCGGCTGCCTATCCGTGGCCGGGCGCTCACGACCGCAGCAGCTGGCGCACGCGTGCGGCCTCGCGGGTCAGGTGGTCGCGCTCCGGCACGCTGGTAGCGGCGCGGGAGGCCGCGGCGTACAGTTCGGCGGCCTGCTCCAAGTCGCCAGCGCGCTCGTGCAGGTAGGCGGTGACCGCAGTGTAACGAGGCAGGCTGGGGTCCACATCAGCCAGCGCAGCCAGGCCTGCCTGTGGCCCGTCGGCCTCGCCGACCGCCACCGCCCGGTTAAGCCGTACCACCGGGCTGCCGGTGAGGCGCAGCAGCTCGTCGTACCACTCGACGATCTGGGTCCAGTCCGTCTCCGCTGCCGCCGGTGCGTCCGCGTGCAGCGCGGCAATCGCGGCCTGGGCCTGGTACTCGCCGAGCCGGTCGCGGGCCAGCGCCGCCTGCAGGATCATCACCCCCGCGCCGATCAGGCCGGTGTCCCAGCGCGACCTGTCCTGCTGGCCGAGCGGCACCAGGCGGCCGCCCGGTCCGGTGCGGGACGCGCGGCGGGCGTGGTGCAGCAGCATGAGCGCGAGCAGCCCCGCGACCTCAGGCTCGTCGGTCAGGGCAGCGAGCTGCCGGGTGAGGCGGATAGCCTCGGCCGCCAGGTCGACGTCACCGCTGTACCCCTCGTTGAACACGAGGTAGAGCACGCGCAGCACCGTCGCCAGGTCGCCGGGCTGGTCGAGCGGCAGTCCGGCGATCCGCCGCTTGGCCCGGCCGATCCGCTGGGCCATGGTCGCCTCAGGGACGAGGTAGGCCGTCGCGATCTGCCGGGTGGTCAGGCCGCCGACCGCGCGCAGCGTCAGGGCGACGGCCGAGGCCTGCGGCAGGGTGGGATGCGCGCACAGGAAGTAGAGCCGGAGCGTGTCGTCGGTGGCGGGTGCCTGGCCCGCCGGCGGCTCGACCTTCACCGCAAGCTCGCGCCCCCGGCGCGACGTCTCGGCCCTGGCAGCGTCGAGGAACTTACGCCAGGCGACCGCGACCAGCCAGGCCTTCTGATCGCGCGGCGGATCGTCCGGCCAGCTTTCCAGCCCCCGGATCAGGGCCTCCTGCACAGCATCCTCGGCCGATGCGAAGTCGGCTCCGCGCCGGACGAGGACACCGATCACCGCGGGCACGAGCTCCCGCAGCAGCGGTTCGTTCACTCGGTGACGGTGGGCGCGTCGGTGAGGAATGGCCGGACCTCGAGCCACTCGTAGATCGGCTTGCCGCCGGGCCCGGGAGCGGCGGATAGCTCGCCCGCCAGCTCCACCGCCCGATCCCAGGACTCCACGTCGATGACCATCCAGCCGGCGATGAGGTCCTTGGTCTCGGCGAACGGGCCGTCGGTGACCGGCGGGCGCCCCTCGCCGTCGTACCGCACGAACGTGCCACCGGGCGCCAGGGCCTGGCCGTCCACGTACTCGCCCTTCTCCTCAAGGCGGGCCGCGAAGTCGCGCATGTACTGCATGTGCGCGTCGACTTCGGCTGGCGTCCACTGGTCCATCGGCGCGAAGGGGACAGCGGGGACCGGGCCACCCCGGTAGTGCTTAAGCAGCAGGTACTTCACGGTCGTTCTCCTTCTTCTGCATCGACACGCGGCTCGTCGTGGCCGCTCGCATCCCGGGGACGGAGCCAGCGCCGCGTTCTCGACACTCGTCAGGACAACTATTCCTAGCCCTTGACCGAGCCGGAGAGCATTCCTCGGATGAACTGGCGCTGGAAGATGAAGCTGAGCACGATGATCGGCAATGAGACGAGGATCGCGGCGGCGGACAGCAGGTTGACCTGCACCAGGTAGCGGCCAGAGAAGGCGCCAAGGCCGAGGGTGATCGGCTGGTGGGCGGGGTCGGAGACGAGGATGAGGGCCAGGAAGTAGTCGTTCCAGGTCCACAGGAAGCTCAGCAGCACGAGCGTGAGCACCGCCGGGCGGGCCAGCGGGAGGTAGACGCGCCACAGTTGCGCCCAGGAGCCGGCTCCGTCGATCCTGGCCGCCTCGCCCAAGGAACTGGGGACGGCCCGGAACGCGGTCCGCATCCAGAAGGCGCCGAAGCTCACGCCCATGCCCAGGTGAGCCAGAATGATGCCCTGGTAGGTGTCGGTGATCCGGTAGTCAAGGAAGTCGTAGTACAACGGGACGATGAACGCTTCCATCGGCAGCATGAGGCCGATGAGCACCAGCGGGAAGAGGAACTTCTCACCGGTCACGCCGAGCACGCCGAACGCGTAGCCGCTGAGGATGGCCACCAGGGTCCCGAGGATCACGACGCTGCCGGTGATGATCAGGCTGGACTTCAGGTACTGAGTGAATCCGGCCTGCTGCCAGGCGGTGATGAAGTTCGACCACTGCACGTGGGCCAGGTCGATCGACCCAACCGAGCTGGGGCTGAGCGCCTGGAACAGCACCCAGACGAGCGGGAAGAGCACGGCGATCGAGACGATTCCGAGCAGTGTGTAGGTCATTACCCGCTCACGCCGCGAGATCATTGCGCCCTGCCTTCCGCGACCTTGACGATTACCAGCACGACAACCAGCGATACCAGGGACATAACGACACCGATCGCGGCGGCGGACCCGACATTCGGGTTCGCGAACGCTCTTTCGTAGAGCACCACCGTGGGGGTGATCGTGGAGATCCCCGGACCGCCCTTGGTGGTCAGCCAGACGAGGTCGAAGAGCCGGATCGCCCCGATCATCGTGAGAGCGAGCACCACCGAGATGGGGCCGCGCAGGCTGGGCAGGGTGACGGTGAAGAACTCGCGGACCGGCCCGGCTCCGTCGACCCGGACGGCTTCGTACAGTTCCGGCGGTATCGCCTGCATGCTCGAGACGAACATGACCATGCACAGGCCAAAGGAGGCCCAGGTTCCGGCGAGGCCCAGCGCGGGCAGCGCCCAGGTGAAGTCGCCGAGCCAGCCGCGGGTGATCCCGCCCAGGCCCACCAGCGTCAGGAAGTCGTTGACCGGCCCGCCGGGGGCGTAGATCTGCTGCCAGACGACCGCGATGACGGCGGGAGTGATGACCTGCGGCATGAAGATCACCGCGCGGAAGATCCCGGCACCGCGCAGGCCCTTGTACGAGCTAAGCGCGGCGCTGATGAGTCCGAGGGTGATCGGCAGGATGGAGAAGAAGAGGATGAAGTACAGCGTGTGCTCGACCGCGCTGCGAAGCTGGGGATCGCTGAGGAACCCGGTGTAGTTCGACAGCCCGGCCCAGGTCGCGGCGGTCACGCCGTTCCAGTTGAAGAACGACAGCCAGACGCCCTGGCCCACCGGCACGATGACGACGATCGCGTAGAGGACCAGGCCTGGCGCTAGGTACAGCAGCCCGAGCCAGGGGCGGCGCCCGGATCCGACGCCCGACTTGCGCCTGCGTTTACGACCACGCCCGGCGGCCGGATGCCCGGTTTCCCGCCGTTCCTGGTCGTGGGTCAGCGTCTGGTTCACGGCCGACCGCCTCCTGGCTGTAGATGTCAACGTATGGGCTTACTTTCCGAGCTGGGCACGGAACTTGGAGTCGTCGGCCTGCACGGCGCTGATCGCCGCGCTCGCGCTGGTCTTGCCGCCGAGCAGCTCCGACATCTGGACGGTGATGGTGGTGAACAGGGTCGGGGTAGCCCAGTCGAGGTACGGCACTGAGGAGTTGTGCTCGGTGACCAGGTTGGCGTTCGCGACCTCGTCGGCGAACTCGGGGTTGCTGGTCGGCAGCGTCACGTTGGGCGCGAGCATCGGGTCGGTCCCGAGGTTCACCGCGATCTGCGCCGCGGCCGGGCTGGCGGCGAAGTTAAGGAACGCGGCCGCCGCCGCGACGTGCTTGGACTGTGAGGAGACGCACAGCTCGGTCGCCGACGACAGGGTGGCAACGGCCGGCTTGCCGTCACCCCGCGGCAGGACGAAGGAGCCGAAGCCCTTGGCCTGGCTGGCCGACGTGAACGGCAGCGAGCCGGAGTAGTCGAAGTGGAACAGGCCCTGTCCCTGGACGAACTGTGTCTCGGCGTTGGTCTCTGGCAGGCCCGCGAACTGCTTGGGGAAGTAGCCCTTGGCCGCCCAATCCTGCATCGCCGAGACCGCCTGCGGGAAGCCGGATGCCTGGCTGCTCAGGCTGGAGGAACCGTTGGAGTAGATGATGCTGGAGATGGCGGACTGGTCGCCCAGCGCGTTCATGACGCTGTACAGCGGCTGGGTGATGCCGCTCTGGGCCTGGTTGCCGAGCTCGATCGGGGTGATCCCGGCCGCCTTGGCCTTGGCCAGGTCGCTGGTGAAGTCGCTGTACGTGGTCGGTACCTGGAGCCCGAGGCGCTGCAGCAGCGAGCGGTTGTAGTAGACCTCGATCATCGACGACAGCGCCACGGGCATCCCGAACAGGTCGCCGGTGCCCATCTGCTTGCCGTTGGCCGAGAACTCCTGCTCCTGCAGGATGGATGCTGGCACGCTGGTGTCCCAGCCGTAAGCCTTCGCGTAGGAGTTCAGGTTGTCCACTAGGCCGCCCTGGACGAGCGTGCCCAGTGACTGCCAGCCGTTGTTCGGCGGCACGATGTCCGGCGGGTTGGGTGACTTCAGCTTGAGCGGAAGCTCCTGCATCAGGTCGGACCAGGTAATCGACTGCCGCTGGACCGTGATGTTCGGGTACTTCTTCTCGAACGCCGCGACCACGTCGTTCATCCAGGTGTTGTCCACACCGCCGGTGAAGTAGTCGAGGACGTTGAGCGTGACCTTCCCGAGCGAGGCTGGGTTGGTGGTCACCGGCCCGGACGAGGTGCTGCTGGTGGTGGTGCTGCCGGCCACTCCCGGCGTGCACGCCGATACCGCTAGGCAGGCGATCGCGGCAGTCGCGGCCAGCGAGCCGCTGATGAACGAAGTATGGCGCCGTCGCCGTCTCATCTGGTTCTCCTGATGGACTAGGTCTCGTTCTGTGGAGGTTTCCGGCAGTTTAGCCACCGCATACCAGATAGTCCAGAGCCGGGACCAGATGATCTTTCTGCCACCTGTTGGTAATGAACGCTCAGCACTGGTATTGTCCCGGCATGTCACAGCCCGACGCAGAGGGCGCCATCGCGGTCGCGGAAGCCTATCGAAAGCTCACTGACCTGCTCCGTCGCAGCTCCTTCCCGCCTGGAAGCCGCCTGCCAGGCGAGCGCGACCTGGCGGCCCGGGTCGGTGTGAGCAGGTCCACCTTGCGCAAGGCGCTTGACCTGCTGGCCGAGCGCGGGATCCTCGACCGCTCGCCGAAGCGTGGCTGGTTCGTGCCATCGCACGTGGTGGGTGAGCCGCCGAGCACGCTGCAGAGCTTCTCTGAGATGGCCAGGTCGCGCGGTCTGGCACCCGGAGCTAAGGTGCTCAGCGCGCGAGAACGCCCGGCCACCTTCGATGAGGCAGGCAAGCTGCGGATCGCGCCCGCCGTCGGCGTGCTCGAGCTGTCCCGGCTGCGGACACTCGACGGCGTTCCCGTCTGCGTTGACGTCAGCATCGTCGTGCTGGCCAAGGTACCCCTGCTGACCAGCACCGACATGACCGACCGCTCGCTGTACGAGACCATCGAAGAGCTTTCCGACGTACGGATCGAGCGAAGCTCGTACACCCTGCGGGCGGACGCCTGCAGCCAGCCGCTCGCCGAGTTGCTGAACATCTCGCCGGGCTCGCCCATCCTGATCGGCGAGGAGCTTACCTACCTCACGGACGGCAGCCCGATCCTGGCGGGCACCATGTCGTACCGCGCCGACGCCTACCGCTTCCAGGCGGACCTGTTCCGGCACGCGTAGACAACGACATCACCACAAGCACACAAATGCAACACCAGACACTCATTGACTAGACCAGTTAGACCAGTTATGGTTACATGGCTTAGTTGGTATCGATTCGAGGCGGAGTGATGCATGCGGGTGCAGCCAACAGTGTTCGACGGGCCTGAGGGGCTTGGGCGCGCTCTCGCGGCGCTGATCGCGAGGCAACTCGCGGAGGCAGCGGACGCCACCCGGCCGTTCCTCCTCGGCTGCCCAAGCGGCCGGAGTCCCCAGAGCACCTACGTGGCCCTAGCTCGCGAGGTCGCCACGCGCGGCGTTGACCTGACTGGCCTCGTGATCGTCATGATGGACGAGTACGTCGAACGGGACGAGTCCACCGGCGCCATGCGCCGGGTCGACCCGACGGCAGCGCACAGCTGCCTGCGCTTCGGCCAGGCCGAGATCGTGGACCGGCTGAACGCCGCGGCGGGTCCTGGGCGCGGGATCAGTCCCGACCGGTACTGGGTCCCCGACCCGCAGGCGCCGGAGGACTACGACGCGATGATCGCCGACCACGGTGGCATCGACCTGTTCATCTTGGCCAGCGGGGCCAGCGACGGGCACGTGGCGTTCAACCCGCCGGGCGCTGGCCGCGACAGCCGGACCCGGGTGGTCCAGCTGTCGCAGGAAACCCGGCAGGACAACCTGAGTACCTTTCCCAGCTTCGGCCGAGAGGTCGAGAGGGTCCCACGGTACGGGGTGACCGTCGGGGTAGCCACCATCCGGGAGCAATCACGGCAGGCCGTGATGGTGGCACACGGGGAGGCGAAGGCAGCCACGGTCCGCCGACTCGCCGACGCCGACAGCTACCGGTCCGAGTGGCCGGCCACCGTCTTGACCGAGTGCGCGCGGCCACTGCTGTTCGTGGACGAGGCCGCCGCCAGTCAGCTCAACGGCCACCGGCCGGCTGAGACCATCCACCACCCACAGGAGGCACAATGGCTCGCATAAAGATCGCGTACCTGGGCGGCGGATCATCGCGTGCCCCCGGCACCATGGCGTCGTTCATCCACCACGGAGCCGAGTTCGATGGCTCGGAGTTCGTCCTCATCGACCTGGACCCCGACCACCTTGAGGTCACGCGCCGGATGGCGACACAGATGGCGAAGGCGGCGGGTCTTGACATCACCGTGACCGCCGCGACCGACATGCGTTCCGGGCTCACCGATGTCGACGCCGTTTTGTCAAGTTTCAGGCCTGGAGGTTTCGAGGCGCGCGCCCTGGATGAGCGGATCCCGCTGAAGTACGGCGTGATCGGGCAGGAGACGCAGGGCCCAGGCGGACTCATGATGTCGCTGCGGTCCGCGCAGGTGATGCGGGAGCTGTGCGCCAACCTGGCGAAGGTCGCGCCGAGGGCACGGATCTTCAACTACACCAACCCGGTGAACATCGTGTCGCAGGTGGTGGCGGACAACACCGACATCCCCGTCGTCTCCTTCTGCGAGGGACCGATCGTGTTCCCGCCGGTCATCGCCAAGGCCGCGGGCCTTGACCCGGCCAAGCTGAAGGCGAACATGACCGGCGTGAACCACAACGTCTGGTCCAATGAGGCGACCTACGACGGGCGCGACGCCATCGAGGTGCTGCGCGAGCGCTGGGAGGAACTGCGCGGCAAGCCGCCGGTCACCGACATCAACGGCTACCGCGCCTTGCACCTGGCCGTCGCCCTCGGGTCGATCCCCTCTGACTACTTCAACTTCTACTACTTCCGCGACGAGCTGCTGCGGGAGCAGCAACTGTCCAGGCAGACTCGCTCTGAGCAGATCCTGAGCTCGCTTGACAGTTACTGGGCCCACTACACCGAGCAGGCCAACAGCCAGGCCCCGTCGCTTGACCCGGGCCGTTCGCGGGGCGGCATCCACGAGCTCGAGCTGGCCATCGACGCGATCAGCGCCTTCTACAACGACAGCGGCGCTCGGCTGCCCTTCAACATCCCCAACGCGGGCGGCATCCTGCCCGGCTTCGATGAGAGCCTCGTGGTGGAGGTGTGGGGCACGGTCGACGCCAAGGGCTTCCACCCCGAGCAGCAGAAGCCGCTGCCGCACTCCGTGCTTGGCATCACGCAGCAGCTGGCCGAGTACCAGCTGCTCGCGGCCAAGGCGGGCTGGGACGGCACCAGGGATGACGCGGTGCGGGCCATGGTCGCTCACCCGCTCGTCCCGTCGCTGACCGTCGCCGAGTCGCTTTACGACGAGATGGCGGTGGCCCAGGCCGCCTGGCTGCCGGAGCGGCTGCTCGGCGTCGCCCCGGTCCGCCGCCCGTCGCGATGACGATTTACCTTGGCGTCGACGCTGGGAACAGCAAGACGGTGGCGCTCGCGTGCCTTCCCTCCGGGAAGGTCGCGGGCGCCGGCCGCGCGGGCTGCGGCGACATCTACGGCGCCGCTGGCGAGGCGGCCGCCGTCGCCGCGGTCCTCGGCGCCACCGACGCCGCCTTGGCCGAGGCGAGGGCCAGCCGGCCGGACGTGGCCTCGGCCGCGTTCCGGCTGGCCGGCGTCGACTGGCCGGAGGACGAGCAGTTCTGGGATGAGGTGCTGCGCCAGCAGTGGCCGGGGCTGACCCGGTCGATCCGGGGCGACGGGTACGCCGCGATACGCTGCGGCGAGCCGACCGGTGTTGGCGTCGCGGTCAACGCCGGGACCGCCGCCGCGATCGCCGCCCGGGGACCAGCTGGGGCGACCTGGCAGATGGGCTGGTGGGGGCAGCACGCCATGGGCGGGATCGGCCTGGTGTCGGAGGCGATGAAGGCGGCGTACCTGGCCGAGCTGGGCGCCGCGCCCGCCACCGCCCTCGGCCCGGCCCTGCTTGACTTCTACGGGCAGCCCAACCTCACCGAGCTCAATCGCTGGTTCACCCGCCGCAGGAACGCGGCCGATCCAGCGCAGCGGCCCCGGGCCGCCCGGGTCGTCATGGACACCGCCAGGCAAGGCGACGAGGTCGCCGGCGAGATCGTGCGGGAGCAGGGGCGCAGGCTGGGCTTCTACGCGCGGATCGCGGCCGAGAAGGTCGGGCTGGCCGCCTCGCCTGAGGCACCCATACCCGTCATCATGTCGGGGTCGATCCTGATGGACCCCGACTCCGTGGTCGCGGCCGCGCTGCGGGAGCAGTTGCCCGCGATGCTGCCGGGAGCCGACCCCCGGCGCGCCACCCTGCCGCCGGTGGCGGGAGCGGCACTCGACGCCCTGGCGGAGGGCGGCGTCACCATAACCCCCGCGGTCATCGACTCCCTGGCAAGCACCGTCCCCCCGCCGTCTTTCTTCAGGACCTGACGTGGCGCCGCCCGCGCATGCTGGCGAGGTGTCACATGCGCGGGCCCGGCGGTGTCTTCATGCCGAACAGGCAATCGTCCAAGGAGGACACCGTGGCGCTCCGCGTTCCCAAGGCCGAGCTTCCCCCCAAGCTCAGGGAAGACATGATCAAGCAGCTCGGTGCCGTGCCCGAGCCAGTCGAGGTGGCTTACAACAACCCGAAGGTGGCCAGGTCCAGCCAGGAGTTCTCGGCCGGGGTGGCCACCTGGGACGCGGCCGACGCGACCCTCAAGACGTTCGCGCACATGGCGGTGGCCGCGCTGGCGGGCTGCAGCTGGTGCCTCGACGTCAACTACTTCCTGGCGCAAAGCCACGACCTTGACGTGGCCAAGGCGAGCCAGGTGCCCCGATGGCGGGAATCAGCGGTGTTCACGCCGCTCGAGCGGGACGTGCTCGCGTATGCCGAGGCCATGACGAGCACGCCGACGAGCGTTACCGACGAGCTGGCGGCACGCCTGCTTGAGCAACTCGGCCCGGCGGCACTGGTCGAGCTCACCGTGATCATCGGCTTCGCCAACATGGCGGCTCGAGTCAACACGGCGCATGGCATCACCTCGCAGGGCTACTCCGACGCCTGCGACATTCCGCTGGCCCAGCGTCCGGCGAAGCCGGGCGTACCTTCGGTGGCATGACTGAGGACCCGTTCGTGGCCCATCGCAGCCTGCTTTTCACGGTCGCTTACGAGCTACTTGGCTCAGCGACCGACGCCGAGGACGTTCTGCAGGAATCCTGGCTGCGATGGGCCGATGTCGACCGCGGGCAGGTTCGGGACCCACGGCCATACCTCGTCCGGGTGGTCACACGGCAGGCGCTCAACCGGCTGCGGACGCTAGCGCGCAGGCGCGAGGACTACGTCGGCGAGTGGCTGCCGGAACCTCTGCTGACCAGCCCGGATGTGGCCGAGGACGTCGAGCTGGCGGAGAGCGTCTCGATCGCGATGCTGACCGTACTTGAAACGCTCGGGCCCGCGGAACGGGCCGTCTTCGTCTTGCGGGAGGTCTTCGACATGCCCTACGGCGAGATCGCCGAGGCCATCGGGAAGCCCCCGGCAACGGCTCGGCAGATCGCGCGGCGGGCACGCGAGCACGTGGCGGCCCGGCGGCCTCGGGTGCGGGTGGACCGGCCGGAACAGCAGGCCGTGGTGGAGCGGTTCCTGGCCGCGCTGCGAACCGGCCAGTTGCAGGAGCTGATGGACGTCATGGCGCCGGACGTCGTCTTGATCACCGACGGCGGTGGCCGGGCGGCCGCCGCGCTGACCCCGGTCGTCGGGGCTGAGCTGGTGGCGGCATTGCTGGTGCGCCCGGACCGGCCAGCGGCGCTGAAGACGACCGCCGTCTGGCTCAACGCCGCGCCAGCCGGCCTGATCGAGATCGACGGCCGGGTGGCCGCGGTGAGCCTGGCCGTCGAGAACGGGCGGGTCACCCGGATTTACGCGGTAGCGAACCCGCAGAAGCTGGGCCGCCTGGGCACCCCGGCCGACCTGGCCAGGTAGGCTCGTTAATCGCGGTGGGCCAGGCTGGGAATGCCGTAGGCTCGCGCCGTGACTGTTAGCGTCCGGGCGGCCGCGCCCGCGGAGCTGGCCGGACTTGCGGCCATCGAACTGTCAGACGGACCGCTGTTCGCCGGACTTGGCGGCTCGTCATGCACCTGCCCGCAGGGTTACAGGGTTGCCTCGACTAGGTCGAGGTAGCGGGTGACCGCGTCGCTCAGCCAGGTCCAGGAGGGATCGGACAGGTCCCTGGCGATGGCCCGCAGGGCCTGCAGCTGGGCGGCGGGCTCGCGGGCAGCGAGATCGGGGCTCTGGCCGAGGAACCGGATCATGTCGCGGGCACGCGGCGACCGGCGGCCCAGGTACTTGCCCGCGATCGGGACGTAGGAAAGGTGGATCTTCCTGATCTCGGCGGCAGACTTCGCTGTCGCGGGCTGCCGGGGGCCGCTGGCGTTCAGCTGGTCGAATGACATGGTCCCCGGCCGGGCCGGGCGGCGCTGGAACAGGACGCGGCTGTCGGCCGGCCAGGGCGTTCGGTCTACCGGGTGGACGTGCAGGTCAACGTGGACAGGCAACCCGGACAGGATGTGGGTTGTGCCGACTGACATGGCGCCGGCTGGCGAGTTGTGACGGCCGTCCACCACCAGGTCAGCTTGTGCCCAGGGGCTGGCGGCAGGCGCGGCGGCGAACCGCCCGAGGGCCGGGTCACCCATCAGGACCAGCAGGTCGATGTCGCTCCAGTTGTCTTCCCCGCCCCGGCCGAGTGAGCCGATCAGGGCCGCTCCCCCGACGTCTGGATCGGCGTCAAGCAGCCTGAGCACCTGATCGAGCAGGCCGCCACGAAGCTGGCCGAGAAGCGGCGGCCCCGATGTCATCGTCAGCTCCCCCCGGTTGCTACCGGCGCAGGCGGGAGCAGGGAAGGGTGATCGTGCCCCGGCCCCAGGCCCAGGTGGTGATCGTGCCGCTGGTGCTGTGCTCGCAGGTAGTCAGCAGCCGGTCCGCTGTGGTCTCCCAGTTGCCCCAGGCCCTTCGCTCGGTGAGGTAGCGGTAATCGTAGACCCAGCTGGCGGCAAGCACGCCGACCAGGACCACGACGGCAACGACCGCCAGGGGCCCCCGGCCCGCGGGGGCGACCGGGCCGCCGTCGCCGTCGTTGTTGCCGGCGGCGGACCGAGCGCCGGGGGACCGAGCGCCGGCCCGGCGGCGGAGGTAGGTATCCACCGCGACCGTGGCGGCCGCCGTCATCGCCATGATCGGCAGGGCGGAGTACCTGGAGCCGCCCTCGAAGTCGAAGAGGAACTGCTGGGTGATCACGTATGGGACGACGGTGGCGGCGAAGACCGCCTCCGCGAAGCCCATGACCAGCGCGGCGGCGACGAACACCCGGCTCTGCTTGTTCCCCGTGACCAGCGCCCACCCGAAGACGGCCACCAGGACGACGCAGACGATGACCGTCGCGCCGTTTAGCCCGGCCAGCTGCACGAGGCGCAAGGAAAACCGCCAGCCGAAGGCGCGCAGCGCCACGTTGTGGAAGTAGAAGCCGAGCGCCTGCCCCGGCGTGGCCAGGCCGGAAAGGCGCTGGGTGTGCCGGACATAGCTCTCCACGACCACGGGCACCTGCACGAGCAGGCCCGCCAGCCATCCGGCCGTCACCGCCTGCTCACGCCACCGGGGCAGCGCGACCAGTCGCAGCAGGACCAGCGGCGCGTAGATGATCGCGAGGATCTCTGAAGAAGAGGAGGCGAAGGCAACCAGGGCCACGGCGGTCATCCCGGCCCAGCCCTTCGGCCGCCACAGGAAGGCGAAGAACAGCGCGACCAGCGTGTACCAGGGGGTGTTGACCCCGTTGTCGGCGATCTCTATCGGCGCGAGCGGCAGCAGGATCAGGGCCGCGCCGACCAGTGCCCGCAGCCAGGGTGACCTGATCCACCCGTCGAGCGCGTGGTAAATGAGCAGCGCGCACAGGGCGGCGAGGCCGGCCCCCGTCAGCGCGTAGGCCACGTCGGCGTCCACCAGCGGAAGGTAGGAAACAAGCTGGCCAATCAGGCGGGGCATCAGCTCCTCGTAGCCGCCGTAGGGCACGAGCAGGTGCCACGGATGGGCCAGCGCGTCAACCAGGAACACGCCCTGGTCCTCGGCGTACACCGAGTCCCAGGCCGGGACCCCGGCAATGCGCAGGAGCAGCACGATGGCGCCAATGCACACGGCCGCCACCTGAATGCCTAGGCATGCGGCCCGCCGCCAGCGCGACCTTATTGCGCCCGCCGGCCCGGGCTCGGGCTCCGGGGCCAGGGGGAAGAGCAGGGCGAGCGCGGCGCGCACCCGGCCGGCAGGCGGCTGAGGTGTCGGTTTTGGATGCCAGGCCCTACGCAGAACCGACCTGTATGTCAATCCGGCCTCCCCGCAAGGTCGTCACGGGGCCGGTCGCCGTCCCCCAAAGCTCCAAAGCAACAGCATTGGCTTCAACAGGGGTCATGCTAGCCAGTGGCGGTGGCCAGGGGCTCCAAGTAAGTCAGCTCTTTGTGATTGTCCCCCCGATGATGGAAGATCTGCCCCTGGCCAGGTCGTCCGCAAGCAACTGCGCGCGCATGTTCTCGACCTTGATCGGCCGACTATGTTTCCGCCCGGCTTTCCCGGGCAACCGCACTCGTGGCAGCTGATGCCGAGTGCTCCCGATGGTCAGAGGGAGCCCCAGGCATGACTATTTGTCCGCATTTGTTCGTCACGGGCGGGTCCTGATGGGCGGCGCGCTGGTGTGGGACAGCGCCGCGATCGCCGTTCCCGTCGTCGCGGCGCTGAGCATCGCCCTGGCGGCCTGCGGTGGACCCTCGAGACAGGGCACGTCGGCTCAGTCAGCCGGGTCGGGCACCCGGTGCGCGGTCCAGGCGGGCAAGGCCGTTGACGGCGTCACCCTAACCCCAACCCAGCTTGACGACGCCCGCACGATCTACGACGTCTCAGTCACCATGGAACTGCCCGGCCGGGCCGCGGTGATCGCGATCGCGACCTCGATGCAGGAGTCGAGCCTGGTCAATGAGCCGTACGGCACGAGCGACAGCCTGGGCTTGTTCCAGCAACGGCCATCGGAAGGCTGGGGAACGCCGACGCAGATCATGGACCCCATCTACGCGAGCACCCGGTTCTTCCAGGCGCTGGCGCTGGTCCCCGCGTGGGACGCCCTTCCGCTCACGATCATCGCCCAGGAAGTCCAGGGATCCGGTTACCCGGGTGCCTATGCCAAGTGGGAGATTCTCGCCGACGCCCTGGTAGCGACGTTCGACGGCACCGCTACCGAGTGCGGGACAAGCGGGAGCACGCAGCCGGGGCAGCCGGGGTCCCGGCGAGCTTAGGGACCCCGGCCTGCGCGCAGGCAATCACTTGACGAAGTACCAGTCCTCGGGGTTCAGGTTGCCGGTCGTGCTCTGCGGCAGGACGCCGCGCAGGCTGTCGGTTACCTCGGTCATCGAGTACGGGCCATTGGGCTGCCAGAAGAACGGGAGCTGGGTGGCCAGGTAGTTCTGCCAGGCGTACAGCGGGCCCAGCGAGCTGGAGGTGTGCGTCTGGCTGATCAGCGTGTCATCCTCGGCGTTGGAGTAGCCGCCGGAGTTGGCGCCCGCGCCGCTCTGGAACAGCGTCTCACCCGACGGGTAGTAGTCCGGCACGAACGACCAGCCGCCGCCCCAGTTGGCCATGTCCCATTGGCAGGAGGTGTGAGCGACCACGCAGTTCGGCCCGGCGATGGCGGTGACCTGGTCGAACGGCTTTGGCTCCAGGTTCAGCCTGATCCCGACCAGCGAGGCGTTGGACTGCAGCTGCGTCATCTCCGCCGTGATCCAGTCGACCCCGGTCGCGTAGGGCAGGTTGAACACCAGCTGGTGGCCCCGGCTGATGCCAGGCCCGCACAGGCTCGGGTCCTGGCAGGTCGTGATGCCGTTCGGCACGACGCTCCAGCCGTGGCTCGCGAGCAACTGCTTGGCCTTGGCCAGGTTGAACGGGAACGGGTCGCCCTGCTTGCCCTGCGGCGACAGGAACTGGGAGGGCGGGTAGGTGCCGACCGGACCGACCGTGTACGCGCCGTACCCGTGCAGCGGGCCGTTGATGATGGCCTTCTGGTTCATCAGGTACTGCAGCGCCTGCCGGAAGTACAGCTGCCGGTTCACGGGGCCGTTGCCGGTGGTCGACTGGAAGTTGATCGGGAAGTAGTTGATCGCCCACTGGATCAGGGGGGCGAGCGTGTAACCGCTGACGGGGTTGGCCCCGACGCTCGCGTTGGCCGGCTTGGCTGGCGCGTCGGTGGTGGGAATGTAGCCGACGTCGATCACCTGGGCACCGCCGGACGCACCCGCCCTGAGCACGTTGTACTCCGCGCTCTCCGTGGTGAACGGTAGCTCCTCGAACTTGGAGAGGGTGGCCTTGACCGGGCCGGAGTAGGCCTCGTTCGGAACGAACGTGGAGTTGCCGTCGGGGTTGAAGCTGGCCAGCTTCCACGGACCGTCCACGATCGACCATAGCGGCGAGGTCGCCCAGCTGGACAGGGCCTTGGACTGGCTGTCGAGGTAGCTGTAGACCTTGGCGCAGTCGCTGACGACGGCCACGCAGTTGCTCGGGCCGGTCGCGGTCTTATCCCAGGCCAGCGGCATCGGGGTGAGCTGGCTCAGCTCGTTGTAGGTGAACCAGGTGGGGCTGTAGGCCTGGTTCATCGTCATGGTCAGCGTCGTCGGGCTGACCACCTTGACGTCGCTGACGTTGTCGGGGAATTCTCCGGGAACGTAGTCACCCCAGTCCCCGTTCGCCACGGCTTGCATCATGTGGATCCAGAACAAGAGGTCCTGGGCGCTGACCGTCTCCCCGTTGGACCACTTCCAGCCCTTCATCGTGATCGTTACCTGCCGCCCGCGGTACACGGGCGGGTCGGCGAGGGACAGGCTGGCGCTCAGGGTCGGCGAGGCGCCATTGCCGAACCAGTACAGCGGCCGGTACATGAGGTACTGGAACTCCTCCGAGTTCACCGTGCTGAAGTACGTGCTGCTGGCAAAGGGGAAGATGTAATTAGGCACCGCGGACGGATTCAGCGCCCAGGTCGCCGTCCCTCCGACCTGCTTGGTACCGCCAGCTGGGCCACCGCCGCCGGACGAGGCACCGCTACTGCAGGCAGCGAGTGCGATGACGAGCAGGGCACCGGCTGCCGCCACCATCCTGAACCTGGGCACCCGGAGCCATCGCTGGCTATGCATAGTGCCCCCTCCCTTCCTATGCGGCCACGTTCGGAGCACGCTGTTCATACAGCGAATGCCGTTTGGGCGCCCCCGGCAATGATTTCGGGCAGAGCCGAAACGTCACTGGAGGCAATCGTGGTCCGTGTCAACTTCACCGGCGACGACGTAGCCAGGACCCGGTTCACGCTGGTCCAAAGCCCGCTGGTGGAAACGATGCTTGCCTTCGCCGCACTGCGGCGCGCGGCGATCGCCGACGGGCGCGGCGCGAGCAAGGCGAGCACCTGGATCGGCGAGGCACGCCGGGCCTTCCCCGCTACCGCGCGCCCGCTTTTTGACCTGCTCGGACCGAGGGCGGAGTCGTGGCCGCACCTGTTCGAGAAATACACGCCCCACCTGCTTGAGGGCCTGGAGGAGGTGCGGGCCACCCCGCGCGCCCGGTTGCGCGCTCAGCTGGGTGACGCCTGGCTCCAGCGTCCCGGCCGCCCGCCGCTTTGGGTGCGCAACCTGGCGGGCGGAGACAGGGAGGGACTCGAGCTGGTGGTCCGGGCGCTGCGCGACCTGCACGACGCCGTGGTCGCGCCGCGCTGGGATGAGGCTGTCGCCACGTTCCACGCCGATGTGGCCAGGCGGGTTCCCGTGCTCATCGCCGGCGGCCAGGAGGCGCTACTGAGCACCCTGCACCCGCGGCTGCACTGGCGAGAGGGGGGCCTCGACCTCACGGGCGGCGACTTCGAGGGCGACCTGGGCGGCCGCGGCCTGCTGCTACGGCCGACCGCGTTCTGGACCCACGGTCCCGTCTTCAGCCTGGACGAGACCGGGCGGCGCGCGAATACCCTGCTGTACCCGGTGCAGCGTAACGGGGAGCTGACCGCCCACAATGGCATAACGGCCGGCCCCGATGGCCTGGCCGCACTGCTCGGCTTTACCCGGGCGGCCGTGCTGCGCGCCCTGCGTGAGTCGCTTAGCACCACGGAACTGGGGGCCGCGGTCGGCATCAGCCCGGCGTCGGCGTCCGAGCACGCCAAGGTGCTGCGCGGTGCGTCGCTGGTCGAGACCCGCCGCGAGGGCCGGGCGGTACGCCACTCGCTGACCTCCCTCGGTGCCACCATGGTCGGCCAGCTGCGGGCCACGGACCGGGCGGATGAGGGGGAGGCCGAGCGCGGGATCGTTATGGGAAATGGATGGCGGGATCCTCCGGGCTGACCGCGGCGGAGGCGCTCAGCGCCAGCGCGGTCGCTGCTGCCGGTAGAGCAGGAAGCTGATCCCGGCCATGATCAGCAGGCCGATGATGATCAGCGCCACTCCCCAGGTGGGAATTCCGTTGGCGGAAACCAGGGAGTAGGCGCCGTTGCCGGTGTGGACGTAGTGCCCGGCCGGGGCGCCGGGTATGGCGACCGGTCCTGACCAGCTGACGACGTGGTGGCGGCCGTACCTGATGCGGATCGCGCACGGCACCGTCACGCCCTCAGGCAGTCCCGGGGCGTCGACCGCGATGAGCGCGTGATCGCTGGGGAGCACGGTGCCCGCGTAGACCGGGTAGGACTTCCACCGGTCGCCCGCCTGGCACGATGCCCGGCCGGTGCCCTTGGCGAAGGTCTGGCCGGTGTTGTACAGGCTGATGCTGAGCCGGGCAACCCGGCCCTCGGCCGCCCCTTGCACGCTATGGACCGACAGCCGGCTCACCATCGAGGACATGTCTCCGACCGTGATCGCCACGCCGATCGTCACCGCGTCGAGGATGACCGCCTGGGCCGAGGAGGACCCGTTAGAGCCCAGGCTCACCGGCTTCGGCCGGGCAGCGGGCGCGGCGGCGATGCCGCTCAGGTACTGGCCGGGCCGGGTCCTTGGCGGCACCCGCACGGTGAAGTCCACCAGCTCCTTGTAGCCGGGCGGCAGCGTGACCTGGCTGGGCAGGCCGGTCAGCCAGCAAGCCGCACCGGAGCACCGTCCGGCGGCCGCGGCGAAGGCACTGCCGCCGTTGCCCGCGGTGATGCCGAGGGCATGGCGAAGGGCGAGGGTCTGAGTCCGCTGGCCGAGGTTGGCCACGATGACGGTGGACGTGACGGACTGGCCGGGGGCGACGGCGAGCTGGAAGTACGACGGCGGTGGCCCGCCGTTCTGACTACCCTCGGGTGCGAGGCCAAATGCCCCGTTGATGCCCACACCGCCCGAGCCAAGGTCGCCGGGTGTCGACCCGGGGGCCGAGGCGGCCAGCGCCGGGGTCGGGCCCAGCGATAGCGCCACGATCCCGGCCGCGGGCGCCACCAGCACGGCATGCCGCCAGCGAGCCGCCAGTCGGCTGCGCCATCCCATCAGGACCACCCTCCTGTCGCTGTCCGTGCTCACCGGGTCACTATTTAACCACGACTAGGGACGTGAAGCAACGACTGCGGGCCCGCGACCCCGGGACCGGGGCGCGGGCCCCCCAGCCGCCGCCGGCAGGCGCAGGTAGGCCCGGCGGTGACGTCGATGGTGATCGTTGAGCTGTACGAGCCAGGCGTGGTGGTGCCGGGCACATGGAGCCACCAGCCGACTGGGTTCGTCGAGGTGCTTCCGCCGATGTCCGTCGATCCGATCCCGCTGGCCGCGGTGGCGTTGTAGACCGTCACCGGTGTCGGCGTCGTAGCCGCGGTGGTGACGGCCACCGGGTAGACCGTCGCCGTGTTGTTGGGCAGCGTGCAATCGCCGGCGCTTGTGCAGGCCTGGCTCGGAGCCGTGGTGGCGGTCGCACTGGTAATGCTGCCCGTGGTGGAGAACGAGCCGGTGTCAGGCAGCGTCGCGGTTCCGGTCGTGAAGGTGGTCGCGGACACGGTCACATGCCAGCCCGCGCTGCTACCCGTGGCATCATCGACGGTATAGCCCTGGTCGGCCGCCGTCGTGTCCACCAGCTGCTGGCCAAGGCCATTCAGCGTGGCGGCCCAGGTCAGCGAGCCTGGGACGATCGCGCTGAGGACGCCAGCCGTCATGTCGGCCGTTCCCGTGATCACACAGGGCGTGCCTACGGTCGCCGTACACGTCGCGGCCTCAGCGGAGGTCGGTCCGGCGATGGCCGCGCTAGCGACACCGCCGAGCACCAGCGCGCCAGCCGCCGCGAGGCTGGCGCTTCTGCGCTTGATGATTGAGTTGAAGAAGGTCATAGAGTCACCCCTTACTTTACTCTCTGCAATCTTCCGAGTACAGAGAGTAACAGGGCTGTTTTGTGCCTCGACGGCGGGGCCCCTGCTCACCTAGCCGGCACCGCCGCGGTGCTCCCGGGCAATGAGCTGGCGGAGCGCAGCCGTGATTAGTGCGGGTGCTTCCTCGGCCATGAAGTGGCCGCAGTCGACGGTGCGGTGGGTGAGGTCGGCCGCCCACGGCCGCCACAGCGCGGCGGGGTCGTAGCCGAGCGCGGTGCCCCAGTCCTGCTGGACGACGGTCACCGGCATCCGCAGGCGGCGCCCGGCGGCCCGATCGGCCTGGTCGTGCTCGATGTCGATGCCCGCGCTTGCGCGATAGTCGGCCACGATGGAAGGAACCGCCGCGCGGCAGGCCCGCAGGTACTCGGCGCGGATATCGCCAGGGATGGCCGCCGGGTCGTTGGCCCAGGCGTCGAGGAAGTACCCGAAGAACGCGTCGGCGCTCGCGCCGATCAGCTGCTCAGGCAGCCCCGGCGGCTGGGCCATCAGGTACAGGTGGAAGGCCACCGTCGCGCTGGCGCCACGCAGGACGCTCCACATGTCGAGCGTGGGCAGGACATCAAGGACGGCGAGGTGACTGACCGACTCGGGATGATCCAGGCCCGCCCTGATCGCGACGAGCGCGCCCCGGTCGTGCCCGGCCAGGGCGAAGCGGTCATGGCCGAGTCCCGCCGCCAGCGCCACGATGTCGGCGGCCATGGTCCGCTTGGAGTAGGCCTGCGGCCCGTCTTCGGCTGGCTTGTCGCTGTCGCCGTAGCCGCGCAGGTCAGGGCAGATGACCGTGTGCCCGGCGGCCAGGTCGGCGGCAACGTGCCGCCACATCAGGTGGGTTTGCGGGAACCCGTGCAGCAGCACGACCGGGCGGCCTGAGCCGCCGACGGCAGTGTGCAAGCTCACGCCGCGGGCGACGGTGACGCGCTCGTAGCGGAATCCGGGGATGGTCAGGGTCATGTTCACTCCTTGGGCTGGTTGCGCCTCACTGTCGGGCATCGCGATCAGCGTCTGGTCAGCGCCGTAGCATGGCCGGATGGAAACGGAGCCGCAGGCGGGCCGGGTAACGCTCGGCGTGCTCGGCCCGGTTGCCGCCTGGGACGCCGATGGCCAGGCGCTGGACCTGAAGGGACCCAGGCACCGCGCTGTCCTGGCCCGGCTGGCCGTCGCCCGCGGCCGGGTCGTCCCGCTCGGCGTACTGATCGAGGACCTGTGGGAGGCGCCGCCCGCCGGGGCGGCCGGCGCGATCAGGACCTTTGTCGGCGCGCTGCGTCGCGCCATCGAGCCCGGCCGGTCGGCCCGGGCGGGCTACCAGGTCCTGGTCACGGCGGGGCTGGGCTACGCGCTGCGGGCCGAGGCCGGCAACCTCGACGCGCTGCGGGCTGGGCGGCTGGCCGAGCGGGCCGCCGCTGCCCCGGCCGCCCGCGCGGTTGACCTGATCGGCCAGTCCCTGGCCCTATGGCGGGGACCGGCCTACGCCGAGTTCGCCGACGAGCCATGGGCCGCAGCCGAGCGCGCCCGGCTCATGGAACTGCGGCTGGCCCTGATCGAGCAGCAGGCCAAGGCCCGGCTCGCGGCCGGCCGGGCGGCGCAGGCGGTACCGGACCTGCAAGCCCACGTCAGCGGGCATCCGTGGCGTGAGGAGGCGTGGCGGCTGCTCGCGCTCGCGCTCTACCGCAGCGGACGCCAGGCCGAGGCCCTTGCGATGATCCGCCGGGCCAGGATGCTGCTGGCGGCCGAGCTTGGCCTGGACCCCGGCCCGGCACTGACCGCCCTGGAGGCCGACATCCTGCGCCAGGCGGGCGACCTCGGCCCGCCGGCTGATGGCCCGCTAGCCGGCGACGTGCTCGCGGTCACGGCGACCGCGTACCAGCGGGTGGCACCCGGTTCAACCCGCACCCGGCTTGAGTCAGCTGCGACGCTCGCGAGCAGTCTCGCCCTGACCGGCGGCGGCGGCCTGCGGGCGGCCATGGGCCAGCGGCTGGCGGCCATCGAGGCGGCGGAGGAGCTGGCCGACCCAGAGCTCACCGCGCGGGTCATCGGCAACTTCGATGTACCCGCGATCTGGACCCGCTGCGACGACCCGGCGGCGGCGGCACGGGTCGTCGCCGCGGCCGAGCGGACCCTCGGCGCCCTGCCGGAAGGCCGTGATTCCTTGCGGGCACGGCTGCTGGCCACGATCGCCCTGGAGTCACGCGGCGATCGCGGCGGCCGGTCCGGTGATCTCGGCCCGCGCCCGGCCGAGGCGGCGGCCGAGGCAGAGGCGATCGCACGCCGCCTGGGCGATCCGGCCCTGCTTGCCTTCTCCCTCAACGGGTCGTGGATGCAGTCCTTCTCCAGGACCGGCCTGGCCGCGCGGCGCGACGCGATCGGCGCGGAGATCGTGGCCCTCGCGACCCGCCACGGGCTGGTCAACTTCGAGGTCCTCGGGCGGCTCATCCGGCTGCAGGCGCTCGGCGGGCTGGGCGACTTCACCGAGGCAGATGGGCAAGCCGAGGCCCTGGGCCGGCTGGCAGAGGCTCACGAGAGACCTCTCGTCACCGTGTTCACCGGCTGGTATCAGGCCATGCGGGCCGCGGCCACCACGGCGGGGGTAGCCGACGCCGAGCAGGGCTACCGGCAGGCGGCCACGCTGCTTGACCAGTGCGGCATGCCGGGGGTGGAGCGCGGGCTGCTGCCGCTGGCCCGGCTGTGCCTGCGGGTGTGGCGGCGAGAGCCCGCCGACTTCCCGGCCGGGATGGACTGGGGTCCCTATCACGCCTGGGCACGCCCATGGCTCCTGCTCGCCCGCGATGGAGCCGGGCCGCCGGCCAGGCAGGCACTCAGGTCCTGCCCGCCACCGCCGCCCGGGCTGCTGGCTGAGGCCCTCTGGTGCCTCACGGCCCGGGCCGCCGTCGCCCTCGATGATCCCGCCCGCGCCGCTGCGGCGCGGGAGGCGCTGAGGCCCGCCGCGGCGGAGATCGCTGGAGCGGCAAGCGCCATGCTCACCGCCGGCCCGGTCAGCGACTACCTCGCCGAGCTGTTAGTCGTCAGGCAGGCGCGACCGCAGGTCGGGACAGCTCGTTTCCGCGCAGGTCAGGCGGCTGGACTAGGCCAGGAGGGCTTCGCTAGGAAAGGGTCAGGTACCCCCGCACCAAGAGCGTCAGGACTCTCGGTGAGGCTGGCTTGAGCGCTGGGGACTTCCGCTGGGACGTTCCTCGCATTCAGCGAGCAGCGGTCTTCCTCGTGCTCAACGATGATCATGGTGCCACCCGGGCCAGCGAAGACTGACCACCGGATGCCTGGCACCTTTTCGTGGGCGCGGGTCCACCGGGACATGTCCTGTTTGGTGTTGATCTGGGTGATCTCGGTGATCCCGGTGATCACAGCTCTCTCCTTCCGGCAGAGCGCGGGTACGCGCTCCATAGCCATGAGGACTGCTCGTCCCCCGCACGCGGCCCGTGGTTAGGGCAGCACGTCCGGCCGGAGAGCGCGGTGCGATAGCACTCGCCGGGGGACTGATGCGGTGTGTCGCGGGACCGCCATGGCAGGCGTCAGCGACGGCCTCAGCCCGGTACGACTCGAAGCTGAGGTCGGGGTCGCTACGTCTATGCCACGGAAGACCGCACGTCACCCTCGTCGGGCTATGGATTGGTCTATACCGGTTCTCGCGCTTCCTACTAATACCAGATGCTTCAGGGGTGCTTGCGCAGTGGGGGACGCCAGTTCATGACAGCTTCATGAGAGCGTCGTCGGGGCGTTGGGGGCTGGCGTGGCTCCTGCCACGATCAAGGGCCAGCGCCCCGGAGATCAGGCCCCGCGGCGCCGGTCCCGCCCGCCCGCCATCAAAACCCCTGCAAGGACGGCACTGTCGGTCGCCAGCCCGGCCCCCAGCCCGGTCATCAGCCCCGCGAGGCGGGCCGGCCGGGTTCTGGCGATGTCCCCCGTCGGTGGCTGGCGCGTGCGGCGCGACAGCCGCGCCGGCCGTGGCCCAGTGCGACGAACATCACGCGTTGCGCGAGGACCGCTGGCCACTCCCCTCCAGTTTCAATCTATAGCGCACCCCGGGGCTTGCGGCAAGACCCCGGTCGTGCCGCATAATCGCTGGCCTAGGCCGACATCAGAGCGGAGCTTACGACGTGACTTCCCTGCCCCCCAGGGCGTTTGACCTTCCCGACCACCTCGCCGCCAAGGCCGACCCGGCGCTGATCGCGGCGGACGAGCGGCACTTCGGGGCCATCGCGAAGAGCCTGGAGCAGTCGATCGCTAGCCTGTCCGGCCACCTCGATGCCGCCCGCAGGGAAGAAGGCGGGATCGGCCAGCAGGCGCTTGACCGTGACCTGGAGATCCACCGCGTGACCGCCCGCCTGCGTGCCCTGCGCCGCTTCGGCCTGGACTTGTGCCTCGGGCGCATCGTTGCCGAGGGCAGCCCAGAGCCGGTGTACATCGGACGGCTTGGCCTCACCGACAGCGCCGGCCGCCGGCTGCTGCTCGACTGGCGCTCCCCGGCGGCCGAGCCGTTCTTCGGCGCGACCCACCGCAACCCGATGGGCCTGGCCAGCCGTCGCAGGTATCGCTGGACCCGTGGCCAGATCAGCGACTACTGGGACGAGGTGTTCACCGCCGACGGCCTGGAAGGCCACGCCGCGCTCGACGACCAGTCGGCCTTCATCGCCAGCCTGGGCAGCAGCCGGTCGGCGCGGATGCGGGACGTCCTGGGCACCATCCAGGCCGACCAGGACGCCATCATCCGCGCGGGATCCCGTGGTGCTCTCGTGGTCGACGGCGGCCCCGGCACGGGCAAGACGGTCGTCGCCCTGCACCGCTCGGCCTACCTCCTGTACTCCGACCCCCGCCTCGGCCACCATCGGGGCGGCGTCCTGTTCGTCGGCCCGCACCAGCCCTACCTGGCCTACGTCGCCGACGTGCTGCCGAGCCTCGGAGAGGAAGGCGTCCAGACCTGCACCCTGCGCGACCTCGTCGCCCAGGGAGAGGCGGCCGCGACCGAGGCCGAT
>Ga0335072_10001607_pt1 | contig 36480 bp, 33 predicted proteins | sample Lox_Sample_21_FD_206725 | JGI IMG/M metagenome (GOLD analysis project Ga0335072, IMG submission 206725) | Soil microbial communities from Loxahatchee National Wildlife Refuge, Florida, United States - Lox_Sample_2.1 | ecosystem: Environmental > Terrestrial > Soil > Wetlands | place: USA... | reverse complement strand
TATCACACGCTCAAAAAAGCGAAACCGTCTCACAACTTGTCCAGCCTTCGTCTCAGATTCCTCGTCTTTCGCATTAGCTTCTTATACTTGTGCTTCTTCATCTTCAGCCGCCGCTGCCGCTTTACGCTGATGGCGTAGAAGCTTGGCCTGTGGATCTTGATCTCCCGTTCCTTCTGTGCTGGGTATCCGCCCCTCCGGACTCTTCCAATCGGTGACGGCGCCTCCGCTTCGGGGAGGCCGATGTTGTGCCCGATATCTCGGTGAGTTCTGGGATCCTTGATCGGTACCAAGGGAGCTTTATGCGTGAAGAACTTCCGTGACTGTAAATCTGCGCTATCATGCAATGTCACAACCACACGTCGCCGATTGGGTGCATATTCGCGATCTTGGCTCTCAATCTGCCTTTCCAACTCTCGTGCCTGCTCTTCTTCTGCTGCTTCGGCAGCAGCGACTTCGGCTTCTCGGGCGTCGAGGTCGGCGTCTGACATTGGCACAGGCGCTGGTGGTGCATTGTAGGGTCTAAAATGGCGGGCTACTTCTTGTATCATCAATTGGACGCCCTTGGGAGTTCGTATGTTGATTTGAAGAGGCTGGCCGTCAAGGTGTTGGGTCTGATTCGGATCTGATTGGTTGTTTTGGTGGTGTACAAGAGCCGTGGTGATGTCTGTCCGCCGAGGCTCCGATTTTTGGGGCTGGGAGTTCTGCTGTTGCTGGGTAATATTGCCCTCAAGGCTTTGTACAGCGGACGCAATGGTATAGATTACGTCTTGAGGACCTGGGCTCTGTCTTGAAGACTGCTTCTTCGGTGCAAAGATGGCATCGATGGCTTGTAGAGGAGCCTCATGTGGGATGGAAGTAGTCACAGACATGGGTCGATGGAGGGAAAAGAACGAGGATATGGCGACATCTGCGGTTTCACTATTTAGTAACGGATCATAATAGAACTCGTCCTTGGTGACATACCATCGAGACTTAGGTGTTGGGTACTCGGCACACTAGGCATATTCTTCGTCCACTGGCTACTGCCATCTTGACTATTATTGGTCTTCTGCCGAGCTACCTTTCGTTTCGGTATCCGTACGACAGCAGCGGATGCTTGCTTAGCGGTGGGCGATTGCTCTGAAGAGGCCTCTTTCGATCGCGGTGTCCCAACAGTCTTTACAGAAGAGGCTGGTATGTTCCGAGTGCCGTTATTGGGCGGTATAGGAGGCTTCGAAGAGGAATGGCGGCGTTGATGACTTCGAGACGAGAATGAGGCTGCTCTTGGACTTGGAAGTGGTGGGCGAGCTGGTGCTGGGTGGGTGGGTGAGGTGCGCGCTACGTGGCGCAAGGAGGACTTCAGCATCTCAGATGAGTCGTAAGAATAATTGCAAAAAGCTCAAGGACAACTCAAGCCACAATACGATACAGATTAACGAGCAAAGAGGAACAGCCTAGTTGGAGATGCGAAGCAGCCAATCCACTCAAAGCCAAGAGATGACATGGCTTTCGGGCCAGCGCTTGCCTTACACCGAGATATCATCAGTGTCCTCCCTCCTTGATCATATGCATGGCGGGAATGAGCCCACCTTGCACAAAGGCTTTACAATATCAATCTACTACGATTTATGCGCACCCTCTTGGAACGTTTGGAGGATCGGGGCCGCTCAATGAAGGACGCGTGAGGCCCTGCCTCCGATTATAACTATGCCAGGGAAAGAATCAAGGCCCTGCAGCTGAAGTTCGAACACCAGTCCGTTGGGCTCATTTCTGCACTCAAGATTGGCCATTGAATGCGTAATCTCTTAAAGTGGTTATACCAAGTCTGTCATGCAGCATCCTGCTCATATCTCAATCCGCTTCGCTGTCCTCGTCGTTTTACCTTGCTGGGGCGCTGCACCACTGTCGTTGACGAAATTTGTGCGGACTCTGGATTTGCGAACATTGGGTTTGTTGTTTTTAGAGAAGAAATTGTTGGTCTAGCCTCACGTGCCGTTCGAATGTGAGGATTTGAGTCGGCGCCCTCTGCATCAAATCAGCGTGATGTTAATGAGCGAAACACGCATGTGATGAGGATAAGAGATATTTTCGGCCAACCATTCGTAGTGACGATATGGCTCGGAGCGGGATGAAATGAGTGATATGGGTCTGATTTCTTGGGTCGAGAACTCGTTTGACAAAACTTCGCCTTTGCGAAACAATCCTTGACAAAGACAAATGGGATGACGAGGTTACTGTGATACGGAAGGCTGGGGACCAAGTACAGGCCTTTAATACGATAGCCAGAAGAGGCTCTCGGTCCACATGACTTGACTCTGGAAGCTCTGGGGGTCTATGAGGTCGACTTGAAGAAGCTGGTTTCGGAGGTGGAGGCGACTCTCTTGAATCAACTCGCAGAAGACGCGGAAACAGCCACCCCGACGGCGATGCTAACGGCGTAGAGTTCTGTGCCCACCGTTCTTGAAAAGTGGTCCGTTCCAACCCTGGAGGCAAAGTAATTCGCCGCCAAGTGTACTAGGCGTTGAGAACATGGCACGATTCTAAACGTGAGAGAAGTTAGCACCAGAGAATGGTTCGGACGAAGTGTGGACATCGGCAGCTGGAACTCGACTGTAACGACACAATATTCTTCGTTGCGAACCCTCATGAAAATTGCCTCAGAGACTCACCGGCTTGAGATGAAGTCGTATGGGACTGTCAGCGGTATTCCTGTAACCTGATTCACAAGAAGCACTGAAAGGAGTTCCTTGGCATATGTGGCAGCCGTGACAGCAGCGTAAGGTTACCACCGCTGATACTTGCGAGAATCTGCATAGTCGGAGATCCCTCGAATCGCTAGGCAAGGGAAGTGAGCCATAAGGCTAGCCGCTTCGAGGTCGAAACAATGGGCGCCCAGTTCCTTTGCCAGCCAATCCCTGGTGCCACTGTGCTTTATCACCGAATTACCTGACGCGATCACTCCATAGTAAACCTTTGGGCCATTCGTTACCCAGCATATCGAAGCACTAATCTGCTTTCGTCGCAATTGTCGCATGTACTCTCCCCGGCGTGCTTGTGATCGGCCTGGTAAAGTCGATCTTCGTGTTGGCCAGGATGGATAAACTTCGTGGTCATGCGAGGATACTTGGCTGTCACCTCGGAAAGAAAGGTCGGAATCCTACTTCTTTTCATCAAATGGATTGCACGCAATTTCGCGACGGCTGTTAAGATCGCCTGAGGTGGCTTGCTCAACGAGCCGGTTCGTTCGAAAGAACCATCTGCGAGAGATCTGCCTGTGTCACACTGGACAACCCTGCCAAAAGACATTTGTAGGGTAGGTGACTACGATGTTGCCCAGGCGGACATCGTTCTGAGGAACCGCCCCTGCCCTAGGCTTGGGATGAACCGTATGGACTCGAAGCTATGCATCATCTGAGCCGCCACGATAGCTGAAGGGGTCGTTCTGTACTCGCCTGCAGGCATACCGACGATAAGGATATTATGTCGGGAGGTCCTTCTAAGCTTAAAGCTATTGTAGTCAGTTAGGCGGCGGTATACGGTTCCGAGGCTACGCCGTCCTCGCAAATCGATATCGCTGCCAGACAACTGCTTCATTGAATCTTATCCAGGAGTTCATTTCTTGTCGTGAATCCATCCAAACGCATCGGCTGGTGCCATCTCTCGCAATCACTTCCCGCAGCTCCATAATAACTTGGATTGGAGATGGCTTCTCCGGGCAATAGTTCACAACAGTAAGCAGAGACATGGTATCCATCAGTGGTCCTCGTAAACGAGTCGTGGGCTCGAGCCCATGGGCCGGGTTGCCAATATCAAGCCTGCGCCGGAGCGAGTGATACATAGATGTAAGGAATATTTAGTAGTATTAAGGTTGGAGCATCGATCCCAACAGTAGCAAATCAGTCACTTCCATCAATGAAACATGATGGTTTGACAATGAGGACACGAGAGAAGGATGTCCCATCCTGACCATCCTTGGTCCGTCATCGGGCGAGAGCCTTTGTTGACCGACCCCCTACAACACCATTACCTAAGACTAGATCACCGAGGACAGACCGGCTGGTGCCTACGTTGAAAGAAGACAGCGCTCAGTCACCCCTTTCGTTCACTGATAGCTGTACGGGGACATCTCTCGACATGGTCGTTTATCAATCGCAAGCCAGGTTTGCTATTAGAATTTGGCCGAATCTTTTAGATGGATGAACTTGTCTTCTGTCTACTTGAGAAGAAGAGGATGTCTATATACGAACGTTCGTCCTTGCCACTTTGCCACCCAAGACCTGCTTAGCTGCACCCTCAGCTACATCTAGATACCTAAATCTCTGTCAGACTTTCTAGTGTTTATCAGTCGCACGTCCGACGTGCGATTAGAATCTGGCCGAAAATTGAGACGGATGAACCTGTCTGTCTATTCTATTAGGTAGTAGGTGATTCCTTTAGTATTCTAGAAACCTGTGTGCCTCTGAGTCATCGCCTCTAGGCGCCTCCAGGCACGCCTAGGCGCCCCAGGCACACGTCCGCGCCCCCAGGCACACCTACGCGCCTCCAGGCACACCTAAGCGCGTCTAGGCACACCTACGCACCTGGACAGGCACCTCCAGGTATACCTAGGCGCCAGTGGGGACTGTTAGGCTCCTGTCAACACTGGCAGTACCATATTCCGGGGTACAGTGGGTGTCGTATAGCGCCAAGCGTTCGATCCTGTCTGACAATCTCTGCGAACCGGTGAGTAGTAGCCAAAACGTAGCCTGGTCACAACAATGCCAAGACAGACTTTACTGTGCCACCAAGGTGGTGCCGGCAAACCCGAGAAGGGCGAAGGGCTCTACTATTACTATTCCGTCTGACATTTCTTCCTCTCATAACTGCCTAACCTGCCAACAATTACATCGTCGGCATTAGTGTGCCACGCTCTAATTCACTGATTGGGCGCACGCCCGAAAAGCCGTGTGGCGTTCCCTGGTTGTGCACCAGAACGTGAGGTGACATTTTTTGATTGCCTCATTTGTTTGCTCGTTGTCTCTCCCTTAAATAGTCACCCGACTCGAAGTACCCTCCCCAGATCCTTCAAACCTCGCACACCAAACAACTCTACGACCCACGATGAAGAATACTAGCAACCCCGATACCCTATGCTCAGTGGGCTGGATATGTACAGATTCTTCACTATTCGCCACTGCCAAGGCTATGCTAGACATCGAATACATAGATTCCTCAATAAAGCACGACAACGGTGATGTCTACTCGGGTCGTATAGGGAGCGTCAATGTGGTCATCAACTGTATGCCATCTCCGCTGCATTCCGCCAACGTTATGGTTGCGGCTCAAAGTATGATCGCAAGTCGAATGGACATCAAATCCCTCCTTGTAACGGGTGCTACTAGCGGCCTGGTCAATTCCGATATCAACCCGGGAGACCTGATCATAAACCCACTGACAGACCGAGATGAGGATCATTTGGAGTCAATATCGACACAGAAGTGGAGTCTTTCGCAACAGGCAGCTATATTGCGGAGAGAAGTTGGGAACGAAGGCCGTTGGCTTTCGAGCAACTTCTCTCCCGCAGCCTTAACTTCCTCGGATCCCCTGACATTCACTCAACGGCCAGATGCTGGTGTTACCAAATATCCACGTTTGCATTATGAGAATCTTGGCCAAGACAGCCAGAACAGCCACAGGAAGGAATTGGTTGCAGCGAAGTCTGCCCCAGGCTTCAACGCCGTTGCTGAAGGTTTTCGCGCAGGAGCCTCTTCTAGAATTATTGCTGACTCGATTACAGCATTAAAGAATTTCCCAGTCGACGTTGTCATCATCCTTGCCGCTGGTAGATGCGATGGCTCAAGCGCTAGTCTGGAGGAATATGCCGCAGCTAATACGGCGTCATATGCGAAAGAGCTGATCCGAGGCATGTCAGATGGACTAACAAACAGCATTGCAAGCTTAAGGGAGACAGAGACCATTGTTCCTCCTCACCTGGACATCAAGGTTCCTCCGTTTGAACCTCAGCAGTTCCCCCGACATGGGGAAGCAGTCTTGCTTGTCATCCCAACGATAAATGAGTCTAAGGGGAGGTTTCTGCGGAAGGCCTTCGAAAAGCAAAAACCCAAGGGTGTTGTCATGCATTCGGTGGTAGTACCTTTCGACTCTGGCGTGGGAGAACAACCTTACAACGAGGCGGGAGTGCTCGGCGCTCACACCCGCATCTGCAATGCCTTGCGCCACCTCGACACACCGGAGTTTCAGGAGACGTTGGTTTCAAAGGGCATCGGAACTGTGATTGTTGCCTCCATCGAGAACTACATCCAACTTGACAACGTCGGCCGCCCGACAGACTACGGAGTGGTGGTCATCCACAATGCTACTGCGGGGGAAACGGTGGCAGGCTTATCTTGGGGCGTCACCGTCCCTCCTGCCTATGTCGATCGTGCCCGCCGGTTTGGCTTTGAAGGAAACCCAAATTACGGGAGGGTGGCGGTTGGCCAGGTACTAGCGGCGCATGTGCCAGGCTTGGATAAAGCAGACTGGCATAGTGTTCTTGCCGGACGTTCACGCTATGATCTGCTGAGCGACGCCATCGGTCGTCTAACGATACCGTGGTAGTCAGTGCTCCCAATAGCCTGTTAGCCGTAGCCAAAGAGGTCCTGACTACTACGGGCTATAGGTTGATCTATAGCCATAGCCACTCGAGTCCCCAATTAGGAAATAGGGATGCAGAACGTCTCCGGGGTACCAGAAATGTGTAGAAGACGAAGCTCACGTCCGTGGCCCCATATTCAGGAAGGTTTAAGATCTATACGCTGATTGACTGTGTGACTGATCGCCAGGCAAGGTCTACCATTGATCTGCACGGACCGCTCGCAGTTTCCTCATTAGGCAACGTCCCGACAGTTGCGTGAGTGATTGTATCAAACGCTGTGATCTTCAGAATACCTGAAAGCTCCGATTCGCTGACTTCCGAGTTCATTCTGTTGATTGATGACATGATGAAGGTGAGATTGAAAAGAGGGCTTTTGGAGATGTAGAACAACTACGGCGAAGGCAATGTGAGTCCCTTTCTATAGAAACGCGGGCAGGATCTACTCATTTCATTTCTCGCTCGGTGCAGTCATAATCTCATTCTTCTGTTGCATCTTCTGTCCCTGGGGCTATCTATTGCCGCGTTGGGAAGGACTCTGCTTCCTCGGACCTATTATTGGCTCGGCCACTACTGTTTGGCTATAGCCTCGCCGGGGGAGCGGCTGACTATTGCAATCACTGGTGGTAGTGTTGCATAGCGCGCAAGGATTGTATTATTTCCTAATAGCTTCTTTTCTGCAATCTCAAGTCTACCTTATCAGAATGAGCAACTTTGCTTGAACCAGGATTGTTGTGAACAAGTCGAATAGAGGAGAATCATAAAGTATACCCAAGATTGGCACATACCCAGAGTTTAATGCTCCTACTGTAGCTCCTATTCTCGTGGTCAAGTCAAAGCTATGGGTGAATTGCATCCTTGGACCCAGATTTCAGATATTTCTGAACCCGACTATGTGCCAACCAAAGGTTCCAGATGATTACAACTATAACAGTCGCAGGAATAGTGATCGCCCAGTAGATCCACAACCGATTCGAGGTTTGCCACCCCTCCTCACCGAAAGTGAAGAAGGTAGTGCTGAAGAAAGCCTGTAACTGCGTCAGTGCAGTGCTAAATATGATCGAGGTACTAATGCATACGGAAATGAAGGTGGCTGGGAGGAAAACCATGGTCAAGAGCGCGATGGACTTCATTACCGTGTTGTCCTGGCGGGCGAGGCTGTTGAAGACCTGCACTGGTAAGCTTCCATATCAATCGTTCTAGACCGCAGGGGCTCAATACCAGATTGACTTCATTCTTGAGTCTTTCCTGATTCGATTCGGATCGAAGCCTCAGGCTCTTCACAAGCTGAATTTGAAAGTCCGTGTATGCCTTCGCCTGCTCCTTGTAGTTCTTCTCGAGACCGGCGGCCAAGCTTTCGTGGATATCTGTCTGGTATCGTCGCAACTCCGTCATCGTCCTAATTGTCGCTGTCAGGATCTCAGAGGTGTGGATGGCGTGCCTCGAAATTTCGTGCATAGGCTCGAACGCATTCTCTCCGAGGCGGTGTCTGGTCTGGAACGTAGTTCGACTTCGTCAGCACGTTTTTCGATAAATGTATCATCCATAAGATCGTTGCATACTTACCCCCTCAATCTTTCGGATTGGATCTCGGACTCGCCATATCGAGATATCGTAGTACACTATTATCTGGTCGAGCAGGTCGGTGTGCATCGCGAATGGGTCTCGGAAGTCGAGATGAGACGACCGCTTTTCAAGGGCTGCCTCCAATTTCTTGGGCAGGTCATTTGGTGTATCGACACACAGGACTTTGCACTTTTCCCCATCGTCCCAGCGTGTGAAGATCCCCATCTCAAACCATGTGTATCCTTTCTCCACATCTTTTACGCCTGTTACGTACTCTGCTTCTTTTTCGTGTGGATCTTCCACTTGGCGGACCATCTTGACCAAACAGCGAAACCAGGTGCCTACGTCTCTTAACACACTAACTAAAGGGAAAAAAGCGGGGATAACCTACTGCAGGTCGTCACCTTGCCCTGAGCATCGTAAGTCGCCCTGCAGCCGAAGTAGCCATTCAGTTCGGTACATGCCCTATTCGCGACGAATACGGGCACATTGAAATAGTCGAGAAGCACTTCACGGCCGCCATCTTGTGGCGGGTAGGCATTCTTATGGAGAAAGCTGTCAACAAGTGGTTAGTCTCGCCAGCCGTCAAAGAGAGTTTGACAGTCTCACATATAGCACCTCTCGGGCAGATTTTGAGACTGGTTCTCCATCAGATCAGTACGGGGTATGGGATTTTGGATTGTACATTTTGGGGATCAAAGGCCTCCGTAGTTCTCTCCCATCCTTTTCCTTGAGGATCTGATTTACCTTCAACATCCACAACGGAGCGCTTACGTAGGATAGTGGCTCGGGCAATGGCTTTGGGGCTTGGGGCCATTATGTGCTGTTAGATATGAATTGGTTGACGTGAATTTGGAATGAATCCTAGGCATGGTGGGGTATAGGCAACTCTTTCCAAAAACCCAAATTGAAAATCTGAGCCTCTAAGCTAAGGCGCGCGCTTATGAGGTGCGCGCCCGCGCTCTTATGGCGTGCCTCTCACAGGCTTGTATCTCACAAGGCGTTCGTCTCATAAGCGTGCATTTTATATGGGTGTGCATCTCACAGGATATGCATCTCATGGGCGTGCATCTCACAAGGTATACATCTCAGGGACGTACATCCTATTGTGGTGGTGTGGATACCACCCCTAGCATAGACAGATTGACACACAGGGTACATAGGTTACATAGGTAGCCAGATGGCCCGGCGGACAAAGGAACAGGGACCCTCTTTTCCCTCCTCTTCTTCTCTCTTAGACGTCGATGTCGGCGTGACCTCAGTCTGGACGTTATCGTACCAAATCAGTGGCACGGCAAAGTCCATCTCACAGGCATGCATCTCTTATCTCCTGCGCAGGCAATGGTGATAATTTAGCACATGTTCACAATTTAAGGGTTTCCCCACCAAAATTGTTTAGCTGGCGGTTAACTGAACTACAGTTAAAATCCCACTGTAGCTTTAACTGAAGCGCCTGGAAACAGAGTTTACGCTAACTTATCACCTCCCGTGCCAGCGCAGGAGATAGGCGTGCATCTCATAGACGGGCATCTCATAGGCGCATATCTCTTACAGGCATGTATCTCGCGGGCGTGCGTCTCATAGGCATGTGTCTTAGAGGCTGTCAGATTTTTCAATTTGGGTTTTTGGGAGAGGTTCCCTATTACCCCACCGTACATTGGGCGTCGTGAACCCCGCTGATTATGCGGTCATGCATCGAAGTAGCGACGTTGGCCCAGCCTCACTTGCTGCTCAAGCAGCTTCTTACATTTCACTATGTCGGCGTCGGCAGACCATAGTCTCAAGCTATTGTATTGTCCCCAGTGCCTCTCTCCAGATAACTTGACAAAGTTATACCTACTTCATTCAACCTTGCTCGGGAATGTCCCAAGATCTCCAAGCTGAAACATTGTACCACGGATTGCGCTTTTGAACAAGGCAGCGGCAAATGATAACTACTGATACGGCTCACATTCCGGGGACCGATGGCCAGATACTCATTACGACCGAGCAGCCACCACCGAGGAGGTTCGAAGAAGACCAGGACCGCGTCCTCTCAATTTGGCTGAGCACTAGGCAAAAGCGCTGAGTCAACGATAAGACTCGCCACAGTTCACCCTGCTTTAGATTGCCACTGCATCTCCCGTGTGTCCTCAGGGCATTTCCGCGTGGCTACGGCAGTGCAATTGTGAAAGCATAATGGCACGAGAGTCGCTCTGCAGACGTGCATTATTACTATTCGGAGAGCCGAGGTGGCTGGTAGGCTAGAGGGTTCTTGAATGCGGATGGACAGTTACTGGCAAGCCGAGAACCTGCGTTGCGGTTGTGTGAGATAGATCTGAACGCTGGGAAGGGTAAGGGAAGATATCGCTCTTGGGGGAGGGCCCACATATTTCTACATGTGTGAAGGGGGGGAGAAATCAGGCAAAAGTAGGCCGCGATAGCGTCGACGTAGTCAATTTCGAGAATTAAGACTGGACCAAGGTCATAGTGCCCTTCAGGTGCATGGATTTACCCTCGCAAACGCTGTCATGAACTCGTCTACAGCTTTCCATGTCGGAGTACATTTCTCATACTATTTACAGTGCTTATTCTCTTCTCTGCCACCATCCAGCTTAGTCAATTTTCGCCAACGACAATCTTCTGTTACCGGGCTCACTAGGTTGCTGCAGATTGTTCGCCAATCTGACCTTGACGGAAGTCGTCTTTGTATGCTTCTTTAGCTTCTTCCGCGCTACCATGACCGGCACAGCAGATTTGGTAACAAGGTAGTTCGAGAAAGACCCCAAAAGTACACCTTTGAGAGCACTTCGACCTCTTGATCCAAGAATGACGAGGTTAGGCTCGAGGCCGTCGATCTAGTGCTATTAGCATTATAGATTCTTGCCTTGGAAGAAGTACTTACGGCTCCTGTTAACATATGCTTGGGGCTCTTGCAGTGAATGACCTCAACAAAGATTCGAACCTGTAGCCTCGTCTTCCGCAACAGTTTGATACAGGTTTGCGAGATATTTTCGACAGCATGAAAGCGCTCGGTCTCTTGTTTTGACATGGCCCTTGAATCCACAGACCCTGTCAGACTCTTTGTGTCGGTAGCGGGCAAGTAGTTTGACGGCGCCAGTGTCGACGAGCTGTGCGCAACTATTGGATTCTGCTTCGTCTTCTCGGTCTGTGATGCCATTGATTTTGCCATATCCTGGGCTACTTTGACGCCCTCGCCAAACTGGACACTCGCCTTGGCGTCAAGCTCGCTGCCCTTGTTAGCAGTTGCTTCTTCATCGATTGCATACATTGCAATCATTGTATCTCCGTCCCTCAGGATTGTACCAATCGTCCATTCAAGTGCGTAGAGCGCCTCATCACTCAAGTCTGTAGCGACAATATAGAGTCGTGCTCTTCGTCTTTCCTGCTTGACTTCCTCCTCCATTGCAGGCCAGTTTCCTCTAAGGATTGTCCGAATGGTTCGATTTGACACACTGGTATCAAGCAGAGACATATTGATGCTTAATTTCTGCGCACGCTTGATATCGGAGAAATCGCCATCAATTTCTGACGAAGGCGCTGAACTAGGGGCAGATGCTGGATTCTCGTCAAAGCTGGTGTTTGGATGCACCCCTCCTCCCTTTTTTGAAACCATCTTCTCTCCACTAGGAGATGTGATCGATATCTCTGGCTCTAGTAGTGATTTGGCTGCATAGTGCGACGAAACCTTCTTGCCTGTGTATTTGTTAGTATCGGAAGTGCCCTTAGAGTACGCCGGGCTGACTTACGCTCGTCTTCTGCTGCAGCCATCAAGCTCTTAACCTGTCTTGGGCCTTGAGCTTGGCCCATGCCGAGTGTAGAGCCAGACCCAGTCTCACTTTCCTCCAAATCTCCTTCTGACCCCGTAGATCCTTTCTTTCGCCTGCTTCGTCGTCTACCTCTTATCGTCTCGGGTGACATGTCGTCTTCATCTGTACTCAACTCGCCATCATCATCATCCTCTTCACTGCTATCCACTGCAGCTTCATCCACTTCGCCTTCGATGGGATCTTCATGTATTCGGCCACCTTCTGCAAACTCTGCACTGTTATCTGTCGAGAAGCTGCTGCTGCCATGAGATCTGTTGGAGAGCATTCGATATGCTTTGTCCATGTCGACCACCTTTCCTGAGTCAGTCACATAAGCATTCGGGGGCATTGTGGAACCAGTGACATTCAGGCTCAGCGCCGCAGGCGACTCCGATCTGGGCGGAAGTCGCGACGATGGGGATCTTGATTTGCCTCCAATTCCCACAGTCGAATTGTGTCTTCCTTCTCTTGCCCTGGCGAAGCCCGGTAAAGTTGATAGATCTCCAGAGATTGCCGCCGCCATTGCCTTAGGAGGCTGAGCTTCTGCCGTCTTCTTGCCTCCCTGCGCAGCTCGTATTGGCAAAGCGTGACTGGTGATAGTCGGCAGCATACCAAACTGGTGCTTTTGCAGAGGGTCTTTCTTGTCGCCATCATCTATCCTCGGCAGACCCTGGGAAGGGCTTGTTGTGGGATCAGCAGAGCTTCGACGCTGGTCTTGTGACAGAGGTTGAGTAGTGGCAGATGAGGTGAGGGGTGCGCCGGCATGTTGTGGAGAGGCAGTGATCGGGGTCGTGATATCGAGCATACTTCTGTACGTAGGAGATTTAGGTCCACTTGCGCCGTCGGTGATACCGACTCCGATGCCTGCTATCGATCCATGGCGAGGAACCGGCCCGGAGGAGACATCGAGCATGCTGCGCACCGGGGACATTGGGCTTTCACTACGGTCTGAATTGAGAGGAGGGCTCTTTGGTTTCTTTGGCTTGGTTGCTTCTTCGAGTCGTTGCATCACTTTCAGACGCTCTTCTTCCGCTGCGGCCTCCAAGCTCATGACTGGACGCATTTTGAAATGACTATGTCAGGTTAGATTGGGGAACGTAGAAAGGTGCACGTGGGATGTCTCGTGGGTAGAGGCGGGTGTCAGTTGATAGAACATTCCGAATCACGCGCTTGTTGTACAAAAGCCTGTTCAATGCCCACGGTCAGTTCTATACATTCAACCCGCGCCGACCGTGGGCGATTTCTGGAATAAGGCAGCAAAGCGACAACCAATGTCTGAGGAAGCAGCCAAGACGCCTTAGGCTTGGCTGCGTGAAGGTCAGTCAAGTGCCGCTTGGTGTGGGGTTCATAATGGGCGATGTACAGCTGGCAGGCGAATGAAGAAGCTCAACGAGGCAAAGCATCTGAGTGGCTATCGATCAGCGTCTAACGTGCGACAAAGATCAGTTCGAATATCATCATCCGTCTCTAGACTAGTTTGACGCACCATCGACACCTTTTCCAACACCCTGGACGATGGAAACTGGTCAAGAAAACCCTAGGCCAGCTTGAGCACGGACAGCAGCTTACTCGAAATGCCCCAAGGCTGAACCGAAGGGAGTTTCGTCTCCGGACAAACGTCACGAACCTGTTTGCCCAAAAGCCTTCCATGCACGGCACACAAGCTCGACAAGCTGCATTGCCGGACTTGAGCTTATCATTGGCCCTACTGATATGCATGACACCCCCCCTCCTCCGTTTCCGGCTTGTGATCAGGCTGTTCCAGACATGAGCTCTGATCTTCGCGGTGGGAGCAATGTAGTACAAAAAGCTGCGCCCTTTCCAGCCACCCGATTTTCTTCCATCCCCTCCATCCTCTCTTTTTGCTGTCAAAATGTCCTCGCGACAAAATCGCCGAAGCGCTCTAATACTGATACTTGTCTCCTTCCTCACCTCCCAAGTTTTCGCCCAATGCAACACAAACCAGAACCCGTACTGTGCTGGGAATAGCAAGTTCGAACAGCTCTGCTGCCCCTATCCCGCCGTCTGTTACTACTCTGACCGCTACGGAGGCGTAGGCTGCTGTCAGCCTGGCCAAAAGTGCTACGGGGTCGGCATTACAATCACGCCGACGCTCGTCCTAGCGAGCACTCCAGCTATCACGCAAACGGTGCAGCCGGCGCAGAATGGAGGATATAGCACGATAACAGTCACGGGCGGCATACCTGCGGCAACCGTAGCTACAGCAGCTGGGTACACCACAACCGCAGGAGTGATAATTGCCAATGATGCTAGCCGGGCTATTGGAAACACATATACCACACAATTTTCCCTGGGACTAACGTTGTTGGCCTGGATCTTGACTTGAAACCTCCGTCCCGACTCCAGAATTCATTCCCTCTCCATGGCTCTAATGTACAGTTTTCCGCTTACCATGAGTAAGTCGGCGGAGCGTTTGACCTCCGGCAACGCCACAGGGACTCTCTAATACGCATACACTGCTTTCAAGCCCGCTTCTTGGCTTCCTCTTCCTTCCGACTTGGGCACTGTGACGAGCGTCCGCACCTGAAATCTCGTTAACGATGAACGCAATGAGTACCCCGCATGCTATGCATGTACTACAACACCGTTTAGATTCCGCAAAGCCCTGCACGAAACACCACAAAGTCAGCTTCATTCGCACAAGATCCAAATTAAGAGATTTCCCAACCATAATGACAAACTAGAATATGACAACAGCTTCAGCGTGCGTACCCGCCACCACGACGTCTCCAAACAAAAACTCCACCCTCAATATCCCCCCAACTCAATCCATGATAAACCCAACTCCTCAAACTCAGCACACTCACATTCTTAAACGCCCCATCCGGCGACTTATCATTCCACCGATCTTCCGCCCTTGTGATCTTCTCGCCCCCGGTAAAGATCCTCACTTTACTCACGATCGTATGTTCCGTGCCCAGTCCCTTGACCTTGTCCATGGTCTTGAGGTCGATCTTGATCGGGTTGCCTGAGCTAGCGACGGAGGACGAGAGCCGCTTGATCTCGGAGAAGGCTGCTTGCAGACCGTACCATTGCGTAGAGTATTGCTTACGGCCTTCGGCGATGGTGAGCGGGGTCAGTGAAGGTCGCGTCATCGGTCCAGATGGCAGGTTTTTTGACGGAGGGGCGGCCGGCGAGGAGCTAGAGTTTGTGGTTGTGTTGGTGAGCTCTCAGACGACTGCGAGGGTGTGAAGGATCGTTTCTCACATCAAGCCTGCTTCCTATGAGCAGTTTCTGGGGACTCTGAGAGCTCAAACCTGGTGCGGTGCTGATGTGAGTCGTCTCGATACCGTACTCGGCAAACTGGGCTTTGGACATATCTTCTTGTGGTGCGGTTCGTCGAGCCCATAAGATGTCTTGCTTTGAGCGAAGATGGAGGGGTCTGTTTGACTGGGTGTGTCCAGACGCGTGGGAACGCTTCAAACAGGGTGGGATTTATGCACATCTGAAGCATTGAGAAAGTATCAAGTAATAAAGGGTGTCTTTAGCTGTTAAAGACGAGAGTGGAAGGACTAAAATGCAATTAGTGTCGTTTTCCTAGTATATATCCCGTGACTGAAGATGCCCGTCATTTAGTCTGTAGCGGGTTTGAGTGGTGACGAAATGGAAGCACTCTTGACATCACTGCCGCCCTCGGCCAGGGCAGACCCGTAAACATTTGGTCAACCTACCGCAGTCTAGACGGCGCTGTGGCAGCTTGCCATTGAACCGGTAGAGCAGGGGGGGAGGCCCTCTCATATTGTGAAGAAGCAAGATCTGGGCATCCAAAATACACACTGAAATATTCATACTTGCGACAGTGCGCTTCAAAGATGGCCAATAAGGAATAGCTTTCCTCACGTGATTGGAGAAGCCGAACTACTAAGTTAGCATGGCGCCAAAAATTGTGTATTTGATTGACAGCTGTGTTTGACAACTTCATTCGTACTCTCGAGGTGGATACATTAGTCCTGTTTGCTCAAATAGACAGACGTGCAATACATAACCCCATCTTACCAGGGTAACAGGAATACAAGACACGAATATTCCCCCCTTCTGTCAAAAGTGAGAGGTTATTGTCCCGATACAACGCCGCGCTGACATATGCAGACATTCATGAGTTGCCGCTGAAAGATATTTGCATAGTGCCCGAGGAATCCTTCCATGATAGCCACACGCTAGGAACTAAAGTCTGGTAAGCAAATATGGCCGCCCAAGCATGTGAAACGTGCATTACAAAATAAGCTTTTGGAGATTCTTTTGAACAATCATATCTTGTACAGACTGCATGGTTGCTTTCAGCAGGTTCGTATTGGTTGCGTTGGTGAAGTGGACGTAAATTTCTCGACTGGCTGTTCGGTTGATTGCGCGGAACCGGTTCGCAAAATATTCTTGGCCAGCTTCTGCGTCGCCTTCTTTCCCTTTGTAGTCCGGAAAGTGTGGCGCGATGGGTGACAATGCAATCTTTTGGTGGAAGAGGTCGATCTTGTTTAAGAACAAGATGATTGGTTTGTTCTTGAACCATTCTCCGTTGACGAGAGACTCGAAGAGCATCATCGCTTCGTGCATTTGATTCTTTGCTCTTCACTTAGCCTCTTAAAGATCTAAGCCATGCACGGGGGGGGGGGGACTTACCGCGTTTTGGTCTTCAACCAGGCATTGATCGTAACCGGAAAGCGCCACCATAAAAAGGAGGCACTGGACACCTTCAAAGCAGTGTATCCACTTCTTTCTTTCCGACCGCTGACCACCCACATCCATCATGCGGAAATTGAGATTCCCCATCTCGAAGAGCGTCTCGGTGATACCGGTTGTTCTCAGGCGAGCATGAAGCATGTCTTGGTCGTCTGGCATCCAGTCCGCCTTAAACATTCGGTCGATATTTTGGTAATAGCTAGCGTATGTCAGCCACAATCTTCTTTGCAATGCAAAAGTGCTGCACTCACAAGCTAAGATTATCATTCAACGCATATTCATGACCTTTCGCAATGGCCTGCTGAACGCCTTGGTCGAGCCACATTCCCGACATGGCCTCTTTCACATCCAAATCAGTAAATGCCACGTCCGCTTCCAGATCTGCCTCGGTTTCCTCCAGGAGGTCAGCATATGCCTTCGTTTTCTCTTCGGCAAAGTCGATGTCTTCAGTGTGCATGATTTCCAGAAGGACGCGGAAGGCAACTATCATGTTGGAGTATATCACGGCTTTGATTTGCCGTCGCTCGTCAATCTGGAAGCCATTGGTATGTATGATCCTCATCTGCTTGATAATGGTGGACTTCCCCGACTCTCCAGCACCTAGTCATACCCCAAGGTCAGTAGGAGGATGCGTCATGAACTGGGCTAGCATACCAAGCAGTAGTATCTTTACTGTGTGAGCCTCGATCTTCTTGTCTTCACGAAGCTGCCTCTCAATTTTGGCATTCTGCTGAGATAAGAGCTTGTCCCCTGCGTCCTTTGATGGCCCGCAACCCATCTTCACCTAACAGAATCAATGGACCAGAAAGATGTGGCAGACTTATTCGAACGTAGGCCCGAGCTGCTGCTTTCGGCCGAAAAGTGAAGGACGAGGCCGAGAGCCAACGCTGGCAGGATGTTAGCGACAGGATTGAGGATTTTTGCGGCAGGATTTCGTTCAAGGACTTGGCGTAAAGGCGCGCCTGGTGGTTAGAGGACGCGTTCGTGGGTATGGACGTGAGATTGCATCCGGGGGACTGTATATAATCGGATGTCGCTGATTCTGTCAACCTGAGTAGGCACTGATGGACACGACGATCGACTGTTCGCCTGGAGATGTTATGCCTACGGGGATCTCAATCCTAACTTCGAAGGGGGACCCCCCGGCCAAAAAATCGGTAGTGGCAAAGACCACCTTCCCGAAGTTGCAGATAGCCAAGCTAACTAGTGGGCCAAAAAGACGGTGCCTGCGCCAGCTGGGTGGGACAAAAAGAAATGACTGTAGTTGTGTGCATGCAAGTGCACCGACTTTTGGGAGCAAATTCCTGGCGGCCGTGCTGGATTGCTGGAATGGATTTTTCCAGTATCCATGCAGCTCATGAGGCTCGTGACATGGGGCATTCGATGAAATTCGATCTGATCGGCATGAAACGACGGACTTTGGAAAAGGTTATTTGTTGACGAAATTCGCGGGTTCGTGTTTCGTGGCCGCGAGTGGCTGACGTGAACGTGGCCGCTCTCTCTCCCACGGCCCGGACCATGGAATCTCGTAATGGAATACCTAATAGCCCCACGTGGAAGGCGTGGTCCAATTTGATTTTGTGTGGCCAACCCCTAGCCAAGACTTACAGCTCCTAAGGAAACAAACCCAGTCTCGTCACTAACTACGCACAATTCTACCAACAGCCAAGACATCCACCAAGGTACTTCGCAGTCACGTGATTCCCCAGCTGCCTCTTTCTCCAAGCCGATGATCACGCCAAAGATCAGCGCGTTTGACACCGCTTCCAACTGCCCCGAGATTTGACAGGCCCTACCAGAGATCGGGCATCTTGCATTCTCATGTATATCTCCCGAATGCACTGTTGATCGATTTCTGGGATGTGCCAATGATTGCGGCATCAGACCCCAAGCTTAAAGTGTTCAGAGAAAATATGATCATGTTCTCGGGGAAGACACACAACTTACCGCGTTCAAGAGCCGGCTAGGGGTTGTATCTCCGTCAAGGAAAAGCAATGAGATGGAGGAGTCGACCGGAGGCGCATCCGACCTCAACTCAACATGGCTCGGTGTGTTCACCGGAGCTATGCGTCATCCATCTTCCCGAGGAGAAACACCATTACACATCTCTAGGTCGACTGATTGACCTCATCGACTTCAAATGACACTGTGCGGCTGTCCGCTTGACCTATGCAGCGCCTTGAATGACCTCATACCCCCTTCACCCACATTGTGCAACTACTTGCTTGACCTATACAGCGCCTCGATTGACACCATGTGATCTAGCAGCGTTCACGGAGTCTCATCCTGACCGATGCGGCCAGACCTCCTGCAACTCCAATAAGCTCGTCGAAATGGTGTTCAAGTTTCCAGGCGGGAAACGTATTAAGCCTTGTGTCCTTCGCGCCAAAAGCTGACTTGGCAAGACTGTTTCGAGCCTCACACCAAGCTGAGTCACTGCCAGCAACCTTGCTGCGACATCATGCAAAGCCACTCCCCCGGTCTCAAACATGCTGCATCGAAACACCAAGCCATGCTTGGGGGACAAATGGGAAGCTTTCGCAATCGCTATACAACCAATGATGACGTAGGCTGGGCGCTGTTTTGCATTGCTGTGCATGTGACCGGGGGGGCCTTATGAGATGTGGCTTTTTTTGCTGCGGAAGCTGACTTTGCAAGCGGTCGCGCTAGGCCTCACACAGACTCGTGCACGTGGAATGTGTAATGGGTCTCCAGTCGGAATGCCTGAATGTTGACGAAATCTCCCGAACAGCGTTCTTCTGCAGCTGCTCGTCTAGACACATCAACTATTGGCTAGAAGATTTGCTTACGTTCTCTCAATGTTTTCCTCGTTCTCTCGCAGAGACGCTATCGAGTTCTACATCCACGAATCATTGGATTTTGAGCTTTGAGAACTTGTTAACTGTCCTTGCAATGTGTATTATTTTGAGACAACGAGCCTACTATCTGTCTAAGAGGAGCTTATGGACACTTACTCCCGTGCTACTGTCCTATTCTTTTGAGCCGTGTATTCCCTTGACCTACGCTGCGCAAGCTTGCCCCTACGCGACACTAAGGTTCCTATTTATGGCTAAGCACTGGGGGGATAAAGGTCATAGATAATTATGTCGTAACCTAGCGTGATCTAGGCAGAGGAGCTTGCCGGTTCTGTGGTGTGTTCAGCATCGCGGGCCAGTTATGATAGGGCAAAGGCGCCCCCCCCCCCCAGCGCCACCGCCGGACGGAGCGACTGCGGCAGGCCCCTGCAATGCCCGCTTTTGGGTATGAAATCTCGGGCCTAAGATTTAAGCATGAAAGCTCAACGAGCGATCTCGCGGGATGATGCTTATGACAGGCTCAATGTAGAAGAAGGTTTTTGATTGGTCCCACAATATTGGGAAGTTCTCGAAAAATGAAATGGAATAAAGGCTTACATCAAGGTGTGAGAATCAACCAATCAATCAATCCAAAGCTTACATTAGAGACTCCCCAGTCTTTGAACCATGCGACGATCCTCTGCAGAACAATCAATCAAAGCACAGTCAGGACCAATAGAAGCTCAACCGTCGGGTTTCATGGAAGCCTGGTCAAGCACTAATGCCCAGTGACGTGTGTTATTGGGGATGGATAAGGCCACGGTGGTGGGATGAAAGATCGAGGAGCTCGTGAAACGACCCATCTGATAAGATCCAAATGTACGCTGTTCCTGTTCGGGTGGTGGGGCCATTAATGTCGATTGGACAGCAGGGGACGCACCTCCTTGGATCCCTTGGCTGTTCTCGCTGGCCTCGCTGGCCTCGCTGGGCGGGTGGGTGGAGACGTGTGGTCAGCAAAGGAGACCGGAGGAGCGCGCACGACAAAGAGCAATTACTTCTTCAAGACTGGTTGGTAACGAGTGTGTCAGCAACGCTTGCCAAGACTTGGAGTCGCCAGGCGCAGTTTAGCTTTAGCCAGTGCATCATGCTCTTTTAGGAAAACGGTACAGGGTGGGCGATGAATAGTCACCCCTGCCAAGTGGCTTACCTTGACTTTCTAGTCGCCAAGCGCAAGGCCACGACTGCCTTCCGCTCTGAGGCATCAGTCAGCAGGAAATGTATTACCATAGCAAGTCGCAACAACGTGACTGGACCATCGGCTGCTGAACTACCAAAGCACCCATCCCCCAGTGCCCGAGGCCTGTTTCCCGGAACTTGCCCCATGCCCCACCTGGCAGCCTCACGTCTCAACCTTCGAGAAGGAAACCGAGGACAGTTAGACCAGCCCTTGCCGCCGTTGTGGCCCCTTCCAGCGCCCTGCTAAAATCGACACTAACCCATTCTAGGATTCAGGTTCAACGCACCCGACTGGCCAGTGGCTAGTTAACTGCAATACTCAGTATCCATCACCTGTGAAGGAGGGTTTGGGGGACGTGTTCGCGTTTTCCGTCGGTCAAGCTTTCCACATGGGAAAAGACATGTTCTTTAAAGGAGATGTCGAATTTTTCTAATGAGGAATAGCACGGAACAAGGGTCGCAGGGGCTTTGGGTTTGGGGGTCCGAGGGTCCGCTTATATCATAATGGACATGACCTCGATGCAAGATGAGGATCTGAGAAAAGTGCAACAAACCGATACCACACTTTCAGCATTTCACCACTACGAAGACATATCTACTCATTCAAAGCAACCTTCCGACGCATGAGCTACTCCTCCAAAATGGACTACGGATTTGTGAGCTCGCCATCTGGCTCACCAAGCATGTCGAACTACTCCGCGTCATCCCAATACCTCGACAGTACTTCAGAGTCCTCAAGCCCAAGCTCTCCTCACATTGTAAGAAGCCCACGTTCTTCGTCCACATTGTAAAAAAGCAAGCGCTCATTGACTCCCTAGGACATGAACAATATGGTGTTCAACAATCCCCTGTCATTCGAGATGTACTCGTACAACAGCAGCCCTTCAGCATTCTACACTGTGCAGCAGGGTAGAATACCTGTTGAATACACCGGGTCCAGCACACTTGACGAGCGAGATCGCCGACGCCGACGCACAGGCAGCACGTCAAGTTCGAAAGACAAGGAGGTACTTCCCAACATGCATCTGGTTTGTCTGCTGAAAATGGGCACGTCTGACCATCGCTAATCAATTCACAGCGACGGCGCGCACAAAACCGAGCATCCCAGCGAGCCTTCCGCGAACGCAAGGAAAGGCACGTCAAGGGCCTCGAGCATCAACTGGAAGATCTGCACGACAAACACCAAGAACTCCTCCAATCCTATTCCCGAAAGGCCGACGAAGTGGTAAAGCTCAACGCGCGCATCCAGGAACTCAACTCAGAGATCGACGCTCTACGGACATCCTCAGACCTATCATTCAGTGACTTTTTAACGCCAGATAAATTCGATGCGGTGCCAGGGTCCGATATGTACTACTCGGGACCGGAATGCTACTTTGACAAAAACGCCGTCGACCTCAACTCGGAGTTTGCGTTAAGCCACTTGGAGGACACGCTATAGTGGTGCCAGACTTTGTCAATTTGCGTGGCGTTTGGGGAGTGGGTGGGGCACGCGCAAGAACTACTGGAGCAAAGTGATTGCTTCCATGGGAGGGTTACTCTGATTTTTGGCCTCTGGTGGCCTCGCAAAGCGTTTCAGCGTTGTATTACCAGTTCGCATCCACTCTGCGCGTGGACATTATTGGAGGCTATTTCTGCTCCATAGCGATCGACGAGCTGGGGAAATCCCAACCCCGGTCGGCGATACCGCACCTACAGAGTGCCTCTGTCAGTGGCTTACTGCTGCCACAACGCCCTGCCTCCGATGCGGAGGAGTCGGCAGAGGTACAGCTGGCAAAGCAGCTTTGTTTTCATTTCTATGACGATAGTTACATAATGACCTTAGTCTCGAGAACGATCGATTCATTGAAATTGAAAGCCCGAAATTATGTGACCCACTCTTGTAACACGCTTGCGGCGTCCACGGCGTCCATGGTGTCCATGGTGTCCATGGTGTCCATGGTGTCCACGGTGTCAACAGTGTCAAACAGTGTCAAACAGTGTCAACAGTGTCAACAATGTCTACGGCGTCTACGGCGTCTACGGTGTCCACGGTGTCCACGGTGTCTACGGTGTCTACGGATGTCTACGGCATCCACGGCATCCACGGCATCCACGGTGTCTGCGGTGTCTGCGGATGTTTACGGTGTCTACGGTGTCTACGGTGACTACGGTGACTGCGGTGACCACGGTGACCACGGTGACCACGGTGACCACGGCGACCACGGTGACCACGGTGACCACGGTGACCACGGTGACACGGTGTCTACGGTGTCTACGGTGTCTATGGTGTCTATGGTGTCTATGGTGTCTATGGTGTCTACGATGTCTATGGTATATATGGTGTCTACGGTGTCTACTGTGTCTACGGTGTCTACGGTCTATGGTGTCTACTGTTTAGGGTGTCTATGGTGTCTACGGTGTCTACGGTGTCTACGGTGTCTACGGTGTCTACGGTGTCTATGGTGTCTATGGTGTCCACGGTGTCCACGGTGTCCCGAGACATGTTCTGGATACTGTTCGTGTCATCACGAGACAGGAGACCTCAAGTTGAGGCCCCGCAGCCCTGCAGCTAGGAAAGTGATGCTGCAAGGGTTATCCCTGCATCGATCTTGATGATCGCACTGGCCACTCATGTGCCATTCTGGCACCCTTCTAGCTATTAACTTGGCACCTTCTAGCCTAGTGCCTAACCTGGGAGACGGGGGGGAAGGTTTTGCTCACAAGGCACGATACCAAATGCATCACTCTTCCACCGTTCCCTTGGCTCCGGCCCAGGGTCCTGGGGGAGGACTCGGCAAGGATTACCCATGATTCAAACTAACCATAGTGGAGAACATGGCTGCAGCCAATGCTGTATCGACCATTCGACACTGTAAGAGATTAGTCACGGAAGCCGTCGGGTTTCGCAGCATGAGAGAGGATCAAGGTCAGTGCCATGCCCGTCACCCTCCCAATCTCACACGTGGCATTGCGGTGATGTCATTCATGGCGCGAAGCACAGCAGGCGGGCCCGAACAGAATCAAGCACTGTCATCACGTTACTGACTTGGGCATAGTTCCTGCCGATCATCGGGCGTCACGGTGTTGACGTCAAAAAAGGCTAAGAAATCTGCGACTTCCTAAATGGGTAAGAGGACATGTATGCGAGCGCGGGGGGGCCATACAGTAGGCAGCAGAAGTCTGTTTCAAAACAATTGCACCTTCGCTCCTCCACCAGCGTCCCGCTTTTCCTAGCCTGGCCCCCGCAGTAGTTCATGACTTGCCAAGCACGGTTACATGGTTCCCGCCCAGCACACCAGTGGAAGGCATAATTCAATTGTCTGGCACAAAGCCGTAAATGCTCTAGACGCCATGTCAATCCCTTTCTGTCTCTCCTTCGCACTCTGCTCAAGTTGATGTTCGTTGGTCCAGGCTTACCAATAGAAAATGCTCAATGCCGAGTGTCCTCTCGAGAGGCTACTTCCACAGGCGACTCAGTGAAAGATGGATGTTGATGTGCCTGCCAAAGTCCTCATATACGCGAGTTTCTGCCATGTCGCTCCCTCGCAATACCCCAACACAAAGTGGAATACAACGACGGGTCATGAGCATTCGGCTTTATCATCCATCGCAATTCTTGTCGAGCCACCGCCCAATCTGCGCCGGTCACCAGAGCCTCCACCTTCCCGTGCTAAGGCCTAGAGGGGACGAGTTCGTCACAGTTACCCGATTGGAGCATATAATACGTCCTTTGTGTTCTTTTCGCCTCCATAGCCCTTTAATCTGCGTCGTCTCAAAAAGAGGGCATCCCTCGCATCCTCAGAGAGTGCCAAGAAAACGCTAGAAGCGGGCCCTCCCGCTTCTAGGATATTTTCGGCGTTAGCTTCTTTCTGTTTTGTTGTCTCCTCGTTCTCAACTTCACCGTAGCGATTTGACGATGTCTACTTGCAAAGATCATCATAACACGCGTTTTCGTGACTCCTGAAGGACAAATCCGCGTTTGCTTGTCTTTGTCCCCAACCTTTGGGGCGAATAACGTTGAGCACCGCAGTCTCTCTCAATTTCCTCCCCCTTCCAATTAACATAGCCCCTCAAAAAAACGGTAACGATTCAGACCGGCGGCCACCCTCATGACAGTTTACCTTCCCAGAATTACCAATTCAAAACAATCCTCAGTTTACACGAAAATTCAACATTACTCTGTCAAAGACTCTGAACTTCAAGTTGAATTGACGGGGTATGAAGTTCAACCGCGTCGTCGATTGTGATGCTCGCCGTAGGCACGCCTCTTGATCAAGATGACTGCCACGCAATACAATCTCCGGAGCAAGCTTAATGTACAAGGTGTGCCGCTCAAGACCACGCCTGCACTGTCTTCGTTCGCAAAACAAACTCCTCGCTCGCCTCAGAAGTCCAACGGTCCTGTGTCATCATTGGATCTACGCACCATCATTGGCACAACTACGGAGGCCCAGACCGGCTTTGCGTCTCACCCAGAGTCTGACACTTTTGCCTTCTGTGCCGGATCCACTGTCGTCCTGGGTAAGGTTGATGAGACCGGCCACGTGTCACACCGGTTTTTCAGAGCTCATCCCGCCAGTGGGGCGGTGAATCCGATTTTTTCATTCTACGATGAAACGACTACTAGTGGCACACCGGAGAATCGGAGGAAGACAATTTTGTCCACGAAATCTGGAGGGTTTAGTGTTGCTTCCACCGGTTCTCCCCGGCGAGATTGGAGCGATGACAGCATTTCGAGACCTTGGACCGCAAAGGACCGGGTCAAGGCTACCTCCAGCGTCTCTCTTACCGCAGATGGGCGCTTCCTTGCGGTGGGTGAGACCGGATATTGTCCGCGGGTGTTGATCTTCTCTACCGACAAAGATTCGATCGACATCCCCCTTTCCATCATCCCGGAGCACTCCTTCGGCGTTCGTGCAGTGGCTTTCAGTCCGGACTCAAGATTTCTAGCTACACTAGGAGATGCAAACGACGGATTTCTCTTCATCTGGAGCTTTGACTCGAGGACAGGAGGCGTCAAGTTGCACTCCACCAACAAGTGCACAGCGAACATCCGTGACATGGCCTGGTGTGGTGGTAGCCTCATCACAGTTGGGACAAGACATGTCAAGATCTGGCGAATACAACAGCGCCTCTGCAAATCTCCCACGAGGCCTCGCGGGCGAAGACTTGAGGGAGAATCACTTGCAAGTCCCTCGCCACAAGCTTTACTGGGCCGTAACTGTCTCCTTGGTTCTCTCGCGGACGCCACCTTTACTTGCGTTGCCGCCATCTCGAACAACGAAGCCATCGTGTGCACCGACAGGGGCCAGGTCTGCACGGTCGGTGGCACGGAGAACGTGCAGGAGATCAAAGCTTCAAAACAGCTCAGCTTTGGTATATACTCAATCACAACGAAATTAAATTCGGCAAAGGTCCTTTTTGGTGGAACGAACGGAGCTGTCGAAAAAGAAGACCTCGAAACACTCCGGTCTCTGGCAAGGCCAGCAAGATGGCCTTCTTCGGGCCCACAGTCTCCTGCTTCACTCACAGCTTCTCTGAAGCCTTTCTCGCCTTATGGATCTCCATCTCGGATTACGAGAAGAAGACACCACAGTATCACCGCTCTAGGCTGGCTCTCAAATAGCGTGATCAGCGTTGATAGCAAGTACAGTATCAACGTGCTCTCCGACCACGATAAAGAGGAGTTTGCATCAGTCAAAGCTTTCCAATCACATCACGATCCCATCCAAGGGCTCAACCTTCTTCCTGGAAAATCTGGTATCGGCGCTTTCTTCACGTGGTCACCAACTGGTAGGCTCCATTTCTGGGATGCTGAAGGAAAGTTGCAAGCCTCCAAACTTATTGGAGTTGAAAGCATACCAGCCGAGATTGATGATGATCTAAATGAACTCAGAGTCGTCGAAACATTCGACAGAGCCGAATATTTCGTCTGTGGAGACAAGCTTGGAGTGCTCAAGGTTATTAGGACCCATAATTGGTCGGTGCTACACGGAGTGAGAGCCCATGCGGCAGAGCTCACCGACATTGCTATTCATGACCAATTGGACATGTGCCTCATTGCAAGCTGTGGCCGAGATCGCATGGTGCAATTGTTTGCAATGAAGAGTGGCTCAGCCGAAGATGCAGTGGCGGATGGCCCAAATCCTTCCTCGGCTAAAGTGTCCTCGACCAAGATTGGACTCGACAACATGGTGGGCTCCCTTGAGCTCGTGCAATCAATGGACGATCATGTCGGAGTTGTCGGTCATGTTCTCTTCACTAACCAGGGCGAACGACTACTTTCGAGCTCTGCCGATCGTACTGTCATTGTACGAGACCGAGTCACAAGGCAATCGGGAACGACGACTTCAGTTGCTTACATAAGTATCAGGGTCATCACCTTGAAGTCCTCGCCGATATCGATGGCTACCGTCTCTGGAGACAAGGACGGCTTGGTGGTGTCAACAATGGACAGACAGATACTACGTTTGAACCTGTCCTCGGGTACTCATGTCGAATCATTCAAGGTCAACGATGGAGAAGGAGATGAGAATGTAGTCATGAATTTCGTTCAGGTCTCCAAAGGGAAATCGCCAAGAGGTCGGAGACTTCTCCTGGGCTCTTGCTCAAACGACAAGTCTATCAGAGTCTATGACTACGATCAAGGTACTCTTATCACAAGAGAGTCAGGCCATACGGAAGGGATCAGTGGCCTTTTGTTGACCGAAGAAGAGGATTCAGAGTCCGGGGAGATGAGGAGAACAGTAATCTCAAGTGGTCTAGACGGCACAATCATGATCTGGGATCTAAAAATACCGCTGCCACAAACTCCTTCAACACCCTTACAAGAGCTCTCTCAAGGTCAAGCTTTCCAATCCTATGACTCAAATGGTACGCCATCGAAAGCACCAGCCGTACTCCGCCCTCCCCTTCGCAAAGTTCTCTCAAAGTCAGACCTAGCTGATTTCTCTTTCTTTGATCCGCTTACAAAATCCCTTACGCCTGTGCGAGACCAGTCACCACCCCGCCTACGGAAGAAGAACTCTCGGCATTCTCTAGCACCAAACAAGCTGGGCTTGGCTGATTCCCCATCTCTACCGCCTCTCAAACGATCCACCACAAGGGGCGACGGCAACTGTCAAATCGGCCCTCTCCGAAACCGCTCACCGTCACCTCCGCCGGCTCCACGACCCAGCCAGGGCATAAAGCAGCGTACATCAACAAATCTTACTCGGCAGCCCATCCAGAACTCAAATCGCGGCGAAATCAACCGCTCCCCATCACCGCCTCCCCCGATGCCCAAATCCATGCCCAGCACCCCTAGTTCCAAAACAGGTCAGCGAGCCAACAACGCTCGCTTGCGTAGACCACCATCAATCCCATCCGACCTTCACACAAATGCCAGCACTCCCCGAAGCCGTAGGAAAAGCCTAACACCGACCACAACCAACACTACAGATCCCACGGCCACCTCAGCAAGTCAAAGTCTAAGCCGCAACCTCCGCAGCTACCGTAAGAAGATCAGCGCCGCGGCAGCCGAGCAGGCGAAGGAGCAACTCCAGCTAGAGGAAGTCGAGACGGAGCTGCTGGCCACACTGCAGAGCGTGCGGGAGGCGAAGAAAGCAAACGCCAAGATAAGAGCTGGCGGCAGTGGTGGAAGTAGTTGGCGCAGAGGGAAGGCAAAGGCAGCAACCGAGCCTGACCTCGACTCGCTGACGAAGTTGATGGAGAAAACGGGCTTTAGCTAAGCTTTTGCCTCTCATTTCATTTGTCATTGGAACTTTAAGCAGATCGGCACAATATGTAGGAAAGAGAATGGAGGGCGTTTGGGATTGATTGTGGAATAATGAGGGCTTATCCCGATTTTATTCCCACGCAGGCTGGCTGGCAGTGCGCCGATAGCCAGCCGTGTATTATTTACCTCAAAGATCAGATCGAATTAATGATCAATACCATATTCTAGATCGGCAAGCTGTCTGAGGAAGGCATCGACGTGATCCCTCTTGGCCCTTAGCGAAGGGCACAGCTAAGACACAGCCACATGCAAACAAAACTGTGAATTTCATGTCCATCACAATTACATTCCTTACTCACCCAACTCCGAATGACGCCGCGTGCAAAGGTAGCGTATGGAGTATCGCTCGCCCCTGAGGTCGGTCCTGTGGCCCGGGAATATGACCTAGCAATCAGCTTGAAGCAGCGTTTTGATCTTATCCGAGCCCTCGGCGGGAACTAGCCTTGCTTACACAGGCAGCACTCGCAGTCCTGCGAGCGGATGGCCAAGCGAAATATGTCTAGATGAGACTGGGGAGAGGAGTTCACGCGAAGACATTAGCAGATCTGTGCTCGTACTTGGACCCCCTCGTACTTGAACCCACCCTACTCCATCTGCGACGGGGTATTCGACGTTCGGGAAGAGAACCGTGAAGGCATCGCAAGTATGGAATGACGAAGAACCGTAGCGCATGCCATTGGGTTCCCAGGTAGGCCAAAGAATGCACCGCCGAAGAGTATCGGGCGGCCTGAACGCACATTGACACGAAGGAAGCGTGCCTCACCTCCAAGTCAGTCAAGACCAGCTTCCACAAATCGAACCTGCCTGTGCCGATGAGGGCGTCCACGTTCTCTCGTCGAAGCTTTGTTGCTCACGATCACGCGCCAAAATTGTGCTTCAACTCCAAGGTTTCGGAGGGCCGTTTCCAGGAAAGGGCCATTTGCATCTTTAACCAGGTGTCCTTTCGTCACGACAGAAAGTGACACAAGCTCCTCCCCTCTGGACAAGGTCGCGATTCTCAATACTGCAGTATCACTGATTCCTAACGACGCCAGGGGCCATGACATACTGCGGTTGCAGGGCTTGTCCTTTCTGTACCCCAAGATCGTTCTTTGCGAAGCCCCCCTCCGGCGCGTCATCGATGAGAGTTTGGAAGCACTGGCTCCTTGATCTGAATGGGCCAAGCTCCCCTCAGGAGAGACGGACGGCAGCGGAGTAACGTCTTCTAGTCTTACGCAAGCCGTCAAACATTCAATCCTTTCCTCCATCGACGAACGTTGACGGAAATCGAGCACCCGTCATGATCTCAACGCATGGCGGGACATCCTTCTTTGACAATGCAATATCTCCATCATATGAAGTTGAGTCCGAAGCGGCTTGATCTTCGTCCTTGCAGAACTTTATCCCGGCACCCTTTACAACATCGGTAAAGCAACCGTAAGCTATCAGATTTGTCTCATCTCTGAATCTCCGCACGCTGCCGTCGCCTGCCACAATGATTCCTTCCACTCTCAGGGCGAGGGGTTTCTTGACCGATGCTCCACGCATGCACGCAGAAGCGACGACATAGCCATCTATGGCCGGGGAATCGAAAACGGGCATCCGACTAAGGCTGTTTACATCGCCTCTGACCTTACGACTTGTCGCCTCGAGGATGGGAATAAGCTTTGACCTCCCCTTGAACCTCTTCGACGCCTCTGGGCCCAAGCCGCCACCAACGGCTCTGCAACCCTGTCTCTATTCACAAAACAGGCCACTGGCTCCTCCAACTCCTCGTACAGCTGCCGCAGCGCCTCGACCGTTACGAACGAATAATCGCACGTCAAGACCAGCCAGTGCGCGTCGGCGTTGTGGCCGTGTGCGGCTGGGAGGCCAGCTGCTGGGCCAATGTCGATATCGCCCTCGCCCATGACGCACGAGCAATGAAATGTAATGATGGCTATTACCAGATTCTGTCGAGGATAATCTTGATTCCGGAACACACCTGGAGCATCTCAAGGTTGACGTTGCACCTTTAGCACTCTTTATTGACTAGCACCCTCCTCCCCTTGCATGTTCTTAGCTAAACGACCAAATAGCACGAGTTCAACCTGCTAGCTCTCCTATCTATATGTATGTGCATTCTGACATCTCAAATGACTGTACTTCGAGCTCTGTCGCAACAGCGCCTGGCGTCCTCCGTAACCCTCTTATCCTTCTCAATCGACAAGCTCGACGATATCCTTGAACTCCTCGTAGATAGCCGGATCAATTCCTGTCCACAATCTCTTCTGCCTTTCTTCGTAGCTCTCCCTTTCTTTCTTCATTCCTCGTTCCTTCGTGGACCCACCCTCTTCCTTGGCGTTGTTGGAGGCAGCCTTGAAACCGCCCTGGACATTCGTGACGTCTTGCAGCGGAAGCCTTAGTGGTTCATTTACATCCAGAGTCTCCACGCCAAATTCGGTCTTCTTCGCAAATTGCGTGGTGAGTCCTTGTTCATCTTCGGCGAGTCCGGCGGGGGGCAATGCCCGCTTCTGAGCAAGCTCAATGTCGGGCGGCACAGGTTTGGACGGGCTGCTGTTCTCTCCTGCAACGAAAACACCCTGCTCAACTGGCCTCAAGTCCACTGCGTATCCCAAAAGAGGCGCTTTATCGTTGCCATGTAATGACTGTTTTTGAAGGCTTTGTAGCTGGACGTGCATAAGCGGTGTCTCAAAGAAGCCCATGTCTTCCTCAATGTCAAAGAAATTCGACGCAATAGAACGCTGTGGCTTCGGCGAGCTGAAATTGTCGAGCGTTTCAGATGACGAGTGACCGTATCCCAACGTTTCCACGCTGTCTTTCTCGAACCCGAAGTTGAAGTCGTCGTTTCCACTTGCAAGCATCATTGAATCCTCAATGCCCACCATCCCGGCTTCTAGACTGAACAGGTCGTTCTCCTCGATGCCAAGATCGTCGTCAACGGTATCTGGTTGGGCCTCACGGTCTCCGTTTGAACACCGTTCGAGGTTTGTGATGCGGCGGTTGCCAAAAAGGTCCGTTAGCATGGGCAGGTCGTCGAACTCAAGCTCATCGAGATATTCGGGTTTGTAGAGACTAGAAAGACCCGCGGGATTTTCCGACAAGGACTGCCTTGGTGATGGATTCTTCCCATGTTGCTTGGGACCCAGCTCATCCTTAGGGTGTGAGATGAGGGTATCGGATGCGCCTGTGGCTTTTCGAAGTCTCTCTTGCTCTCCCGTCTCCTGAGCACCAGGTTTCTGTTTTCGATGAGTCCTCTCTTGATTCGTTTGCTTCTTGTCATTGTGGAAATTGATGCCTGTAGTGATGCTTTCCTCTTTAAAATCATGATTCAGCCTCTTTTGGGGCGGCTTGCGTGGTCGATCCAGGCCTTCATTGCAACACTTGTGCTTGCATTCCTTTCCCGACTTCTTGCAAGTGTGGTTGCATGCCCATTTTCCATTCTCTAGTCTCACTGGCTCATCAGACGTTCCTTCGTACCTTCGCTTTTTGGATATCCGGCTACTGTCACCGGATCTCGTGCGAGGCCGATTGGTTTTCGTGGGGGTTCCTTCTTCCTCAAAGAGATTGTCAATGTCCATTACCTCAACGCCTTTGCGAGTCTCGGCAGCCAGCAGGTCACCATCATCGAGACTCCTATCGCCAAAGTCGTCGACACCTTCCCAGGCTTTGCTTCCGGTTTTGAAGTGCTTATTCCCTGGCAACCTGTTGACCTTAGCCACACGCATGCCGTCCTGCCTGGGCGTATTGATGGAAGAGAAAAGACCGGTAGGAATCTGGTCCAACCTGATTTCAGCCCTCTGGCTTGTGCCGGCGATTTCATCGCACATCACATGGCATGCAATGTACGCTGTTGGCTTCGAAATTTTTGCCTGAATGAGGATTTCGTCCTCGGCATGAATCCGTTTAGCATGCATGCGGCGGAAATCGACAATTGTTCCATCTGACGTCTCAGCCATAAAGCAGACGTATACGGGCTTCTTGTGGAAGAACAATGGGACGGTCTCATTCAGGAAGCCAATCACAGCGCTTAACTTAACCTCGACATGACCGCCTAGCCTTGATTCCTTGCCTATCTGCTTGACCGAGACTCGTAGCTTTGGAAAGTCCACCAATTTGGACAAAAGCCGCATGCCAAAAGGAGGGTTCTTCTGCAAGATTGTTTCAATCTTGTGGGCTTCTGTGTTCTCGAGTATTTCCATACTGTTGATGCCGGCACCAGCCAGCTTTCGTACGGCGATATTACCAATTTGCTCCAACTGTTTCAATTGCAGAGGAGAGGTGTCCCAGACGCGGGCAGCAAGGCTCCTACCAAGCTCCAATGCGTGTCTCGCAGAAACAGAGTCTTGTAGGTATAGCTGGCAATCGATAATGCACCGGATCAGACGATTGACGTGCTGAAAGACTATTCCTTTGTCTTGCTGATATTGTTGCCTACATTTCTTGTACAGGTCTGTTGCTGGGAATTCGACACCGCCGAGCTCGGTCTGGATAAGCAGGGAAATCTTGTGAGCCGGCAGGGCGATATCAACCTTGATGGGAAACTTTATGCCAACGTCCTTGTTCATCTCTTTGAATAGAGTCTTTTCGCTTGCCTTCAAATGGATATCACGGAACTCGTCCGCTTGTGCTAGGACTGACAACTACATTTGTCAGTTCTAGCTTCATATGGTATTTGGCACGCCACTCACAATTTCCGATATCTTTGCCTTCGGTGGCAATGAGAGAATGATCTTCATGGTCTCAACCTTTACGCAATATCTAGCCATTGCATCTCCAAACTCGGTGCACTTAAGCTTGCCCTCGCTGGAGATAAGGTCAATACTCTCTAGAAGTCTGAGGTCCTTATCGCAGATCTGCTCCAAGAGCTCGCTTTCGTCCCGGCATCGAGCATTGCCGTTCTCTTTCAGCTTGTAATGGTCTGGGTTTCTTCTCAGTCGCACGAATAGGAAAGTGCTACCAAGCCACCGCTTCGCAGATGGAATGTCGAATACGGTGCCAAGTCCAATTTCTGCGTTCAAATGGTCGACGAGATTTAGATGAAGAGAGCTTTCAAGAAGTTCGTTTCCGGACACCATACTCCGATAGCGCTGGACCTTCTTGTCTCGAGTTAGTATGACGGCACATGCAGACGATTCAAATTGGGGACGTCCCGCACGTCCAAGCATTTGCATCATCTCAAGGTCTGCGTATTCCTGCAACCCATTCTCAGCCCAGCCGACGGTGCCCTTGACAATGACAAGATAGCATGGTAGGTTCACTCCAATAGCCAGGGTCGAGGTGGAGCAGATGATGTTGATATTGCCATCCAGAAAGCCTTCCTCAACCGCGCGACGATCGGCAAGGTCTAGTCCAGCATGATGGAAGGCTACGGAAGCAGATGTTGTTTCTGGGAAGAACTTGTTAGACGGAACAATATCGGTGAAAGCTGGGTTACTCTTACGTCTCAGCTCCGGTTCCATCACCTGAATGTGCTTTTTCGGTGCCGGCCAAAGACGATCCGCGGCATTGGTCGCGGTCCAGAGCTCTGCGAGGGTCTTCGATGTCTTGATAGCTGATTTCCGTGTGAAACAAAAGATCATGATAGGCTTTCTGTTTGAATGTTTCGCAATGATTTCTGGGAGCCTAATTCTTGTTAGCCAATGTAGCTCGGGGCCGCAGAAGACACGTACTTGCTTGTCAACGTGCTGTCGAAAACAAAATCATTCTGCCTGATGTCGTACCCATAGACAAATTTCTGCAGCTTGACTGGGCGATATTCTTCTCCAAAGACTTCTCGATGAGCTGGGAGGTGCTGGGCGGCCGTAGACTTTCCCAACCATGTTGCAATATCCTCAGAATTCGGTACTGTGGCACTCAGTGCAACGAAGCGGACACTGGAGCCGATTGACTTCATCCGTGAGACGACCGCTTCCAACGTCGCACCACGTGAGTCCTTCAGGACATGGACTTCATCAATAAGGAAAAGTTTGACCAGCTGCATGAGTTTAGCATGATCTTTCCATTTTCGCGTGACGCTGTCCCACTTCTCTGGTGTCGTGATGATGATGGCTGCATTTTGTATGCTCCTTAATTGGTTATAGTCAGTATCTCCGGTCAGCTCTGCACATTGTAGATCGAGTGTGCCAAACTTGGCCTGCCATTCTCGATATCGCTCAGCACAGAGGGACTTGGTAGGAGCTTGATAGACGACCTTGAACTGCTGGTGAGTGTAGAGAGTCACCAAGCGACATATGGCGAGCTCCATGACTACTGTCTTACCACTACCGGTTGGTGCCGATAAGACGACATTGTCATCGGAGTGGAAGGCTATCGGGAAGCATTTGGACTGTACCGCATTGAAGGTGGGGAACGGAAAGAGAGAATGGAACCAGTCCTGGAGCTCGGTCGTTGGCACGAGGCGTATGCCTTGGACGATTGGTGGCTCATGGCTAATTTCGAATGCAGGAGCCTTGACCGGCAGTTTCGGTTGACGGGCGTACCACCTCGATATTGAGTGCTCAGCAGGCGCCACATTGGTACAACTGGCTGTAGGCTTCGAAAGGGGATCTGCTGACGAAGAGCTTAGAAGAGCGCCGCGCAAAGGTGTCTTGTAGGGTTCATCTGCTTCTGGTTAGCCGAGCAGGGAATTTGCTATGAAAGCTGCTGGACCTCTGTATTCACGAGAGCCACTGTAAGAAGGAGTCGCTGAGGCCGTTGAAGGCAATGAGATGCGTGCACCGCCTTGAGATGCTTGCCACCGCCGTTTCAGAGGACGCTCACTCTCAGTTGCCAATAGTTCCTTGTCTGAAATGACGTGTTAGCCCTATGATATGAATGTAGACGCAGCTTGAGCTTACCAAAGTCATCTAACGGAACATCTTCGTCACCTTCGAAGTCCGCCTGGGTTTGCGCCACAGCTGTGGGAGGAAATGGAGACGAGTCCCAACCTCTGGATGAACTTGCAAAGTACCCGCTGTGCCCGGTCCTAGCATCCTGACGAAAAATATTGGGTTTAGGAATCTTCACAGACGAGGAAATGCGTTCGAGGGAGGCGAGATAGCGATTGCTGTTGTCCATTGTAAGAGGATAGATGCGAATTTCACAAAGACCTAACCTCCTTCGGCCAGTTGCAGCCGCGAGAAGTGTGAAGCGTGGTGCAGGGAAGTTGCTCGTGAGAGGGAGAGGAGAGGTCAAGGGGTGACATAGGAGACAAATTGCACTCCAACTTTCTGTCTGAGCCTATCCCGCTCCACCTCATTTCCCAGTAGAGAAACAACGGTCTCCATGGGGGCATGATGTGCACGTCCTTTTGGGAATGAGGCAACGTGGTTCTTGTTCGTCTCATTAAGGTACGTCCCCGACTTCTAAGTGCACTGATTCTGGTTGTACTTAGTGCATGCAAACCTGCCTTGGCTATACTGCCAGAGTTCCTCAAAGGCAGGTCTACCATGCCTCTTTTCATGATACCTGTACAACAGCCATATGCTCATCCCTCCCCCTCCATTCATTGGTCATGGATTTACATTCTTATCCATGTTGACATTGTCCTGAAGTCCGCCTCGTTCAACTCCAGCTTCCTATAGCTTCGAGACTGAAAACAAAAGCCCTCGTAGAATTAACGGCCAAATACCTAGAACTCCACAGCCATGACTTATGCATGTAAACCGACCCGTGAGACACAATTGCGGCTCGGGGTGAGGCTGGACTGGACGGGAGCGTGTATTTAGGACGTCTTCAAACTTGTGGCGATATGGTGGTGTGACATTCTTATCGGTTAAGCCCTGTGGCTTCAATCATGCTGTTTTGTAAAATACCCCAGGTGTTCTCCTTTTCTCTTGACCTTGGAATTGGGCGATCCAGGCCTTGAAGTTGACATTGCTTCTTCTGCCAGCAGAGGCGTCTTCGGCAGCTTGATAGATATGTCGTTCTTTTCATTTGGAGGCTTGTCAATTGTGATGTTCTGGTAGCTGTGTATTCGGATAGGGGCTGGTCGTGAACGGGCATACTCCTGCACACTGTAGAGGTAGGTCGCGAAAAGCACGATCGATG
>Ga0335072_10001606_pt1 | contig 36487 bp, 42 predicted proteins | sample Lox_Sample_21_FD_206725 | JGI IMG/M metagenome (GOLD analysis project Ga0335072, IMG submission 206725) | Soil microbial communities from Loxahatchee National Wildlife Refuge, Florida, United States - Lox_Sample_2.1 | ecosystem: Environmental > Terrestrial > Soil > Wetlands | place: USA... | reverse complement strand
ACTTTTCATCATAATACGTTTTTTACCCGGCTTTTTATCATAGAAAACGTGTATAAAACGTCTTTTTAGAATTCAATACGGTCGTATGTTTTAAATCCGGCAACCCTGGGCACGCCGCAATTCTAGTTGGCGTGTTTACATAAACGCGGGTTCCCCTCATCTAACCGAACCTCCCCCCATCAACTATATTCGATATCCATTGCAACTGAGGCCCATTAAGAAGAGAAGTGAACGCCGAGATCTACGTTCATATAGCCAAGCCCTCCCTTTTTTCCCCTTCGTTACCCGTAATAAGGAGTTCATGGCACCTGCCAGCCACGGTCTTTGACGCCTTCGACAGCAGCACAGCCATCTGGTATATCTGTACCCTTACGATTTGCTGACGACCCTTCTGGACGCCACTGGTGGGGGTGGTCGGTAAGGGGATTTTGGTGTAGGATTTCCTTTGTTATTCAGTGAGTCTATCTCGCATGCAGTCCGGACTCAAAAACCCCTCGATATACTGTTCTTACCCCCAACACTCGCACATACGAGCCTCAATCTTCACGGATCCTGTCACTGACGTAACGTCAAGCGAACTCCCTTTAAGTTTACCAGACATCCTCCGCGAGCGGAGAGGCGGCAGCTCTCCGCTGGGCCCGCCATTCAGCAGGACATTGAATTTCATAATTACGCTCCTATAGAAATACACACAAGCGAGCAACATCGGCGTCAAACTGGATTTTACATTTCCCCATCTGATCTTGAGGTACCAAGTTACCAGCTATGCGACCATCCACATTTCCTTCAGTTTCCTAGTCTCGAGTTAGCCTTCGACTTCTCGTTACTGCCTCCGCCAATTCCTTGGGACGCCGAACCTATTCTCGATGACAACGCAGACGCCTTCTCTTTTACGGAAAGGGAATTGAAGCCAAGCAAATCGCCTACCGATGCCCACCCATTACCTGCGATGACTGATTTCGATGTACCGCAAAACCATGGCCTCTCAATCCCCTCACGGCCGCACCAAAGCAGCTCTACATTGTCTCCGTACACTCAAGAGTCTGATACAGGAATGGTCCTGGTCTGTTATGACTGTCGAGATCGCCCCTCCTTCGGGCATCGACATCAATACAAGTAGGTGCATCAGTCTCACTGTCAGATAGATCGCTAACACTAGATAGCCGACATCGAAAGCGCCATGATCGCCCACTCAAATGTGACACTGACGAGTGCCGGCTTGCCTTTGCATTTAATCGAGATCTGCAACGCCACATTGTTTCAGTTCACCCGAACCACCCGCAAGCGGCGAGCCAAGGACAGTATTACTGTCACCATCCGGGCTGTGTTCGCGGACGGACTGGGCGTCGTGGCGGATTCCCACGAAAAGATACACTAAGCAGGCATCTCAAAACGCATAGGATCAGGAACCAAACGGGAAAGGATACTCAATGACGGGAAATGTATTTTGGAGTCTCTAGAGCATTCTACCTACCTTGGTACTTGATCTTACGGCCATTTGTTTAGGTAACAATTTATTCAATACTGATATTCGAAGGCGTATTTACATTGTACTGCACTCTGCCCCGGCGCAAGGCTTGAGACCACAAGCCTGCGATACCAACCCCTGCCCGGTTTCCTTTGTTCATCCTACCCAGTGCGTCCACATTGCAATAGCCCCAGGGCAAGACTGCCCGCTGCACGTTTTCCTTGGTTTCATCCTCCCAACAATGTCTACAGCATATACAGCTCGCTCATTTACAATCCAAAATCACTATGCTGGTATATAACCATGATCTACGGATATCGGCACTTTTCTTAGTCGGCGGTGTCTGTCTGGCTAAGACAAGCACGTCCACTCGAGTTCCTGTGGGGCTTATCAGTGTACGGAAAGTTACCTGGTCGGTATCGTTTTGTAAACGCTCAGAACGGCTGAGAATTACTGAAAGCCGCAAGATTCTAACGGGTGGGAGTATATCGACCTCTAAACCGTTATTAGACCCATGTGGCATGGCGGCCTACACGCTATGCGAGTCTCAAGAAAGACTTAGAAGCCTGAAACCAAAACCAGTGTGTGAAAGCGCTCCGAATCGCTCTGTGCGGCCTACAACCACCAAACAACCTATGGCAGCCTCTTTATCGACAAAATTTTGTGACGGCGTGCGGCCTACCATGCCCCTCCGACCCACTCTACATCAGAGCCTTTGGCGTTAAATCGACTGGGCCACAATGCGGCGTATCGTGGCATACCATGGCTTTGGCCACGCTCCCAAGGTTTGGTAGGCCGCAACCGTCGAACGCTAGATATCAGCAGAGAGCGGACACAGGAAGCGGCTGCCATGCATTCAATCCTTGAGGCTAAGGAAAGGAAAATCTCGACCCTTCTTTGCCTTTCTAAGTTGAGCTTCCACATCCCCTGGGCGTGTTCGAAGTTGCATTTGCGGGGATAAATTCCTGGTCGGTTGGCTGTTATAAGTCTTGCCCAAAAGATCGACAAGTGAAAGCCGAAACAATGACGCCCGCCATCCAAAGGGAACTGGACTCCGAAAGGAGGAATAGAAGCTGCCTTATCACAAGCCACAGGCACAGCCGACGCCCTTCTACGACGTCCAACACCGACAGCTTGGCCTCTGGTTTCTCTGACGACGGAGGCAATGGACGCATGAATGACGCGGAGGAACACAGACAAAACCGCTCATCCATCAAGTCAACCGACTTGGCCACCCGCATGTTCTCTGCACCGTCCTATGAACACGGGTCCAATCGACACAGCATCTACCATACGACGAACCCACGTGGAACCTTAAGTCGTGACCAGAGACTCGACCGTCGTCAGAGCGACACTAGAGAGTGGCTGTCCACACCACAAGCTTACGAGGTTGGCATGGGTTGCAAGCAGGGAGATGGTGACATACACAGGCTCTACACGATGGTGCAGGAGGTGGGTCTCGATACTCAGGCAGGCAAGGATGACCGCGACCTCCAGCGCAAAGCGGCTCTGCAACTACGGCCGACGGCGGCGGAAGAAAGAAGGCGTTTGGAGCTCGCTGGAGTCGGTGCTTGGACTGATGCCAATGCAATGGGTAGAGCTCGTTGAAGGTTTGCGCCGTGGGACAATATCCTACTCAGACATCAGTTCGTTTCTGTTATGAAAGCTTCTTCGGAGCCTGCACAATTGGCAGCCCGGTAGGTTAGAGAAATCTCGCTCACGCCGATAGCCCTTAGCTTGTTCAGCGAATCTGAAACTCCTTTGGCTCTCCCTTTCGAGATTTCCTGACAAAACTCCCATCCATGATCCCGTGCACATACGCCTTGCCCACAAGCTCATAATATCCGTCGCCTTTCTTCCCGAGGATAAATGGCACATTGCCCCCTCTTAGTACGCAAACTACGTCACCAGGTTGCGCCCCAGACCCAGATATCCCCTTTTCGTAACAATAAACGATCGGTAGAGACAATGAACAATAACCGCATCGCTGAATGGTCGAGTGTACGCTTCATGGCCAGCCGAATCGTCTCGTCTGCACACCCAGGCCTCAAATCGTCCCGAGAAATCCCACTGTGCACGAGGCGGCCCTCTCCGATAGTAATCGATCGGCTATTAAGAGTGTGCTAAAAGGCTTCACGACGGCTGCATGTCTCTCGATAGGGATCTGCGTCTGGACGCAACTTGCTTACGAAGTCTTCCCACTGTCTACATGCTTCTATCATCATCTCTTGGAGACAGCGCTTGTTTTCCACGTCTTCTGCCAGATCGGACCCCGTGTAAAATTCAACAAAGGAAGCTGGAAAGGCCGCCGAGACGTCATCAACAATGAGTCCTGGCAGAACGAGGGTCTCATCTTCGATGCGCAGATTGATAGAGTTGAGCCATCTACCCACAACCAACGAGACGAGAGTGGAAATTTGGAGACATTGCCGGACTTTCGAGACAGTCGCATCAGCCCTCACAGTACGCCTCTCACTTTTCCTTTCCTCGGCCAACCCCCCTTTTCGTCTATGTAAACAACTACACTCTCTCCCTACCAGCTCACCAAGCCATAGAATGCCCTGTCCTTAGCAAAGGCGCGAACCCTTGCGGCAACGGCTACATCGCATCCTATTGCGCCTGTTGCGAGGACGGATACTGCGGCTGTGCAGCCCCAGAGGTGTGCTCGGCGAAACACGAGCGGAGAGTACGGCTGTTCGACCCCCAGCGTGACTATTCCGGGCGGGGCCGACACCGACACAGGAGCATGCGCCAACACGGGCCAGGTTGATTGCGGCGCCGGCTGTATGCCAGCTGCCGACACTTGCTGTCTGGACCAATCTTGCTATTGCCCAGTATCTGTGCTGTGTTGGTTGGGTATTGATGGCGTATATGGCTTTTGTCCATTAGGCTCAGCATGTGATGGGCCTAGTTCGCCAGGCGGTGGGAGTACACGGACATCCTCTTCCGTTGCTTCCAGACAAAAGGTCGACAGCCTTGCTGCAGTCATTGTTGCCGGTCTGCTCCAAGCCTTGCACAATCTACTTTGGCCAAGTCTCTTCGACTACCGCTGACGCACTGAGGCATCTGCATATCGGTATCTTGTATCGAATCGAGTATGCTAAGAATCCAGTTAATATACTTGGTGACCGCCTCAGAGTCTGGGATATTCCTGTGGCAGACCACCAGCGGTGGAGGAGAAGCTATGCGATACTTCTGTGGAGAGCTGTGGCGATGCACTCGACGAATTTAACGAATTGAGAAATAGTGAGAGGCCTGTTTGCAACAATATGCTCTCCCATACTTGATTCAGAGAAAGCAAGGAAGATGGCAAGACGAACCAAGAGCGGGAGGGCAAAAGACAAGAGGTGTTGAAGCAACAAGTGCGCTTCTGTTCATCATTCCTCTAGATCAAATTGTGGCACCATTTTTTGGTTGTACAATACTTTCCGCCCAATGCAAAAATGTACAGTTTTAGATCTGATTCCAAGCAAACTGTTTGAGGAGTGTGGGACTCGACGACGAGCGTCGTGTGACATAGAGGACGGAGCATAGTATTCATTGTGACCAGAATTGGTCTCTGCATAGAGCCCGAACGGCTGAATATATGGAAGAGATTGACTTCATTCCGGCTAGTGGCTACCTATTTGGCGTAACCATCAAGAACGCAAGGAGGTACACGGTTCGAATTGCGTTTGGGTCTAGCTACTTTATCTCATTGCAGAATGTGATGGCATCAGACTCGACGTCGACAGCCTCTGCGGCCTTTTTTGCCTTCTTCCTCTGGCGGCGACGTGCGCAAAACCGATGGGCCGCAACGCTCCATAGCATATGATATGGGACCCTAGAGCAAGTGCAAGCCTCGATCAGAATGACATGTTTGAGGAAGTAGAAGCGGTGGCGTCACGACGAGATATGTACAAGGCATAGACTTGGCAAAAACGTATTTGACTTACGAGGTGAGGATCAGCATCCCACCAGCAGCGCTCATGAGGTTCAAGGAGGTGTTACTGCACTCGTTGAGCAGTTTTGGGCAGTTAGCTTTCGATGAGCGCAGTGACAGAATTGGATCGGCGAGGGAGAGCAAGGCTGACGACAGCAGCCCATCGACGGTAGGGACAACCCAGGAACGTATTGGTGTCTGGGTTTGCCGAAGGATTGTGCACCATATTAACGCCCAGAGTATGGTGGCACTGATGAAGGCAAGCGCGATCACATCCAAGATGAGAGAGGATGTGTGTTTTGCATGCTGCAGTACACTGTACTTTTTGTAGCGGTGCACATCAACGGCGACGAGGACGATAGTAACGATTGCGGGGACGAGTGGAATAGAACGCAGGACGTTATCATAATCTCCATCACGGAATTTCAGAACACAGCCTTTGATGTGCTTGATAATTGCCATTGCTGTGCGCTTTCATTACGCCAATATGTGAATTCGAATTTGAGGAAAGAAGGCCAGTTATAAGAACGTGACGATCCCAAAATAGAAATACGGACGATACGAAGACGTTTTCACGCCCCTGGAGTGGGGTTTGGCCTTGGACAGCCAAGCGACAAGGCGGTTTCTGAAAGTCGATGCCTGCGAATTGGAGACGGCTTCTTTATTCTTGCGAACTTGACACTTCAGACGTGACTGGACCCGGATGCCCAGTTAGAGGAGTGAGAAATGAAAGCAACTAAACCACCTTCAAAAGAATCGCAGTTCAGTCATGGCGACTGCGCACTGCTCGTACGGCCTTGGACAGGACGCATACATTGATGGCTCTTTTGACAACCGACGTTACTCAGGTAAACATGTTAACCCAGACGCAAGTGGACATAGTCGTGGTTTGAAGGTCATGTCTTGCTTGCTTCTTTTCATCGCCTGTCGAGTCAGACCGTGAAGACCCGAATCGTGGGCAAGGACTAAAGGCTCGGTAACTTTTCTTCTGGAAAAGAAACTGCGGGAACGCTAACGTTAACTAGTTGGGGCGAAACCTTTTTGGTGGGGTCAAGAGGGTATGACGATGCAAAGCTCGACAGCTGTCCAACGCATAATTTCTCACCGACAAAACAAACCCTTTTTTCCTTCACTTCCCTCACTCTCACTGATTCACGCTTCCATCTCAAGTTCAGAAGAACTCCTAGATCAAGATACTGTCAGTCTCACGCCTCTCATTCTCCTCATCACATTTTCTTGAAGTCGCTGACCTGAATTGTAGAGACGTTCGCCCCACTAGCCCACACCCCGCCTTCTACTCAACCCCTTCAACATGGTCGGAACGGCCGTACACTTCGGTGGTGGTAACATTGGCCGTGGCTTCATCGCCGAGCTGTTCCACAAGACTGGCTATAGAATCGTCTTCATTGATGTAATTGACAAACTCATCGATGACATCAATACAACAAAATCTTACACGGTCACTGAAGTTGGCGCAGATGGTGAGAGAAGTTTCACAATCGACAACTACGTCGCCATCAATTCCAAATATCACGAAGCAGAATGTATCGACGAGATCTCCAAGGCCGATATTGTCACTTGCGCCGTCGGTCCCAACGTTCTCAAATTCATCGCACCGGTCATTGCCAAGGCCATCCAGAAGCGCACCGTGCCTAAGCCTCTAGCCGTCATTGCTTGCGAGAACATGATTAATGCCACCGACACTCTCAAAGGCTTTATCGTCGACGAGAAGAACATGCCCAAAGACTTCGTTGAGAAGGAGCTCTCCAGCAAGGCAGAATTCGGCAACTCCGCTATCGATCGTATCGTACCGACTCAACCTCCCAATGCCGGCCTCGACGTCAAGATCGAAAAGTTCTACGAGTGGTGCGTCGAGACTTCTGGCTTCAAGTCCGGCCATCCTGAGATTGAAGGCGTGCACTGGGTCGAGGATCTCGAGCCATTCATCGAACGCAAGCTCTTCACTGTCAACACTAGCCACGCCACTGCCGCCTACTTCGGGTATAATAAGGGTGTGAAGACCATCCATGAGGCGATGGCGGATCCGGAGATCAAGAATGAAGTCCACGAGGCACTTGAAGAGACCTCTCACCTCATCATCAACAAGCACGGTATCACCAAGGAGGCGCAGGAGGAATACGTCAACACTATCATCACTCGTATTTCAAATCCTCATCTAGAAGATGTCCCTGTCCGCGTCGGTAGAGCGCCTATTCGAAAGCTGGGTCGTAAGGAACGTTTCATCGGCCCCGCTTCCCAGCTAGCTGAGCGTGGGTACGATGTCACTGCCTTGATCAAGGGTGTCGAGATGGCACTCCGCTTTCAGAACGTCGAAGGTGATGAGGAAAGTTTCGAGCTAGCCAAGATCATGAGCAGCATGTCAGCACCAGAGGCTACCACCAAGCTCACCGGCCTTGAGAAGGATCATCCTCTGTATGAAAAAGTCTTGAAGGCCGTCGAGAAGGTCCAGAGTGAGAAGAAGTGAAGGAAAGACTAAGGATATCACTCGAGGACGTCGGTGAATTCATGAGCCTGCGATGGACACACGTCAGCATCGCATGGCTGCAGAATATGGGTCTTTGCGGCTTCATTCTCCAAAAAAGTAGACTTTTACACACATGCCTCATGAGCTGAATGAGTTAAACACAGCGATTGGTACGCAGAGTATAGTACCTCAGCTCTCCAAAGAGCACAAGGAAATACCAACATAGATCGTACTCCACTAGCTGTGTTCATTGAGTGCCTTGATGCTGACCTTGCTGGCGACTTGGTTGGAACCATCCTAGTGGAAAGCCCAGGATCCATCCACGGGGCAATCACGTAGAAATTGCTAGGCAGGCCCGATAATTTGTCGTTTATTAATCCTGATGTCGCATCTTGTTTGCTCATAATTCTGAGCAGTCGATAAATCCTCTTCAGAACTTACGGCTACGCTGTCTATTCTCCCGCTGCCGCTTTTCTTTCTTGGCCTCCCTCGCCCTTCTTTTCCATGTCCGGTTATTATCTCCACGATTCTCCCAGAAGAACTTTGCAAAGTCGCTCTCCTGGCGTCTTTTGTCTCCCATGCTCGCTGTCTTGGACGGGGTGGCATCTCCAGCCGCGATCACCGTGTCCTCCGTATCCCCCTCGTCATCTGACTCGTCGTCATTCCTTGCCGGGCTGCTCCAAGAGTTGAATCGGCTTGGCGCCGCAGTATCTGGCGTCGGAGCTGCACTTCGCAATTCCCGCGAGCGGAGTTCTTGTGAGTTGAATGGCGTGTCTGGTGGGCCTGTGGTGTTCCACTGATCGGGTTCGAAGAAGCTAAACGACGTCTGCAGTTCAAGGCTGGGTTTGGCAACGTCGGCTGATGCAGCTTTGGTGGGGCGTTTGAAGATTGCTTCCAGTGGGTGCACTGATGGAGTAGGGGTGTTCTGTGTCTCGGATTCCTCGAAACCTGTGACTTTGGATGCATCAGGATGGCTGGAGGATGCCGTTAGGCTCGCTTCGGAATCGGTGGATGACGCTGCGCTACTTGTCTCATCTTCTGGGTCAGCTGCGCCATCTGTTGGGTTTAATGTAGCTGGAATGGAAGTTCCGCTAGCGTTTACTTTAGTATGCGATGGTCGTTCTTTGTTAGATGGCTGATCATTCTTTTCCGTTGCCCTATTTTGTTCTCTTCCGGCGACCTGTCCATCCCTGCCGGCCAGCCTCTTTTGTTTCTGTCGTAGCCTACGCGGCTCTTCCTGGACAATCTCTCCATCCTCATCAACCCAACCTTTCCCGTCAACGTATTGAACTGCTTTTTTGGTGTCAGACACGCCTTCTTCACGAAGGAAAGATGGTTGTATGGTTGACTTCTCGAATTCGTGCACGAGAACATCTCGCGAGTTCTGTTTTGATTTCTTAGGCTGGCTTTTGGTAGCTTCGGTTTTGTTGGGTGGTAGTTTCGTGCGAAAGAGGACTTCCGCCTTGTTAGTATACTTCGAAGCTGCGTGATCGGAACTGCCTCTGGTTGAGTTCGACACCTTCGCTTTCTTGGGCTCGGTCCAGCCGCGCTTGACCTTGCGACCTGGAGGTAGTTCATGTCCCACTATCGTAGCATGGTCGCGCTTGGCTCTCTTCGGCGGCTTCCCTCTTTCGGGTGATATTTCAGCGGCTCCGTCTTGAGCGCGCTCTTCATTCTCTTCGAGCGCTCGCTTGCGCGGGCGCGCTTCTTCGATCTGAATCTTTTTGCCCTTCAGTATCGATCCGTTGAGTTTTTTTTTGAGTTTTCCAGCTTCCATTGATGGAAGCTCTAGGTAGCCGTAGTTACACTCTGGAAAGACATCAAGTGTATGATAGGAGACGGCTTCGGCGAGATGTGCGATCGAAGAGGGTAGGATGGCGCTCAATAGATCAGGGGATAGTGGAGTAATGTGGAGGCGGATCCTCTGGTCAGTCATATCGCAAAAATAACCGACTCAAGCAGAATCTTTGCGCTGTGTAGAAGCTGCATCTTGTGACAACTAGGATCTAGGATTGTCTTTGAAGACGTGACCTGTTTAGTGGGTTTTGTGGGCGGCAAACGAACTCTTGGCAGACAGTCTTGATCAGCATGTGGCCTATTTTACATCATTTGTCGAGGATATGACACTAACGAGATCTTCCAACTACCTATATTTCTATCATGTTCAGGTGAACCGGCTTCACCAGGCGTTGAGACTGACGCTTTGTTATCCTTAGGCCTTATCTTCCGCCACCTTACCTGTCCTTCCGAAAGAGCCTACGCGGTCTCGAAGCTTACCCCTCGCTCACCCAAGGCCTTCCATCGGTCAAAAACTTGCTATTTTGCAACGCCACCCCGCGAAGCCCTTCCGAGGGTACGAAATGAATTGCCGTGCAGGCGCCTGAGCCCCAAAACTTTCCTTAAAGCAGCAGCTCACATGGCCGTGTCTTGCTATGGGTAACTCACAGACCAAAGAGGCTCGTTTGCCATCCTCCCCATCGCGTACTCGAGTCAACGCCCAAGCTCCTGGATCACCCAGGCCAGAGCCAATCCGTGACTCAGAGCCAACTCATATTCCCGCCTATGCGCCTAGGAACAGAAGAGGTAGTCGACCTGATTTGTCATTCCTCGGAATCGGCGGTAACGGCGACCAAGATGTTGCCAGTCTTGAGGCAAGGAGAGAAAGTAAACAAGAGAGGGAAGCTCGCAAGCTTGAGAAGGAAAAAACAGCGAGGTTGAAAGAACGCGAGCAGAGCATGAAAGAAGAGCATGTTGACGGAGGCTATCTTGTGACTCAAGGTGTCTATGTTGGACCTGAAGACTACAATAAGAGCATTGTCCGCCAACTGATGATCGAGCGAATGCTTGCACCATTTTGGAAAGGGCTCAACGACTTTTCCGAATCATGGGCGGAACATCAACTGATGGCAGCAGCACGAGGTTTGCCCATTCCTCCAGCCGATCAGGTGCCCCCAGAACTGGAGTACCAGATGTCACCAAAGACGACCGCCGACGACCGCCGAATGCCTGACAGAGGCCTCAAGCTTCTCACCGTCCCTATTAATTCCCGAGCGCAATCCTTCAATTCCGAAGCCTCTTCAAATCCTTCCCCATCACATCCGACGTTTTCGCTTCCTTCACCGTCCTCTCCACTGGCCTCAAACTCCCCAAATACGCCCTTGTTTCGCACACGAGCCAAGACTCTGGCATCTTTAACCACTTCTTCGAGAAACAACTCACAGAGCGACATGACTCCTCGCGAGCTCCAGCTGCCTAAGGATCCCTTTGTGAATGGTCAGCCCATCGAGGTATATCTGTACAAAGACGCCAGCGAATGTCCTATCTGCTTCCTTTACTATCCTCCGTATCTCAATACAACGAGATGCTGTGATCAGGCAATCTGCTCGGAATGCTTCGTACAAATTAAGCGACCAGACCCACATCCGCCTGAACACGAACAGCCGGATCCGAATGCTCCTCCACTTACCCCAGCCGAACGTGAAGCACAATCTGATGGTCAGCTTGTATCAGAAGTGGCTACATGTCCCTTCTGCAAGCAGCCAGAATTTGGAATTACATATGTGCCACCCCCCTTTCGGCGAGGCTTGACCTACAGTACGGCGCCGCAGCCGTATCAGGTTAAGTCAGCGATGTCTTCGCAGACATCTGTTGTATCCGGTACGTCCGGTAATGGCAGAAGAAGAGGCACATCTATTTCTGCCAATGCTCCAGAGGTAGTCACAACCGACAAAATCCGACCCGACTGGGCGTCTAAACTAGCTACCGCCCGCGCACATGCCGCTCGACGCTCGGCAGCAGCTACAGCTTTGCATACAGCTGCATACCTCATGAATGGCACGGCAGACAACAGGCCTTTTAGTCTTGGGCGCAGGAGACGTCCTACACTGGAAGGCTTAGATATGGGATCCTCTACTGCTCACATGAATGCTTTGGCGTTACTGGCTGAGCGCCATGCAGCCCGACAACAAGAAGCGGAAAATGGCACGCCAAGTCTTCCGTCAAATCCGTTTTTGCCACCTCCACGAGGCAGTAGCACGAGGCGAAGTCGCATGGAGGACCTGGAAGATATGATGTTGATGGAAGCAATACGTCTAAGTCTTGCTTCTGAAGAAGACAGGCGGAAGAAGGAAGAAAAGGAAGCCAAGAAGGAAGCCAAGAAGAAGGAGAAAGAGGCCAAGAAAGCCGAAAAGGCCGCCAAAAAATCTGGACTCTATGCGATGAACTCCAACGCGAGTTATGGAGACCCAGGGGAAAGCGCAGCCACGGGACGCACAGGGAGCATTGCCTCATCCATAGCAAGCGAAGATGGTGCGTTCGCAGCGAAAGGCAAAGGTGTTGATCGAATCGGATCTAGCCCAATTGCGATAGGCTCTGCCAATGATCATTCCGGTCCCACAGCGTCAACTAGTGTGCATGGCCGTTCCCCGTCAGGTACCAGTCAGGAATCGTTGCCGTTGCATTTTCCTTCCCTACCACAGGAACCTGTCAGGAGATCCCACTTACGACACATGTCGAACGTATCATCCTCTGCGTCTTCCCTCGTAGAGTCTGGGTCTGCCGCAGCTTTCGCTGGCACAAATACCCCACCCGGAGGTGGTGCAGGCATAGAGCCGATGTTCAATTTTCGGAGTTTAGCAGCCATGATCGGCAATGAAGAGAAAGGAGACGGGGTTTCACATATTGATCACCAAGATTCCGCTGGCAGGACCAATCTCTTAGATGGGGACGACGAGAGCGCTGCTGAAGCCAGTTCTTCGCCGCTCGCAGACAATCCAGAGAAAGGTCGCCAGGAGGGCCATGATCCCACCAAGGGTGGCGCAGAGGAGATTCGGGGCTCCCTGAACAGTCAAGTAAGCGCTGGCAGAGACGCTTCCGACTCATAACATGCACGTCGACGCGTTAAGGATGAATGAACATTTACGATGGGTGGCGTCTGGACTATGTTGAGTGGACGATGGGAGGCTCGCTTCCAACCTGGAGGATTACTTTCCTCGTTACCTTGGGCTAAGGGCGGAGTTTGGGGCGCCGGAAGGATTCACTGCGCCGGAAACAAGGGCAAATCATCTCAAATTTTCCCCATCTTTGCAAATAGACATTTTTACACACAATGGCATATATAGATTGTCTGACGCGTTCATGAAACCAGCTACTTGACAAAACGCACACCGCTTCTTGTACACCACTTTCACAGCAAATGTGGCCTTAGGCGTGTTTGAGCCGTTGATTGGCTTAAAATCAGCCTCATCCTCAATGCGGAAACTCTTCCACTTGAACGCAGGGCGCACTTCAACGCCGATGTGAAAATTACCTTATCTACTCCTCGAATTGAAGTTGTCACCATCTCTGATGACCAAGTCTCACTTTCTCGTCGAAAACATGCTCTGACCTGTGAACGCCATGTAACTTCACCGCACAAGCGGCTGATGAATACGTGCCTCAACAGATCCGATTGGCTTCCGCCTTTCAAACTTCCTCGTTCCTATCACCTTTCCATAATCAATTGAGACAGGATGGCGCCTGACCTGAACTCCGTTCCACCGTCACCTCGTCCTAGAGATCAAACTACCGCACCTGCCACTCAGACTCTTTCCCCTTCGTCCTCACGTCAAACATCTGCTAGCATGGCTCCACCTCCTGTACCGCAGACCCCGGGCTCTCCCAACTCCTCACGAATGTTGAACACTCAGGCAGACAATACTGGCGTCGGCGCAGGGCCTGGTCAGGATTCAGAAGCCAATGGCGCAGCGTTGCAGTCTAATACTGTCACAGGGCCTCTCCGGCATCCTCGACCCATGACTGCATCCGAGATATATCTAGAATGCGAGAAGGAACAAGAAGGAATTGTACGTTTTTGTCGATACTGAAGAAAAGTGGGACAGGCGGCTGATTGTATGACAGGTGAACCGGCTGACAAGAGAGCTCTCCCTACTTCGACAACAAACGGCGTCTGTCGCATCTACAACCTCTTCTACTTCTGAACTTGTACCCGACTATTCCAACATCGTACCGACATCTGCACGCCGCCACCGCTCCTCCTCGAACCTCAGTAGCCGCAGTACGCGAAGCATCAACGCGGCAACCGCAAACGTGACCTCGGTTTCGGCTGTTGCGCCTGCACGTGAGACTTCCGTCGCAAGCTCTAGCCGGCCCTCCATGGACAACGCACGCCCGGACCTCAACAGACTCGACTCGGCAACAGGCCGTCGATCTGTGACCTCGTCGCCCTCGTTGTCCTCGAGTCACATCGCTTACGGCGCACCTTTTGGACAAGTTCAAAGCTATCAAACGCAGCCGCACCGCTACTCATCATCCTCGCAACCTGGAACACAGGTTGCTGCGGCCGACTCGTACGCGCACCACACGCGGTCGCCTTCGTTCTCCGCGGCGGTGGCAGCAGCAAGGTATGAGGAGGCGGCCTTCCACCGTTCTGAACTGGAGTCCGTCAAGAGAGAAAATGAAGCTTTGAGACAAAGAATCAGGGAACTTGAAAGGAGTCTAGGAGGCAGGTCTGCTACTGGTGAGAACGCCGGGCGGAGCAGAGCTACCAGCGCCGTTGATGAGTGATCTGGACATAGCTACCCGATACAACGTCTGGATCTGGCGTCTAGTGTGAGAGGAGTACATGGAGGAATTTTCCTTTCGAAAGTCTTAGATTGGAATGTTGCGTAGGGCGTTTGGCGGGAACAAAGCACAAAGGTGGATGTTACCAAGAAATAACCCACGATGGGAATCCATGGGAGCTTTGCTTTGAGGAGAGAGCGGAAACATTACGTTACCCCAACTACTGATCCCTCCTGGTCAAAAAGTCAATTGGCACAAAAATACACATCTGTCGTTGATGCATCTTTTCATGGCCTTCAATTAACAGGGGGGTTTTGTCTACTTGGACTCGGGCTTCTTGTTGTTTGTATGTACCTCTTCCTTGACGTGTCGGCCTCAGATATCAAACACGAAGGGCTTGTCGGGCAGCAGCCGGAGCTTCGGTTGAAGATGTGCCGATAGACGGCGTACTGTTTACACCGTGTTTTCAACTCGCTCCTTCGTTCCTGCATGGATGTTGTTTAAGCCTCCCCCCCGTAAACCTTTTAGTATATGGCTAAAAACCTAATCTCCTTAATCGGGCTGTTGGCGAGATTTCTCTGCCTCATTTGATGCAGCCAGGCGGGACGCTTCGGGTACGTAGGCGGTCTCATTGGACCCCTCTGACGCATCTACAAGGCCACCTGCCTTTTCCGAGCAAACCCCCAAATCCATCAAGACCGAAAGGGTAGGGGACAGTCCTATTTCGACAAAGCATTGCGGCTGAGGCCAACTTTTGGCCCTTTTGGGTGAACCTTAAGGCCTAGCGCTGAAGTGAGACTGAGCCGCAAAAGTCTTGGCGCGGGGCGCCGAAGGCGGAACTCAACCGCCTGATGGGCGGGATCGTCCAGTCTGCTTCCCTACTCCTTCCTATCATCATCAGCCTCGGAAGCTTCTGTCAAGATGGTGAGACCTAGGTCATCTGGCCTCCAGCTATGTCTGACCGTACGGAGAGCAAATGGAGGCCATTGCGGTGGCTTGTAACTTGTCTCAGGGGGGTTCACTAGCAGCTGGGACAGCTGCTAGATTTCTTCGCCTCCACATGGCCCGCCTTACCCGCTCATGAGGATGTTGATGCCCCAACAATGTTGTTCCAAACCATTCACAGATATGCTTCTTGATTCTTTGGAGAGCCGCAGGTCCCTACATACCACATGAACCGTCCCCCCCCGCCAGGGTTTAGGGCAAGCCATCGTCCTCAGCTCATCGAACATATCTTACAACTCAACGCTGATGACCTCCCCTCCCTAACTTCCTAGCCCCTTTTCTCGTACCTTGATGGCCTAATCCAGGGCTCCCGTAAGCCAGCGCCGCAAATGGTCGCTCTCCATACCCACAATACCTGGTCTTGATTCGGAGGTAAGCATTTGATGGCACATTGCACACCTCCGCCACGCCTGCATCTAATTGAAGGCCAACGTCAATCACCACCAAAGGTTGGGGGCGGACTTGCGAAGGTGACGCGGAGATGCCAAATGATTCACTGTCAGCGGCTTTGCGTCCCGTCCCTTGTCTTCCGCCTATTAAGCTCCGTTGCAGGTTGCGCTGAAGAAAAATTCAATATGCCTTACCAGTTTCGCCGGTCTGCGCTCTTACAAATTTCGCATGACACCCAAAAAATCTCAGTCAATGTCGTATTTTGCATAATCTTACGCCTTACCAGCCCGTCTGATGCTCGAATCAGACCAGCGCTGCATTTTTATGTTGACTCCTCCCCCTGGTCATCTTACTTTGCCGCTTATTCACTCTATATCCCATATCTACATATATACTCCTTAACCACCACAAGGACATGAATCCACCACCATCACCACCATCTTCCTTGCCAACCGAGCCCACTGGTACAGTCCAGGAGCGTCAGCATCCAACAGAAGACGATCTACTCGCTATTGGAGGACCAAGATTGCAACCCAGCTCTTCACCAAAACCGCTCTCCGAAACCTCGTCTTCACAAGGCATATCGCTTCACACCCGACCTTCCACATCTTTCGCACGGCCGCCCGCTCAAGACGTAGGTGTGCGAATCCACGATCATCCCTCGACCGACGATCTCTTCGAACCGCCGCAAACCAAGTCGCCAGACCCCGCAAACCCTAGCCCTACCAAATCTTCTCCATCGCCATCAGACGAATTAATTTACACGATGACTCAGTATCAGCCTGTTTCCGCCGGTTCGACCGCCAGTCCGAGGGCGATGAGTCAAGTCAGTCCAGGATTTATTTTTGTAAATTTCCTAAGTCTATCCGTTTGCTGGCCTTTTTTTCCACCCCGAGCCTTACCCCGAGTACCTTTCATGTCTCCTATTTCATGTCTCCTATGTCCTGAGCTGATGATTCGCGCACTGAACGCGTTAATTGGCAAACACTAACGGTGTCCTTAGAACGACAAGGATCAACTGATCCATTCTCTGCGAACGCACAGAGTGAACACAATCACCGAGCTTCGCCGCATCGAGAAGATCTTCGCACATATGAACTCTGCTGAAGGTGGGCTGAGAATTGTGCCCAAAATCAATCTTTGGCCTGTTCTGACCTTTTGCTAGTCACTCAGCCCATGACAGCGGCCTGGGCCCACTATGTCAATTCGAACAACCTGTTGAACGAGCTGCGCGGGCTCACCAAGAACTATCCTTTCAGTTCGGATCTGTTGGACGAGGCAAAAGTAGGTGATTCCATTCTTCCCTGGCCGCAATCCGCTAATTAAGTGGCGAAATAGAGCCTGGTAGTCAATGATCCGGCCAGTGTCCGTAGCTGGAACTACTGTTGGCTAGTGCTGCTCAAGATCGAAAAAGAGTATGTTTCGCCGGATGACTTTCCCTCGCCACAGAGACGCTAACGTGCCACTCAGAGGGCTCATTGCAAGACATGCACGCGCGTTGGCTACAAAGCCTGCCATGTGGGGCAATCGAGCACCAACAGCTGCCGGAGTGCAGCAACTTGCCAATGCATGCGTTGCAGAGTGGACAAGAGCTGTGAGACAGATGCTCAGGCATTGGGACGCCCCGCCCAGCACCACAGGACGTTGAAATCTGTGTGGCACCAAAGCTTCGTCCCCACACAGATGGCCACTTCAAGTTGAGTCTTTTCAAATTGATGGTTCATGCCTGAAGGGGCGAATGTATTACTAGAATGTTCGATGCAGGAAGGTTATGCATGGGATGGGAGAGACAGATGAATCAGCCGGGGAAGGGGGGGGAGGGGGGGAGTTTGGGGCTTTTCTTCACGGGTGTTTGTCGTTCTGTATGAGTACTTGGGGTGGGTAGAACGGGTATCTGTATGATTACATTTGTTTAGTGTGCCTATGGCTTATCGTCAAAGTACTTTTGCTCTCTCTCTCTCTCCACTCCAATAAGTCTCACGACAAAGCACGCCAGTAAACGTTTTCACTCCATAGATCCAGTATCATACGCGAGTGACGCGGGATGACCACAGGTACATGACTGTGACACCAAGTAAGAAGTGACTCAGTCAGAATTGTCCGAATGAAGCCAGCAAGGGCCTTCCGGGCGCCTCGCCATGGCCCCCGCGGCGAATTACATGCGCAATGCCCCTCTGCCCAGTCACCCAACGGTGCTTACTATCCTGGGCCTGATACGTTTCAGTCGCCTTCTAGAAGGCTTTTGTGGGTCTAAAACTTTCCGCTAACCATCTCCTAGGGCTTTGTGGGCCACGAGTTGCAAAACTTGTGACCATGACTATCGCTGCATGTTCATGTCAGACCCGCAACGGCGGAACTAGTTCGCGCTCCGCCAACCGGGTGCGTGGAATCTTGACAACACAATTCTGACTTCCCACTTCCCATCACACTATCGTCGTGCACGTCGGGTCTCCGCCCGTGTTACCAAAAGTACGTGGCGAGGCAAAGCAAGCGTGTGTCTTGAGAGAGCCTAGACGCCGAAAAGAGCAATAATAACCCTTTCCAGTGCACACTTTTGATCTGCAATTTGATCTGCGCTTTTGACCCAGGCACGATGCAACTTGCCAGCCATACCGTCCCCCGTCGGAGAAGATGCAGCGGCTAGATGCTGGAAATTCCCGTGTGCTTGCTTAGCACGTGGGCTTAGCGAGAGAATTCTCTGCATCTGCGCAACCAGTTTCCCTTACATTGGTCGTCGACCAGCCTTGGTGATCCAAATCTGTCCAAGAAAAGTGACCAGATGCGAAAAATTGCCTGTCTTATTCACTTTATGACCTCATCCTTGCTGTCTCAGACCCGTTTGTCTCAATATCGCTTCTGGTCCAATTATCTCTCTGCTGCGCATTCCTATTCGGTTGGTTCCGATTACTAACCCATAACCGAATGAGGAAAACTCTGACATAATCATCGCAAAAGCGTGTGAGAGTATTGGTTGCTTTGGCTTCCTTCAATGACACTCATTTACTCTCCAAGCCTTTCCAACTCTTTTGCAACAGTGCATTGCAATGGCGTGGGTTGGCTCGAAAGCAAATGCGCGATGTCACGAAATCACCTCACTAAGCCCTACGCTCGAAGGCCTAAGGCTTTCAACCGTGATGCAACCCTCCTTCCCGAAGATGTCTTTGAGGGCCGAGACCATCCATTGACTCAAGTCATCTAGCTTCGAGTCAACCACCCTCTGCTGGCTCACCATGCAGCACAGGGCGAGCATCTTCTGCTGCTCCACTGGCATCTGAAACCTCAACGTCCCCAAGTGAAACGTGTCCTTCCAAGCCCACAAGGTTTCACCATGGGGCAGCTTGGCCGGGTGCTTTCAAGCATGGAACCAGACAGAACACCATACTTGTGGCAACACCGAACAGCACTAGACTGCCCATGATGCGTCAACAAACGGGTCAGTGAAAGTTGCCTTTAACGCGTGACCATATCATACTGCACAAATTACTAGGTGAGAAACCCCTTCTATTCCGTCAGCCCGTCAGTGAGCAATGAGGCCACCATCGGCTATTCTCGTATATGCCAGCTGGCGGTCTCCGCCATGCTCATCGGCACGTAGCCGTTGAATTGGCCTCTGGAACGCTCGCATATATCTCCAAGATATGCGCACTTCGGCGTCGCCGAGGAGGCGAATTGCCACAATTGAATTGCCACAGCCTGAGAGTGCCCAAGCCTTACGCCGAGACTGTGACTTATCCTGAGCTGGTCTGCTTCAGGAAATCAGATCGATCATCGGGACATGCTTCTTCGGGCGTCGCCCGTGGGGTAGACTGCAGCAGTTCCCGTGTCTAAACACGATAGAGACGCTCCTGCTACATTCTTGTTTTGATGTGCCAGTGAATCTGCTTCACAACCAGCCCGCTGCATCACATTCTGACATCGTGAGCTTGCCATTTTGGGGCCTCTGGGAGAGTGCCTACTGACGTCCACATTAACCCACTCGTTGCTTTTGTTCCACTGCTCAAGCGGTTCCAGGTCGTGACTGATATCTCTTGAAGAATGCTTCCAACGGTAAGCGCTGTGTTGAGCACCTGTATGGACTTCATGTGGACGGTGAAGGACAACTGGAATCCAAAGTCAATGAGACAAAAGCCTCTATCTACACTACACGGCAACAGCGCAAAGCATCATATGCTAGTTTAGGCTTCAGAACCATCAAAGCGCGTCTGACGTGACAGCTTTAGCACTACGAACAATCACAATTTCAGTGGGCAAGTTGGCTCGAAGCAACCCACGCTGGAAAATGTTGTTATATTGCGAGTTCAATTCAGCGAATGGTTGGAGTGGGCAGATGGAAGGCCTGATAACCCTTAGATAGGACAGCTTTAGAACTATAAAAACACTGGCAGCTAGTAAATGTAGGTCACACCCTTTTCACAAATGGATATTCAACACCACTACAAGTTGCAGCTGATAGGCAAGATCGGGTGTCTACCCAAAACGAGTCCATCCCAACCCCTCCCTCTCCTTTTCATTTCTTTGCCTCAATCCGTTCCCTCACCCTCCACATCCGGCCAAAACCTCTCCTCCAACCATAAAATCTGCCTCCACGCCTCGTCACACCTACTTTCCATCATCTTCCATTCATCCCCGTCTCCCAACCTCTTCCTCTCCACCGCCGCAACCTCATCCACCAACGCCCCAACTCCTTCAACAACCTCCTCAAACGCCTCGCTCGTCCAACTCGGAAGCAGCTCCTTACGAATCGCCCCACCATCGGCATCCCGCTCATACGACCCCGTGTCCGCGGGAGAAATGAAACCCCTCGCATACCGCCAGGCCTCGAGATAGCACTTCTCCGTGCCCCACAGCGCCACGAGACCCTCCAGCAATGACGCACCAGGGCCCGAGACACTAGCAAAGAAATCTGCGTAGGCGCGGGTGATTGGCGTCGGTCCCGGGACCGTCGTCGTGGCTACCTCGAGCCCAAACCCGTACTTCGTCGCCACGGCCTCGAAGAAACGCAGCTCCTTCTGGATCCCGATGAGCGCGTCGATCAACGTGTCCATGATCCGCCGCGCGAGAGGTCCCGTCGTTGTCGTCGTCTCAAAGCGGAGCTTGCTGAGCAGCTGCCCGACGAAGCGCACGTACGCGTGCTGGTACAAGCGGTCCTGGCTGAGGTACTGCGACAGAATGAGCGTGGAGATTCGGCCTTGGCCCGCGGCGCGGAGGAAGGTCGGTTGCGTGGCGAGGCGGAAGGCGGAGGGGTAGGGGTCTGTGGCTAGGAGGCGGGCAGTCGCCATTCTTATAACTCGACGTTGTACGATTGATGTCTACTTTTGGAGTTTGGCATTTGAGCTTTTTTTGCTCCGGCTTTTACGGCAAAGAAGAGGGTTGATGGCAAAGTGTACGTCTCATATGCTATGGTTACTTACGGAGGAGTGACGTGCTTTTGATCCGAGCAGGGGTAGTCCTGAAACAGAGTGAATAGTGGTGGCCATGGATCTTCGACCAAAGCCAGAGATAGATATGCTTTGGTCAAGCACCCCAACCTCTCGCTTATATCTCATTTCGATGCCTTCTCTCGGTATGCCTGAGAGCGTATTCTCTTTTCATCCATTGTCTTACTACCAGCATCAGGTGCGATCCCCTCAAACTCATCTTGCCCTACAACTCCCTCATAAGCACAGCCTGCCCTATAATTAAGCATGCGCCCGGTCGCTACTAGATATCCAGAAAATCCTGATTCCCTGTATCTCGCCTCATCAGCTCATCCTTCAGTTCAAAGTCCATCATCGCTTGCTGCCCATCGCCGCTCCTGCGATCTTTCATCCCCAGACAAGCTTTCAGACACTGCAATAGCGTCTCAGCCTTCACGCTAGCAAATGCCTACTCCATATGGTCTGTCCCGATACCAAGTATGACCTCACCGTCGAGGTAGTCGACATTCAGGCTTTCCAGAATATCTTCACCATCGAGGTGCGCAGGCTGTGATCGCCATGCCCATGCTATGCTTGGCGTGTATGTGAAATATAGCTAATTTTCCCTCTACCTTGTCGAAGCCATGCATCTTGATCCCTCATTTTGGTCGAGTTGGTGATGTTGGTGATTAGGTAGAGTGTGCCATTCACCATCCTGATATCAAGTATGTTCGAGTGTATCGTCAAGTCACTGTCATTGGCATCCTCTTCCAGCCTTGTATGCAGTTCCTGCTCCTTTTCCACTGCCCACTTCTCCTCCCCACTTCACCCTCTTGTCGTCTCATTCAGAAATAGCACCGGGCGCCGCGACATGGCGAGCATTTGGAACGGGGATTGGCTTCCCAGACGATGAAGTAGTGCTCATACCGTAGCGGGAGGTTCCAGACATTGCTAAATTTGAAGTGGATGATGGTGAAGTGAACGGCTCGCCAAGCTCTGTTGGGGTCATAGGTTCCGGCAAAGGCCGAGTGCCGGTAGCATAGGATGAGCTTGAGAGAGTGAGTGGCTTGATGCTAGTGGCCAGGCTCGTCGAGGGGGTCGGGTTCGTTGGTGAGGCAGGGCTGTTCGAGAGGGCGAGGTTAGGTTAGGGGTTGTGTATTCGTTGTGGAGGATTTTGGCGAAGGTGTGACTTGACGAGGAGTTGGTAGCTGGCTGCTCAAAGCTTTCTCTACGCACAGGACTAGCATGTTCCAGGTGCATCTCTTGATGTATGTGGTTATAAGGGATTGGTACGGAGTATGGTGAAAGGTCGTAGTAGATGTAGGAGGTTGAAGGCGTCGGGAAGAATAGGAAGCAATTCATCTCGACGGCTGAACATGTAGAAGCTGGATTGCGGGTTAACTCTGTGAGTTGTGGGTAAGAAATAGGCAGCTTAGTAGATTAGCCGCCAGGTTGAGGTATTAGTAGCTGCTTCGAAGGCACATGGAGAGTACGTAGGTCTGTGATCCAAAGCCCAACGCAGGCGTACTAAGAAGCCGGGTTAACAAAATAACCAAAGGCTCGCCTTTCCAACTCTAAAAGATGCGAGGGTTGGATGCTAGGGACATCAGAGGAGGCAGATCATGGCCCATTGCGCTGTTCGGCTGACGTAGAAAGGATTTTGACCACTACCGGTGGAGTGGTGCACTGTAAGCCGCCTCTGTCTCGAGACCTGAATTGGCCTGACAGTCCCGCTTGCCCTCACGTCGTTTGGTATCTCCCTTTAGGGTGCAAATATTTGCTTCACAAAGGACGCTCTCTTGATGTAGGCCTTCAGTTACAACTCGGCTAACCAAGAGATGCTAATTCTCCGCCCAAGTACGGTAAAGCAATGATGGTTGAATTGTGATGGATGCCTGGTGTTTGGGAAATGTTCTGGACAATGTCAAGAATACGCAAGTGTTGTGTATGAGGATTCAGCGAAGGTCTGCATTCTAGGAGAGCTGCCAGGTGGCCTTGCTGGACAGGGTCAGATGAGGCTGCCTGTCGGTTCCGTCCCGGTTTCCGCAGAAGTAAAAATTTCATCCTTTTGAATCTATTCGATGGTTTTCGTTTCATTGATTCTCCTAGCCATGTGCGCCACAAATGCTGAACTGCCCCGCTTTGATCAGAATACCAGATCTCTTCCGAATGTCCCGGCATACTAGCCTACCACTGTTGCATCAAGGAATGAAGCCTCGTGTCTCCCAAGAAAGTTCTGTCCCATAATCACTAACTCGTTAGCCAGCGCCATCGCTATGTTATCCGATCACTGCAGAATATATGTCAAATCCCATATCAACATGTTCGACATCAATGCTCGTCCTCATCGTCAGACTTATCACTGTCCTCATCCTCTTCACCCCACCCTTCAGCTTCTAGATTTGGAGATCTAATGCCAAAGCTGAGTAGGAAGCCGAGAAACGCTACACCGCCAAACACACCAAACGCAAGAGCCTCGCCTTTTGGCTTGACCCTGGTTGCAATTGTGAACAGACCGCCAGAGAGGAATGGACCTGCCGCTCTTCCAGCAGCAGAAAGACTCTGCGCCAGTCCGTTCAACCTCCCGAGGACAGCGTGATTAGGTGCAGAGTTTGTGATCTGGTGGCATCGTCAGTCCAGTAACAAGCGATGGGATCATACTCACAAGGAGGAGTGCGCTCGCTAGACCTCCAACAGCAGAGGTTGTTTTTAGAAGCAAAACCACACCAATTTCCAGCCACAGCCAGACCTTTCCGCTGGACATGACACCATCCCCATTTCCTGAGTCCTTATACCCCACCCACGGCATCAATAGAAATGCGACAACGAAGCCTGCCAGACCAGCTCTATAAGCCCACCTATTACCCAGCTTATCTCTTAGCTTGCCAAATATGCCTACTTGGAATAGAATTGTAACTGCCCCAGCAAACGCTAGCGACAGACCTATCTCATTTGGCGCCAAATTCCGACCTGTAGGTGGCTTGGCTTGCGCGAAAACCGGGTATAGCGTGTTGAAGACAACATTCGAAAGCTGGAAGATGAGATATGTTAGGAGAAGAAGGACTGTGTCGCGATTGAAGACCTCTTTACTGTTAAGCTCTTCCATGTGATCTGGCACCAGTGATGGCATCTCTTGCTCGTTGTATTCAGAGTCATCCTCGGATACATCAGTCTCGTCATCGTCGACCTCGCCATTGGGGTGAGCTGGCGCACTGCCATTTGGATGCTTAGAACCCTGGCGCATATAAGTTGGTCGATACGAGCTTGTAAATTGCCAGAACCAGGCAAAGAGATTTTTGACCCTTTCTGCGAGAGGGGGAAGATAGGCAGCTTGTTCAAGGCTTTCTTCAAGGAAGATCATCGTTAGAACTAGGTCGATCATCAGGAGTGCCGCTGACACGAGATTTGGTGGTAGGTAAGGGTAAGGATTTGGCTTGGACGGGTTGAATGGATTGTGTCGTGACACCAGTAAACCTCCGATGATAGGTCCAGTAATGCCGCCAAGGCCATACAGTACCGGCAAGTATGTGAACGCCTTTGATTGATTGCTGCGATCCGTAATCTCGCCCAGACATGTGGAAACAATCCCTTGGTTGCCATTGACGAGACCCATGAATGCTTGGACGACAATAGCCTGCCATAGGGTTCTGCAGAAGCCGAATGCCATGAAACAAGCAGCTGTCAGGAGAGTACCTAGCAATATCACTGGTTTTCTGCCAATACGATCCGATAGCCAGCCCCAAAAGAAGTTTGTCGCGAGTTGTGCAAGAGCGAACGCTGATGCTATTGTACCCACATACACCCCCACTTGGCCCGGGTTGACCTCCGGAAATGTTGAGGCCATATCAGGAAGGTAGGGACTGATTGAATTCAAGGCGGTCTGTTCGGATAGACTGATGATGGCCAAAATGGCCATTTGCTTCTTTGGCAAAGGTGAGTGGTGATTTTCATGGTCGTGGCCGTTTTGCTCTCCTTGGGAGGAAATAGATGCGTTGGAGGGCGGCTTGCCTTTTGATCTAGGCGGAGGAGTGTCAAAGGTTTGGTAGTGAGGTGTACAAGACTTCCGCCGTAGCATGGGGTCTTGATCTGAGTTCTTCATTCTGGAAGTAGAGAAGCTGATTCGGCCACGCCGGCTAACTCTGTGCGAGCAATATGCAGGCCAGTGGATGTTGCATTCAAACAACTGTGTTGGGGCAAGTTCCTAGTGTCAGAACATCGACAGTGCGGTTGACCCGCTCAATGGAAGAGTAAGAGTGAGATATGAGAAACCAGAAGGACGGAAACGGCTTCGAGCTTGGTGGGCGACAATGTCCCACAGTAGACTCGCTGTTTTGTTAGGCAATCGTAAGCATGGCTGGATTGTGGGAGAAAGTTATTGAGCGCAGCTTCCAATTCCAAGCCAATGACGTTGCTGGATTTGCAGCCGGGTCTCAACATTGTCCGGCAGTCACGTTACAAACTTACGCGGACGCCCTTCCGGCTAGTAATAGAGAGACGGGCCTAACTCTAAGAAGTACAACTCGGTTTAGATGTGCAATGGCAAGGTGCCTTTTCCGAACCTCGTACTGTCTATGGACCTGCTATTTTCGAGTATGCTGTTGTCGCAGCAGCTTCCTCCCTGCTCAAAACCCACATCCACGCAAATTGAATGATGTATGCATATACGAAGAGAAACTGCGTTCGCCGATTCCGCTGCGACCGAGCTATTGTATATGATGCCCCGCCTCTCATTGCACCAACTTCACTCGAGGAATCAGGGAGAAGGACATATTTCAATGATCGAAGCTAAAGTCAATCAGTAACGACGGCGTTCAATTGCGTGGCGAACTTACAAGGAAGAAAGCGTTCGCTGCGAAGGTGTAAAGAAACACAGTCCATCCTATCCATCCTCCCGTTCCATTGCCGCCGGTCAGGACTTCTGAAAGAGCGAGTGTGACAATGACACCGACAAATTTGTACCCTGAATACGCAATCAAGTCGAGTAGTTGTGACTCATTAGTGATATTCAGAAGGTACATGGCGATCTTGAGCACGATAATCTCAAAGATCACCACGAACATGGCGCTCACGGCAATCGAGCCTAATAGTTCGGGGTGGAAGCTCCCTTTCAAACCCGCTAATACAGTGGAAAGGAGTATGTACGTTATAAATGCCATGATCGGAATGTACATATCGGGCGAGTTGAGGTCATCTCTAGGAGGAAGGAAAATCGAAGCATACTGCTGTTGCTGGCCACCAGCTCCGGTCGAGGAGGAGGCGTGCCGAGCTTGCTGTCGAGACCATGGCTTGTGTCTCCAAGGGAACAGAACCAGTAATAATTTTCGTAAGACGTACGAGTTGGACACGTTGAAGTAGTGTTTCAAGGCTGCGATTGAAAAGCCATAACGGGTAAGCTGGTGACAAGGTCAGCCTGAGGAGCAGGACAATGCTTAGTTGAACATACGTTCTGCTCCATGTAGTCTTGCCCGGCTGTGACAGCACTCTTCCCGAGCTGAAACCCCATCTGAGCTGTTGGGTCGTTGATGAATCCGCCAAACCCAGGCCCATAGTTGGCCCCCGTCTGTGCTGGTCCCGTGGAATATGGGTTGCCATAACTATTTGTTTGTTGCTGCTGGGGAGCTGGAGGAGGTGGAGATCGCATCATCGGCACGGTCGAGACATGCTGAGGAACAGGATGATGGAGGGGGGGGGAGTGCGCAGGCACAGGCGCAAAGGACTGGCGATGCATTGTGGACAGATTGACAAAAACGGGAAAATGGAGTGGGCGTCCTCAAGGGGACATATTTTCAGCGAGGAGTTGGATCCAATATTGCCACACGAATAATAGGTCAAGTTGGCTCAGGCCAGATCACTATTAACGAACAGTGGCTTAAAAGTGTGAACAGCCTGAGGGCAAGGGTCAATGAGAAATTCCGGGGACGCTGCCAAGACCGTTTTAGGCGGCGAATTCATCCCCACCTTCAGAATCGCATGCCATCTTGAGCTTTTGCTATCAAATGCCACCGATTCTATGCCAGTAAAACAGCTGAAGAGCGACCCCAGCGAGTAGTCAACAATCGCGTGTTACGAATTTGGAACAGAGTAACAACGCCATCTCTCGACAACTTTCTAGATTGCTAGGATTGTACTGTTTAAAGGATTCTACTTGGTATTCATGACGAGATTATTGTCTTGAGGACGTCGTAGTGGACTCCCTAGGTCACAGCGAGATTTTCAACTCACCTTTTGGACACTATTCTTAACATCTATACCAAATCTACACCATTGGCGACTTAGTAGCCTAGGCCCGACGAAAAGAGGGCCTTCCTTGACCGCTCCTAGCCATTCTTTGGATATAGCCCTTGTCAGTAGGAAGGAGACCATTTCACCTGCACTAGGTGTCCAGTGTCATTGCCACGAGGTCGTACGGGTGAATCTATAGGGTGAGCTGGTCTGCAATGTTAGACCAACCGCTTGCGCTTGCCCATGCGCTAAAGGCGTAGGGTCCTCGGGTCAAATGGAATCTGGTGTTGCTCGTACAAAGATGCTCTTCCGATGAGCTTTGTAGTTTGAGCTCACTTGACGAATGACGACGGTAATGTCCGAGTCCACAAATTGAAACACAAAGTCATCGTCTGTAGCATATCTGCACGCGAATCTATATAGCGTCGTAAAATGGGCCGACCGGAACGTATGTCAATCAATTTACATACATTGGAGGCCCAAAGCTGAACGGTAACCTTCCAGGAGCTGCTACGGAGCTGTGGCAGCGAACCCGGTGCCATATCTCTTGTTGCTAGCGAGAAGCAATAATGGTAGACCCAAGAGACTAATCACATTGGCACTCAGGTTGAACCTGTTGTGCTCACCCTCGCTAAAGCGGCACAAGCCGAGGGTTGCCCCCCCCGAACGGAATTATATCTGGCCGCCATCGGCTCGTGTGGTCTCAACTTCCCTTACCTGAGCTCTGACCAGTCCCGGTCACCCAAGATAGAAAATGTTGGATTGTTTCGAGATCGTGACTACCTCTGGCGTTGTGCTTTGGTCCAGGTCAAATGCACCCGTTAGCTCAAACGTAGTCAACAGCCTCATCAACGATGTCTTTATCGAAGAGAAAGTTCGGCCCACAGTGGCTGACACGGCAGATACCTCCTCGCAATCGAAGCCTACGTATAGATTCGAGAAATACACCCTGAAATGGACATTGGTCAAGGATTTAGGTCTGATCTTTGTGGTGAGCAAGTTGCTAGTCCATGAAATTGTTCCTGGTCTCTAACAAACTGTTGGATTAGGCCGTCTACCAGTCTCTTCTGCATTTTACTTGGGTTGACAAGCTCCTTGACAATATCAGGGCAATTTTCGTCAATGTCTATAAGGATCAACTCAAGGCAGCAGATGTCACTGCAAGAACATATCCTTTCGATCCCTACTTCGATCAGCAAATGAAGGAGCTGGAAGTCAGTACAGGAGAAGCAGCGACCGCCGATCCGCCGCGGGCTAATATAGAGGTCAAGAAAGCAAGTTCGGAAGAAGGGGACACAGGAGGACCACCACCTCCACCCAATCCTGTTCTACTCAAGGCGCAGCCTCAGGCTGTGCCTCAAAACGGAGACTCTTCGTTCAGTACTCCAGTCCAGTCACCAGACTCTTCAAGGCCTACAACTCCTATACCGGGTCATTTGGTCACTGGGAAGGGAGTCCCTGGCGGGCGTGGTTCCCGTCGCGCGCGGAAGGCCGCAAACACCTCCGCAAGTGCTTCTGGTGACGAAACGAGGAGAGTTAAACCAGTCAAGAACACTGGGAAGAAAGCTCGAGTATGGGGACCAGATGGCTTGGCAGATGAAGATGATGGAGTCAACCTTGATTATGGAGGAGAGGCTAGTGGCGACGATGGCCTGGGCTCTCCAACGATTGACTCCGTCGCGCAGGAGACGTGGGGGAGCAGAACGAAGACGGGCCAATTTGTTCTGAAAGATCTCGATGACGAAGTCGCTGCAATCCTTGATCATGAGAAAGCAGACAAGTCCGAGAAGACTACTTCCGCAAATGGCGTTATAGGGTCGAGTCTTGGAGTCATCTCGGGCTACTTCCGGAATATAGTTGGTGGGAAGACGCTCACCAAGCAGGATCTTGAGAAGCCTATGAAGGCTATGGAGGATCATCTCGTCAAAAAAAATGTCGCGCGGGAAGCTGCAGTCCGCTTATGTGAGGGCGTTGAAGCAGAGATGATTGGGAAGAAGACAGGTACATTCGAGAATGTGGACTCTGCTCTGCGACCTGCCTTGGAGGCGTCCCTCAGAAGGATTCTTACACCCACTTCATCACTCGATCTACTCCAGGAGATACAATCTGTCACTTCTCCAGCTTCTAAACAGACAATGGCCCGGCCCTACGTTATAAGCATTGTGGGTGTCAACGGAGTGGGAAAATCAACTAATCTGTCAAAGATCTGCTACTTCCTGCTCCAGAACAACTACCGCGTCTTGGTTGCCGCTTGCGATACCTTCCGTTCTGGCGCCGTGGAACAATTGAATGTTCATGTCCGGAACTTGAAAGAACTGAGCGCCCGAGAGAACGTTGGGTATGTCGATTTATATCAGAAGGGTTATGGAAAAGACGCCGCCAATGTTGCCAAAGATGCCGTCGACTATGCTGCTACCAATAAGTTTGATGTCGTTCTTATTGATACTGCTGGCCGGCGCCACAACGATACACGCCTCATGTCTTCCTTGGAAAAGTTTGCCAAACTCGCGAAACCTGACAAGATCCTGATGGTAGGCGAAGCTCTTGTGGGCACCGACTCCGTCATGCAGGCACGAAACTTTAATGCCGCTTTCGGCTCAGGGCGTGGACTGGATGGCTTCATCATTAGTAAATGTGACACCGTCGGAGATATGATTGGCACACTTGTTAGCATGGTGCACGCCACTGGCATCCCCGTTTTGTTTCTGGGAACTGGACAGCACTATGGCGACCTTCGAAATTTAAGTGTTCCCTGGGCGGTAAAGTTGTTGATGTCATAGGTAGGCAGGCTATGACCAAACATTCACCTTTTCTGAAACCCTCAGTGAAAGTTTTCTTTTCCTTTTCGCATCCTCTGTAAATTTCAGCCAACATTTGAGTGAAAATCTAGAAAGGGTCCTTGCAGTACAATGCTTCCGAAAATTGTCCACTAAATTTGGTGATCTCTGGAATGCTACATTTGACATGGTCCGTACTTATTCCATTCACACACCACATCTCCTCACAAGGTAATGCCCGAACTCCCTACCGACCGGGCTCACCTGGTCGCACCAGCTTAAGCCATTCCTCGCTTTGGATTACTCTACATCTATTGAAGTATTGATCTTGTTCCTATCGTCTGCCAACAATGAAGTCCACATTCGTCTCTGTCTTGTTTGCATTAAGCACTGCTATAGCCAGCCCAGTGAACCAACTAAAGCGCCAGGATACGAGGGCTGAGGATGGAACCTCAATCGCCAAGAGCGGCGATACCGCCATATTGACATACGCTCTCATTCTCGAGCACCTGGAAGATAACTTCTACCGCGGCGGGCTCGCAAACTTTACCAAAGCACAATTTGCGATGGCCGGCTTCGATGAGGTCTTCTACAACAACCTTGTACAGGTCTCGAAGGATGAAACAACGCATGTCAGCTTCCTAACGGCCGCCCTGACTGCCGCCGGCGTAAAACCAGTTGCAGAATGCATCTATGATTTTCCGTGAGCTCACATGCATTCCAGGACTTTAAGGCATTTGTTGACCAGGCATTCTACCCTCACAGCTACACTGATCCGAAGTCATTCGTGGGACTTGCAGCGATTCTGGAAGGCGTGGGCGTCTCTGCCTATCTGGGCGCCGCAGCCGACATCGCGAATCCCGACTATCTGACAGTAGCCGGCTCCATCCTTACAGTCGAGGCCCGTCACAATTCTTATCTTCGCGCCGCGCTGTCCGAGGTGCCCTACCCAGCTCCCTTTGATACGCCGTTGGACTTTGACCAAGGTAAATTCCGCTTTCCATCCGCGTCGCACAAGCAATGTTCCCGCTGATCTTACCATAGTTCATTCCCTTGCGATCCCCTTCTTTGTCTCCTGTCCCGAAACCAATCCTCTCATCGCCCTTGGCATTAAAGCTTTCCCCCGCCTTGCCGTGAATGCCACCGGCCCTATTACAACCAACTCTACGATCATTCTCGAGACCTCCGGCTACGTGCTCACCGATCCGAGCGGCAAGTCCGGAGGGGCACTTTTCGGCGCCTTCATGAGCATTACAGGCCCGATCTTCGTGCCTGCTACCCCAATCCCCGGTGGATATAGTGTCGTCGTGCCGCCAGGTGTTAGCGGGCAGACGTATGTCGTGCTCACCGCTTGTAATGAGAAAGTAACGGATGAGACGACAGCGGCAGGGCCGGCTATTTTGGAGGTCGTCGCCGGGTGAATGGATAATATCAGTTGTGCACCACAAGTTGCAGGTACGAAGCTTGGAAGTGGTCGAGAGATGTGGCCATGTACTCTTTTCTTCATTTCACGACATCTACTCTTAACATCGAGGTCATCTGTCAAGGCTATACCTACATAGTTCTATGGCCGTAGTAAAAGAAGCCCGGAATTCTCGTGGGGCCTTTTGCTTGCCGTAGCTCAGGGAGTGCTCACTGACGGCTCCCCGAGCCATAGTGAGCCACTCGTCGCTCCATCTCCCCGCCTCCATCTTGTCTGTCAGTTTTAGACGATGAGACCGGTTTTTGATCCTATGCAACCCTTTACCGCTCCTCCCTTCCAATATCGCCTGGGGTCCCAATTGGGCTCTTGAGTTGCACTTGCTGGGGAATATGCTGCCTTCCATCCCCACTTCCTCCCTCCGAATAAGACTATGGTAGAATGTTCCTGTCCTGTCAGGTATATATTCCTGTTCCTCCCCTTTCAGCATTGGGGGATAACTCGAAACATATCCCCACAAATCGGACGATACTGTTATGACCCCCAATTTCCGGATGGGCTAGAATGATTAGCTCGTTAATCATTGCCGTGTACCGCAACTCTCGGAACTGTGCTTCGGAAAGTCGATGGTCTGTAACCTCGGGTTTAAAGCGCTTGTACATGAACGTCGTCTCCAAGTTTACAACGCTCTGGTTTACCCTCGTCGTAGCACCATCACGACCCAGGGCCTCTAGAGCGAGTTCCCAAGTCAGGGCCAAGGTATTGAGCCGGAGTGCGGTGGCATATTGGAGGAACTTGACGAAATTCTGGTGATGCCCAGGGCTCCCTGCCTCACTGATCGAATCAAGTAGCGAAGTGATATTAAACGACGACGACGATGGCAAGTCAGACGTGGTGAAGAGATCCACTGGCTACCTGTAGGAAGGTACGCTGATGCTAGTGCAGAAGCGCAGGTGGAAGCGGATAGGACAATATGTCAATCCTGTATTTTCTTTTAGTAGGTGCTACCAGGCAGACATTTTCAGAATTGCTTCGTCCAAAATGCCAACGATCAGGGTGACTGCAAGTTGCAGTGCGAACTTTTCTGGCACTGGCAGCTCTCACATTAACTCTTGGCTTATCGTGCAGATTCACCAAGATTGCCTAATTGGTCCTTTCATGGCGATGGGCTGCAAAGTTGGGCGTTCCGTTAAAACCCCCCGATTTTTCCCTACCAAGCCAATTGCCCAATGTCACGTGAAACAGATACCATACTTGGTCAGGTGACCATACCAGAGCCATCTACGCCCCACATAGGTAAGGGGGTGGCGCTGGTTGCCCAGGCACCATCTTTCGTGTACATATATGCCCGAATCTTTCAGATAGCAGAAATGACACTCTAGTTTCTACGCAACACCCAACGCCTGCTTGTTACACCTGTATCTTGGACTAGATTGATCGAAGCCACGCTTGGATCATTTCATCACCGCTACTACCACTGCTACTGCTGCATCCACGGAGAGTGCACCTCGACATTCGTGAAGACGTCTTCGATCCTACGCCATGATCGACCTACTTACCGCAGCAACTAGCGTTGCTGGCTTGCTCGGTCTTACGATTCAAGTGACCCAGATGCTCAATGAACAGGTCCAGACCTTGAAGAATGCTCCGAACGATGCACAAGAATTATTGGATGAGCTAGAGTCATTACGCCAAGTCCTTACAGGTCTCAAGGCATTCCTCGATGCTCAAGACGTGAAAGGACATGCATTTAAAGAGACATCCGTTCTGATCAATGCCATCAAAGGGTTTGAGACGAAGATGACTGATCTTAAGCTCAAACTCGAGAAGCTCACCAAGAAGCAAGGTTTCGCTCAGTTGATTCAGCGAGGGAAATGGTATTACGAGCATGATGAACATCAAGAGATCATTACAACTTTACACCGCTACCTTGGGATGTTTCAAATATCTCTCAGCGTTGGTGGAATGTGAGCTACGCTCTCTCAATATGCCCGCTATGTTTACAGAAGTTTGAATCCTAATGCAGGGCTAACCTGGGTAGTGACCTGGTGTCTAAGTCTATTGATGATGTTGCTCGGGAAATCAGCGGGTTAAAAAGCGCAATCTCTGCTTCGACTCCTAACCATCAGGAAGCGCAAAAGAAATCAGAGCAATTAGACGATATCCTGCAACTTCTTTCGCCCCTTTCATCCATTTCCCTAGATGTTTCTGAAGTCTCGGGTACTCTTCAGCGGTGGGATAAAAAATGGCAAGGTAAGATTCCACTTGCTAAAACTTTATGGTTACTGAACATTCTATAGATCAAGAGAGCCAGAAAATCGTGGCTTGGTTATCTCCTTTGAATTTCTGGGCAAAGCAAGACGACACCCTCTCTAGGCAACAAGAGGGAACTGGCCAATGGTTGTTTGAACACCCGGCTTTCAAAGGGTGGTTAGATGGAACAGACAGGACTCTATGGTGTCCGGGAATGCGTATGCTCGTCCGCTCACAGTATGCAGCCTTTCTGAACCTTTCACTGACTTGGTGCCAGCCGGTGCAGGCAAGACCATCCTGACGTATGTGCAATGTCTTATGGAGCCCAGTCTTGACCACGATAACTAATTGAACACAGATCAGCGGTGGTCGACTACCTTGGACGTACATTTCGCGGGGAAGACGTCGGCATAGCCTTTATATACTGCAGTTATAAGGAACAAATGGATCAGAACGTTACCAATCTTATCGCGAGTCTGCTACAACAGCTGATCCAGAGGCGCTCTGTTGTCCCTAACAAGATCCGCAGCCTTTACGAGCAGCACATTAGTAAGAGAACGCGGCCAACCTTTGCCGAATGCTATGAGCTGCTACGTTCGGAAATCACTGGTTGCTCAAGAGCCTTTATCATTGTTGATGCTCTGGACGAATGTAATGAGAATAACGGAACTCGGAGCGGCCTCATTGCCGAACTTCTAAATCTACCACAAACTGCCTACCTATTGGTCACGTCACGGCACGTACTGAGCATTGAGGACAAACTGAATCAATCACCTCGTCTGGAGATCCGTGCTAGCGATACGGATGTTAGGATCTATCTCGAAGATCGAATTCAGAAAGAGGGCAGATTGAAACGACATGTTCGAGCAGACCCAAGCTTACGGAATTCCATTATAGACACCATTGTCGAAAAAGTTCAGGGAATGTCAGTATCTCATCTCGAATATCCGGCTTCCAGGACCTTGCACTCAGCGCTGACTATACCTTAGGTTTCTTCTAGCCCAGTTGCACATAGAATCCTTAGCAAAGAAGCAAAATCGCAAGGCCGTCCGCATTGCCCTTAAGAGTCTGCCGAAGGGACTGGATGATACATATGATGAAGCCGTGGAAAGGGTCTGCAGTCAAGACGAGGATGACGCTCAGCTGGCAAAAAAGACCCTATCTTGGATATCATACGCGTTGAGACCATTAACAGTGAAGGAAATCCAACATGCCATCGCCGTTGAGCCTAGCGAAAAGGAACTCGATGAAGAAGCCCTACCCGACGAAGAACTTCTGATCTCTGTGTGCGCTGGAATAGTAACTATCGACCAGGAAAGCAACATAATCCGCTTGGTTCATTACACCACTCAGGAGTACTTTGAGCGCAACCGTGCGCACATCTTCCCCGATGGTCAGACCAGCATTACAACGACGTGCCTGACATATCTTTCATTTGACGTCTTTGCAGATGGCTACTGCTCCAGCGATGAGCAGATGGAGACCCGACTAAAAGAAAACCCTCTTCTTCATTACGCAGCTCAACACTGGGGGCATCATGCCATCGGAGGCCCGGAACAGACAATCATGACTCGGATTCTGGAGTTCCTCGCCCAAGATTCAAGACTTTCTTGCTTCGTTCAAGCGATGCGTCTTCCCGAATACCGGTATTCAGGGTATAGTCAAACAGCCCCAAAAGCTATCCCTGGACTGTGGGCTGCAGCATTTTTTGGTCTGAAAGAAATAGTCGGACTACTGGTAGAGCAAAAGGCGGACGTCGATGCGAAAGCCGCTAATGGAGAGACGGCGCTGCACGGGGCGGCCGAGAGCGGGCACCCGGCGGTGGTGCAGCTGCTGCTGGAGAAGGGGGCGGACGTCGACGCGAAGGCCGCTAATGGAGAGACGGCGCTGCACAGGGCGGCCTTCGGCGGGCACGAGGCGGTGGTGCAGCTGCTGCTGGAGAAGGGGGCGGACGTCGACGCGAAGGCCGATGACGGAGGGACAGCGCTGTACAGGGCAGCCGGGAGCGGGCACGAGGCGGTGGTGCGGCTGCTGCTGGAGAAGGGGGCGGACGTCGACGCGAAGATCGCTGACGGAGGGACGGCGCTGTACAGGGCGGCCGGGAGCGGGCACGAGGCGGTGGTACGGCTGCTGCTGGAGAAGGGGGCGGACGTCGACGCGAAGATCGCTGATGGATGGACGGCGCTGCACTGGGCGGCAGAGAGGGGGGACGAGGTGGTGGTACGGCTGTTGCTGGGGAAGGGGGCGGACGTCGATGCGAAGGATAATGACGGAAGGACGGCGCTGCACGGGGCGGCCTTCGGCGGGCACGAGGCGGTGGTGCGGCTGCTGCTGGAGAAGGAGGCGGACATCGATGCGAAAACCGCTAATGGGTCGACGGTGCTGCACGGGGCGGCCTTCGGCGGGGACGAGGCGGTGGTGCGGCTGCTGCTGGAGAAGGAGGCGGACGTCGACGCGAAGACTAATTACGGAGGGACGGCGCTGCACGCGGCGGCCTTCGGCGGGCACGAGGCGGTGGTGCAGCTGCTGCTGGAGAAGGGGGCGGACGTCGACGCGAAGGCCGATGACGGAGGGACAGCGCTGTACAG
>Ga0335072_10001605_pt1 | contig 36492 bp, 25 predicted proteins | sample Lox_Sample_21_FD_206725 | JGI IMG/M metagenome (GOLD analysis project Ga0335072, IMG submission 206725) | Soil microbial communities from Loxahatchee National Wildlife Refuge, Florida, United States - Lox_Sample_2.1 | ecosystem: Environmental > Terrestrial > Soil > Wetlands | place: USA... | reverse complement strand
CCAGGACCTGCATCGCAGGATGCCGGTCCGTTCCTTTTGGGGCACTCTGCATCCACCGCATCGCCGCTGCGCGCTCTGAAGATCGAGGAGCTTCAGGAGGCGACCCTCCGAACCACGCGCCATTCTCCATCTTTCGGTGGAGGCGCAACACGGCCTCCAGCCGCTAAGATCATCGCGCAATCAAAAATCCCTGAGCTCCCCAGGCTCGCAAAATCTCAACCGGAAGTTTCCGAAGGGCGAGCGCGGCCTGTGCGGCGTTGGCTCATGTCCTCGGACCAGGAACCGACGTATGCGAGACGAACACGCAGCCAGAACGAACCTGCGGCTTCTGTGGCGCCCGCTGCTCTTCATCGCTGCGCTGCTCGGGCTTTGGCAACTCGGGGTCCGCAACGCGCCCGGTCACCTGCTGCCTGGCCCCTGGGGCGTGGTGGGCGGCATCGTCGATCTCGTCCGTCACGGTCTGCTCCTCAAGTATGTCGTCGCCTCATTGTTCCGCGTCACGTGGGGATTTGTCCTCGCTGCCGTGACGGCCATCCCCCTCGGCCTCGCCATTGGCTGGTATCGCCGCGCGGAGATGGCGCTCAACCCCATTCTCCAGATTCTGCGTCCCATTTCTCCCCTCGCCTGGATTCCGATTGCCATTCTCTGGTTCGGCGTCGGAGATCTGGCCGCGATCTTTCTGATCTTCGTGGGATGCTTCTTCCCGCTTCTGCTGACTGCCGTGAATGCCGTGCAGAGCATTCCCGCGGTCTATGTCAACGCCGGCCGCAACTTCGGTCTGGGTTCGGCGCGCCTGGTAGCGCGCGTCCTGTATCCGGCGGTAGTTCCAAACCTGATCGTCGGACTGCGCATCACGCTCGGCATCGCATGGCTGGTGCTCGTGGCCGCCGAGATGATCGCGGTCAGCTCGGGACTCGGCTTTCTGATTGTCGACGCACGCAATGCCGGCAATCGCTACGACCTGGTCGTCGCGGGCATGCTGATCATCGGCATCATCGGCTTGCTCCTCGACTCAGGCATGCGCTCGCTGGAAAACGTGAAGTCGTTCCGCTGGGGTTATTCGGAGGACTAGTGTCGCAAACGCAAACCGTGGTGTCCCCCGTGGCGCTCAAAACCAAGCTGGCGGTCGATCGCGTCAGCATGGTCTTCGAGCGCGATGGCAAGCGGACCGAGGTTCTCAACAACATCAGCCTCGAAGTGGCTGACGGCGAATTCGTTTGCCTTCTTGGGCCCTCGGGCTGCGGCAAATCGACCTTGCTCAACGCCATGGCCGGATTTCTCGCGCCCACCAGCGGCCAAATCCGTGTGGATGGTGAAGTGGTGCGCAAACCCGATCCGCGGCGCATCTTCGTCTTTCAGGAGCGTGGCGTGTTTCCCTGGCTGACCGTCGAGGGCAACATCGGATTCGGCCTGGCGAAGCTCTCGAAGTCCGAGCGCGAACAGCGCATTGCGCGCTATGTCAGGATGGTCGGCCTCCAGGGATTCGAGAAGACCTACCCCCAGGAACTTTCCGGCGGCATGAAGCAGCGCCTGGAAGTGGCGCGCGCGCTTGCCGTCAATCCCGACATGCTGCTGCTCGACGAGCCCTTCGGTGCCCTCGATTCCATCACCCGCCTCATCATGCGCGGAGAACTGCTGCGCATCTGGGAGGCCGAACGCAAGACAGTCATCTTCGTCACCCACGACATCGACGAAGCCGTGCAGCTGGCCGATCGCGTCGTCGTCATGAGTGCGCGCCCCGCCGTCATTCAAAGGATCGTCAACATCGACATCCCCCATCCCCGCGACATCAGCTCGCCCCGCTACCTCGCCCTGCGCGACGGAATCTTCCAGCAAATCGGCCTGGCCCACAAAGTATGAACGCGCTTAGTCAACCCGCAAAATGGGAGCGCTTCTTCTGGCCGGTGGTGGCCACGGCGCTGCTGCTCGCGCTCTGGTACTACTCCGTTCGCTGGAGCGGAACGAAAGTCTTCCCGTCGCCCCGCGAAGTGGAAAAGGGCATGGCCGAGCTCCTGCGCCATCATGTTCTCTGGGCAGACATCGTCGATTCTCTGCGCCGGGTCGCGATCGGTTACGCTGCCGCCGTTCTCGTCGGTGTTCCTCTCGGACTGACATTAGGCTGGTATCCCGCCGCCAATCAGGTCGTCAATCCGGTCATGCAGATTCTGCGCCCCATCAGCCCCATTGCCTGGATTCCCGTCGCGATCATCTTCTTCGGCATCGGCGACAACGCTGCAATCTTCCTCATCTTCCTCGGATCCTTCTTCCCGATCGTCGTAGCCTGCATCAACGGTGTATCGAATGTGCCCTCGGTCTATCGCCGTGCCGGCCGCAACTTCGGACTCACGCCGCCCCAGTTGCTGGCTCGCGTTCTCTTCCCCGCCGCCCTGCCCCAGATTCTCGTTGGCCTGCGCATCGCTCTCGGAATCGCCTGGCTGGTCGTGGTCGCCGCCGAGATGATCGCCGTGGAGTCCGGGCTGGGCTTCCTGGTCATCGACTCCCGCAACTCCGGCAAGCGCTACGACCTGGTCGTGGCCGCCATTTTGCTGATCGGCCTGATCGGCCTCGTGCTCGACGTCGCCTTCCGGCGTCTGGAGAAACTCCGTTCCGTGCGTTGGGGGTTCCGCCTTGAGTCCTAAAAAGATAGTCCTGTTTGGAGCAGCTTGGCTGGTTCTGATTTCCGGCCTCCACGCCTGGCTCAATGTGAATTGGGATGTGGCGCTGAACGATTTCCGCCCGCCGGCGCAACGCAAAATCGTGGTCGCCTACATTCCCGTCACCTGCCAGCTGACCTGCCCGGTCACCGACTACATCTCGAAGTTCTCAGAAAATGGCGAGCTGTTCCTCCCGCGCCTCTTTCAGGGCTTTCCGGAAATCAAGGAAGCTCTGATTTCGAACAAAGTGCAGGCGGCCTTCATTGTGGCCCCGCTCGCCATCGCCCTCGCCTCGCAGGGAGTGCCCATCAAGGTCGTCTATCTGGGACACCGTTACGGCAGCGCACTGGTCGTGAAGAAGAATGGTCCGGTAAAAACCGTTGCCGATCTCAAGGGACGCACCATTGCGATCCCCAGCCGCTTTTCCGACGAGCGCCTCATGCTGTTTCGCGCCATGAAGCTCGCCGGCCTGAAGCCGGGCGACGTAAAAATGCCGGAGATGGCTCCGCCCGATGTCTCCGGAGCGCTCGCTGCCGGTGCCATCGATGGCTTCGTGATGGGCGAGCCGTTTCCCTCCCAGGCCGAGATGGGTGGCTACGGACGCGTGCTCTTTCAGGCGCGCGAGTACTGGCCCGATTACATGTCCTGCATTCTCGTCGTGCGCCAGGACCTCATCGACAAGCGCCCCGACGCCGTCCAGGTTCTGGTCGATGGCATCGCGCGCTCGGGTCTGTGGCTCGACAAAGGCAAGCCCTATCGTGAGGACGCTGCCGACTTCGTCGGCCGCTACTACTACAACCAGAAGCCGGCCCTGCTCCGTTGGGCTTTGACCAGGCCCATGGACCGCGTGGTCTACAGCCAGCTGGCGCCGCGCGAGGCCGACTTCGACCTGGTGCGCGACATGATGATCGAAACCGGCGTTCTGAACAGGAAGATCGATTTCAGCCAGTACACTGACACCCGCTTTGCCGACAAGGCCGCTGCACAGACCGCGTGGAAGTACGATCCGGGACTGGCCGCGGCCAACTAAAGATCCCGCGGGTCCGAGGAAAGGAATTGAGAAGCATGGAACGCAGACGATTTGTACAGATGATGACGCTTGCCGGAGTCGGTACCGTAGCCGCGGCAGAACTGGCGCACGCCGGCGCAACGCAGATCTTTTCCTGTCATGTGAAAGGATTCAGCTGCCCGACCTGCGCGGTGGGCCTCGAAACCATGCTGCGAGAGAAAAAGGGTGTGAAGTGGGTCAAAGCTACGTATCCCGAGGCGAACGTCACGATCCAGTACGATCCGTCATCGGTCAGTGAGAATCAGTTGCGAGAATTCATTTCCGATCTCGGCTTCACCGCTGAACCCGTGCAGCACAGCTGAGGCAGCAACGCACCGGCACCGAGAACCTTCTCGATATCAAACAGGAGTTCCATGACAGAACACACGGACCTTGCGGCGATCGCCGCCACCCTCACTGCCTCTTTGCAAATGACGCAGCCACCCGTCGCCATTTCCTTCGCCGACTCGCCCCCCGCCGGCCTCCCCACGCACACCGGCCGTGTGCCTGCGGGCTGCCGCTTTTGGGAGGACGGTGCAGCCGCAGCTTTCGCAACCACGGCCGCGGATCATAGCGGCTGCGCTATCGGCGTTTATACCCACAGTCTGCAATCGTCTCCGGAGCAGCAGACCGACCTGATCGACGCGCTGAAGGTCTTCGCCGATCTTGGCTATGTGCGGCCCGAGGATCTGCCGCAGATTCCGGTCCTGCAGTCGCGGCCGAAGTACGTCGTCTACTCCCCGCTGGCCCACACGGCTCTGGCTCCGGACATCGTGCTCCTGTTCGTCAATGCCAACCAGACGCTGATTCTCTCTGAGGCCACGCAGCAGGTCGAAGACCAGGTCGCGCCGGCCATGGGACGTCCCGCCTGCGCCGTCGTTCCCCAGGTGATGAACACCGGTCGCGCCGCGTTGAGCCTGGGCTGCTGTGGCGCGCGCACCTACCTCGACGTCCTGCCGGACGACGTTGCCATCTTTGCGATTCCGGGTACGAAGCTCGCGGCCTATGCAGAGCGCGTCGACGCATTATCCAGGGCCAACCTCGTGCTGTCGAAGTTCCATCAACTGCGCCGGCACGCCGTCGAGGCTGGCCAGAATCCCACCGTCAAAGAGTCGCTGGCGGCGATGAGCGCCTGAGAACCGACATGCGGTGCGGATTTTCCTGAACCGCTCCGCGTACACTGCTTGCGAGGCGCAGGATGGACCACTATGTCGAACGAGTCGTCGATCTGGTTGAACCCGGATCGAATCACCTCTACAACCTGAGCCTCGAGGCCGCTCGCAACATTCTCCTCGATGAGACAGCGGAGGCCGTGCGTCATATTCAGGGCTCGTTTGCCCTGACCGCGAAATCGGGCCGGACGATACGCATGGCGCGCTCTCTCGATCGGCCCATGCGCTATTTTTTGGCCAAGCGACAGGAGGGCCCTGCACTGATCGTCGCTGCGCGCATCGACACAATCCACGAGTGGCTGAAGTCCGAAGGTCTCGACGGCCAGTTTCATCCCAGCTACACGCGCATGGTCCCCGCCCATTACGTGGTCGATCTCCAGCTGATCGGCTGCCCCGATCCCGATCCGGTCTACACGCGCTTCTTCACGCCCGTGATGGGCTCGCTGCCGGCCGACCTCGATGTCATCGGAAAAGCCTATATCTCCGCCCTCGCTGAAGAGATCGCTTTATGGCTGCAGACCATCCCCCAAAACGAGCCTGTCGGTGTGTGTTTCTCCGGCGGCATCGACAGCGGCAGCGTCTTCCTCGTGACGTATCACGTAATGCAAAAGCTGGGCATGAACCCGAGCCGTCTGAAGGCATTCGTCCTCGATCTGGGCGACGGACCCGATCTGCGCCAGGCGCGCGCCTTCCTGGAGAAGCTCGGGCTGGGGCTCTTTCTCGAGCCTGTCGCCGCGGACCCAGCCGCTCTCGACGTTCGCGAAACCATTCGTATCATCGAAGATTACAAATCTCTGGATGTTGAGTCCGCAACCATGGCCCTCGCCCTGGCGCGCGGCATCCGCGCGCGGTACCCGGAATGGCGCTGCCTGATCGACGGCGATGGCGGCGATGAAAATCTCAAGGACTACCCCATCGAGGAAAATCCCGAGCTGACCATTCGCAGCGTGATCCACAACCCGATGCTTTATCAGGAGGGCTGGGGCGTCGGCAGGATCAAGCACTCGCTCACTTACAGCGGCGGGCTGAGCCGGTCGTATGTTCGTACCTATGCCACGGCGCATCACTGCGGCTTCCAGGGATTCAGCCCTTACACCCGGCCCTCGGTCATTGCAGTGGCGGAAGCGATTCCGTTCATCGATCTGACCCAGCACAGCGTGGACCGGCTTTACGAACTCAAAGGCGAAGTCGTAGCGCGCGGCGTCAGGGCCGTCACCGGTTTCGACATGCCCGCCTTCCCCAAGCGGCGCTTCCAGCACGGCGCCGTCTCCAAAGACGCGTTGCGCCTGCGCCTGCCCTATCGCGAAGCCGAGTACCGCGAGCAGTTCCTCGCTCTCTATCATTGAGGCCACGCGTGGCGGCATATCCCGGAACAACTGCGGATCGAGATACCTGGATCCTCGCACGCCGCGGACAGCGTAACGCCGTCGATCCTCTCCGGCCGTGGGCTTTCTTTGTGGAGCAGGAACGCAGCGCCTCAGGAGAGATCGTTCCTGTCGCGACCGTCTTTCTGACCAATCGCGAGTGCCCGTGGCGCTGCCTGATGTGCGATCTGTGGCAGAACACCCTGGACAATGGAACGGCCGGAGGCGCAATTCCCGCGCAGATTATGTATGCATTGCAGCGAATGCCGCCGGCTCGCCAGATCAAGCTCTACAACAGCGGCAGCTTCTTCGACCGCAGGGCGATTCCGCTCGAAGACCACGAGGCAATCGCGCAATCCGTCTCCGGCTTCGAGCGCGTCATCGTCGAATGTCATCCCGCACGGATTGGGAGCGATTGCTCCCGTTTCAGAGATCGGCTGACCGGCAAACTGGAAGTCGCGATGGGCCTCGAAACCGTGCATCCGGAAATTCTGCCCCGGCTCAATAAACAGATGACGGTCGAGCAATTTCAGGCCGCGGCCGATCGGCTGCGGGAGAACAGCATCGGCCTGCGTGTCTTCATCCTCGTCAAGCCGCCTTTCATGCGCGCAGAGGAAGCCGTGGAATGGGCGGCGCGCTCGCTGGACTTCGCCTTCGATTGTGGCGCCACCGCGGCGACTCTGATTCCGACCCGCGCGGGAAATGGCGCGATGGAAGAACTGGCCAGCCGAGCCGAGTTCTCGCCGCCAACTCTCGCGATGCTGGAGTCAGCCGCGAGATACGGGATTGCGCTGGGGCGAGGACGCGTCTTTGTCGACCTGTGGGATCTTCGCAGTCATCCGAAATGCGAGTCTTGTCATCAGCAGCGTGTCGAGCGACTGCACCGCATGAATCTCTGCCAGTCAATCTTGCCGGATGTTCCCTGCGAAAACTGTGGAGGAGCGAGCTGAGCGAGCGCTGCGACATTGCGGTCGTGGGGTCCGGGTTTGCCGGTTCGCTGATGGCTATGATCGCGCGCCGGCTCGGGCATTCCGTCGTCCTCCTGGAGAGAGGGAAGCATCCGCGCGTCGTCATCGGCGAGTCGTCCACGCCCCTTTCGAATCTGCTGCTCGAAGAACTCACCCTACGCTACGATCTGCCCGCACTGCGCCCGCTGGCAAAGTGGGGAAGCTGGCAGCGCTCCTTCCCCAACATCGCAGTCGGTCTCAAGCGCGGCTTCAGCTTTCATCATCATGCGTTGGGCGCACCCGCGACCGCCGATCCGGATCGCGCAGATCAGTTACTGGTAGCTGCCAGTCCACGCGACGACATTGCCGACACGCACTGGTATCGCGCAGACTTCGATCATCTCCTGGTGCGAGAGGCGCAGAAGCTCGGCGTCGAATACTGCGATCAGGTTGCTCTGCAGCACCTCGCCGAGGATGAAGAAGGAATCACCTTGCAGGGGCAGCGAAACGGGCGCCAGGTTGCCTGTCGTGCGGGCTTCGTCATTGACGCCACCGGTCCACGCGGCTTTCTGCATCGCGCGCTGCACCTGGACGAAAAGGATCTGCCCGGCTTTCCACCTACACAGGCCCTCTATTCTCATTTTTCCGGCGTGCGAAGGTTGGATGCCGGCGCATGGGCCCGCACCGCAGATGAGACGCTTCCGTACCCTATCGATGACGCCGCCGTCCACCACATCTTCGACGGCGGATGGATCTGGGTCCTGCAATTCAACAACGGAATCACCAGCGCCGGGGTCGCCGCGACCGATTCGTGCGCGTCGCAGTTACGATTCCTTGAAGGAGCCGCGGCATGGAGCCGGCTCGTCGATCAGCTCCCGGCACTCAAAGAGCAATTCCGCAATGCGAAAGCAGAACGCCCCTTCACTCACATTCCGCGCCTGTCCTTCCGCTCGGCCCAAATCACTGGTGCCCGGTGGGCGTTGCTGCCCTCGGCCGCGGGATTCGTCGATCCTTTGCTTTCGACCGGATTCCCGCTCACGTTGCTCGGCATCACACGCCTCGCGGAGATCCTGGAAGAGGATTGGGGCGGACCGCGATTCACTGCGCGGCTCCAGACCTATGCAGCCCAGACCGATGCCGAGTTGTTGGCTACGTCACAGCTCGTTGGAGCTCTTTATGCAAACATGAGCAACTTTCCGGTCTTTGTCGCTCTTTCCTTGTTGTACTTTGCCGCCGCCAGCTTCTCTGAAGCCGCGCGCAGGCTGGGCAAACCTCATCTGGCGTCGTCGTTCCTGTTGTGCGATCACCCCGCGTTCCAGGCGAGCCGACATCTCATTGAGCGAGCGCGCCAACCATTAACGCGGAGCGAATCGGAGATCCTGATTCGCGATATCGTAACTGCCATTGAGCCATTCAATATCGCGGGACTCGGCAGGCGCGAACGCCACAACTGGTATCCGGTCGAAGTGCACGATTTGTTCGACGCTGCCGGTAAACTCGATGCCACATTCGCCGAAATTCAGGCAATGCTGCGGCGCTGCGGCTTCACGCCGGAGAGTGACATGGTACCCGACTAGGCTGGTTGCGCCCCGGACACCACCGCCGCAACGGCTCTCGAACGCCGGGCATCGAGCCACATCTCGATGAACAGCGCCGCCGGCCCGACCCAAAAGAGAGCATAGAGCGGTGCATAGACGCTGCTGCCGAGCCGCATGAAGAATTCCACCACAGCGATTGCAACGGCAACCATGCATTGACCCGTTCGCGAACGAACCGTTGTCTTCGGATCCGTGATCATGAAAAAGATGAAGAGCTGATACATCGGACCCGTAATCGGTGAGATTTCCGACTGCCATGGATCGCCGGTGATCCATGAGCGCAGAAACGAAAGCGCGATGAACGATGCCACGTAGGTCGCGGTGATGTTGAACCGGCGCGCGCGCCACACAATCACCGAGCCAAGAATCCAGATCACGAGGAGCGAGGCCAGATTGTTGCCCCACTGAATGCTCAGCCCGGCCACAGAATCGGATGCCAGAAAGAGCATCGCGCAAATGCCAAAATTCGACGGATTCCAGATATGTCGATGGCGAAAGCGCAGCGCATACTTCGACGTGATGGAAAGGCCCGCGCACAGCGCATAGGGCCAGTAGGCCGGCGAGCGCAGCAGAATCCCCACGCTGATCCCCGTGATGTAAGCGCTGGCCGGATGCGGCCACTTCTTCAGGAAAATGCGGCCGAGAATCATTTCTCCCGCGATGCTGGTTGCAATCGCCAGCAGCGTCCGCGAGTAGCTTTCCAGAATCCCAAACGACAGATTGCCCGCCAGCAGGATCAGAGTAATGAAAACCGGCGGCATGAATCGGCTGTCGAGCATCCGTTTCCACAGCGGCTGCCTCGCTCCGACTTCGCGAGCATCCTTCACCGGAGGATTCATGCAGGCTCCTTCACGTGAACCAGCTGGTTGGGCGTCAGGTGCTCCAGCGTCTGCACCGTTCCCGAAGGCCAGTGGATCACCGCTCTCTCAATCTGCGGATTCTGCCCAAGCCCGAAGTGCAGACGGCGGTCGTCCTCCGATGCGAATCCGTTGCCTCCCGAGACGTACTGAATCTGCTTTTGACCGTTCCAAAACAGCGTAACCTGCGCGCCAATCGCGCTGCGATTACTCTTCGCTCCCTCAAGATCGAACTCGATCCAGTCATGATTCGGCGCAACCGTATCCTTATAAATAAGCAGCGGCCCGCATTGATTCGCAACCACGGCGTCGAGCACGCCGGTGTTCCACAAATCGGCGAGCGCTACCGCACGGCCATCGTAGGTATCCGTCACGCCAACCGCCTGCGCCACATCTTCAAACTTCCCCGCTCCGTCGTTCATCCACACTCTCTTTTGCTGGTAGCCGGAAAGGCTGCGGCCGTCAAATGCCGGCCAGTGAGAAGCGTCGCTGATGATCGAACTGTTGCCGCCCGCGACTTTGGAGAAGTCGTACCAATAACTGCGCGTGCGCGAGAGCGAGACGTAGCCGTTCTCGAGATAGAGGTCCATGTTGCCATCGTTATTCAGGTCGCCGAATTGCGCGCCGAAACTCCACCCCCCTAGCTCCACGCCGAGATCGCGCGCCAGATTCGCGTAGTGCAGCCCATTGCCTTCCTGGGGAACCCACAGGTTGTTTCCCTGCAGCAGCACACCTTCTTCGGAAATATTCGACACGTAGACCGAGTACTTCCCCTGGTTAAAAATGTCGCCGAAGGCAGCATTCATACCGCTTTTCGGAGCGAAGCCGACACCGGTCTCCGCGCCCGCTTCGCGAAAATGGCCGTGGTCGTTGAGATAAAGCTCCGAGACGCCGTAGTCGTTGGCGACGAACAGATCGGGATAGCCGGTCCCGCGCAGATCCGCCGCAGCACAAGCCAGAGCCCATCGGCGGCTGTTGATGCCCGCCTCGGCACTCACTTCTTCGAAGTGGCCCTTGCCGAGATTGTGGAAGAGATACTTGCGCCCTCCGTTCTTGGCGTATTCGAAGCTCTCCGGCATCATGCGCGTGTCCTTCAGATGCCATAGATCGACGTTCTCCGGATAGTAGCCCGCCACGAACAAATCGAGCCGGCCATCGCCGTCGTAGTCAAACCACACCGCCGTGTTGGCGTTGATCCACGGTGGCAAACCAGCCCGATCCGTGACCCGCGTGAACCCGCGACCCTGATCGTTGTGGAACAGTTCCGGCCGTCCCCACTTGATCAGGAAGAGATCTTCGTAGCCGTCATTGTCGTAGTCTCCCCACACGGCCCCCATCGAAACGCCCGTACCCGGCTGGTTCACATCGGCGATCCCCATTTTCTGCGCAACATCGGTGAAGGTGCCGTCGTGATTATTGCGGTAGAGATGGTTCAGGCTGCCCATGCGGCTGTTCGTCACATAGATGTCAGGCCAGCCATCGCGATCGAAGTCCACGATGGAAACCGAGGCGCCCATCGACGCCACCTCGGGCATGATGCCGTCGAGCTTGTGATCGAGGATCGGAGCTTCATGCACAAAGTGAATTCCCGCCTGGCCGGAGACCTCCTGAAAGCAAAAGCCGTACCGGGCGAGCGCGGCCCGGCAGTCCGTTTGCGTTTCAGCAGGCCTGACCTGGCTGTGAACGAAATGCCGGATCATCCATGGCGTTGCCAGCATGCCGGCAAAAACCACATCGAGAATGACCTGCGATACGGGGATGCGCTTCATCGCCCCGCTCCCGATGCGTCGTTGAGCGCGTCGCGGAAAGGCGCGGCCGTTACGTAGCGGGTCTGCCACGTGAGCCAGTCCTCGGGATGCTCGCGGTAGACCCACTCATCCTCCAGTGGCCCCGGCGGCGTGTCATACCAGGATTTTTGGTGATAAGGAAGCGGCTGCACCGTGGCCGAGAAGGTCGAGTTGTAATCGCCATCTTTGATCCACCCATCGCCGGCAAGAACATAATCACGCACCCATCCGGGAGACGCCGCTGGCGGAGCCGCAAACCGAAGCGCCAGTTCATCGCCCGCGTTCATGATCACGTAACGGTCGTCGATCTTTTTAAGAAGCGGCCGTACGTCGCCGAAGCGTGTGTAGTAGCCCGCGAGGTCGCGCCAGATCTGTGTTGTCGAGGCGATGTGGTTGTAGTCGGGAATCTCCGGCGACGATGCGTTGGCCTGATGAATCGTCGAATAGCCACGGTAGCGCAGGTCGGCCGTCGAAGGATCGATGTGCGCGATCCTGAGCGGAGTATTGGGCAACCCGGGTGCCCACTGGATCTGATCCCAGTAGATTTCAAGGTTCGTCCGCAGCCTCACCTTGCGCGGCGATCCGGGCCGGAATACCCCCGTGAGATCGATGAGGCAAATCTTGTTGCGTCCGGCCGGGAAGCCGAGGTTCGGCCGTGCGACGGTCCAGTTCCCCTGTCCATTGGGAACCTCGAGGCTCAGTGGCTTCGGCTGCTCGTGATGCCCCTGCCCAAGCGCGACATTGATCGATGAATCCGACGGATGTAGCCATCCGCGCGCGATCAGATACAGCGGTCCACTCGAAGGTACACCGTCGCCCAGGTCGATCTCGACATAGTGATCGCGTGTGATGCCCTGGTATTGGCCGCGGCCAAACGTGTCGAGATACCGCCCGTCGAGCGCGCGCAGGATCTCCGTTACGTCGTTGCCGCGGTCATCCACCGCCCGCGCAATCGCATGCGGCGTCGCAGTGGCGGTGATCGCGAGTTTTACCGGCGGCACGACGAACCGCTCATCCGTAAAGATTGCAGTGCCCTCAGGATGATCGACCGTCATCAACTGAAGCCAGTCGTAGTAGTAGGTCTCCCACAACTCGCCCGTGATGCGCAGATCGTAGGCGCCGTCGCGCGGCGCAAGGTCCTGGCGCGGGATCTTGTACCACTCCTGGGTCGTCGCAATCCGCGCCGGCCCGAGCGCATTGATGCGCAGCCCGATCGCCGATCCCCACGGCACCGTGTCCTTCACAAATTTCATTGCGTGCCCGTCCCACGCAAACAAAAACGGACAAGATCCCTTCAGCCTCTGCTGCGCAAGCACTTCCTGATTGGCGCTCATCTGGAATTCGGCATTCACGGCGCCATTCGGCCACAGGATGCGCGCGACGTCCGTGCCGGTCCACTCGCCAAGCCCGAAGTGTTCTTCAGGACCGGTGATGGCCTGCGCCTGCAACAGCAATCCCGACCGCGCCTGGATCTCCCCGCCAATGCCGAAGGAGTTGATGCGCTGGTCCCCGACCGCTGTCACCGCGCGCGTGCGGATCGTCTGCCAGTGATAATCTTTCGTGCCGTGATTCACGACTTTCAGCGCCTGCCCGTTGGCATCGAGCGCCAGCAGATCGAGATGTCCGGAGTGGCTCAGATCGGCCGCAGCGAAGACCCGCTGTGAATCTGCCGCATCATCAGGAAGCTGGAACCTTCCGTCCTCGCTCCCCAGCCAGATGAGCGACGTTCCCGTGCCTCCCATGCCGGTCAGAATCAAATCCACCGCGCCATTATTGTCGAGGTCAGCCGTGAGCAGTCGGACAGGATCCTGCTCTCCGCCCACGCTCTTCGGTGCCCGCGCGATTTCCGTCGAAGTCCAGGCGCCGTTATCGTTCACCAGACGCTCAATCGCACGGTTCGTCTCGACCGCCAGCAGGTCGAGGCTTCCCCTGTGTCGCGTATCCGCCGCCGCGATGGCGGCGACCGGCCCGAGCTTCGGCAGACCCTCCACCTCGTGAAAATTTCCGGCGCGGTCGTTATGGAAGATATGCAGTTGCCCGGCTCCGTCGATGAGCGATGCATCGGGATTCCCGTCGCTGTCCAGATCGGCCCACACCAGCTGTTGCAAACCGGAAATCCCCGCGAATGGGTGGATCGGGGCAAACGTGCCGTCGCCATTGTTGCGCAGTACCGTCGGCAGTCCAGCCGGAGCACCAGGCACGATGTCCAGATCGCCATCGGCCTCAATGTCCACGGCCCACGCGCCGCTGTAGCTGCCGTTCAGAATCGCGGCTGGCAGTTTGGTTTGCGCGGTAACATCGGAAAAGTTCCCCGGTGAATCCTGGCGCAGGAAGCGCACTCCGCCCGCACCCGCCAGCACCAGATCCGTTTTGAAGTCGTAATTGAAGTCCATCGGCAGGACGGACTCTGGCCCTGGTGCCACGTTGTGTGGCCCGCCAGGGAAGGGAAACGACGTGCCCCCCTTCAGACTCACAGTCCTGGCATTCGCGGTCACAACAACCGGCGGCGCGCTGTCGTCCATCATGATCGCGCCAATCCAGTCCCACTTCTGATCGCGCGCCGAAGACAGCGGTTCAGCCACGAATCTCATTCCCATGTCAGGCGCCGCGGGCCGCGAAGAGGGCGAAGCAAGACGCACGAACGTGACAAATGGCTGCGCCTCATCGCCCGGCTGCGCTTTGATCACGGCCAGGCTTTGCCGGAAACTCGGCACCTGCATCAATACGTTGCGCAGAAAAACGCTGCGCACCGCGGCGGTTGCGGGTGCCGATTGCGCTGCACTCTCCAGTTCCTGGAGTTGCTGCTGCACGCTGGCAGGCCACGACGGCGACCCCTGCGCGGCGATATGGCTCACCGTTGTGCGTAATGTCGCCGCGTCACCCCGCTTCGCCGCGATCCGGCTCAGCTCGACCAGGGCAGCCAGATTGTCCGGCTGCGCGGCCAGAATCTTCTCGATCAGCTGCTGAAACTCACCTTCGCTGTCGGGCCCTCCCTGGCGCTCCACCTCCGTTGCCAGCAGATAGAGCGCGCGCAGGTTGTAGGGGTCGAGATCGACGGCTCGCCGCAGGTTTGCAATCGCCTCGGCCGAATTTCCGCGCGCGCTTTCGAGAACCCCCAGGTCTGCATCGATCTGCGCGTTGCGCGGCGCCAGCGAATGCGCGCGGTCCAGCCGCTCTTTCGCTGGCTCGAAATTGCGTTGTCGCAGCGCCAGAATGCCCCAGTCCGCCCACCCTGCAGGCTCGCTCGGTGCGAGTTGCGTGGCTTGCGCCAGTTCGCTCTCAGCGCGCACGTCGTTGCCCACTTCCATCGCCGCCAGTCCCACGTAAAACGCCCGCACGAATTGCGTGTAGGCCTCGGACTGCGGCTTGGGCAGACCCGAATGACAACCGGAAGTGAGAAGGCTCGCCGACACTACAAGACAGGTGAGAATCCTGGAAGCTGTCATCCTCCCGCCGCCCGCGATCAACCGCGTCGCGACCAGTCGCGAGACGCGCGCGCCGGAGTTGCGAGAGCACTGCAAAGCCTTGCCCACCTTATCGAACCGGCCGCAGAGGTGTCTTCCACCAAAAGATGGAGGCGGCTCATGAATCGCACTTGCAGGATCGTTTGCGGAGTCTCCCGCCACGGCGCCGGGTGCAGCGCCGCCGCGAAATTCCATCTTGGGTTGCCTGACGATGTTCACCGGCTGGGAAGATTCTGGCTCAGTTTACGGTCTGGAATCCCCGGCTGGAAAGGACAGAATGCGCTGCCTCACATTGCCTTGCCGGTCAACGCTGATCGCACCAGTCATTATCGCCACCAGTGCTGCAAAAAGGTTCGGCCGCCACGTAGGTGGCGGCCGCCTGCGAGTGTTGGACTCAGTTCTACTCTAGAAGACGATCTTCGCGACCCCCTGAAAGACTCGCGCGCCGAAGCTGCCGGACGGTGGCGCCGTAGAACCCCCCGGGGTGGTGGAAATCTGGCCGAAGGTGCTTGAGCTGAGGCTCTGCGTTGGGCTGCTGAAGGCGAAATTTGGGTGGTTCAGAACGTTGAACGCTTCCAGACGCAGATCCAGATTCAACCGCTCGTGCAACGGAAAAACCCGCGAAACCTGAGAGTCGAACTGGAAGAAAGGAGGACTCCGGAAGGCGTTCTTGCTGAGGTTACCGTAGGTCCCAACCGCCGCACAGCCGTTGACATTGCCCCCAGGGCAGCCCGCTGTCACCTGCGCGAATGCAGCTGGATCCAGGTATTCACGGTTGGCTTCGCCGGTTCCGGACCGGAACGTAACCTTATGGTAGGGATTCGCTCCCGGAACCAGATTCGGTCGGTCGTTTCCCACGTCCGTCAGCGAATTGTCCACGCCGGCTGTAACGTTGACCGCCGCTCCGCTGGTGATGTGGATCAGCGGCGCGATTTCCCAGTCGTTCACGATCGCGCGACTCAATCGGTTCATGCCCGTAAAGTTGCTGCGCGCCACCACCACCACATTCTCGACATCGCGATAATCGAAGCCGCACGGACCCCAGTCCATCTTGGGGTTGTTCGGATTTTCAACATTGGTGCCGGCCAGATCCCCCTGTCCGTCGGCGATATCCAGGCATTTCGACCAGGTCCAGTTCGCCAGCAGACTGAAATTCGAATTGACGCGATGCTGCATGGAAGCCACCATCCCGTTGTAACTCCCCGTGGCCTCGTCACCCACCAGAACCGAACCGGCGCCGCCGCCGGAAATCTGATTGCCCTGCGCTGGGTTCGCAATGGTGAGCGCGAATCGCGAATTTTGATTCTTCGTCGTGGAGCAGTTGGTTCCTGCCGCACCCGGCTTCACCGCTGCCGGCCCTGTCGTCACGATGCCGTTGCAGCCGCTTCCATTCGCTCCCCACACGCCAGGAACAAAGACCGCGGGGCTCAGTGGCGAGCCCAGCGGATCGTGCACCGTGTGGTTAGCAATGTAGTCCACCTGCCCCTGCCACGCTCCGGGGAACTGGTGCTGCACTGAGAGCGTCCACTGGATCGTGTAAGCCGCGTGGAACTGAGTCGGCAGCACAATGTACTGCGATTGTGCGAAGAACTGCGCCTGGGCGGGCGTCGGAATAATCGGCTGAGGGAACGGACTGGTCGTGAACTGCCCCACCGACCAGGGAGCCCCGAAAGTCATCGGTGCGCTCCCCGATGTCTGCGTGTTGCTGATCGCGGTGGCGAATGGCGGGTTCTGCTGTGCCCGTTGCCCCGTAAAGAAATTCGGCTGGTCGTAAGCGATTTCACCTCCCGCACGTATCACCGTTTTCCCGTTGCCCTGCGGATCCCAGGATAAGCCGAGGTTGGGCGAGAACTGCCACGGAGAATTCTTCGTGAACTCTCGCGGCACACCCTTGTCGCCGTAGAAGAGAATCCCGGCCGGAGCATTCGGATAAACGGTGCTCACGACATTTCCCAGAAAATCGCTCTGGCTGAAAACACTGCCGCGATTGAAGTAGTCGACCGGCATGAAGTTAGGACCCCAGCGCAGCCCGCCCACCAGCGTCAGCCGTGGTGAAGCATGAAATGTGTCCTGCGCGTAGAGGCTGGGAATCGGTCCGCGCAGCGCGTTCTGCTGTTGCTTGCTCTGCTGGAAGGCGCTGAGCGTGCCCCACAGGAAGTCCAGATTCTGGTCACCGATCGTCGTCCCGCCGTTCGGCCCACTGCCGCTGTATTCGCCGTTAAACGTGAAGATCCCGTTCGACTCGTAGGCATTGCCGATGTTCAGCTCGTTCTGTACCCACTCGCCCCCGAAAGCCAGCTGGTGTTTCCCGTGAACCCAGGTCACATCGTCGTTCACCGCCAGAGTGTTGTCGTTGAAGTGCGCCACCGAGTTGGTGCCGCCGCCGATCGTAAACTTGCCCTCGGAAATCTGCAGCCCGTTGGGAACGGCCTGGTAGAGGGCGATGCCCAGCGTATTGGCATTGATGTCATTCGAGGCATAGCCGCGATTATCGACGCGGCGCATCACCGAGCCGTGCGCCTGATTCACCAGGTTCGGGGTGATCGAATCCGACCATCCCAGGGTGAGCGACTGCACCCGCTCGATATTCCCCGACTGCGTCGTGATCAGGATGTTCGTCGGCGAGAAGAAGGCAGGTGCCTGATAGCCGTCGATGAAATACCGGCCGTACAGGTTGTTCTTCGAGTTGATCGTTGCGTCCACCCGGGTGACAAACTGGTTGTCGGCGGTGAGCGACGGAATCGCATAGGCAACGAATCCGCAGCCGTTCGGGTCGTAGCTGGAGTTAGGGACCGGCAGGTATTTGTCCAGCGCCAGGGATTGCTGGAGGTAACTGGGCGGCGACGCGTACTTATCGCCCGGCAGAGCAGCTCCGGTCAGAGGATCCACCAGTTGCACAGTTTTCTTCGACGACTCACAGTTGGGTCCGTCCGTGACGGAAAAGTCTCCCTGCAGATTCGCTGCCGTGGGGACCGTGGCCTGAGTCAGAGCCTGGCTCGAGTCAGCATGCAGATGCTGGTACCCCGCAAAGGCGAATAGCTTGTCGTGAAGAATCGGACCGCCAAAAGTGCCGCCGTACTGGTTCTGGTGCAACGTGTCTTTGCTGGTCGAATAGAAGTTCGTCGCGTCAATGAAGTTATTGCGAATAAAATCGAACGCCGAGCCATGGAATGTGTTGGTCCCGGAGCGCGTCACTACGTTGACATAGCCGCCGGTGTGCTGGCCTTCCTCAGCGCCCAGCGCCGTCGACTCCACGCTGAACTGGCTCACGGCGTCCGGGAAAGGAAACGGCAGGTTGCCGTTCGCCATGTAATCCTGGTTGTCGCCTCCATCCAGCCGCCACAGCGTGGTATTGCCGTTGCCGCCTGCGATCGAGATGGAAATCGTCTGATAGGAGTACTTGCTGCCCGTGAAGTCATTCCCCGGCGCGGTGTTCGCCCCCCCGGAGATCGTCAACAGGCCCGTGATTTGCCGGCTCGCGGAATTCAGCGGCAATTCTGTGATGTCCTTGGTGTCGATCGTCTGCTTATATGAAGCGTCCTCGGTTTGCAGCGCGAGGCCTTCGGACTTAACTTCGATTCTCGTTTCGGCGCTTCCAATCTTCAGCGGAACGTTCACCGTAATGCTGCTGCCGATTTCCAGCACGATGCCCGACTGTTCGTAGGTCTGAAAGCCGGGAGCGACGACCTTCAGATTGTAAGTGCCGGTGATAAGTCCGGGAAACACATAGACGCCAGCGCTGCTCGTCTTCGTAGTGTGGTCCACCAGCGTCGCCACATCTGTGATCGTGACGTTCGCGTTGGGAACGACGGCGCCGGATGCATCCTGAACGGTGCCCTGCACGTTGGCGGTTCCGGCGATCTGCGCCGTCACCGGAACGGTGAGCAGTCCAGCGGCAACGATGCCGATTGCGGCAAACCGGGACGCAAAGCTCAGGACAAAACCGGGAATCCTGATTTGCATACAGCCTCCAAAAGAAACTGGGATTTTGGGCAGGTTCTGGGGCCGAGAGGTCTGACCTGTCTCAAAAGCCGCAACAGTATCGTGGACCTGGAACAGGGCTGTCAAGGCTTTTCATTTCCCCTCGTGCCGTCGCTGGAAATCAGCTCCCGGCAGGCCAGGCAGTTAACCCCCAACCGGCCAGCGAAACTCTCGTGAGTCCTGGCAGGAGATCCCTTCTTTTCTTCCTGATATCGAGAGTTCGCCGGTTTCCGGAAAGAAACCATTCCGAGCGACAAATGGGCTCGTTCTGCTTCCTGACGGGCCGACTCACTTCCACGGCATGTCAGTTGCGGCGCGATTCCACTGTCGACGCCAAGAGCCTGCGCGGGCTCCGCCCTCCCGGCTGCGAATCGCCAATTTGGTCAGACCACAAAATCACACCGGCCAGCTCGCTACAAGGTCTGGTTGTCCGCGCTCGCCAGCTGCGTGTCCTTCGCTGCCCGGCTCAGCAGAATGCGCAGGTCCGTCACCTGCTCGAGATGAAAGGCCTGCCCACCCGCCGGTGCCGTCACCGCGATGAAGTCCGCCCGTTCCACCCCGGTCAGATAGAAACTCGGCCGCGGATCCTCTGCGGCCGCCGCTACCTCCACGTGGCTCATCTCAAGGTTGCGAATATGGCGCAGGAAGAAACCCTGCGATGGCATCGGGCCGAACATCCCGGGGTCGGGATATTTGTTTTCGAATTCAGGGGGCCGAATCGCCAGCGTATCCTGCGAGGCTCCGCCCACCTGATGCTGGTAGATATTGGAGAGCTTCACATCCTCGATGGCGTAGTCGGGAATCCCGCTCAGGATCGAACACAGCCGCGACGCGCAGTTGTAACTCGTCAGGTTGCTGATCAGGATCCGGCGCATGGTACCCACTTTGGTCGTCTCCTTCGGACCCCGCAGCCGTGCTCCCAGTCGCACAAAGATCGGAGAGGTCGTGATGTTCCGCATCGTGATGTTCGTAACAGCGATGTCTTCGCACAGAGCGCCATCTTCGCTTTCCAGCGCCAGGCCGTTGCAGGTGTCAAAGACGCAGTTCGAGATCGTGATGTTCTTAAATCCGCCGTTGGATTCTGTCCCGCACTTGATCCGTCCCGTCCGGCCCACCCCATGCGTGTCCGGCGCAAAGTGCTTAAAGGTTCCATCCAGTACCGTCCCCAGCTCGTAGTCCCCCGTGACATAGCAGTTAGTGATCGTCACGTTTTCCGTCGCGCGCGCATAGCCCAGCGCGTAACTGCTTTTCGGGCAGACGCCGTCGTCCCAGGGAGAATTCACCGTACAGTTCGACACGTGAACGTTGCGGCAGCAATCGATGTCCATGCCATCGCGGTCCGTATCGATGGTCAGATTGTCAAGGGTCAGGTTATCGACGCCGGTCAGCAGCAGCCCGAAGTGGCCGCCCTTCAAAATCGAGAAATCCCGGAACAACACGTTGCGGCAGTTTTTCAGCGCGATGCTCTTATTGCCAACGCCCGCCTGTTCGGCCACATAGATCGGGTAGTTCCCTCGTGCCGCACGATTCGCTCCAAAGCTGAGACCTTTGCCGTAGATCTGCCCAGGACCCGTGATGCTGATGTCGTTCAGGTCTTCGCCCCACAGCAGCGAATTGTGCCAGTGATTGTGACCGTAGTCCTGATAGTCCTCCCACGGCGTGTTCGGCTCGGCTGCGTCGTAGGTGCCGCCGTTGTATCCGGTCGTCTGCCCGGGAAGAGGCGAGTCCGCGGCCCGCAGCGTCGCTCCCTGCGCAAGATACAGCCCGACGTGGCTCTTCAGGCGGATCGAAAAACTCAGCCATGTTCCCGGCGGAAAGACCACCGTGCCTCCGCCTGCCGCTGCCGCTGCGTCGATGGCCTTGTTGATCGCGGCAGAGTCGACCGTCTTGCCATCGCCCACGGCGCCGTAGGTGCGAATGTCGAAGACGCCGGGCATGCCGGCCGAGGGAGAAGAATGTGGGGCCGCGTAAGCCTCCGGTAGTGAGGAGCCAACCATAGCTCCCAATCCCAATGCGCTCATGCGGAGTATTTCTCGACGGTCGGAGCGGAATGACATCATAAGGCGCGATCCTCGCAGAAGAAATTTCCCGCTCGCTCAAACTGCACGGGACCATCAGTGGTATGACCACCGACCGCCATCCAGCGTATCATTGGTTTCGCAATTGCGATTGTTCCTTCCCAGGAAAGCCTTTTCCGATGCGATTCAGAATCTGTCCTGTCACCGCTCTTTCCGCATCCATATTTCTCGCGCTCGCAGCGGCAATGCCGGCCTGTGCCGCAGGCGCAAGCGCAACCTGCGATCCCCATTCGTATGGCGCCAAAGTCGACGGCGTCACGAAAGATACCGCCGCGATTCAGTCTGCGATCGACGCCTGCGAGCAGCGTGGCGGCGGCACGGTACCGCTGTCCGCGGGTACCTGGCTGAGCGCGCCCATCGTCCTCAAAAGCAACATCACCCTCCAGCTCGACAAGGGCGCGACACTCCTCGGTTCGCCGGATCACAACGACTACCCCGCGATCACCGAATTCAATGCGCCGGGCCGCCGCTCGCTCGTCAGTGCGGAAAACGCCACGAACCTTTCGATCACCGGTGAAGGCGTGATCGACGGCAACGGAGAAAGTTGGTGGCAGGAGGCCCGCGCGGTGAAGGACCACGGCGTCATGGGGTCTGACCACACGCGCCCGCGCCTCGTCGTCTTCGATCACTGCCACCATGTGCTGGTTGAAGGTGTCACAATTCAGAACTCCCCCATGTGGCAGTTGGTGCCCTATTACTCCGACGACGTCACCATCCGCAACATCCGGGTCCTCGCGCCCCAGCATTCGCCCAATACCGACGCCATTGACCCGTTTTCCTCCTCGAACGTCCGCATCGAGCACGTCTTTGCCGATGTCGGCGACGACGATGTAGCGATCAAATCGGGCATGGCCAATTCACCGGGTCCCGATTCTCCCAGCCGTGACATCACCATCACCGACTGCAATTTTCTGCATGGGCACGGCTTGTCCATTGGAAGCGAAATGGCCGGTGGCGCACAGAATGTCCGCGCCGAGCGCATTCACTTTGACGGAACCGACAACGGGATCCGCATCAAGGCCAATCGCGATCGTGGCAACGATGTTGGCGGCTTCCTCTTCCGCGACATCGACATGAAAAACGTGAAGAACGCCATCGTCATCAGCGAATACTATCCAAAGATCCTCCCGCCGGATTCCGATCCGCCGCAGCCAGTCACGCGCCTGACTCCGCACTTTCACGACATCACGCTGGAAAATGTAACCGCCACGGATATCGTTTCCGCCGGAGCTATTGCCGGCCTTCCGGAAGCGCCCGTCCGCAACGTGGTCCTGAAAAATGTCAGCATTCAGGCGCAGCACGGGCTCGCCATCAGCAATGCCGACGTAACAGGTGACAAAGTCAGCGTCCAGGCCAGCGACGGTTCAGGAATCCTCAAGGCTGCCGGCGGAAATATCACCCTGCACTGATCGTCGCGGTGTGGCGTACGATGAACCGCCGTCGGGAGAATCCCCTGTTTCCATGAACCGAATTCCAAAGTTTACGCCCATCGCGATCGCGATAAGTCTTGCGGTCCCCCTGCTCCATGCCCAGCGCAACCCCGCACTCGCGTCATCCGCCGATTCCCTGGCCGCTTTGCAGCAGGGCTTTGCCTCGCCTCCCATCGACGCGCGCCCCATGATGCGCTGGTGGTGGTTTGGTCCCGCAGTCGAGCCCGCCGAGCTCGCCAGCGAACTGCAGACCATGAAAGCCGGCGGCATCGGCGGCGTCGAGATTCAGCCCGTCTACCCGCTCGCTCTCGACGACCCACAAAAGGGAATCCGGAACATGGAATTCCTCTCCCCGGACTTCCTCAAGAGGGTCGGCTTCGCGGCGAACACCGCGCACCAACTGGGCATGCGGGTCAGCATCACCCTGGGCAGCGGCTGGCCCTACGGTGGAGCGTGGGTTCCGGTCACCGAATCGGCCGGCCGCCTGCGCATCGTGACGACCGCGATTCCAGTCGACCAGCCCAGCGTCGCCGTTCCCTCAATGGAGAACGGAGAGAATCTCCTCGCCGCCTTTATCACCTCCGGCACACCCGAGCATTACGATGCCGATCGCGCTGAACAAGCCCAGGAAATCAAAGAGGGCCGCCTTCAGACTCCCACCAACTCCCGCGGTCCTCGGGTCGCGCTCTTCTTCATCTCCAGCCGTACCGGCCAGCAGGTCAAGCGCCCCGCCTGGGGAGCCGAGGGCTTTGTCATCGATCACTTCAGCGCAACGGCCGTCCAGGATCATCTGAAGAATGTCGCCGAACCCCTCGTGCGCGCCTTTGGCGGCTATCCCCCCTACTCCGTCTTCAGCGACAGCCTGGAAGTCTACGAATCGGACTGGACCCCCGGCTTCCTCACCGAATTTCGCAACCGCCGCGGTTACGATTTAACTCCGCATCTGCCTGAACTGGTGGCCGGAACCGGCCCCGAAGCCGCCGATCTGCGCTATGACTGGGGACGCACGCTCGCCCAACTGATCGACGAAAACTATCTCGCCGCGATTAATTCCTGGGCGCACGCGCACCACACCGAGTTTCGTTCCCAGAGTTACGGCATCCCGGCCGTCACTCTCTCCAGCAATGCCCGCGTCGATCTCCCCGAAGGCGAAGGCTCGCAATGGCACGGGCCCTTCTCTTACACGCGCTGGGCCACCTCGGCCAGCCACCTCGACTCCCGCCCCGTCACCTCCTCCGAAACATGGACGTGGCTGCACTCGCCCGCCTTTCGCGCCACACCGCTCGACATGAAGGCCGAAGCCGACACTTTTTTCCTTCAGGGCATCAACCAGCTCATGGGCCACGGTTGGCCTTACTCCCCACCCTCTGCCGCTGAGCCCGGATACTCCTTCTACGCTGCGGCCGTCTTCAACAACCACAATCCCTGGTGGATCGTGATGCCCGACGTGACTGCCTATCTCACGCGCATGAGTTGGCTCCTGCGCCAGGGCAAACCCGCCAACGATATCGCGGTTCTCCTGCCCGAAGAAGACGCGCAGGCCCGCTATCGTCCCGGCAAGGCCAGCGTCAGCGACCAAATGGCCGATCTGCTCGGCCCCGACCTCGTCCCCGCTATTCTCGATGCCGGTTACAACTTCGACTTCATCGATGCCGAAGCGATCGACCGCGTCGGCATTCACTACCCGATCCTCGTGATCCCCAATATCGATCGCCTGCCACTAGCCGCCTACAGAAAGATCCAGGCCTATGCCCGCAGCGGCGGATTCGTCATCGCGACCCGCAAGCCGCCTTCGCGCGCGCCCGGATTGGTAGACGGCCCACGCGATACCCCCGCCGTTCAGCAAATTTCGCAGGAACTATTCGCGCCCGGCGCCCCCAACGCGAAGCTCGTTGAGAAAACCAGCGATCTCGGTGCGGCGATCGCCGGCTTCCTGAAGCCCGATGTCGCGCTCGACCCCCCCAGTCCGGAAGTCGGCTTCATCCATCGCCGTCTGCCGAACGCCGACCTCTACTTCCTCGCGAACACCGGCAATCGGCCTCACTCCTTCACCGCAACTTTCCGCGCCCAGCGGCACGCCGCTTCCTGGTGGGACCCCTTCAGCGGCAAAGTCTCGTCCGCAGGCAGCGGTCCGGCCGTCTCCATGACCCTGGCTCCCTACGAGTCCCGCGTCCTCGTCTTCACCGATCGCCCCATCGCCCAAAAAGCAACCGAAGCCGTTACTCATTTCGCCCCCGTCGATCTGAGCCGCGACTGGAAGGTCACCCTCGACAGAACCGGCGTCAGCGAAACCATGCCCACGCTGCATTCCTGGGCCGATGACGAGGCCGGCAAGTACTACTCGGGAACCGCGACCTACACCCGCACCGTCAACCTTCCGCCGGATATCCCGCATGGCGGTGCAGCGATGCTCGATTTTGGTGTGGGCAAGCCGGTGGAGCGCACACAATTGAACCTGCCCGGGATGCGTACCTGGTTCGATGCTCCGCTCCGCGACGCTGCCGTGGTCTACGTCAATGGAAAACGCGCGGGCTCCGTTTGGCACCCGCCGTTTGTGCTCGATATCCGCCCTTGGCTGCACACCGGTCCCAACGAATTGAAGATCGTCGTCGCAAATACGGCCATCAATGAACTCGCCGCGCGCGCGCCGGCAGACTACCGGCTGCTCTGGCTGCGCTACGGCAAACGCTTCGCTCCCCAGGATATGGATCACCTCGAGCCTCTGCCGTCGGGCATTCTGGGACCGCTGCGCCTCGTTTCCGCGGCCGATCTGTCCAGCGCCAACAACACCAACTGAACTCAGCTTCCCCAAAAGAGGATCGAATCGGCAATGCAAAAACTCCTTCTAGCCGCTGCGCTGTTATTCACGGCCCCGCTCTTCGCGCAAAGCCCGCAGTCCGCCGCTCCCGTGATCCCGCCGCAGGACCAGCAGAGCATCGACCGCGACATCAGCCGCCACTTTGGCGATGCTCCTGCGAATCCCGGGCCAAAAGCAAAGCTCTCCGCAGCCCTTCGTCCCGCCGACGTCCGCGCGGCCATGCGCAAAGTAGCCGACTGGGAACTCGCCTGGTCGCAGCCATATTTCGATCGCATCTGGACCTGGAGCGTGCTCTACACCGGCTTCATGGCGGCCTCGCCCGCGCTCGACGACCCAAAGTATCGCGATGCGATGCACGCCATGGCCGAGAAGTTTCAATGGCAGCTGCGCTCCGAGCATCCCAACGCCGACGACCAGAGCGTCGCCCAAACCTATCTCGAGCTGGATCTCCTCCAGCCATCCCCCGAGAAAGTCGCTCCCACCAAAGCCGCGCTCGACGATCTCCTCGCCGGCCGTGCCGCGCCCATTCCTGAAGCCCAGGCAAAGATTCCCTGGTGGTGGTGCGATGCGCTCTTCATGGCGCCCCCCGTGTGGTCGCGCATGTATGCCGTCACGCAGGATACGAAGTATCTCGACTACCTCTACAAGCACTGGTGGGAAACCTCCAGCCTGCTCTACGACCCGCACCATCATCTCTACTACCGCGACATTACCTTCCTTCATAAAACCGACGAGCGCGGTAACCCGATGTTCTGGTCGCGCGGCAATGGCTGGGTCATGGGCGGCATCGCCCGCACCCTCGACGACATGCCGCAGGATTACCCGAACCGCGGCAAATATGAAACCCAGCTCCGCGAAATGGCAGCAGCCGTTGCGGCTCTCCAGGACAAGCAGTCCGGCCTGTGGCATTCCGACCTCCTCGACCCCAGCGACTATCCGCAGCCGGAGGTTTCCGGCTCAGCGTTAATCGCCTTTGCGCTGGCCTGGGGCGTCAACCACGGCGTCCTCGATCGCGCGACCTATGCGCCCGTCATCGCCAAAGCCTGGCGCGGTCTCGTCGGACAAATTTATGCCGATGGACGTCTCGGAAACATCCAGCAAACCGGCGCCGCGCCCGCGCATTATCTGCCTTCGTCGAGCTACACCTACGGTGTGGGTGGTTTCCTGCTCGCCGGAGCGCAGATCGACGAGCTGGCCAGCCATCGCTCTCACCAGGCAGGGAAGAAGGCGCAATGAAGCTGCCCCGCGCCTCGGCTTTCGTCCGGTCCACTGCCGTCCCCGCAGTTGCCGTGCTCTTCCTTGCTGTCGCCATCCAAACCGCCTCGCCCCAGGCACCTTCCTCCGCATCGTCGACCCCGAACCTCATCGGTATCGCCCACGTTGCCATTCGTGTCGCCGACCTCGACGCAGCCCGCGCCTTCTTCCACAAACTCGACTTTGAAGAAGCTTTTGCCATGGACAAGGGCGGCAAACCCACCGAAGCCTTCTTCAAGGTGAACGACCGCCAGTTCATCGAACTGTATCCACGCCCCGAACCCTCCGCCGCCGTCGGCTTCATGCATGTCTGCTTCGAAGCTGCCGATCTCAACGCCCTTCATCAGGACTACCTCGATCATGGCCTCGCCCCCAACGAGGTCCGGCGCGCCGGCGCGGGCAACCTGCTCTTCACGCTCCAGGGACCCGACCAGCCCGGTCCACCCTCGGATCTGCGCGGAAAAGCAACCCAAAATATCGAGTACACACAGTACATGCCCGGCTCCCGCCACACCCTCGATCGTGGCCAGCATCTCGGTCCCGATCGCATCGCCGAACGCATCGCGGGCGTCAGCATCCCATTCGCCGACCCAGCCGCGGCCGCGGCTTTCTACATCGACAAGCTCTCCTTCACGGGCCACGCCCATCCGCTGGAACCGGGATTTCCGGCACTGACGCTGCCCGGAACTCCCGAGCAGCAGATCGAAATTCTGCCTGCAGCCACCGCAACCTCCACTTCGCTGCCCTTCCACCTCATCTTCTCCGTCCCGAATCTCCGTCGCACCGCAGATCGCCTGCGAACCCTCGGACTCGCCGCAAAGAAGCGCGGTAAAACCCTCACCATCCAGGATCCCGACGGTGACGCCATCGTCTTCGTCGAGACACGCGGGTGAACGCTGGCAGAGGAACCCCTGGCTGCATCCTGGCTCTCTTTCTGCTCCCTGCCTTCCTGCCCTGCGCCTGCGCGCGCGATTTTCGCGTGAAAGACTTCGGCGCAAAAGGCGATGGATCCGCGCTCGACACCCAATCCCTCCAGGCCGCCATCGATGCCGCCGCCAAAGCCGGTGGCGGCACCGTCCTCGTCACTCCCGGCACCTACCGCAGTGGATCGATCTTCGTTCGTTCCAACGTGACCCTCCGCATTCAAAAGGGTGCCACCATCGTCGGCTCGCAAAGCCTCAGCGACTACCCGACAATGCCCACGCGCGTGGCTGGCATCGAGATGCGCTGGCCGGCAGCCCTCATCAACATTTATGGCGAACACGACGCCGCCATCACCGGTGCCGGCACCATCGACGGCAACGGCAAGGTCTGGTGGGACAGCTACTGGGCCCTGCGCCGCCAATATGAGTCGCGTGGCCTTCGCTGGGCCGCTGATTACGATTCCCAACGGCCGCGCCTGATCCAGATCTACAACGCACAACACGTCACTCTCTCCGGCCCGCTCCTCACGCGATCCGGTTTCTGGACCGTCCATATCTGCTACTCCCAGGACGTTCACGTCGACGGCGTCACCATCCGCAACAATGTCGGCGGGCGCGGTCCCAGCACCGATGGCATCGACATCGATTCCTCCAAACACGTGCTGGTCGAGCATGCGGACATCTCTGTTAACGACGATGCTCTCTGCCTCAAAGCCGGCCGCGATGCTGACGGCCTCCGCGTCAACCGTCCCGACGAAAACATCGTGGTGCGCGACTCCACCGTGCGCGATGGCGCCGCCGCCATCACCATCGGCAGCGAAACCTCAGGCGGCTTTCGCAATGTCGAGGTCTACAACATCCACGCCTTCGGACACGTCCCTTCCGGCGTTCTCTTCAAGTCGGCGCACACGCGCGGCGGCTGGGCCGATAACATCCGTATCCACGACCTGCATCTGGAAAATGTGGCCGTTCCCATCCACATCACGATGAACTGGAACCCCAGCTATAGTTACGCGAAGATTCCTCCCGGCCTCTCTGCCGTTCCGCCTTACTACAGGATCCTTGCCACGCCCGTGCCCGCAGCCCAGGGGCTGCCTCACTTCCGCAACGTGCGAATCTCCAGGCTCACCGCCACCGGCGCCCGCACCGCCTTCGAAGTCAGCGCTTCGCCCGATGCTCCCCTGGAGAATTTCCAGCTCGATCGCATCTCCATCGACTCCCAATCCGCAGGAACCGTCGCGGACGCAGCCCACTGGGCCCTCTCCGGCGTTTCAATCCGAACCGCCGACGGCAGTCAGCTGACCTTTTCCGACAGCTCGGACCTGCAGCTCAAAAACGATGTCGGCATCGCGCTCGACGCGCCCGCCTCCCAGCCCTGAAACCCTGCACCCACCCCTCAGTCCAGGTGAAACACCTCTTCCAGCGCCCACATGCTGGCATCCGCCGTCTCCTTCCCCAGCGACTCGAAGAACGGCGCCATTTCTGCCTGCCAGCGCGCGTTCACCGCGCGTTCCTGCATTCCCGCGCGCGCCGCCTCGAAATCCGGCGTCTCCAGATAGCCCACCAGCAGGCCGTCCGGCCGCAGAAAGAGCGAATAGTTGTGCCAGCCCGTCGCGCCCAGCGCCTCCAGCATCTCCGGCCAAACCTCCCGGTGCCGCCGCTTGTACTCCTCAATCCTTTCCGATCGGACTTTTAGCAGGAAACAGACACGGGTCACGGCCATGGCTCCTTTGGGGCTTGAAATCTGCTTGTCTCCACCCGATATTTCTACTTAGATCGACGAAATTCTTCCTTTGACGCTTCGATGACCCAGCAGTACCATGGCATTTTAACTGGGAACTTATTTCAATCGGGAGAATCGGACCGTGAAGGCACAGCTGGAGCAGGTGAGCAAGGCTCTTGATTCCCTGCAGATTGAACTGCCCTCCTGGGGTTTCGCCAACACCGGAACTCGCTTCGGAAAATTCCTGCAGGCCGAGGCCGCGGCCACCATCGACGAGAAGTTTTCCGACGCCGCACAGGTCCACGCCCTCACCGGATCGACCCCCACGCTCGCGCTGCACGTTGCGTGGGACCTCCCCGGCGGATCAGGGGATGCGCGCATCATCCAGAAACTCGAAGCCGAACACGGAGTGCGCGCGGGCTCCATCAATCCCAACCTCTTTGAAAGCCAGGAATACAAGTTTGGATCGATCTGCAACCCCGATCCCGGCATTCGCAGGATGGCGATCGATCATCTGCTCGAGTCCGTGGCCATCGCAAAGACGCTCCGCTCGCGCGACGTCTCGCTGTGGCTGGCTGATGGTTCCAACTATCCCGGCTCGCAAAGCATGCGCCGCCGCATCGACTGGATGGCTCAGGCCCTCGCCGAAATCCATGCAGACCTGGCCGACGATCAGCGCCTGCTGGTCGAATACAAGCCCTTCGAGCCGGCCTTCTACCACACCGACCTCGCCGACTGGGGCATGTCGCTGCTCATCGCCCGCGAAACCGGCGACAAAGCCCGCGTCCTCGTCGACACCGGCCACCACTATCAGGGCCAGAACATCGAGCAGATCGTCGTCTGGCTCCTCCGCGAGAAAATGCTCGGCGGATTCCACTTCAACGATCGCCGCTATGCCGACGACGATCTCACCCTCGGCTCCATCGATCCCTACCAGATCTTTCGCATCTTCCACGAACTGCTCTCCCAGCCAGGTGCGATGCAGACCACCGCCTTCATGATCGATCAGAGCCACAACCTCAAAGGCAAGATGGAAGCCATGGTGCAAACCGTTTGCACCGCGCAGGAAATCTTCGCCAAAGCCGCGCTCGTCGATCGCGAGCGCCTGTCCGTTCTGCAGGATGAGTGTCGCCTCGTCGAGGCCGAAGAGTGCCTGCGCGAGGGCTTCTGGTTCGACGTTCGTCCCCTGGTCAGAGATTGGCGCAAGGCCCGCGGCCTGCCCGAGGATCCCCTGGCCGCGCTCCGCGAAAGCGGCTACGTCGAGCGAATCCGCGGCGAGCGCAAAGAACGCAATGCCCGCTCCGTGGCCAGCTACGCCTGAAACCTGGATTCGCGTTTCAATCCGCACAGCCGGTTTCCGGATTGAAATGCGGATGATATAACTGCGTTGACCATTTTCGAGGCTCGTTCCTTGCCCAAATCATCCACCAAGCGCCTGTATTTCATCCCCATCCTCTCCAAAGCCCTTGATGTTCTTGAAGTCCTGCAGAAAAGCGAGCGGCCCATGTCGCTCGAAGCCATCTATCAGCGCACTCATATCTCCAAGACCACGGTCTACCGCATCCTGAAGACCTTCGTGCATCGTGGTTATCTCGCCCAGTCCCAGGATGGTCTCTACCGTCTGGCGGCGCGGCCCCGCAAAGTCCGCTTCGGCTTCGGCAAGCAGTCCGGCGAGATGCCTTTCTCTGAAGCCGTCACCACCAGTCTGCGCGATGCCGCGACCCAGGCCGGCGTCGATTTGCTGGTGCTCGACAATCGCTACGACGGCGCAACCGCCGTCCAGGTGGCCGACGAATTCGTCCGCAATCGCGTGGACCTGGTCATCGAGTTCCAGATCGATCAGGAAGTCGCTCCCATCATCGCCGACAAAATTGCCGTCGCGGGAATTCCTCTCATCGCCGTCGATATTCCCCACCCCCACGCCACCTACTTCGGCGTCGATAACTACCGCGTCGGCGTAGAAGCGGGCGCGCTCCTCGCCGATTACGCCGCGGAGAAGTGGGGCGGCAAGCTGGACTGGGTCCTCGGTCTCGACATCGAGAACGCCGGCCCGCTCGTCCAAAGCCGCATCACCGGCGTCTTCCAGGGCATTCGCAACAAACTGCCCGATGTCCCCATTGAAAAGTTTGTCCGCGTCGACGGACGCGGCATGCGCGATCCCAGCTTCCGTATCATCGCCGATTTTCTCAAGCGTCACCCCAAAGACCGGCACATCCTCGTCGCCGCCACCACCGACTCGAGCGCCCTCGGTGCGCTCGAAGCCGTGCGCCAGCAGAAGCGCGAGAAGAACGTCGCCATCGTCGGCCAGGACTGCATTCCCGAGGCCATCGACGAGATGAAGCGCGCCGACACGCCGTGGATCGGCTCGGTCTCCCATGAAGCCGGAACCTACGGACCGCGACTGATCCAGCTCGGCCTCTCCATCCTGCGCGGCCTGACGGTTCCGCCGTACAACTATGTGGATCACAAGCTGGTCACGGGAGAAATGCTGCGGCAATCGTCCACCGTCGGAACGCCCGTCGCCGGCTGACGGATCCGGTCTCGGTTGCCGAGCCCAAACGTCTTTCGCGATCCGGCGGCGAGCAACCTGCCGCCGACTCGCGGGTTCAAAATCCGAAACAATTGCCCTATTGATATTTACTATGGCATTCTTGAGGACGGTGATTCGATGAAAACCCTGACCGCGCTGCGCTACCTCCAGGATTTGTGGGATGAAAAAACCGCTTCCACGATGGACGAGCCAGAGCTGCTGCGCTACCGTTCCAATCTGCTCGGCGCCGATCTGCGCATCACCAATTTCGGCGGTGGCAATACCAGCTCCAAGGTCGTGCAGCCCGATCCGCTCACCGGCCAGCCGGCCGACGTGCTCTGGGTCAAAGGCAGCGGCGGCGATCTGGGCAGCATTAAGCGCGCCGGTTTCGCCACCCTTTACCTCGACAAGCTGCTCGCCATCGAAAAGCAGTACAAAGGCGTGAACCAGGAAGACGCCGTCGTCGACCTCTATCCGCTCTGCACCTTCGGACTGAATCCCACCGTCGCCTCCATCGACACCCCCCTGCACGGCTTCCTGCCCTTCCGCCATGTCGATCATCTCCATCCCGACTGGGGCATCGCCATGGCTGCGGCCGCCAATGGCCAGGAGAAAATGGAGGAATTCAACCGCGAGTACGAGCACAAACTGGTCTGGGTCCCCTGGCAGCGCCCCGGCTTTGAACTGGGTCTGATGATGCGTCGCGTAGTGGAGCAGAATCCCGGCTGCGACGGCATCGTGCTCGGCGGCCACGGGCTCTTCACGTGGGGCGAAACGCAGCGCGATGGCTACCTCAACACCCTGACCATGATCGATCACCTCGGTCAGTTCATCCAGGACCACATCGAGCGCAAAGGCCCCGCGCTCTTCGGCGGAGCCGCACTCCAGGCCCGCCCCGATCGCAAAGAACTCGCCCTCGAATTGCTGCCCTTCGCCCGCGGCCGCGTCTCGCAGCAGAAGCGCTTCATCGCCAGCTGGTCCGACGCCGCCGACGTCATGCGCTTCGTCAACTCCAAAGATGGCGCCGCCCTCGCCCATCTGGGTACCAGCTGTCCCGATCACTTCATTCGCACCAAAATCCGCCCCCTCTTCGTTCCCGCCGCGGCGAATGACGACGCCCCAACCCTGCAGAAGAAAATCGAAGCCGCGCTGCAAACCTACCGCGGCGAATACGCCGCCTACTACCAGAAGCACAAAGAGCCAACCTCGCCGGCCCTCCGCGATCCCAATCCCACCGTGATCCTCATCCCCGGCATCGGAATGTTTTCCTTCGGCAAGAGCAAGAGCGAGTCCCGCGTCGTCGGCGAGTTCTACACCAACGCCATCCACGTGATGGAAGGTGCCACCGCGCTCGCCGGCAAGACCGCCGTCAAAGACGTTCCCCAGGCCGGTGCCGCCGCGCCCTGCGAAGCTTTCGAGGTCTACACCAATTACGTTGCCCTGCCCGCCGCTGAGGCTTTCCGCATCGAGTATTGGCTCCTCGAAGAAGCCAAGCTTCGCCGCCAGCCTCCGGAGAAGGAACTCAGCCGTCGCATCGTACTCATTGTCGGCGGGGCAAGCGGCATCGGTCGCGCCGCTGCTCTCATCGCCGCCGAGCGGGGAGCCCACATCGTGATCGCCGACCGCGATCTCAACGGCGCCGAAGCCGTCGCTCAGGAAGCTCGCGCTGCGGCCGGCAAAGAAGCCGTCGCCGCTGCCGCCGTCGATATTCGCGATCGCGCCTCCATCGCCGCTGCCCTCCGCGATACCGTTGCGCACTTCGGCGGACTCGACATCCTCATCAATACTGCCGCGATCTTCCCGTCGTCGCCCCAGGGCGCGATCGCCGACGCCATGTGGTCGACCACCCTCGACCTCAATGTCACCGCGAATTACCTGCTCGCCGAAGAAGCCGCAAAGATCTTCGCCGCCGAGCAGATCGACGGCAGCATCGTCCTCACCAGCTCCGCCAACGCCGTCGTTCCCAAGCGCGGCAGCGAAGCCTACGACGTCAGTAAAGCCGCGCTCAGCCACCTGATCCGCGAGCTGGCTGTCTCGCTCGCCCCCCACGTCCGCGTCAATGGCATCAGCCCCGCCACCGTCGTCAAGGGCTCGACCATGTTTCCGCGCGATCGCGTCATCACCTCGCTCACGAAGTACAACATCCCCTTCGAGCCCTCCATGACTGACGATCAGCTTCGCGACCTGCTCGCCGGCTTCTACGCCAATCGCACCCTCACCCATCAGCCCATCGAGCCCGACGACTGCGCGCGCGCCATCCTCTTCCTCGCCGGCCCCCACACCCGCTGCACCACCGGCCATCTCATTCCCGTCGATGGCGGTCTCCCCGAGGCCTTTCTGCGGTGAGCAACCACCCGGCTCTCGTCGCGATCGATCTGGGCGCGGAGAGTTGCCGGGTTTCCCTGCTGCTCTGGCACCGCGACGAACCGCGCATCGCCATGGTCCGCCGCTTTGAAAACGGACCCCAGGATCACGGCCCCGCCGGCTGGCACTGGAACCTCCACCGCATCTGCCAGGAACTCGACGCCGGGCTCCGCACCTGCGCCGATCTCGCTCCCGACAGCATCGCCGCTATCGGTGTCACCGGCTGGGCCGTCGATTACGTCCGCCTCGACGACTCCGGCCAGCCTCTCGCGCCGCCCTTCTGCTATCGCGACGAGCGCAACCTCCGCGCGATGGACGAAGTCCACGCGCTCCTGCCCGCGGACCAACTCTATGCCCGCACCGGCGTGCAGATCCAGCCCATCAACACCCTCTATCAGCTCGATGCCGATCGCCGCAGCGGCATCCCCGCATCCGCCCCCTGGGTCAGTCTGCCCGAATACATCCTGCACTGGCTCGGCGCCCCGCGCATCGCCGAATACACCAACGCTACGCATACCGGCCTCATCGATGCCGACACCCGCCAGTGGTCCCCCGAAATCTTCACCACGCTCGGCCTCGATCCCGCTGCCGCTCCGGAAATCGTCGCACCCGGAACAGCGCTCGGTCCTGTCCGCGTCGATCTCCGCCGCCTTCCCGCCTTCGCGCAAACGCAGCTCGTCGCGCCGGCCTGTCATGACACCGCCTCCGCCATCGCCGGCATTCCCGAACGTCCTGGCGGCTGGGCCTACATCAGCTCCGGAACCTGGTCGCTCGTCGGCATGCCGCTCGTGCAGAGCCTCCGCACCCACGATGCCTTTGCGCGAGGATTCACCAATCTCGGCGCCGCTGATGGCGGAATCCTCTTCCACCGCGGCCTTCCCGGCATGTGGCTCCTGCGCCAGTGCATGAATACCTGGGACCACGACCGCGGTTGGAATCTCGCTGACCTCATCGACGACGCTCGCCGCCTGCCGCCACCCGATCGCCTCCTCGACCTCGACGATCCCGCCCTGCTTCCTCCCGGTGACATGACCGCCCGCATCAACGCCCAGCGCTCTCTCCACAGAGCCGCGCCCTTGCCTCCCGGCTGTGATGCCGCGCCGCACTACGCCAACCTCATCTTCCATAGCCTCGCCGCACGCTACGGAACCCTCCTCGCCGAGATTGCCGCCATGACCGGCCAGCGCCCGCACCACATCTCCATCGTGGGCGGCGGAAGTCAGAATGAATACCTCAATGCGCTAACCGCTCAGGCCACCGGTTTGCCCGTGCAGCGCTGTTCCGCCGAAAGCTCCACCCTGGGAAATTTCGCCATACAATGGGCGCGGATCGAGCAGCCCTCAGGCTCGCTCCAGCCCCAGTCCGTCGCTGAAAAAGTCTCCGCGCTCGCCGCAGTCCAGGTCGCGTAGCGCCGAAAGGGAACCGCATGTCCTCTGCCATTCTTGGCGGAATCGGATGGCATATGGTCGGCGCCGCTGCTGCTGCGTCCTTCTATGCGCCCATCGAAAAAGTGAAGAAGTGGTCCTGGGAAACCACCTGGGCCGTCGCGGGAATCTTCTCCTGGGTCCTGCTCCCTGTCACCGTGAGCCTCATTCTTCTTCCCGATTTTCACGCCTTCTACGCGGCCATCCCCCACGACGTCCTCGCCAAAACCTTCCTCTTCGGCTGCATGTGGGGCGTCGGCAATGTGAACTACGGGCTCACCATGCGCTACCTCGGTATGTCGCTTGGCATCGGCGTGGCCATCGGTGTCACCCTCGTGGTCGGTACCCTGGTCCCTCCCATCATGCACGGCCAACTCGGCTATCTCATCACCAGTCGCAGCGGACACTTCACCATCTCCGGCATCGTGCTCGCCCTCATCGGCATCGCCATCGTTTCCTGGGCCGGTCATCAGAAAGAGCAGCGCACGGGCGTGCGCGCCGAAGAGTTCAACCTCACGAAGGGTCTCCTCCTCGCCATCATGTGCGGCATCTTCTCCTCGGGCATGTCCTTTGCCATCGACGCCGCCCGCCCCATCGCCGCCGCCGCGCAGCAAGCCGGCGTCCAGCCCCTCTACGCAGCGCTGCCCAGCTACGTCATCATCATGGGCGGCGGAGCCATCGTGAATTTTGCCTATTGCTTCTCGCGTCTCGCCTTCCGCAAAGAGCTCTCGCTGCGTGCCGATCTCTCCCAAACCCGCCGCACTCTCCTCATCAACAGCTCCATGGCCGCTGCCGGCGGCATCATGTGGTACCTCCAGTTCTTCTTCTACGCGTGGGGCGCCGCCAATATCCCCGCCCACCTCAGCTTCGTGAACTGGATGCTCCACATGAGCCTCTACGTCCTCTTCGGCGGCATCGTCGGCCTCGCACTCGGCGAATGGCGCGGAGCGCGCGGCCGCCCCGTGCAGCTCCTCTGGTCCGGAATGCTCGTCATCATCGCCGCCGCCAACCTCGTCGGCCTCGGCATGGCCACCTAAGGACCGGTCGCCGAGAGACGGGCGCAAGCGGAGCGAGGG
>Ga0335072_10001604_pt1 | contig 36514 bp, 27 predicted proteins | sample Lox_Sample_21_FD_206725 | JGI IMG/M metagenome (GOLD analysis project Ga0335072, IMG submission 206725) | Soil microbial communities from Loxahatchee National Wildlife Refuge, Florida, United States - Lox_Sample_2.1 | ecosystem: Environmental > Terrestrial > Soil > Wetlands | place: USA... | reverse complement strand
ACGAGAATCAATGCATGAGCAGTATCTGGTTCACCGCCGACTTTCATTTCGGCCACTTCAACATCATTCGGTACTGCAATCGTCCGTTTGCTAACTCTCAGGAGATGGACGAAGCGATCTGCGAGCGTGTCAACGCTTGCGCCAAAACGAACGATACTCTTTATTTCCTCGGAGATTTCTGCCTCGGTGGGCCGGACCGCGTGACCGCCTATCGAAGGCGGCTGGTTTGCCGGACCATCCACTTTATTGAAGGCAACCACGACAGGACGGCGCGCAAGCTTCAGCATCTCTTTGCATCCTGGAATTTGCTGTCCGAGATCCACGCAGCAAAGCAGAGAATCGTGCTTTGCCATTATGCAATGAGGGTGTGGCCGCATCACGCTCAAGGCGCGTGGCACCTCTATGGACACTCGCACGGCAACCTGCCGGACGAGCCCCTGGCACTCTCCCTTGATGTTGGCGTTGATACTCACGAGTTTCGCCCGTGGCATTTTGACGAGATCCAATCCGTGATGCAGGCCAAGGCAAAGGCACGGGAGTCGGCAAGCCATGCTGAACGCCGCGCGGTCCTTGCCGATCTGGCCGCCTACGACCAGGAAATTGGGATCTGAACACGATCAGGGTACACGCTGCCCAGTTGCGGCGTTACGAGATCAATCCGCGCTGTTTGCCAGCCTGTACTCATTTTGAGTACAATTGTTCTCGAAATGAGAACGATGCTCACCTCCGTCGGCGATCTGCTCTTTGGCCAGACCAGAGGGCGGGTCTTGGCGCTTCTGTATGGTGCGCCCGATGAGACCCGCTTCGTTCGTCAAATCGCGCGCCAGGTGGAGACGAGCGTGGGGACCGTACAACGGGAGCTTAACTTGCTCGCCGATGCAGGACTGATCAAGCGCTCCACAGTCGGCAAGCAGGTGTTCTATCAGGCCAATCGGGAGCACCCGGAATATCCGGAACTACGGGCCCTGCTGGCAAAGACCACAGGCGTCTTTCAAATACTCAAGACGGCGCTTGCGCCGCTCTCGTCCCGCATCGATCTTGCCTTTGTATATGGTTCAGTTGCACGAGGCGAGGAGAAGGCGACCAGCGACATCGACCTCATGGTGATCGGAGCCGTCTCGCTCGACGAGGTCCTGGACGCCGTGGGTCTCGTGGAAAAGCAGTTGCGGCGTCCCGTGAACCCGACCATCTATTCTCTTGAAGACCTGAAAGCGCGGTTTCGCTCCGGCAACCACTTTCTGCAATCGTTGCAGAAGAGCAAGAAGGTTTTTCTGATCGGCGACGAGGATGAGTTTAGAAAAGCTGGCACAACTCGGGTGGTACAAGGCTGAGCCCAGCAGCCCGAAGGAGATTGCCGATCTCTTCAGCATCGTGGACCGCTCGCAGGCGGACTCCAGGGTGGAAGGCATCTCCGACGATCTGCGCTTCCAGGCCGCTTACAACGGCATCCTCACGCTCGCCAACATTGCTCTCCGCGCCAGCGGTTTTCGCGTCTCTCTCGGCCAAGGCCATCACCAGCGCGTGATCGAGAGCCTCGAATACACACTGACAACGCAGGATGCCACAGCGCGCGAAAAATGGGTGCGCAAGATCAAATCTCATTCGCAAAAGAGAAACACCACGAGTTACGACCTGGCCGGTGGAATCTCGCCGACCGAACTCGCCCAGGTCACCAAAGATCTGACCGCGTTGCGGGAGCAGGTAAAGGTCTGGTTGAAAGAAGCCCACCCAGAACTTCTCCACGACGATTCACACCACAGTTGATCTATGCCCCGGGTCCGCATCGTCTGCATCAGCGACACCCACGGCAAGGGCCGCGTCCATCTCGAAGCCGCAGGCGGCATAACCCGCGATAAGAGTTGTTTTGCTCTGCCGAGGACGCAGCTATAGAATTGCAGTCAGAATCTCATTTGTCTCAGTCACTTTGATTGTCGCAGGAGCAGGGCCATGATTGTGCTTCGGAGATCACAATATCTTTCGCGTCATCTCTCAATTCTCCTATCGAGCATGTTTATTTTGTTCACCGCTGGATGTAGCGGAGGTGGCAGCACCAGCGGCGGTGGCGGCGGAGGCACGCCACCAGCAAATGCGAAGGAATGGACATGGGTCAGCGGTAGCAATCAAGTGGGCGCCGCTAGCGTGTACGGCACGGAAGGGATGGCTTCCTCCGCCAATGTTCCTGGGGACCGGGGTGGCACATTTTCCTGGATCGACAGCGGTGGTAACCTCTGGCTGTTCGGCTCAGGCGGCTACGGCGGTTTGAATGCCAACGGACCTACGAACGAACTCTGGAAGTTCAGTCCAGCAATGAAGGAATGGACCTGGGTGAGCGGCAGCAGTAGTTCGCCCGGCAACGAGTTCGGCGTTTACGGAACTGAAGGTGTACCGGCTTCGACCAACATTCCAGGAGGCCGGAGTAGTGGGGTTTCCTGGATCGATAGCGGGGGCAATCTGTGGTTGTTCGGCGGGAGCGGTTGGGATTCGACTGGACGCGCTAACATGCTCAATGACCTCTGGGAATTCAATCCTTCGACGGAGCAATGGACCTGGGTGAGCGGCAGCAACCAAATTCTTGGCACGGCGAATTACGGCGCACTGGGAGTGACAGCGACTACTAACGTTCCGGGGGCAAGACAGAGTGCGGTGTCATGGACGGATAGTAGTGGTAACTTCTGGTTTTTCGGGGGGCAGGGACTCGACGCCAACGGCGACTTTGGAAGCTTCAATGATCTTTGGGAATTCAGCCCCACGTCTAAAGAATGGACTTGGATGAGTGGAAGCGCGGCAATCAACGCGAAGGGCGTATACGGCACATTGGGCACGGCTGCGAGTGGAAACGTTCCGGGTGCGCGCTACAACGCCATCTCGTGGGCAGACAGAAATGGCAACCTATGGCTATTTGGCGGCTTTGGCTATGATTCGGCCGGAATGCCAAACGATCTGAATGATCTTTGGGAATTCAGCACTTCGAGCAAACAGTGGACCTGGGTGAGTGGCAGCAGCACGGTCGCGGTAGCTCCGTCAGGACTTTGCATGCCGGGAGTTTTTGGAACGCAAGGAACGGCCGCGGCATCCAACGTGCCCGGCGGACGCAACGCGGCCGTCTCCTGGATTGACGCCAGCGGGAATCTCTGGCTGTTTGGCGGCCTGGGATGCGATGCGAGCGGAACTGCGGGCTCTCTGAACGATCTGTGGGAATTCAATACAACAAGCAAGACATGGACATGGCAGAACGGCAGCAATTCTGTCGGCCCTTCACAAGGTGGAACCGGCGGGCCGTCGGGAGTCTACGGCATTGAGGGAACTGCGGCAGCGGGCAATGTGCCAGGCGGGCGTGACGGTTCAACCGCGTGGATTGACTCAAGCGGAAATCTCTGGCTCTTTGGAGGGTCTGGCTTGGATTCAACCGGCGCCCACGGGGGCCTCAACGATCTTTGGAGCTATACGCCCTAGACGGGCTTCTTAGGAACTCCGCACGCGAAGTAGCGCAGGGCATGTCGTCTTGCAATTCGCGACATCCAAGGAGCCAGATTGTAAATCCTGGTCTTTTGAGGTTCTAGTCTATGAAGTGCAGACTGTTTTCCGCTTGCTTGTTGCTCTTCGGGCTGTCTAACCTCGCCTTGTCTCAATCACCGACTGATGGGGAGATCCAAAGGACCTCCTACGAAAACACCTACTTTAGATTTTGTTATTCCTGGCCGAGTTTCTTGCGGCCGTATAACGTGAGCGCCCTCCAACTTCCCCCAAAAGCCCCGACCAACAACGAGTTTCTACTGTTTTCTGCGCGCCAGGGTAACGAGCCGGATGGAGTTGTCATAGTTGCAGAGCGCATGAATGCGCATACTCAGCTGAAAAGCAGTTCTGATTTCTTGGACTGGATTGCCCGATTCCGGCCTGAGCAGCACGTAATTATGCAGCCGCGCAAGCACTTTACGAACGCCAATGGATTCGTCATCGACGAACTCGACTACACAGAAGATGGCGTGCCTTCCTCTGCTATCGTGATCCAGGTCAGAGATTTTCTGATCGCTTTCAAATGCAATGCGAAATCAGTCAGGGATCGCGATGCGATGGATCGATCAATCGCTCAGATCCGCCGGTTGAAATAGCGATGAGTGTTTCCAGCAGAATTTGCTAAGAGTTAGCATGCAAGCTTGTTAACGTGTGATTCGAACAGATGCGGCGAAGGGCGGGCGCCTCTTCCGCCGCCATCATTTCCGCTGACTGGACTTCTCAAGAATCGGCCGGCCCTCCAGCCGGTCCAGAATCTCCATGAAGCGGGGGCGATTGCGGTAGTTCGTGCGGATCTCCGTCACCAGATCGTTCCACTCCCAGCCACGGTCCAGCGACTTCAGAATTGGGCGCATCTTCTTCAGATAGGCGGCTACCGTGTCATACGATGAGACGCTTGCCTGCGTCAGGTTCTGATCGACGCAGCCGCGATAGACCTCCAGGCTGCGCTCAGGATGCGACTCGGCAACAGCCGCGGCAACCTTATCTGCATAGCTGCCAGCCCCGAAATACCAGCCCGCACGCTGGCCCTTTGCCGCCGCGCGCCACGAGTCGAACCACCTCAGAACATCATCGGGGCGGCGCTCGGCAATGGCCATGTCGATCAGCACATCGTAGTGCGGATGCGGCTCCCCGAATCGCAATAAGGGCAACAAATAGGCGGGAAGCAGCAGCGGCCAATCCGGGTGAATCACACTGCTATGCGCTCCCCCCTTTGTGACGGTGACCGAGAACGGAAGCTTGCCGGTTTCGAGGAATTCCAGGGCCAGGCGCTGGACCGCCTCCTGGCACCCGGCGCGCTTGGCAGCGGACACCAGCTCGGCAAACTTTTCGCGTCCCGGGCGCTCGAAAAACTCCCAGGCAGCATGTGCAGCGACCACGTTCCATTGCCGCCGCAGCCGGGCGATTTCGCCCATCGATTTTGCGAGTTGATCGGCGATGCCCGGAGCCTCGCGAACTGTTTTTTGGATGCCCTCCACCGCCCAGCGCTCGGCATCGTCGTATCGTTTTCGCTCGATCAGCAACGGGACCAGCCGCTCGTAGCTGCCGGTGAAGCGCGCCTCTCGCTCACGGACGGCAATGATTTCGTCGTCGCGTCCGGCCTTAGCAAGCGCCCGGACGAGCCAGTCTGCGATCCGCTCGCGCTGATACTTGTCATGAAAGTTGCCGCCGGTCCGCGTGTCGGATTTCAAACGGCGAGCCAGCTCGTCAGCCGCCGCCGACCAATCGGACGGGCTGGCGTTACCCTCCAGCACGGTGTCCAGGTGTTCGTCTTCGATTACGCTGTACTCGTCCTTGAGATCGGCATCCATCGCGAAGAGCAGCCTCTGCGTGGGCGTCAGGCTCGACTCCTTTACTGCCCGGAAGAGAGGCGGCAAGCACTCCGCAAATGCCGTGGCAGTTTCGCCTTCGTCGTTTGACTGCCCGATTTGCGCCATGCCCCGTTCCATGATCTCCCGGCTCAGTTTCACCACGGCGTCCGCATGGCCAAGTTCAACCATCCGGTCCAGGTAGCGCGCGAGCCGGCTGAAGTCCGGGGTGAATCCCTCGCCCTTCCAATAGTTCCTCCAGCCAGGTTCCGAGGTCGCCTTCCGCAGCTCTTTTCGCGCTTCCGAGATCAGGCGATCTGCGTCACCTTCGCCCAGTGCAATGCGCTCGCGGAACTCTTCCCGCAGATCGGGGAAGCGCTGCGTGAGCGACCAGACCAGCTCTGCCAATTCCGCCTGGCTCTTCGCGTCAATGTGTTTGCGAATCTTCTCGTCATCGGCGGCGCGCGCCTTTCCGGTGCGTTCACGGCGAGGCGGCTGGCCTTCGTCGTCTTCCCAACTGTCGTTGTCTTCGACGTCCTCGTACGGTTCTTCAGGGACTCCGCTCGCGAGTTCCTCCCACCTTCGATCTTCCGCATCCGCAATCGGTATCGCGGCACTTTTCGCCAGCATTTCGAGGTAGGTCGCGACGACTGCGACCGCATGCTTGCAGCCATTCGAGCCGACAGGGCAAGTGCAACGGGAGCGAAGCACGTCCGCTTCCCACCAGACGCCTGTTGCGTACCGATGCCCGCCGGTGACGGTTGCCAGCAGCTTGCCTTCCGTCGAAATCCGAAGATCGCGCACACGACCGCCGCGCTGATATGCACGTCCGCGCGACACCGAGCGCGATCCGGCCCAGTTCGCCACATCGTCCCAGGTGAGGGACGCCCATTTCGATTGCAGCGATTCGGTGTGCGCAGATGATTTCGCCTTCGCCGCGCGTGGAGACTTGGCCGCCATGGATCGTTTCCTGAGAGAATGCTAAATGGCGATGCTTGGTAGCCCTGCAAGGCACGCGGCGCTGCTACGCAGCGGATGAACGTTGATATGTCATCCCCGGCTGGGTAACTGTTTGCTAAGCGTCATGCTGCGGGTTCACCGTGAACGGACACGGCGGGCTAGTTGAGAAAACAGGAGCGGCTCTCCAAATATAGATATAACCCATTCATTTCATTTTGAATACGACGGAGAAGTCGCCGCCATCACTCCCTACAAGGTAAAAGCTGTCTCCTGCTCCCACCATCAGATTCGTGCGAGGGAGAGATTTCTCAGTTAGTGACCACACGGCGTGTCCCGAAAAATCGAATTTCGCCATGAATACCGATCCGAAGCCAGCCGCCGTGTCCGTTACAACCGCCCAGCCATCCGTCAGCGAGGCAAGATTGAAGGAACCACCCTCATAGCTCGCGACTGGAATGGTCACGGACCACTTCTGCCGCAGTGAAGAATCGAATAGTGCAAGGTGGAAGGGCATGCGGTAACGGTTAGCGGACGGCGTTGAGTAGAGAACAGCACAGGTGTCGGATGGACCGGCTACGACGACTCCATTCAGGCCATGAAACTTAGTTTGAAACCGGACATTGCCGCTCTTGTCGAGACGCATCAAGTGCATCCATGGGGCAAGGTAGCTGCTGTTCAAGACACAAGCCCCTCCGTGCTCTGTTCCGGCCCCAGACGGCAGGGTCCAAGTCGATGGGAATCGTTTCTTCCACTCGATCTTTCCGGTCGGATTCAGTTCGAGTAAGACCATCGGGCTCTGATCGCCCATCGCAAGGAAGTGACCATCAGAGAGTGCAAGGAGCGCCTTGAATTCGGGACCGCCCCCCGCAATCTTTACCGGCACTCCCCACTTGCCTTGGTCAAAAAGAATGAAATCCGCACCGTCGAAGTATTCGCCTCTACCGACAGTGTGGGAATGGTGAGCGACAACCGCGATCGGGCCTCCAGAGGACGCCAGAGCAAAGTCACTGACCTCCGGGAATGGCGGATCAATCGACTCTGGCAGCCGATCTTGGCTGACCACTGTGCCATTCGCACCGACATGCACGAGTCGAGCAACGCGCGGCGCTGCGCCAAATGGATCAGAAATGAACCAAAGGTCCCCGGCGGAATCTGTAGCAGCCTGATCGAGTACGGACGCACTTACTCCTTGAATCGTTTGCTTCCAAATGATGTGTGAAGCAAAAGTCGCGCTGGACGTTTGGGCGAATACTTGCACCGTCAAAAAGAGAAACGCTGTAGCCAAACGAATCTTTGGACGCATGGTTGAGTGCTCCGCTGGGCCAACTTCATCTTAGCGGTTTTCGAATACTTTAACGTCCTGGTGGCCAGTTATCTTGAGATGCTGCGCAGACGGGAAGCGCCATTTGTAGTGGAGTCGGTTTGCTTCAAAGGGCCCTTGCGCTTTTGGCGAAGCCCTGCTGTTCGCACCTTTACGGCGATTGCATCTCTCCTACGCTGGACGTTCGGATGCAAGGCTTCGATGACCGCGCCAGGGTTTTTCGCGATGACGGTCAGGAATGCCCGCGCGGAGGATTCCGGTGTACGGCGTCCCCCTTCCCAGTGTTTCACCGCATCGAGACTGAATCCGAAGGTGTCCGAAAATCGAGATTGCGTCATCTTCAGCCCTTTGCGGATGCTCTTGACATCGACTTCGGCAGGCACGGTTACCTTATAGCCCGCCGTCTGGCCGGCGAGGAAGGCGTCCACCTCATCGAGGCCGGTCATCAGGTCTTCAAACATTGCGCTCATGGTCTGCTCCGGTATTTGGCGAAGATCTCATCGGCGCGCTTCGCCAGGTCGTTCCGCTCATTCTTGGTCAGGTTCTCTTTCTCGTTCTTCGCGTAGACGGTGACGAGAAAAACGGGAAACGCTTCGTTGCGCCAGATGTAAATCAGCCGCACTCCACCGCGCTTGCCCATGCCGCCGCGCGCAACACGCACCTTGCGAAAGCCGCCGGTTCCTGCGATCACCTCGCCGCACTCCGGGTTCGCGGCGACCATTGTGACGATCTCCTCGCGCTCCGCCTCTGTGAAGATCGTCTCTGCTGCCCGCAAATAAGAAGGTGTTTCGACGACCGTCTGCACTAATTCTCCTTGTACTCCATTGGACACCTTTAGTCAAGGTGCCATCGGCGCTTACCGCGTATTCGAGGAAGGGTCAGAGCTGCCGCTGATTCACAAGCAGCATGGACCAAGCTGCCGCTATTCTCAAACGACTGCGTCTGAGTTCAGTTTTTCATTGGGAAAGTCTGGCGGAAGATCGTCGCCACAGTGCCTTTTGATCTCAAGCAGGAATCGCGTACGGTCGGGGTACATGTTCGTATGCAGGATCTTTCTTCGACCAGAACCGATCACCGTGATCGCACTGCCCCGCTTTTCAGTCTGTATCTCTTGAATTTCGGTCCACAGGATTCTCTTGTTCCGCAAGACCCAATTGCGCTCTTCCAGGGCTTCGTTCGACACTACGAGGATTCCGGGAAGCGATAGGAGAGCTCCAATCGCCGCAATCCATATCAAAGCGCCGGTTGTAAATTGGAGAGGCTCCTTCAAACCGGTCCGGAGGTAGCCGGAACCAATGAATGCGAACCGAATAAGAATGTACACCCACGCGCACACGAACCACCATCGTGGTGCGAACCTGACGTTTCCGTTCGAGGAGAGCTCGGCAGAACCTTGGTTTCTTTTGAAGAGCCCTGCACAAACGAGCGCAAGCGCAATGCAAAACAAGCCGCGGACAGCCCAATGGGTGATCTGCATGATCATCGAAACATCATAGACCGCAGAGCTCTTGGTATTCAGTGACAAGTGTGTGTTAGCTCACCAAGCGTGTAGTTGCCAACTCGTCGATTGTTAACCAATAGACCTCTTGAAAGGCGGAGGGATGTTTTCTGGGACACCTATCGAAACCGTTCCTGAACGGCGGTGTAAAGGGCGCTTTGCTCAGGTGAAGTTCAACTTCAGCTTGCTGCAGCTTTGTGCTCCGGCAAGAGTTGCCATACTGACTGCACGCTCTTCTCAAGCTGATCCTGACGCGCGCGGACCCATGGTGAGTAGTGCTTTTCTGTCACGCGCACGCTGGAATGTCCCAGCAGGATCGAAACCTGATCGATGGGAACGCCAGCCAGCAGCATTTCGACAGCAAAGGTATCGCGGAACATGTGACAGTGGCAGCGCTTTGGCGTGCCATCCGGTTTGCGAAGATCGGCAACGTTGAAGAGGCGGCGATAAGCGCGCTGCCAATTGGCGACGTAGGTTTTGGGAAGGCCATTGCCGGACCAGAAGAAATAATTCGGGTTTGGTTTGAGACCAGGCGGGATCGAGCGCAGCAGATCGGCGACGTGTGGCGGCAGTGGCACAAAGACAGGACTGCCGGTCTTGGCTTGGTAGAGCAGCAGCTTGTTTTCCTCAAGCCTTGAGCACTCCAGCGTGGCCGCGTCGCGGATGCGCAATCCGCTCCAGCGCATCAGCTCCGTCAGTGCGCGGATGCGGATGCCGCGCTTTTCCGGTGCCCAGGAACGCTCTGCGTCTTCACCAAGGCGGTAGGTAGCGGAGATGATGCGACGGTATTCGTGCGCGGGGAAGTAGTCCGTCGGAACGTGCTTGGCAACCACGCGGCCCATCGTTGCCGTAGGATTGTCTTTGATCCAGCCGTGGCGCACGCAGAACCAGAAGAAGCCGACGACGCGCTAGAACTTTTTCTTTCTCGCCAAGGGCTTGTCGCTCCAAGTGGAGCGCCATTCGGTCATATTGCGAACATTCACATCGCGCAGAAAGACGATGCGATGCTGATCGGCAAAGCTCAAGAGTTGCTTTTTGAAGATGTGTTCGAGCTTTTGGATCGTGGCTGAAGCGAGACCGCGAGCCTTGGCATCCGCCAAATAACCATTGACGGCCTCTTTGAGAGTGGGCAGCGTTCGTGCTTCTTTGACTTCCTCTCCGCCCACTGCGGCGATCTCATATTTGCGAGCCAGGCTCTCAGCCTGCTCCCAGGATCGTGTCTTTGCCGAGACGCGCATACTTCCGGGACGCCCCGGAATCGAGCCCGCGATCCACTTCCAGCAGCGACAACGACGCCAGGCTGGATTGTCCTTCTTGGGGCATTTGGAGGAGTGTCGGGTGTAGACCGTAAGCATGATGCCAACAGCCCAGCACTTGTACAAAATTCGTACAAATTCTCGCTCTACGATTTTTCCATAGTTTATAGTTATGATTATAATCCACTTACTTTTGGTGGAGGCGGCGGGAGTCGGTCGGACTCCGGTACCTCAATCCACGTAACTTATTGACTCTGTGAAGTGCAAATCTGTCATGATTGTCATCATTTTCAGATCTTGGCACAATCCGGTCACAAAATGGGTTCAACTCGGACCGTGCTCACTTCTCAGCACCTTTCCACACTTCCCAATCTGGTTTCATCATTCGAGCACTCTGAAGTGCTCTGGGACCCTTTATACATGATTCGCCCCTGATCAGTATCGGACGGAAGCTAATGCGGCGCTTCGGAGCTACCCGATGATCTTGATGTTTGCCGATTGAGCAATCGCAAACACTTTGACAAAACCGCTTCCCGAATCGATGTCGGTCGGACCGGAGGTGACAGTGAGAGCTCCTGGGGCGCAGCGATTCCCGAAGAGCATGTACGCCAGCGCGGCGCCGCCGAGACGTGGACGCCAGCAGAGACCGTGAATCGCGGGGAGACTATTGTGCAGGAAGCGAGCCTAGGTGCGAGTGTGCGGGTAGCCGTTCCGTCGAGAGTGCTGTGCACAATGAGGAAGGAGGCACTGACTCTCCCGGCTGCACGATTCCCGACACTGTTAGCCCGATAACGGGTCGCTGCCTCACCTATGCAGAAAATAAGCAAGCCTCCGAAGGAAGCGAAGGGAAAAACCAGCGCCTTCGATGAACCTGAGCTTTCCGCGGCCGACAATGCGGATGGGAACAGATCCAGCAAGGCAGCGCCAAAGAGCACTCCCGTCCCGAAGGACATGACCAGATGGACTCTCCGCCGCAGCAGGACGGCACAATTCTGGGCTCTCTACAAGAGGTCCTCGAAGTTGGAAAGCTTTTTGATTATCGATTGTTCCCTTCGGTGAGAGGCCTCTACTACGGATCCCGTAGATGAAATTGTTCGCAACTATCGTTTTTTACATCTGCCGACCTGCAGGCGACCCCGAAAAAACCCTACGCTACTCTCTTTGCGGTTCGGCTCTCGTTCAGCTTCGTCGCGGCCTTCCTCTGTCGCAAGTTCGGCAGTTGGGGAACAGCCGGTGACTATCCCAAGGGGGTCGAAGCCGAACACAGAGCCATCGAGCAAGGGTGGGCGCGGCATTGCTCCAATCTCGAAGGCGATTTGGCTTTGCTGAGCGGCGGACACCCATGCAGCGACCCGACCTCCCGCAAGATTCTTGAACAAAGACGCGAATGCAGTGCATTAGACCGGGATAATGGCGGCAAGTGGCAAGCGGGACTGATAATTTGATGAGCGCACATTCAAATGAACAAGAATTCCAAGATTGCGGAAGGCCTGGCGGCGTGGCTGACGTTTGAACAGCGGTGTGGACGAGCGAACCTGTTTTCGGAATCTTCGTTGGCACATCCCCTTGGACAGCTCCTTCAATATCGATATCCGGGGCGCGTGCATTCAGAGGTTCAGCATCCAGTGCTCGCGCCGAGCCATCTGGGCTCCGGCCAAAAGCCGCGCGTCGATTTTGCGGTCAAGGACCTGACCGGCGAATACGAATTCGACCTCGTCGTGGAGACAAAATGGGCTTCGAGATCGCCAAACCTCCTCCGCGATATTCTGCGCGACCTCGTGCGCCTGGACCTCATGCAGCGTAAACATGCACGGGATGCATTGTTCATTCTCGCCGGAGAGATGAAGGCAATTCGAAAGGTCTTTCAAGCCGGGGCCTTTCAGGCGCTTCCCAATCATCCCAACAGCCGAACGCTCTTGCCGCTCAATATCGAGAAACCCGGTTCGTTGAGGTTTGTATCAGTCGCGAGATCCCGCGAATCCCTCTTTGCGCGAGTGCTTGCGCCCTTCGCCGGGATGGAGATAAGCAAATCCGTCTATCTCCGCTTCTCGGGACCTTTTCCCCGCAGTGCCAATTCAACAAGCTACGGGATTTACCTTTGGAGACTGACCTACCCGAGCCGTGAGAGGAACATTCCAGAGGAGGAGATCCCAGTTGAGGATACCCTTCCTTGAGCAGGCTCAAAAAGCGTAGTTGAAGTGGCTGCTAGATGGTGACCACAAGCCGCGGCATACCGGAAGATCAGTATCTTTGAGATCAAGCAAAATCTGGTGGCGCACTTTGGTCGGACTTTGCTCAACTAACTGGGTACGTTTGAAATCCAAGCCTGCTCGACAAACTAGCCACAGCGCGAATCTTCTGGTTTGATTGAGCGAAGCAGACAAGAAGCGCAGCCAACGTGCACGAAGCCGACATGGGGGTTCTATGGGCAAGCAGTCGACAGAGGTCCTCTACTATCCCAACTTCGATCCAAATGACTTGGCCGGGATCAAGCAATCGTTGCTTTTGTACGACAAGGTGAACTTGATCGTACCGCAGACCACGCCGCTCATGGGTCGACTCTTGGCCGACTCGCCCGGGGAAGAATTGTCACAGATCAGCGGCGGTGGCGCGCTCAGCGAAAGCTGGTCGCTGCCGTCGGCCCTCAGCGTGGTGAACATGATTCCGGATGAGCAAATCGTTCGGGGCCGTTGGAGCGAATTCCTGGCCGCTCTCTCTGAAGATTTGGCCGACGAGGAAGTGCTCGCCTGGGAGTTGCAGTGGAAGGTCAAAAATGGCGGCAAAGAAGTGAGCTGGTACGTCCTCCCAAGCTACTTTAGTCTTGGCATGCCTGTTGCGGGCTCTCCGGAGCACCAGATTCAGGAGATTTACGATAAGAATCTTGGGCTCCTTATGCGCGTGCCATTCCTCGTCGGCATGTCACTTGGTCTCAGCGAGGCACTGTGGGCCGCTGTTGATCGCGGCTACACATTGTTCACAGATGACGATGCCTCACAAGATTTTCTGATGTTGCGCCTCAAACGCGGTTGGAAGAGACTTTCGCGAGATCCGGAACTGCGACAGGCATTCGCAATAGAGCCAGAGTTTGCTTCAAAAACCGCGGCAGCTTATCTTGGGGCTTGGATACTGCAATCGAAAGTGCCGGAAGTTGTCAAGAAGGCCTCGAATCTTTCCGTTCCAGAGATCCTCGAACTGCGCCAGGCATCAAACCAGAAAAACGCATTGGAAGAATTCAGAAAAGGACTACGCGAGTTGGTACAGTCTCAGGATCTTTGGGAACATGCAAAGTTCGCGGACTTTGAAAATGAGGCATACAAGATCTACAGCAAGGAGATCCTCCCTGCCTTTGAAGAGCTTGAAGATCGGAGTGTGCACCTGAAGGATATATTCAAGGTGTTTGATGTGAATGACGCAGTCTCGAAGGGGATAAAGGCCATCCCCGACCTGTTTGTGAGCGCCGGAGTGCCAACTGCAATGGGGACGGGAGCTGCACTTCTTGCCGGACATCCCGTTGCTCCCGCTGCTCTGCTAGCCTTAGGATGCGGCGTTGCCGCATACACGGCTCCAAAATTGATCTCAGAGATCAGCGGCCGCTTAGGCAAACGTCGCAGCGCGCAGTTTCTAGCTTATCCCTTGCGCCTTCAGAAAGCGCTAGTTCAAAAACGCGTAGATCAGCGCTGACTCACCTACACAGTGCAAGTGCCTTGATTTGTATCTAGCAGCGCTTCGGCGCATTGATCAACTACTTCCTCTCATCTTTGAGGGAGAGAGTCTTTCGGAACCTAAATATCTCCCATTTTCTCGGCCGCGTCGAACGAGTCACGAACGCCAGGAGTTGTTTGGGGTGTACGCTCGGGAACTCCTTGCCAAAATGTCGGGTAGGCCACCTCCAACCAGGCTATTTTTCGCGGTCGTTTGAAGAGCAAAGAGTGAGCACTCTCTTCGATCGCTTCTGAAACATCTATCGCGAATTCGGGCATACTGGCCCCCTTAAGAGGACAAATCCTCTATTCAACTTGACGGCTTCGACATCGATTGCGTGACTTCGATGGATCGGTCAATGACCTGGACGACTAGAACGAGAGGGTGGGAGTCCTTGAAAGAGAAAGTTAGCTCGATAGAGGGCGCGGTGACCATGGCGGCAGTCAAGGGGACGTCGATTGATTTCTTATCCTTGGCAAGTTTGGCTCCGGTGATGGTAGCTTTGCCGACCTTGACTCCGGTGAAGTCATCGAGGTGAGAGCCGGTGAAGGTTAGGCCGACAGCCTTGCCGGCGAGGATGGGGGCGTGTGCGTCGAGCGTCGGCGTGTCCTTATTCGGGTTCGTGGGCATAGCGATCAGCAGCAGGTCTCCTGAAGCGGTGCGCAGCGGAATCTGGTCCATGGCGGACGTGAGCGCTTGAGGTACGCAAAGGATGCGGGCAGTGTTGGAGTCGTCTGTGGCGAGCGGGCCTTTCACATCGCAGGATTTTCCGCTAGCGTTGAATTTCATTCCTGGTGGCGGAGTGAGTTGCTGGAGATTGCTGCCGAAGAGCGCGATCTGCAGATTGTCGCTGGATTTCGAAACGACCGGCGCCTTGTCGATGGTTGGAACCAGGGGTGCGCTAAACGAAGCAGTCGCACGAAATGGCTCACCCCATAAGGGGCGCACGATCATTACCGAGGGTGACGTTCGGAGAAGATCGACCGGAGCGAGAAACGTGAGTGTACCGGCGCTCTCGTCGACGTTGATGGGTGCATCGCGATAGCCGAAGACCCTATTGCCGATGGCAGCGACGAAATGGAGATCTCCGAGCCCTGTGCCATTGAGAATCTCCTTACAAAAACAGTTGGACGTGTCGAGATTGACTTTGACGCTGAGGCGGCCCAGAGATGAAGTCACCGGAACCATGGATGGCGTGTCGATGGTCAGGCAGCGGTTGTTGTTTTCTTGCCCGATACGCGCGTCGATGATCTTCGTGTAAGCACCGGAACGATCGGCGAGGAAGGCCGGCTGAGTGGCCAGGAGTGCAGCCGGAACCGTGAAGTCAATGTGTGAAGGGTCAAAGAGGGCGAGCGGCGAGCCCTGAGCGATGATGGAGGTGCCGATCTTGATGTAGGTTCCCTGGAGATAGGAAGTCGACGCAAGGTGCACGGTGACGGTGCCGTCGCCATTGTCGACCGGGCCAATAACCGCGCCAATTTGCGGAGCGGCGTTGATCTTGGGAATCAAGTACCGGGATGACGCGACAGGATCGATGAGGTGAGAGTCAACCGAATTTGTCTTGCGATCGATTCGCTTCCAAGCTGTGGCCACGCTCACAGCGGCGAGGTTGTCATTCTGCCCACAGACTTCCGGCGGGAGAGCCAGCTGGACAAACAGGGTGCGCATACCGCTGGTAACTGAGGGCCGCCCAAGAACCGGACGGAGTTGCCAGCCAAACTGAATTGAGTGGCTGGTGGAACTGGATGGATATTGCAGCGCGACTGTGTCTTGGTCCTGGACGATATAGTAGGTCTGTTTCTGCCACGCGAAATTTACGCCGGCTGTTAAGACACCCGTCACTACCCCGCCGCCGATGCTGGCAGACTTGCTGCTGATAGAAGCGACGTTGTAGGTCTTGTCTTGTGGAAGAATCGCGGTGATGGCAGGCGGCGTACAATCGACAACGCTGCTCACTGTCAGATCGATTTCTGCGACGTCGCCCTTATACTTTTTCGAAGGGATGATCGTGACCGGGATGCCAATGGTGATGCGGCGCTTGGGAAAGCTGACTCCGCCTTGCTGGTAGAACTGATCCGATAGCGCGCCTTCGAGCAGGAGCGAAAGTGACTCAACTTCGGAATTGAGCTGCATCTGCTCATTGAGCACGTTGGAGGCACTGGGCGAAAAGTTCGATGGCAGAGTAAACGTGGACATGGCGGGCGCCGGCGCAGCTGAGGGATTTTGTTGAGCCAGAGTGGCGACACTCTGGGTGCTGGGGCCAGTGAGCACAGACTGGGTGTTGCCCGTCGATGTAGCAGTCGTGCTAGGACCGGTAACAGCGAGTTGTTCAGAGGTGGTTGACCCAGGAGTTGTTCCGGTGGCCGTGGTGTTCCCGGTGGTCGTTGTCGTGCTGCCACTGTTGTTCGTGCTGGATGTTCCCTGACTGGTGGTGGTTACTGTGTTGCCAGTGTTTGCAGTGGTCTGCAGACCTGCGATGGGCGGACCGTTGACGCTGAACGAAACACCGGATTGCTGCATGGATGCGCCCTGGAGAGAGCCGATATGGGCCGCGATGGCGGATGAGTCGAGGAACTGCATCGAGGCGAGGCGGGCGCGCGCACTGTCGAGCATTTGCTGGAGAGCGGCGTTGTCGTAGACTTTGGGTTCGCCGACGATGATGCCGTTATCTGCAACACTCGGCGCCGCAGGTTTCCCGTCCTGTGCACAAGCTTCGAGCAAAGTCCATAGTGAGAGAAAGATGAGAGCGAGGAGTAAGCGCGATTTTGTTGTCATGGAGCAGTCACCGAGGCACTCATTGAACCGAAAGAAACTGGAGATTACCGACATTCTTAATGAAGCCGGTAACTGTGATGGCGCCAGCCACACCTTGGAACTGTTGAATAGCAGCATTGATGTGGTCCTGGTCGGAGCCGAACGGAGGCAGGTTCTGCATCATCAGTGGGACGGGTGTCGCGATCGATTGACCGGGATTGGGTCTGAGAAATGCGACGTTGTTCTGGATGAAGATGACGCCGGTGAGAGTGATCATCGTGAGACCTCCGGGTATGCGATTCTGAGGTTTTTCGTTAGGCAGGAAACTGATCGGCGCGAGGTTGAGCCATCCACCCACGATCAAAAGAACGACTGAAACCAGAGCTACAATCGGGCTGGCAGCAAGAGGTGGGGCCTGGCCAATGAGTCCTGAAGCGCGCTTCGTGCGCGATAAGAGGAATACGGAGAGGAGTACCGCTCCAACCGCGATCAAGGGCCACGCCAACCGGTACATAGTTCAGGCGCCTCCTGGAATGACGCGTCAGCTAGGGGAGGAAGTAGTTTAACAAGTGTACACGCAGACCGGGGAATCCTTCCTGGTCAATCATCATCGAGGGCTTTTGCACGGAGCACAGGGCAAAGTCTGCTCCCGATCCTCATATACCACACGTACCAGTTGATATTAACGAGATCCAATCGGCGTTTTCGTAAGGAGTCGAGCTATGATTCCGCAAGCGATTACCCATATCGCCAGGGACTCTACCGGACTATGTCTCTCCCCATTTGACCGCGCCGTCCTGTATCCTTAATCTTCTCTGTATGTCTTCCGCGGTCGAAGAGGGAGTGGCGCTGTCTTGGACAGATGACCAGGCGCCCGGATTCAACGATTCGGCGCTTGCCCAAGTAATCCACTTCGATGAACAGGCGTGGAACGCTGCCGAAGAACGCCTCCAGCCGGGAGCCGGTGCGTCGTACTGGCGGCTTTCCGCTACCGGCGATTTCCAGGTCTGGTGGGTCGACCGATGTGGTGGAGAACAGCCCGGCATCCGCCGATTTCGGCTTCGATTTCCATCAACCATTTGGGAACGGCCGTGGGAAGGTCTGATTGCAGGGCTCCCGAAAACCCGCTGGGAACAGGTGAGCTTCATCCGCGAAACAGGGATGGAAGCAGCTTTGCCGCAACCCATGGCGCTGAATGAGCCCCTCACCGTGCTTTGCATCCAGGGAGCCGCCTCCGGGCCCTGTCTTGATGTACTAGATCTCGGCGCAGAGGAAGCGGCGATCAACGCTTCTTATGAGGCGCTCGACTTCGCCAGCCGCCAAGTGGTTGCACCGCCGCGCGTGATCGCTGTGACAACCGCTTCTCTCGAATCCGAGTTAGTAACGCACCGACCCAATGCGCTTTGGTTCAGCGGGCATGCCCGAGATAACCCGGCAGGCTTGCTGCTCGCGGACGGCCAGTGGCTGTCGGCAGAGCAGTTAGCGATCTGCCTGCGCAACACACGCGATAGAGGCGGACGAACTCCATTGTACGTAGTACTCTGGGCTTGCCAGACCGGTTCTGCGCCGCAGTTTGCTCTTCCCACGGCAGCTCCGAGATTCGTTGAAGCTTTGAGCGATGTCGGCGTGGCCGCCGTCCTCGCATCGCAAGCGCCGCTCGCCGATACCGCTGCGCACCTCGCCGCAGGCGAAATATTCAGCGCACTCGCATCCGGACGGCCTCTCGATCATGCGGTCGCGCGTGTCCGCGGGACACTGATGCGGCATGCAGGGGAAAAGCTCAAAGAGTCTATTGATTGGATGTGCCCGGTCATCTGGTCGAAAGGCTGCCCACCGCCTTTCCTCACATGGAGTGACCGGCGCGAAGAGGGACCGCAGCGGCAAGCCACCGCGCGCAAGCTCTTACCGAGTTCACTCGAACGGCTCGTTGCAGTTGGCGGTATCGCTGAGGCATCGTCCGCGTGGCCGAATGCTTCTCGATTGTGGGTAACAAGTACTGTGGGCATCGCGGAGAGTTCCCGACTTGAGTGGGCGGGCCGCGTTCTGGCATCGCAGAAGGACAGTGCCCGAACAGTGTTATGGTTCGATCTCTCGCCGGGATCTATGAACCCTAAGTCAGTGGAGTCCCACTTTCAAGATTGGGCTCAGATGGTGACTCGCACGATCGAGCACGACGACGACCGCAGCGCAGTCATCCGGACGGCCGCCGCGAGGATTCAGTCTGACCGTGCCCAGGGCTGGCGTTCGCTTTGCGAGAGCGACCTATTTATCATTGCTATTCTGGATCCCCCCGATCGGGAACCCGCATGGCTATGGGAGGGATTACGTGACGGTCACGCGCGCGTGATCGTGTTAGCCAGCGATTTCCCGCCGCAGCGGGCCCAGGAAGGTTGGATGTTGGATTCCTTCGCAAACCCACCGGACTCCTTCGCCTACACGAGAACTCTCGGCGGGTTGGCGGTTCTCGGTTGTCCCGCCGACCGCGACGACATTGAAAGCGCGGGCGAATCGCTGGACCCTTGGATCGGAAAAGGAGTCGTGCTCGAGACGGCCTCCGGCTGCATCATGCCCGCGGGGGTAGCCCAGGCCTTCGGGCGGCAAATCCCCAGAGCGGAGTTGGCAGAGTGCCATCGCGCAGCCCATGAATTTCTCGACGGACCGGTCGCCAGACGTAAACTTGCCGAAAGCACTCGCGAGGACATCCTTTTGGCTCGGTGGAGACACGCTCAGGCGGCTGGCTGGAGGGAAAAGATCCAGGAAAATGCTCGCTATCTGCTCGAACTGTACCAAGCGCAGGCGCGAGCAGGAGCGTTCCTGGGAATCTACGACCAAGTAATCCCAGAATCGCCGCACTTCCCGGACTTAGTTCGTATCGGAGCAGGCTGGGCCCACCTTGCCCTCGGCGACAGCCGTGAAGCCATCCGCTGGCTCGATCTACTGAAGCCCGACGAAATGGAGAACGCCTTCGATGCCGCATCATGGTACATGGTGCGTGCGGAGGCTGAGAAGTCCAGTGGCCTCGGGGGATCTAAAGTAAGGCCACGCGAACTGCTCGAAAGGGCGGGCTCCGCACTCAAAGAAGAGGGAGCGTCAGAGAATCGCGATATGGAGTTGCGTTGTCGACACGACTTGGCCCGCCTGAAGCATTTCTTCGAACATAACCCGGCAGAAGCCGTCAAGGACTACGAAGAACTTGTCAAGGATTGGAAGAAGACTCCTCATGCCGAACTCGATTACGTCATCACGGTGCGCAACCTGGCGGAGGCGTTAATGGACTGTGGCAAGCCCCGGGAAGCGGAAATGCGAGTGGTAGAAGCACGACGCTTAATGCCCAGCTGGACACAGCATATCGTCGTTTCGGAACTCGAATACCTTGCCGGCAGAGTCGGGATCCGGCTGAATATGGACATGCCGCAGGTGATGGGCCGATTCCGGACCTGCCGCGAAAAGGCGATGCAGACGAACCATCTCATGATGGCCGCAATTGCGGATTCGCGGCTGTTTTGGCTCGCCGCGCCAAGTCAGGATGACGCTGGGTCCTTCGACGATGACAAATGGCTGGATGTGTTGAAAGCGTTGGGGATTTTCGAACGCCATGCCTGGGCGGCACGGGTGATCGTGGATGGGCGTCTGCGAGCCGCGCGACGGCTCTCGATGCGTGGCGAACTCGGACGCGCGCGCGATGAACTTGCGCACGTGCAGACTCTAGTACATGCCAATCCTGCTTTGTCGGAGGGACGGCGCGGGAGTTCGGATTTTCGAAGGATCGCAGTTCTGTATGCGGGCCTGGTTCTCTATCAGCCAGGTACTGATTGGTGGCATGAGTTCGAGACGCAATATCCGGAATGGGCCCCTGGATGGCATTCCAGATCTCCGAAATCAGTCTGGGAAATGGCTGGATAGCGATGGGCACTTCGAGCGGCGGCGCAGGCGGTGGATCGGGCGGCTCTGGCCGTGGTGGCGGAGGAGGAGCGGGCTTCGTCACTATTGTCGGCGGCAGCCTTACGGAGGTCGATCGGAAAAAAGAGAAGGCCTGGGAGTCGCTTCAGAAGGTCTTTTCGCGACTTCCGCGGGACTATATCAGTTTCATTTCGTCCGATCCGGGAGTGGCCGCGGCTTACGAAAGCCTGAACAGCCTCCACGTCATGCTGGTTCAGGAACACTCTTGGGAAAAGGTCGAGAAACGCTGGAAAGTGGCGGGCGAAGAAGGTTGCCTGATGGCGCTGGCAAAGGCGCTCAGTCCGGAAGATGGCCCCACGCCGGTACATCCACGGCTGGTCGCGTCCTTGCAGGCATCGCTTCAGGACTTCTTCCTTCGCATTGTGAAGTACAACGTATTGGTTCGCGACACAGGGGATGCTGCCGCTGTGCTGGCCAACCTGGATCCGACGCCCTTTAAATCCACATCGGCGTTATTCCTGGCGAATTACCTTTCGGAGTCCCTGCGCAGCGAGGAACCCGGCCTTTCTCGGTCGGCACTGGCGCACATCAGGGAATTCTCAGAAGCCAAGGCAAATCAACTGGTGGCGTCCTTTGAGACGAAGTTCAGAGGCAAACAATGGAATGATATCGACCAGGTCGGGTATAAACACCTGTTCCGTGTCATGAAAGGCGAATCGGAATGGCTGTCAGCGCGGTTGCGAAAAGAGATATAGGACAGCACTTCGAGTGTCGTGTAATTGGCATCCGTTCGGCATTCGAGCCGCGGACGAACACGTTTGCTTCGGGCGATTCACCACTTTGGAACGTAACGGGTGGGCTTGGCACCGTTCAACTCTCGCCCCGTGCGTTGGATCTGTTGGACCTCGCGGGCGCGATCTACCGACTCGAATCGGGAATTCCGCTGCGTCCTACCAACCCAGTCAAAGAATGGCAGATCAATGCTCCTGTGCGCGACGTGGCGTTTTGGACAGGTGCGGGAGGAAAACTCCTCGCTGCAGTATTGAGTTTTTTGAACCGGGCCCAGTGGAGCTTCACATTTGAGCGCGGTCAGAATGCGATGGAGGTCGCAATTGCTGGCGAACCGCGCGACATCCAGGAAGTGCTATTGTTTTCCGGCGGTATGGACAGCGTTTGCGGGGCCGGTGTCCATCCGAAACCGCGAGAGCGAGTGCAGCTGGTGTCGTTCTACACGACTCAGAAAGGTCTTCAGCAGCAGCTTGCAGCAAGCCTCGGATACCACGCGCCGGCACAATGGCGGCTTATCGGTCGGCGCGGAAAGGAGGGCATGGACTTAATTCGTGCGTTCCTCTTCCTCACCCTCGGTGCAATAACAGCGCAAACGCACGGAGTCTCCCGCATCTTTCAATATGAAAACGGACTGCTGGCGATGGCCATTCCTCCGGCTGGCACCCAGGTTCCCACACGGCACGCGCACCCAGAATTTCACCGGCGTATGGAGCGACTGTTCGAGGCTGTCTTTGAACGCAGACTGGAGATACGGAATCCCTTCGCACTCTTGACCAAGCGCGAGGAATCTATGCAGTTCGCGAAAGCAATAAGCGATGCGGCAGCGGAGGCGATCCTACAGCAAACGCAGACTTGCTGGCGCCACTCTCAGGCGTGGAAGGTCGGCAAGTGGAAGAAGGATCCATATGTGCCGTGCGGGGTTTGCACACCGTGCATCGTACGGCGGACGGCACGGCCATTCGAGGTCAAAAGAGGTGCGTGGACCGGGTGGCCAGGGTACGCCTTTGACTTGCGCATGCCCGCAATACAACGCGGAAAGCTGGGAACCACATTCCGCGCGTACTTGGAACTGGTCTCGATTGTGCTGCATTCGAGGGACGATCACGAGATGATAGCCGATCTGGCACCGGAGGCGCGAGCACTGGTCGGGGGACCCGCAGGTCCAACCGAGCGACAGGCCGCAGATCTTCTACGCCGGTTCGCCGGAGAGTTTTGTGAAGCTTTTGGCATTTCGGTCCAGGAGGAACAGGCGTGAAGGGTAGTAGTTCTGTGGCCCTCAGCGTGCGGCAGCCCTGGGCAGAGATGATCATCTCGGGCCGCAAGCCAATTGAGCTGCGCACATGGCAGCGGAGCTACCGTGGCCGAATCTGGATCCACGCCGGCAAGCAGACGGACGAGACCCTGGAACTGGTCTACGGATACAGCGACCTGTTTCACGGCGGCTATGTCGGCTCGGCTGAGCTTACTTCCATCGAGTACATCGACAATCGCCGATGGGAGGCTTGGCGCGAAATGCATCAAGATCGCGGGCCGTTTCAACCGAATCTGTTCGCCTGGGTGCTGGCACATCCACGACGATTGGCGCGGCCGTTGCCGGCGAAGGGCGACGTTGGGTTGTATACCGTTCCGGAGGAGATGCTGCAGCAACTGATCGGGGCTGACGAGTTCGGATCATCAGGTTAATAGACCTCCATCGATTCGTCGTCATTAACCTGGACAACCTGGGATGGCTTGACTTCCTCGCCCGCCGCACCGCGAACCGCAATCTCGGGATCGCGGAACAACCTGCGTTTGAGGAACGCTAGCCGGAACAGCGGCGTCACCGGCCCTTTTCCGATGGATTTTGCCCCGACACCTCGATAAGTCCTCAACTGAGTCTCCTCGTCAAGTTTCGCCATCACCTGAGGCGAAACTGGAGTGTTTGCGGCGACCTCGAACTTCACTTCGGCGCCAGCCTTCTCGGACGCTATGATCGTGGCGATGGGAGCGGTAGTGACCTCCACCACGATCGCGTGTTTGCGGTCCCACTCGCCGCGATTGAGCAATTCTACGAGGCGTACGCCGAGAGCCTTGATGTTGCCGACACGCTTGACCGTGCTCTCCGGTGCGCTGAATGTGACGGCGGCTTCGCTATTAAAGTGCACCTCCAACAAGGCATTGCCTTGGGTAACGCCAGCGTCGGCAAGCGCCTTCGCCTGAGCGTTCAAAAGGCGATCAGCAGAGATCGTGTAATCATGAGTGGCCTTTCCAGGAGCCTCCTCGGCTTCCAGCCCCTTCAATTGAGCAAAAGGCTGAAAGAGCTTTCCCTTCATAGGACCATAATGTCCGATTCTGATCTCCTGGTTCAGGGGCCAAGTGGCGAAGAAGCCCACACGGTCGTACATTTGGGAAACATAAAGCTGGCCAATATCACTCATCGGAATGCGACCTCCAATTCCACGCGGTCCCGCCCGCCCAACAGAGCATAGCATTTCATCGAAAGGAACAGCCGGAGGTCTGCTGAAGGAAGCAGTTCTGGACATCGATCTCGCGGTGCTGATATACGAGTGTCCGAGTCAAGTTGAGCCGTTGCGGAAGTTCCAAACTACTGATTCATGGTCAAAACCTGACTGTCTTGCACCCCGAAAAAAGATTGCCCGACTAATCCTGCCGGCGTGACAATCACTGATCCGGTTCCGTCCGAGCCCGCCGCAAGGCTGAAGGGAGCGGAACTCGCGCCTGGATCCACATTCCCAGAGAACGCGACTCCACCGCTGACTTGGTCGGAAGCTGTATAGAAGTGCTGCACAGTGTCTCCATTAACGATGGTGATCCCACTCGGCATTGTTTCTCCTTCAACGCTGAAGCGTGCGCCGCGGATGCTAGCTTGCAATATACCCGAGGATGGCTCCCGCAACGCAAGAATTTCTTCCTAGCTGCGGAGAAAGTAGATACTCCTCGATGGCCAAGCTCGGACAAAATAGGGTATGTATATCCGCATTCATTGCGGCTGCCGCCCGCGTAGCGAAAAAGCTGCGAAGTAGCTACGAAGAAAACAGCAAGAGCGAAGCACAGGACATTGCCGGAAATCCATGCTCGGACATACACACCTCCCGATGAAGGGACCGGACTTTGCTTGGACCTACTGTTCCGTTTGCTCCTTTATTACAAGAGGGTGATTGTCCCCTTCCACGAAAATTGTCACTCCAACCTCCCCTGCCTGCGCGACACTCACTATTCCCCTGCCGTCCGCACCTGCGACAAGATCGAAGGGAGGGGAAACTTCACCAGGATCCAAGTTTCCGCTAAACACGACATTATTCGCGTTGTTCTTATCAGCAGCTGTATAAAAGTGCTGAACGTCCGCTCCATTTTGAATTTGGATCCCGGTCGGCATGCTTCTCTCCCTGAAATGCAATGACTTGCGAGATCCCGAAAAATCTCGGCGTGGATTGAGCCCATTCGGATAGGCTCATGCCTCTCGGTTATGGCCGATGCGAAATTCGGCAATCAGAAGGAGACAGAGGCCACTCAATATCGCAGGACGCAAATCCGCGAGGGATGGATGGGAACGGAAACTGGTTGTTTGAGGTGTTGTCACCTTCCAAGAGAACGCCTATCAGGTTCGTACAGTTTTGTCAAGCAACATTATGCGAAGGGTACGATGAGTTCGTCTACCGTCGGCCCTGATGAAATCCACAGAATTGACTCCTTGACGCGACTTGTAGACTAGTGCTAATCGTGATCTTTCCCCCGCGCAGCATTTCCCCGGCTCACTGCGTAATGCAGTAACGCACTTCAGACGTTGCTTTTGACAACGCCCGCCAGTCAAATTTGTGTTCACGGCGTGAATTCTTAGCTACCTGCTGCAATTTGAACCACGGCTGTTGTTTGCTGCAAACCCCTCTATGTCGGATTAGCAGCCCGCTCTTGTCGGAAGCCAAGTGTCCGCTGTTCGAGTCCCACACAAGCCAAGGAGCGAGGGCAATGATCGCAGAACTGCTTCAACCAACCCACATTCTGATCATCGGTGCCATCCTTCTCCTCTTTTTTGGAGGGCGATGGTTCACGAAACTCGGTTATGGATTCAGAGATGCCATTCGCAACTTCCGCAGCGCCACTCATTCCATAAAACCGAAATAGGCTTCTTCGGAACCACAGCAGACTTTCTCCACCTCTTCGTTGTCTGAAAGGTATCAACGTTAATTCTTAGCCCCATCTGCTGCAATGAACGTGAATGATACAACTGGCACCGGATCTCAGTTGGGTGCCTGTTAGGTCGTGACTCAGGGGAATTGAAGCGCCATTCGCAACGCACCCCATCGTGCGTGCAGGTTAAGTGTTGCCTTGGAGTGGGGATCATGCCTCTCGATTCAGCTATACTCGAACGCTATCTCGATAAACTCCGCCGCAAAGCTCAGTCGCTTGAGGTTAGCCGTCGCCGCTTTCTGCAAGGTACGCTTGCTGTCGGAACCGTTCACCTACCCTTGGCGTCGCTATCGGACCGCACTATGTTTCTCCTGCGAGATGGCCGCGCGATCTTTCTGCTCGACAATATGCCGCGCTGGATTATTTCCCCCGACCGTTTCGCCGGAGACGCGGAACTTACCGTCCTCAAACACACGAGCAACGAAATTGAGCTTCGCTTCTCGGGGGGACGTTATCCGGGCACAGCTCTGCGAGTGGAGATGGCGTGCCGCATGAGGCGTAGCCTGGGTGCATGGCTCTGCGACTTCGACTTTGACGGTCTCGGGTCTGCCACTCAGATTGACTTGGTTTCGTGGTTATCCGGCGAATCCATTCGCCTATCCAACCCCGAGAGGCATAGCCTGTTTTCTCCCAAGCGGCCAATCGGCGTAAGGACGGCTTCCGGCCCCTTTTCGCTTGATGCGTCGTGGACACTGCGTTTTCGCCAAGCAAGCATCGATCTCGCCGGAGTTCGCTCGGCACTCCATGCAGAAACGGTCAACCTTCGGCCAGCTCCTTCCGGATATAAGTCTCTGTTGATTGACGCAAAGGGGCCTAGTTCCCTAATCACGCTCGAACGTGGCGATGAGCAATGGGGCTTTGATTTTATGGAGTTGTTGCTCCGTAATCACTGCGTTCTCGCCGGCCCTTCTGAGATTTTCAGTTCCCTCGAAATCGAGTGCTTCGAGTCGCAAGAGTCAACGTCCATCTCCGCTGTCTTTACGCCGGAGAAACCGGGAACCCACACGTTAGTCCCTCCAGGGTCATTGCGCGACGTGACCGACCGCCCCTTCTCACTCACACTCGCGCAGCCCATGTACGCCATCGCGATTAGAGACTCTGATTCCGCCACGGCGGCCTTCTCCTCTGCGCTTGCTACGCAACACACTGCATTCTCTCCCGACTATGCCCTGCTCTTTGATAGTCCAGTTCATATCGCCGGGAGCATCAAGGTTACCTCAAGCGACGATCCGCTCGACAAACAAGACGAGATGGACCTCGGCTTTACGCAATTGTTTCTGGAGCAATACGAGGATGACGAGGACGCCAAGTTTGACTTTCTGTTGCCTTCGAATCAGGATCTCGGGCTTTGGGCCTTCGGCGCGCATCCCTTCGGTCTGATTTCCGCTCTTCGTTCCCTTTGGCATTGGCTTTTCCATCGGAAGGAAATCCTTCCGATCGATGGCGTCGTGCTCCGCGTGACTCGACCTCGCGACTTTCTTTTTCTCCACTTCACCTTCGCGAACATGGCTATCTCCGTTCGTGGAGGAAAGCCGTGGCTCGTGCCTAATCCTCCCAGCGCCAAGCCGGTTCTAACGGTCTATTTCTTGCCACAGCATATTCAGGAAGAGACTTTCGAGGAAAACAGTCAGGGCGGGGCTGATGGCGCTCAGCCTGCCATGCCGGTCGACATGACCCTCTCCGGCCCCACCAGTCTCTCCTTCAACTTTCCCGTGCAGCCAGGCGGCGAACCGCTTACGCTCGCCAATCTTCTGGCATGGCAGAGCGGAGCGCTGCGTCCTCACGACGATACATCTAATCTGTCCTCGGACCAGCAAGCAAGTAAGATACACAGCACCAAGATCGAAGCGCCGTACCGTCTGCTGGTTGACACTGTCGAGACCAGCACTTCGTGGCTGCACCAGCATTGTCCGCGGGAAGCCGGCAAGGCGACTCCGGAGCTCTGGCACACGAGCCTTGTTTCACAAGCAGTCCAGGTCGCCAGCGCAGTCCGCACGGGATACAAAGTCAAAATCACTTTCAAAACTGCGCAGGCGGGCTGGAAGTCGGGTGACACCTTCGCAGTCCTTGAACCGCCTGAATTTGCCGGTACTTTCGTTCTCACCGCCGTTGGGGGCAACACAGTCGAGTATCCGCAGGCGCTCCCGGACATCACGCGAACAAATTTCACGATGTCGCTGGCCAATCGTTTCGTGGCCTACTCCGCGGTGGACTATGCTCCGCCGATTGGGCCAGGCGGAATCAGCTGGTCCAACGGAATCTCCACGATCAAATTCACAGGCAGCATACCGTTTCGTCAGGGCGACTTGATCAACATCACGCCACCCGACCAGACAAACGTCTGTAACGCGGCTCCTGGGCCGTCGACAACATTTGAAGTTGCGAGCGTACCTGCACAAGACACAATTACATTCGCCAACCTTTTGCACCTCACAATTGCGGACGGCTCGCTGGTTTCTCTCCTTACAGCTACGAATATCTCAAACATCCACGTCGTCAGTGTGACCGTCCACGTGACCACCGAATCTCCGCACGGACTTCGGACTACGGACGCGGCGTTTTTCGGCGGAACGGGTACAGCACTCGATGGCAAGACTCTCCCCGTTGCAGATGTTGTGAGCAGTACGGAGTTCACGGTGAAACTTCTGGCACCCGGCTTCACGACGTTAGTGGGCAAAGGGAAGATGGTGATCAACCGAGTGTTTACCGTGAATTCGGGCGGCCAGCAACAGACGGTAATGCAGCCGGTTTTGTATCCCATTACTGGGGACGATCGCCGTCAAGTAGTCGAGCTTTCGGGCGGCCAGCCGCTCGCCATGGAGCAACTCATCCTCTCTGCTTTGGGGGGATGGGCAAGCATGGAGGGCAACTTTACTCCGGACCCTAGCAAGAAACAGGACCTCGAACGTTTTATTTATCGTTTTTCCCAACGTCGAGACTACTACGTTGAGGTGGACCATAAAGGCTATCTCTGGCCGTTTGGCCATCGCGCGATCCTAATCAAAGTCACACAACGATTTTTTTATTCGTCGCAAGACTCGGTGACTCCGTCCGCAAATGTTTGCTATCTTCGGACACGCTTCTTCGTTGTGGTGAAACAGAAGACGCGTAATTTCATTACGCCACCCGGTACCGGCCTACAGCTGCCTTTCGTTCGCATCGACATCCTAACGGACAGCACTCCGGCTTTGTATGCGCTGAGTCCCACGCCTGCTGGTGTCGATCCTTCCGACAGTGCGTGCAATGCATGGTTCTGGCCGTCGTTGGCACCAAACCAACCATTCCTGTTTAAGCTGCTTGGTTATGACTCGGGCAATCCCGCGAATACGGTCGATTTCTCGGCACCTCTGATCTTCGTGTCATCTGAATTGGGCGCTGGAGACTTGGCGAATGCCCCCATTCTTGCTAATATGCGCAGCCTACTCAGCGCGTATACCACACGTAAACTTCCCGATGTTTCGACTCCACGCAACCGAGTTTCCTTCGGCGGCGCGTCCCTCCATTTTGCCGAGTCAAAGTCTCCTGGCGACACCGAGCTTCACGTCACTTCGATTGACTTTTCCGGAACTCTGCTCGACGCAACACCGGCGACTGACCCAACGCATGATCCAAGCAAATATATCGTTCCTGACGACATCGATCCCGGATTGGCAGCCGCCGACCCACGCGCGACGCCCGTTAAGTTCCGCCCGGTGCTTATCCTAGCCGCAGTGGACGTGCCTGCGGTCAGTGTCTTTTGCGGGCAGGGAGCCGGTCAGAACGGCAAACCTGTAAACGTTGCGTACAATGCTCAATTCCTCAAGACCGCATTCAATTTGGCCCCAAAACCTGGAGACTCCTCAAAGAAAGTCAGTCCGAACCCCACCGAAATCTTTGTAGATATCCAGGGAGCGGCCGCGGGTCTACAATATCCCGGGCCAAAAGGTGGAGGGATGGCTGTCCCCACAGCGCCCATTACCTCGATTGCACGCCACACGGGCATTGTGGCGGATGGAGCGGGCTCGACATGGGACCCAACGGCGGCTGGGGCAACTCCGCCGATTTTCGATCCACTGAAGTCATTCGACCTCAGCAATGCGAAGCTGCTCGGATGCATTCCGCTTTCCGATGCAATCGCGGTGCTCAGTGATCTCGGGGCTGACCTGGACCTAGTTCCCTCGCTAAACACGGAAAAGATCTACAACACCATCGCGAATGCGGTCCAGAACATCAACCAAATTGAGACCTCGATCCGATCCGCGCAGAACAATCTTCATCAATTCAATGTTGCGATACATAATCAGATCAACCAGAACAGCACTGCACTTCAAGGAGCATTGACAACCTTCTTTAATCAGCAGATAGGCAAGATTTCAGCAGCTGACGCGACTGTCAAGAATATTGCGGAGGCCTACAACCAATACGCCCTGAACCTCAAAACCACTCTGACCCAGATGCAGCAGCACGCTACTACCGCGGTTCCCCAATCGGATATGGACGACCTGCGGGCCGCGGCTGATTTGGATCTTGCGACGACCCTCGTCAACGTCGTTGCACAGGAAGTCGGTATTGCGAGCATCGCCATTTTCACCCTTCAGAATTTCGAGCAGAGCCTGTCAAAAGCCGCCACTACGGCGCTCCGACCACTCGATCCATCGCGCCTGCCCACGCAACAGGTTGCCAAGGCACTTGACGACCTCGTGGCCTGCTTCGATCCCACCAATCCACAGCTGTCTACGATTCAGGCCAAAGGTCTCGCACTTTTCAAACAATTGCAGAAGTTTTTCCAGATAATTAAAGCGATGCCTGCGCAGGTGGTTACGCAGACTACACTTAATCAACATCTGTTTGACGGCTATCTCACCGACCTAAAGACGCACCTCACAGCAGATCTCAAACAGGCTGTTCGTGATGCGAAGACCACATTTGACAAAGCGATCACTGACCACAAAACTGCTTTCCAGTCACGCTATAACAACTTCAATCAGGTTTTCTGCAACAATACTCTCCCCACATCTCTCTATAACAGTTACGTGACGAATGCCGTGAATGTAGCACAGGGTTATGTTGACGCGGCTACGACACTGGCAGAGAGCGACATCGATGCCCTGATCAATAATGCCATCGGCAACATCGTCACTCAGGTGGCAGGAGCGGCCGATCAGGTGATCGGTCTTCTCAACCAAGCCTTCGGATTTATTGGCGCATTGGAAGACCTCCTCAACAGCCTCATCAATCTGCTGCAGACGCCAATTGCCGAATCGGCCACTTATACATTGGCGAAGATTCCCATGCAGGACGCTCCGCCATCGGACCCGATTTTTGTCGCACATCGTGTTGATAAGGACGGGCAGCCGCAGAAAGCGTTGCTCGAAATCGATGCCACGGTTTCGGCCAGTGTCACGCCAGCGAATATCGTCGGCGCAGCCGCGAGCGCTAGCACCACGCTCACGCTCAGCGATTTCTCCCTTCAGCTTCTTCCAGGAGCGCCGTTCATCACCGTTCAGTTCCAGAGTTTCACCTTCACCGCCAGCACCAATCAAGGTACGCATTCCCAATGCAAGCTGGATCCGGATACACCAGTGATCCTGGGCGATGCGCTGAGCTTTGTTAGCGACATTGCAGCTGCCTTCGCGCCCCTGGGCAATGGAGCCGGTTCTGCTCCCGTTATTCAGCTGTTCGGTTCGGGCCTCGGTGTCGGCTACAGCTTTACAGTTCCTTCCATCCAAGCAGGGGGCTTTCAAATTACCGGATTGGCGTTCGAGGCCCTTCTGACACTGTCCTTCAGCGGAGACCCTTTGAAGCTCCGCTTCTATCTCGCAACCCCTCAAAAGCACTTCCTGATGAGCGCTGGAATTTTTGGAGGCGGAGGCTTCTTCGGCCTAGAGCTTTCCTCACAGGGTGTCGACCTTGTGCAAGGCTGCATGGAATTCGGCGCTACCGCTGCTCTCAACCTTGTCGTAGCGTCGGGTGAGGTTCACATCCTCGGCGGCATCTACTTCGAATTCGGCGATCGACGCTGCATCCTCACCGGATATGTGCGTGCCGGCGGTTCTTTGAGCATACTCGGAATCATCGAGATGTCGGTTGAGTTCTACATTGGCCTTACGTATGAAGAAGCAAATGGCAGCACCTATGTTTACGGCACCTGCACGGTTACGGTCAGTATCTCGATCCTGTTCTTCAGCGCTGACGTCTCGATATCGATGGAATGGCAATGGGAGGGAAGCAAGCCACAGGATTCGAATAACGCCAGCCTTGATCGACCGTTGCCGCTCTACGCAATGCTTGAAACAGGTTCTCTTGGCAGCGGCATTGCGAGCGATGCGCCTGGTCCAATCGCGTTCGCTGGCAACGACACGACGCCTACAGCGTCCCAAAATCCGCGGCTCGCAGGGTGGGACGATGCCATGTGGGATTTGTACACTTCGGCTTTCATGAAGGAGTCACCCAGCCATGCCTAAGAGTATTTGGACGCTGATACCACGGGGAATCAAACAAAAGGACAACAAGAACATCCTCACGCTTGGCATCTACGTCTCGCCTTTTCAATCAGAGACAGATGTGGTACTGAAGCAGTCCTTGGACGGGACGAACGGGACAGATCTCTGGACCCAGTGGTACACCTATCGGCAACAGGATCTCCTGCGAGGGATCAACCCCGCCGAAGCGATCCGACTGTCGATCAATGGGAACACGAATCCAGCCTCGGCGCCGCCTCTACAGTTCACAGCACTCCCGGCGACACAAGACGAACAGCACGAACGGTCGGCGGTGTGGCAAGACCTGCTCTGCTATCAGCAACCGGATTGGGATGGTCAGACGTTTAGTGGACCACTACCCACGTCGGATTGCCCGCCAAGCAATACATCCGAGTACGTTCGCTTTTCTTCGGAAACGCTGCTGGCCGCTAATGACCTCCCGCCCATGATGGAGCAGGGTCCCAACCAGAGTGAGTCCGGAACTAGCCTGCCCGTCATGCTGGCAGCGCCGTTGCCTCCGCAGGAACCTGCTGCGGCCGCGGCGGCGGGCTCGAGGACATCGACTATTTACTCTCTGGCGGCCAACAAGAAGACGCTCGCTGCTACCACGCCGCTGACAGCCCTTCACAAAGAGGTACAGACACTTAATGTTGCTGTCACGGCTGCCAAGGCTGCACAAGCTGCACAAGTTTCGCAGACTCCGCAGGAAACTCTCGGAGCCGAAGTGCGCGTGGGACCTCCAGTGAGGACAGCAGCCGCCGCAGACCAGATAAACATGGTGAATGCCTTCTCCTTGGCAACCAATAAGATGATCACGAGTACGATGGATGATCTGGTCATTTTGCGCCCGGTAGACTCGCGCATTGGTCCCGACGCTTCCAAGCCTTCGCTTGGACCTGGGGCGCAAAACTTTCAAGTTTGGCTCAAGACTCAGCTCGCAAGCAACGATCTCGGTCAAAAGAACATTGGCCTGGCCGCGCAACGCAATCTCTATCGGCTCTCCGATAATCCTTACTATCGCTTACAGGATGATGTCTTTGCCATTGTTGAAGCGCTGGCCAAAAATCCGTCCGCCGTGCCAACTAGCAAGAAGGCGCGCTTTATCCAACATGCCATCTTTCATCGCCGCTGCCAGCCGCCGAAACTTGGCCAGTCCCCAAATGCAGCTGGTGCGGCTGCAACTGCCGCGCCGGCGCTCGTCGCTCGCGCTTCGCAGTGCGCCCCTTCCACGGTCGGGGGTTTCTACCGGACGCTGACGTTATTGGCGCGCTTCCCAGAATGGCTTCTGCGCTTTGGATTCTCCTATACGGTCACGGTCGAGTTGAGCGCAGGACAGGCCTTAGATAGCATCGCCTTGCTTGGACTGCCCGCCTCGTGTGGGGCCTGGACCGATCCGGCAACTGGCCTCACGCCCTCCACAAAGTGCACGACAGACGGATATGCGGCCTACCTTCCTCCGGGGCAGGGGACGACCTTTCTCTATAACAGCAATCTGTTAGCACTTGACTCCAGCAAATGCAAACTCGTCGACAATGATGTGGATGGTGCTAGTCTCCGTCTTCTGCAGCACGCGAATTCAGTCTCGCTTTCCGCTGCCGCGGCGGCAGGTCTACCGCCTCCCAATGATAAAGACGAGGACCAGCAGGATGCTTCACCGGTGGCGAACCCTGGACAGGAAGTGGCTCTGCCTTCACGCAGTGTCGGGATTAGCCTTCTCCATACCGACACCATTCTTCATCAAACAACCTGCCTCATACATCAATACACTGACCTTCGCCCGAATCCCAACGGTCCTTTAGGGCTCGTCGATCTGATCCGTGGCTACGCTCCTGAGATTTCATTCCGAAACGACGAATGGTTCTCCCTCACGGAACGCGAGGTCACATATAACGACGAGCAAACCTCTCTCCTTCAGCAGTACGTGGCAGTGCACCTGGAAGCGGCAGTACACAGTGACACTCCCTCTTCGACGGGTGGCGATGGCGCAGTGGACGATTTGCATATTCCGCAAACGCTATTCCGTTGGAACGGTTGGAATCTAACAGTCCCCTCGCCTTTTGCTGTCAATAAGGCAACCTGCACCTCCACCAGTAATTCCCACCCATTCCCTATTTCCGCCAAATATCGCGCAAGAGACGGGAGCCTCGTTCGTATGCGTTTTGGTGGGAAATATTTGTTACGCGTACGCCTCGTTGACCTAACCGGCGAAGTGATGAACTGGGCGACAACAACGGAACACTCTCTGAATGCGATAGACGGCACGACTCTATCGATTAGCTATCTGCGTCACGATCCCGTTTCTCCACCGGAAGTGCTTCTTGAAGGTGTGATCGACGGCACAAAGTGGCCCGGTGAGACTCTGACAACTCTGATTGGGCGGGAAGGCGACAACGACCATCTTCCACGCCGCTGTTTGTGCCCACCGGTTGCAAGTCTCGATCTATTGCTGCAGCACGGGGTTCTAGACGCTCCCGCTGGGACAATTATCAGCAAGAACGGGTTCCTCAAACTTGATCAGATCGGCAGCTTCGACGATGTATGGATCGATGCCAAAACAGGGGAGTTTCCCACACAATCTGTGACCTACGACGATGGAACCAAAGATAACGTCCCTGTCTTTCAGCCCGGTGTTCCATTGCCGTCGCGCACCTATCTGCCGGACCCGATGGCTCTCTACGTCCAACCGGAGATCGTCGACCTTGCTACACAGAACGTGTATTCGAATTTTTTGTCTGAGCCTTTCTATCGCCGCGAGGGCGACTGGCCCCACGCTCGCCGCCTTCGCGTTGAAATGGACAGCGCTACGGGAGACGCACCATACGTGGGTTGGCGCACAGACCCTATCGACCACGTTCGCACACTTAAGGTGAGCGTCCCCAAAGGATGGCAAATCAAGCTGCGACTCAAGTGCGTTCCTGGCCGATCGAAAGCAGAGCTCTTCGCGGCCGGACAACTTCACGAGAGCTTCTTCCAGCAATTTCTGGACGACCTCCGCGCCGATTTCCGGGATGCATCCCTTCCCGATGTCACCGCAATTCATAAGACATTGGGAGATGGCGGACTTCCACAATACACGCCTCCCCGCGAAATGATCTTCGTCCATGCAGTGCAGCGTCCGCTTGCTCCCTCGACACTCGCAGACTGCCAACCTCCCGTTCAGACTTATGACAGTCGGATCGCTACATTTACGGCGACCGCAACAATCGGGGACAGACGCTCGACGGGCAAGATCGAGTTGCTTGCAGGCTGGGATGACATCGTAGATGGCGACCCCGTCAATGGCTACAGCACTCAATCTACAAAGGCCGAGCTCACGGAGTACAGTCTCAATACGGCTTTGCTCGATTCAGATAAGAAGCCGCGGACGACGCAGCCCTTTACCGCCATCGCACACACGTTTCCTGACACGCGCTGCCGGATCCTCTATTTGTCCGCAAACTCCGTAAGCCGTTTCATCCACTACTACAAGAACTCCGATAAGATTGGGGAGAGTTCATTCAGTACGGCTGACCCGTCACCCAAACAAGTTCTACTGCTCAGCACATCCCGCCCGGCAGCGCTCAGCGTTGCAAAGATTATTCCTCTGCTGCCCACGCGATCCATTCCCAACCACCATAACCACACCCATACGCAGAGTCGCACCGGCGGCGCCTTCCGGATCTTCTTGGACAGGCCTTGGTATAGTTCTGGATTCGGCGAGATGCTGGGCGTGGTCCTCTGGGGCGAAGATCCACATTTGCAGACTCCTCCAATACCCAACTACACTTCTGCGAGAGACTTTGTTCCTTCGGCCTACCACTCTTGGAGCGGCGATCCGACCCTCGAACCCTATGTCACGCGTTGGGGAGCCGACCCGGCGGGAAGCACAACTATTGGCACTCTTGCCCCGGTGCTTGACGACTTTGTGTCTCCTCCGGACGCAGAGGGCGCGGAAACAGCCCCTCCCACACGTGCTTATTGTGCCTTTCCTGCCGAGATGCTGACCGGGGTAGACGATACGCATCCTGAAAACTTCGATATGACAAAGGTGCGCTACGTTTCCATCGCGGCATACCCCGTCTCGTTCCAGCAGCGAACCCAGCTTTATTATGCCGACGTGCAAATCAAGAAGGTTCCCGCATACAACACATTCCTTCGCCTGGCGCTGACGCGTTATCAACCCAACTCACGCGTTGATCGCGAGTGTTCATCGATAGTGATCGCCGCCTTTGCTCAACTTCTCGATGGTCGTTCTGTTCTAGCAGGCTGCTGAAAAAAGCCTGCGGTGCTTTGTTGGTTCTCCGTTTTCGTTCCATCTGCTGCTTCTTTTGACCGATTTTTGTGGTGATCAGTGTGCCCTGCGGGCCGTTTTCGCGGCCCGCAGA
>Ga0335072_10001603_pt1 | contig 36546 bp, 33 predicted proteins | sample Lox_Sample_21_FD_206725 | JGI IMG/M metagenome (GOLD analysis project Ga0335072, IMG submission 206725) | Soil microbial communities from Loxahatchee National Wildlife Refuge, Florida, United States - Lox_Sample_2.1 | ecosystem: Environmental > Terrestrial > Soil > Wetlands | place: USA... | reverse complement strand
GCGTGAGCGGGTACCCCAAAACGAGCTTGCTCAGGCCGCGGCGGGCGGGCCGCACCAGGACACCGCACGTCCCGCGGGGAATCTACGTCGCGCTCGGGCTGCTCACCTGCTGCGCGGTGTTCGCCGCCACCGCAGGCGTCCGCGAGGCGCTCGTCACGACCACGCAGGCGCTCCGGCAGACGCTCGACGCCACACCGTCGTTCTCAAGGCTCATCACGGTCTCGACGAACTCGGCGAGCGTGTCATCCGCCCTGCAGTACGCGAGCCAGTCCGGAGCCGCGCAAGGCAGCAGCCTGACCGAAGCGCAGATCACCGAGATCACTCAGCAGCTGCACGCCGACTACGGCCACGGAGCCATCAGCCTCGCCCCGGAGAGCAGTGACTGGACCTCTCTGACGACGGCAGAGAACCTCGTGCAGTCGCCGCTGCCCGCCGTCGGCGGCACGCCGGTCAAGCTTGAGCTCACCTACCGGCAGCCGCTGAGCCAGTACATGCGGCTGGTGGCCGGGCACTACCCGGCGGTCCCGGGCCCGCCCGTCTCCCCGTCGGCCCCGAATCCCGGCGGCGGCGTCTTCGCCGGGTCAGGAACCATCCGCTACGTCCCGCTCCTCCAGGTCGTGGTGACGCAGCAGACGGCGTCCACCCTCGGCCTCCGGGTCGGCTCGGAGATCCAGGTCAACGGCCCGACCCTGGCGGCCAGCAGCGACATCACCTTCCAGGTGAGCGGGATCGTGGCACCGACCGACCCGGCCTCCTCATTCTGGACCGTTGACGCTGCCGCTGCCGTCCCCGACCTGGAGAACCCGGCCAGCATAAGCCCGCCGCCGTTCTGGGCCGCCGGGGTGATCGCGGGTCCCGGCGAGGCAGCCGCGGTGCAGCTGGACTTCGGATCTGGTGACCTCACGATGCAATGGGGGTTGCCGCTCGCACTCGGCTCGATCACCGCGCAGCAGGCCCGGCCGTTGTACGACGCGCTGACCTCGCTGAGCGCCCAGACGCCGCAGCTATCGGGTGACGTCGCGCCGGTCTCGAGCACGCTCAACGCCTCCTCTAACCTGCTGCCCGTCCTGGCGTCGTACTTCGCGAGCGCACAGTCGGTGGACGCGCTGCTGTGGCTGCTGTACGTAAGCCTGACGGTGACCGGCCTCGCGGTGCTGCTGCTCGCCGCGCGGATGGTCGCGGTACGCAGGTCGGCGGAGCTGACGGTGGTCAGGGCACGGGGCGGGTCGCTCTGGCAGGTGGCCCTGGCCGCCTGCCGTGCCGCGGCGGTGGTCTGTGTCCCTGCGGCTGTGATCGCGGTCGCCCTGGCCGTCCTCGTCGTGCACGGCGCGGGCGCGGGCGACCTCGGATCCGCGAGCGCCTGGTGGCCGCCGGCGGCGATCCTGGTTTTCGCGGTCTGCGGCCCGGCCGTGGTCGTGGCCTGGCAGCACCGGCTGCCGCGGCACCAGGCGGCCACCGCCACCGCCGGGCAGCGTCGACCGCGGGGGCTGGTCCGGCTGGTCACCGAGGTGACCCTGGTGGCCGCCGCGGTCGCCGGAATCATCGTGTTCCGTCAGCAGGCCTCGGCGCAGGGACCGGGGGTCGACCTCTACACGAGCGCGGCGCCAGTGCTTACCGCCGTCCCCGCGGTGATCGTGATCATGCGGATCTACCCGCTGGTGCTGCGCGGGCTGTTGCGTCTGTTCGCCCGGTCGGCGGGCGCCCCCGCGTTCCTCGGCCTGGCCCGTGCGGCGCGCAGCACGCTCACCCCGGCGCTGCCCGCGTTCGCGCTCGTCCTCGCGCTCACCGTGGCCGCGTTCGCGGGCATGGTGCGGGACGCGGTGACCAACGGAGATGTCGCCGCCTCCTGGAAGGCCGCCGGCGCGGACGTGACGATCAGCGGCATATCCGCGTTCCCCGACTTCGCGATACCGCCCGCCGCCGTCCGCGCGATCGGCTCTGTTCCGGGCGTGACGCACGAGGCCGAGGCGTGGCCGGCGGGCTGGCTGTCGTCGAACGGCGTGCAGGTCAGCGTGCTTGCCGTGGACCCGGCCAGCTACTCGGCGCTCGTCGCGGCGACGCAGGGGTACCCCGCGGTGCCGGCCGGGCTGCTTTCCGTTCCGGCCACGCCGGGCGCGGCGCAGCCGGTGCTGGCGTCCCCGCAGGCCGTCGCCAGCCTCGGCAGCGGACCGGTCTCGATCAGCACCACAGCCAACATCGCGCTGCGGCCGGTGACGGTCCGGGTGGCGGGCGTGGTGTCGTCCACGCCCGGCTGGCCCGCCGGCGGCTCCTTCCTCATCATGCCGCTGGCGGCACTCAAGTCCGTCGCCACGCCGCCGGTGCCGGTTCCGATCACCGAACTGCTGCTGACCGGGCCCAACATCGACCGGGCGCGGCTGACAACCGTGCTGCGCGCTGACCTGCCGCCGGGCGGGTACGCGTTCTACCGCTCCGACGTGCTTTCCGCGCTGGATAGCGCGCCGCTCAGGCAGGGGGCGTTCATCCTGGTCACGCTCTCTGTCGCGGTTGCCGCCGTGCTCGGTATCGCGGTCATGTTCCTTGAGCTCGCACTCGGCGCGGCCGAGCGCGAGGCGAGCCTCGCCCGGCTGGCCACGATGGGCCTCGGCGAACGGCAGCGGGCGCGGGTCGTGGCGCTTGAGGTGCTGCCCGCGGTGATCGCCGCGGCGGTCGCGGCCTGGGCGTGCGCGCTCATCCTGCCCCAGGTGGTGGGTCCCGCCATCGACCTGTCCGTCTTCACCAGCACGCCGGTAGCCGTGCCGCTGGCGCCCGGAGTCAACTTCTCGGCCACGGCTCCGCTGGTACCAGACGTGGCATCAGTCGCGCTGCCGCTTGCCGCGCTCATCGTGCTCGCGGCCGTGGCGCTCTGGATCGAGATCAGGTCGGGACGGCGCGGCGTCACCACGGCCTTGCGGGTAGGCGGATAGGGGATGGGCGGGCAAGTGCGGATGAAGCAGCGGACGACGCGGATGAACGGGAGGGACCGGTGACGGCAGCGGAACCGCCGAAGACACCCGGCGCGGACGAGCCTCCCGGCACGATCGGCACGCTCGCCGCGGCCGCCGCCCGCGGGCACGACGACTACGGCGCCGGCGCGCTGATCGTCTGCGACCGCCTGGTACGCATATACGCCGCCGAGGGGATCGAGGTCCAGGCGCTCCAGGGCCTGGACCTCGTGGTGGAGACAGGGGAACTCACCGCCCTTGTCGGGGCGTCCGGCAGCGGCAAGTCCACGCTCATCAACATCCTGGCCGGTCTTGATACGCCGACCGCGGGGTCGGTGCGGGTGGGCGGGCAGGACCTGGCGACCATGACCGCACGGCAGCGGCTCGGCTACCGGCGGTCCGTGGTCGGGTTCGTCTGGCAGCAGACGGCACGCAACCTGCTGCCCTACCTGACCGCCGCACAGAACGTCGAACTGCCGCTCCGGCTCGCCGGGACGCGCCGGGCCGCCAGGCATGCGCGGGCGGAGGAACTGCTCGGCCTGCTCAGCGTCGGGCACTGTGCGGGCCGACGCCCGGACCAGATGTCGGGCGGCGAGCAGCAGCGGGTCGCGATCGCGGTGGCGCTCGGGAACTCGCCGTCCGTGCTGCTCGCCGACGAGCCGACCGGAGAGCTTGACAGCGCGACGGCGGCGTCGGTGTTCGGGGCGCTGCAGACGGCCAATAACGAGCTTGGCGTGACGGTGCTGGTCGTGACGCATGATCCCGCCGTGTCGTCGATGGTCAGGCGGACGATCGCGATCAGGGACGGGCGCACCGCGACCGAGACGCTGCGGCATGGCGCGGCCGACGAGTCGGGAGTCCTCGGGCACGCGGTGGAGTACGCGGTCCTCGACCGGGCCGGACGGCTGCAACTCCCCCGCGACATGACCGAGGCACTCGGCATGCGCGACCGCGTCCGGCTTGAGGCGGAGACCGACCACATCGGGGTCTGGCCGGACATCCACCGCAGCAACGGCGACAAGCAACAGGGAGACACCGCGTGAGCATGGTGGACGTGCGTGAGGTGACCCGCACCTTCGGCAGCGGCGTGACGGCGACCGCAGCGCTACGCGGGGTGACGTTCTCGGTCGACGAGGGCAGGCTGGTCGCGCTCCGCGGCCGGTCCGGGTCGGGCAAGACCACCCTGCTCAACATCGTCGGCGGCCTCGACTCCCCCGACGGAGGCACCGTGCTGGTCGCAGGCCGGGACGTGACGGCCATGGGCGAGCGGGAGAGGATGCGGCTGCGCCGCGAGACCGTGTCCTATGTCTTCCAGTCGTTCGGCCTGCTGCCGGTACTGTCCGCCGCCGAGAACGTGGGGGTGCCGCTGCGCATCGCCGGCGTCGACCCACGCGAGCGCGAGGACAGGGTCTCGCTCATGCTCTCCATCGTCGGCCTCGCCGGTCACGCCAGGCAGCGGCCTGCCGAGCTTTCCGGCGGCCAGCAGCAGCGGGTCGCCATCGCCCGCGCGCTCGCCAGCCGCCCCGCCCTGCTCCTGGCCGACGAGCCCACCGGCCAGCTGGACGCCGAGACCGGCAAGCAGATCATGCGGCTGCTGCGTGCCGTGGTCCGCTCCGAGGGCGTCACCGCCCTGGTGGCGACGCATGACCCCACCCTGATCGACCTGGCCGACGAGGTCCTCCAGCTAGAGGACGGCAAGATCGCCGCGCCGGTCGCGGGATAGCGGACACCCGGGCTGCACAGGGAATCCGCGCTTGCCGGTGCCCGCCAGCGGCGCTCAGGCGACTGTGGTGCCGGTGGCGGCGACGAGGTCCGCGTACAACCCGGTGAGCTGCCTGGTGACCGGGCCGGCCGCGCCCTCGCCGACGGTACGGCCGTCGACGGCCAGGACCGGGGCGAGGCCGCCCATCGTCCCGGTGACGAATACCTCGGACGAGTTGTAGAGCTGAGTGAGCGTGTAGTCGCCCTCGGCGCAGGCGATGCCGCAGGAGGAGGCGAGGCGCAGCACGGCCGCCCGGGTGATCCCCTCCGGGCAGGCGGCCGTGGTCGGCGTCGCCAGCGTTACCCGGGCCGTACCGTAAGGATCGCCGGTATTGCCCGGGAACACCATGAACAGGTGCGTCGCGTTCGTCTCCGCGATGAAGCCGCGGCTGTCCAGCAGCACCGCGTCGTCGGCGCCCGCCACGTTCGCCTCGATCTTGGCCAGGATCGAGGTGAGCAGGTTGTTGTGGTGAATCTTGGGGTCAAGGGAGTCCGGCGCGTGTCGCCGGACGCTCGACGTGACGAGCCGGATCCCCGACATGTCGTAGACCGGGTCCTTGAACTCGGCGAGCACGATCAGCGTCGGTCCCGAGACGTTCAGCCGCGGGTCCATGCCCGAGGTGACCTTGACGCCGCGGGTCAGCGTCAGCCGGATGTGCACGCCGGTGTGCATCGAGTTGGCGGCCAGCGTACGGCTGATCTCCTCGATGACGGCCGTGTCCGACGGCACCGAGGCGAAGCCGAGCGCGTGCGCGGACCTGCGCAGCCGTGCCAGGTGCTCCTCGAGCGCGAAGATCCGGCCGTTGGTCAGCCGCAGGCCCTCCCAGACCGCGTCGCCGCCTTGCACCACCGAGTCGAACGGCGAAACCCCCGCCTCGTCCCGGTGCGACAGGCGGCCGCCGACGTTGACGATCAGGTCGCGGTTGCGCTCGTCGAACTTCTGCAGCATGCACGGCTCCTGAGGGTCAGCCCCGCCCGTTGGGCACATCGATCTGGATCTTATTTTTCCCGAGTCGCGCGTAGTACGGCAGGCACTGCTCGAGCAGCGGCTCGAGCGACGGGTCAAGCCGCGGCGGCGGGCCCGGCGTGACCGGGGTGAACCCGGTCGACCGCCGCACGCTGTCGTACCAGTACGGCGCCCAGACGCCATCGGAGGGGCGCGGCCCGGCCGGCCAGGACAGCATCGCCGCCGAGAACGGCACGCCGAGCGCCGCGCACAGTGCCCGCAGTCCCGCCTCGGGGGCGGCGAGCAGGTCGGCGGAATCGATGACCGGCCCGCCGAACTCCTCGTACAGCCACGCCTGCTGCCGCAGCCCCAGGTCGGCCAGGGTCGGCGCGGAGCGGACCTTCGCGTAGGAGGCGAGCAGCGAGCGCGGGTCCCTGATCAGGAACGCGTGCCGGAACGGCGCGAACGCCGCCAGGTCCACGGACGGCAGCACGTGGTGGGTCATGTGCTTGGCGTAGGCGATGGTCACGCCGGGCGGCAGCGGGTCGTCCGCCAGCGCAGACAGCACCGCCCGCCAGGACGTCGGCTGGCTGGCGATCACTTCGTCCCTGCCCGGGTGGTCAAGCCCGGTCGCGGACAGGTAGAACGCGTACAGCGGCTCGTCGATGACCACGGTGTCCGGCCGGTTCTCCCAGGCGCGCATCATCGCCGTAGAGACCGTCCGCGGCCCGGACCACATCGCGATCCTTGCCACTGCGCTGCCCGCGCTGAGCGGGGAAGTGCTCAGAAGATCACCACGCTGCGGAGCACGTCGCCGTGCTCCATCTTGGCGAACGCCTCCTCCACGTCGCCGAGGCCGATCGTCTCCGAGACGAACTTCTCAAGTGGCAGCCGGCCGTCCAGGTGCAGGTCGACGAGCATCGGGAAGTCACGCGACGGCAGGCAGTCGCCGTACCAGGAGGACTTGAGCGCGCCGCCCCGGCCGAAGACCTCGAGCAGCGGCAGCTCAAGCTGCATCTCCGGGGTAGGCACGCCGACGAGCACGACGACCCCCGCCAGGTCGCGGGCGAAGAACGCCTGCTTGTAGGTCTCCGGGCGGCCGATCGCTTCCACCACGACGTCCGCGCCGAAGCCGCCGGTCAGCTCGCGGATCGCCTCGACCGGGTCGGTGTTGCGCGAGTTGACCGTGTGCGTCGCGCCGAACTCGCGCGCCCAGTCAAGCTTCCTGTCGTCGATGTCGACCGCGATGATCGTCTTCGCGCCCGCCAGCCGCGCGCCGAGCACCGCCGCGTCCCCCACGCCACCGCAGCCAATGACGGCGACGGTGTCGCCGCGGGTGACGCCGCCGGTGTTGATGGCCGCACCGAGGCCGGCCATCACGCCGCAGCCGAGCAGCCCCGCGGTCGCGGGCGCGATGCCCGGGTTGACCTTCGTGCACTGCCCGGCCGCTACCAGGGTCTTCTCTGCGAACGCGCCGATGCCGAGCGCGGGCGACAGCGGGGTACCGTCGGCGAGCGTCATCTTCTGCGTGGCGTTATGCGTGGCGAAGCAGTACCAGGGGCGGCCCCGCTTGCAGGCCCGGCACTGCCCGCAGACGGCGCGCCAGTTGAGAATGACGAAGTCTCCGGGTGCCACGTCGGTCACGTTGTCACCGACCGCCTCGACGACCCCGGCGGCCTCGTGCCCGAGCAGGTAGGGGAAGTCGTCGCCGATGCCGCCCATCTTGTAGTGCAGGTCGGTGTGGCAGACACCGCATGCCTGGATGCGGACGAGCGCCTCCCCCGGCCCGGGCTCGGGCACCAGCACCTCGGTGACCCGGACCGGCTCGCCCTTCCCACGCGACACCACGCCGTGCACGCTGATCGTCATCCCGGGGTTCCCCTTCTGCTGTCAGATCAAGATCCTTAACGAAGAACGGGGCGTGTGCTTCACCCCGCCCGCCTACGCATTCTCTGCCAGCGGGGGGCACCCCGTACAGCACCAGCCTCCGTGATCCGGGTCAGACCCGGCCGGCGGCGCGGCCGCGCCAGGAGACGGCGCGGCCGGAGTAGTGGCGGCGCGCGGAGTCCGCGGTCATCCCGGCGTAGAGCACCGCGATCAGCGGGAGCGCGGGGGCACGGAGCGCGGAGAGGCGGTAGAGGCGCAGCATGGGGATGTAGCTCGCGGTCATCAGCACCCAGCCGGCCAGGCCGGCGGCCCCGGCGACGGCCGTGGCCGGGCCGGCGCTCCCCCTCCCGACGATGAGGAGGGCGGCGATCAGGCCAGCCGGCGGTGCGACGTAAAGCAGCAGCAGGCCGGCGATCGTGCCTGCCAGCAGCAGCGGGTTGTACCTGAGCTGCACGTACGCGGACCTGGCGATCATGTGCCAGAGGCTGGCCAGGTTCGGGTAGGGGCGCGCGCTCCTGATGTCCGTGGTCAGGCCGAGCCAGGTGCGGTTGCCGTTCTTCTTCAGCAGCGTGCCGAGGGCCACGTCGTCGATCAGCGCCCGGCTGATCCGCTCCAGGCCCCCGGCCGCGCTCAGCGCCGACCTCCTGACCAGCATGCAGCCGCCGGCCGCGGCCGCGGTCCCGCTCTCCGGGTCATTGACCTTGCTGAACGGGTAAAGCTGGGCGAAGAAGTAGACGAACGCAGGCACGATCACCCGCTCCCACCGCGTTTCCGCCCGGAGCAGGGCCATCTGCGAGACAAGGGCCCGGTCGTCCGCTTCGGCGCTCCGCACCAGGTCGCGCAGCGCGCGCCGGTCCCAGGCGATGTCCGCGTCGGTGAACAGCACGTACTCCGGCGCGGAGCCTGACCTGGCCGCGTCGCCTGCGGCTGCCGGGGTCACGGCCGGGCTGGCCGCGACCGGCTGAGCCGCCAGTGTCGTGGTGACAGTTGTTCCGGTCGCGGCCGCGAAGCCCTGCGCCATGGCCCAGACCTTGCCCGCCCAGCCCTCGGGCCGCGGCCGGCCGTTGACGACGGTCAGCGGCGCGCCGCCGTCCCGCGCCGCCTTCTCGCCAAGCTCGGCTGCGATCACACCGGTGCCGTCCTCGCTGTTGTCATCGACGAGGAAGACGACGAACCGGCCGGGGTAATCCTGGGCAAGCAGCCCCGGCAGCGTCACCGGGAGGGACCCCGCCTCGTTCCTGGCCGGGACCACGGCGGCGACCGACGGCCAGCTGGCAGGCGGGGGATCCGCGTGAGCATCCGATTCTCCGGTGCGCCCCTGAGTCACGCCCGGGCGGCCGGCCCTCAGCACGCCGACGGGCGGCAGGCGCTGGCTGGTCAGCCAGAATCCGCCGTGAGCGAGCACGAGGTACACCCACGCGGCGGCGCTGAGCAGGCAGGCGATCGCGAGTACAAGCACTACCGAAGCTTGGCATATCGCACCCGGCGGGCGGGACCCCGCGGACGGCCTGCACAGCCGCGAAAAGCGCAGGCGACGAGCCGGTACGAAGCGCGGCACGCCCCCGGTGCGGCCCGGATCCGATGTCGCGGGGCCTATTCTGGCCGGGCCCGACCGCACGAGATCTCCGGCGAAAATGACGAAACCGCGCCCCTCGACCAGGGAGACTTTATTACCGGAAAGGTTTCTGGCACCTATGCGATGCGAATCCCTCGACGAGAACAAGTCTTCCCCGGTTACGCGGGGCGCGGTACGCGCTAATGGCGCGTCATGCGGATGGAATTACCAGTCCGCTACCGGGCGAACCGGGCGCCCGGTGCGCGACACGCGCTGGCACTGGACCGTCGCCTCGCGGCGCTGCCGCACGACGTAGGCCGGCACCATCCGGGCTTCCGGCTTCCCGTGCCAGTCACCGCGGCGCAGCACCAGCCAGAGCGGGATACCCGACATGAGCCCGAATACGAGCACCATAAGCGGGATATTCATCCACAAGGCAGTGGACATGACTACCTCCCTCGGCCCGTCTTCTTCCGCAGGCCGTCCCTTTGTCATGTTCTACGCTGCCCCATGAAGTTGGGTCCATGCACACATCACGCTCTGGTAAATATCTGCGTCTGCACGGTCACTATGAATTACCTCTGCATGCCAGGAAAAGCGGAATAGCCCAAATTATTCCGGCGAGGCCAGGCCGCGCGCCAGGATCGGTGACGTCGCGTCTGATGATCACGGCGACGCTACCGGCCTGCGAATTCACCGGCGCGAACGGCGGCGGTCCAGGCATGCTGTACCGCTCGGGACGCGGGCGGCTACTGACATCCAGTGGTGCGTGCCTGAAGCGTGGTCACCTCGACCGTGCCGCCTGGTGCCGCCCCGGAACTCACGCCCTGCCGGGCGCGGCCAGGTACCCGCTGAGGTGGCCGATAACCTCGCGGGCGTCGTCCTCGCTGCCGTAGATGAACGTAGACTTGCGCCGCCTGAGCACGGGCAGGCCAAGCGCGTACAGCCCCGGGCTGTCCTGCACCACGCCGCCCTCGTGGCGCAACCGGCCCTTCGCGTCGACCACCGGGACGTCGAGCCACCCGTAGTCCGGCCGGAAGCCCGTCGCCCAGATGACGGCGGCGATCTGCCCGCCGCTGAGGTCAATCTGGAGCCGCGCCGACCCGGGCGTCCGCGTCGGCTCGAAGCGCTCTGGGGCGTCGAACTCCGCGTCACGCCCGCTGGTGAGCGCCCATTCGTCGAACGTGTCGAGCAGGCGGTTCATCTTGAGGTCCGCGAGCGAGAACACGTTGCGGAGGCCGCCGGAGAACAGCGCGCGGCCGTCACGGACCGCCGCCAGGCGGCCCACCAGTTCGACACCCAGGTCCGTCAGCGCGTTGAGGTCGAGGGTGGCCCGCTCGGGAGTCCCGACGAGCTGGGGCGACGGCAGGCGCCTGGCCCGGGTGATGTCGTCGATCTCCTCGTACCGCTGGTCCCAGACGCCCGACGCGTCCATCCACCACAGCACGTCGCGGCCCCGGTAGGTGCGCGGCAGCCGGACGTGCTCACCGACCGAGAGGGTCACCGGCCGGCCCGACCGGCTGATCTCGGCCGCGAGCTGCAACCCGGTCGCCGACGCGCCAACGACGAGGATTCGTCCGTCGGGAAGCTGGCCGGGGTCGCGGTAGTCGAACGGCGTCAGCTGCCCGGCTACCGCGGGTACCGCTTCGCTGAGCGCCGGCACCGACGGCCGGTTGCACGCGCCGCTCGCGATGACCACGGTCTGGCAGGCGATCACACCGTCGCTCGTCGTCACGTGGTATCCGCCGCCCGCCTGCCGCACCGATGTGACGTTCACGCCGGTCCGCACGGGCGCCCGGGACACCTTGGCGAAATGCTCGATGAACTCGGCGACTTCCCCCACGGTCATGTAACCGTCGGGATCCGGCCCCTCGTAGCGAAGGCCCGGAAGGCGGCTTTGCCAGTTGGGGGTGAGCAGCCGCAGGGAATCCCAGCGTTCTCGCCGCCAGGAGTTCGCCACCTCGCCGCGCTCAAGCACGATGTGATCGATCGACTGGTCGCTCAGGAAGTGGCTCGCGGCGAGGCCCGCGTGCCCGGCGCCGATGACGACCGTGGTGGTGCGCTCGATGGCTTGACCCCTCAGGCGACTTCGACGGCGATGTCCGTCGGGTTGCTCAGCGCGTCGAAGACGGCGGAGCGCTTCTGCGACTGGGCCACCAGCGCCTCGATCTCCTCCTTCGACGCGTCGGCGTCGATGTGGAATGTCACCTTGACGTTGTCGAAGCCGTTGCGCACGTCGCTGTCGGCACCGAGGATCCCGCGGATGTCGTGCGCGCCCTCGACGACTGCCTCGACCGAGCGCAGCTGAATGCCCCGGTTCTGCGCGACCGACGCCACGCCGGCGCTGAGGCAGCTCGCCAGGCCGACGAGCAGGTACTCGATCGGCGTGATGCCGTCGTCGGTGGCCGCGAAGGTCTCCGGGTGGTCGGCCTCGAAGACCGACTCCTGCTTGTGGTTCTGCTCCTGGCCGAGGCCGAAGTAGTCCTTGACCGTGACACTCGTGTGCACGCCGCCCTGCCACTTGGAGGATGCCCGCCAGGTGAACTGCGCGGCCTCGGGCGCGCCCTTCAGCACCTCGCGGGCGTCAAGCAGTGCCTGCACGTTGACGCCGTTGTCGGCAACCGCGGTCATGTCGTGATCCCCTCTCGCTCACTGCCCCATAATCCCTATGGAGTTGATTGACAATACACTGAACCTGGCGAGTTACCATAGCCCGTATGGCGGAGCCAGCCTCGACGCTCACGGCCGGCTCGGTCGGCGTTGTCGAAACCCAGTACCTCGACCTGCCGGAACCAGTGCGGCTCGACTGCGGGCGCGAACTGTACCCCGTGCGCGTAGCGTACGAGACATACGGCACGCTGTCGCCCCGGCGCGACAACGTCGTCCTTGTCTGTCACGCGCTCAGCGGCGATGCGCACGCGGCGGGCGTCGCGAAGACGCCGCCGGAGGAAGGAACCCGCGACGGCTTCGGCGCCGAGGACAGGGACGGCGTCTCCCGCAAGGGCCTCGGCTGGTGGGACGGGATGATCGGTCCTGGCAAGGCCTTCGACACCGGCCGCTTCTTCGTTGTCTCCACTAACCTGCTCGGCGGCTGCCGCGGTACAACCGGGCCGTCGTCGGTCGACCCGGCGACGGGCAGGCCGTACGGTGCGGACTTCCCCGTGATCACCGTGGCGGACATGGTGCGGACCGAGCGCGCGTTCCTTGACGAACTCGGGATCGAACGGCTCGCCGCGGTGGCCGGAGGCTCGCTGGGCGGGATGCAGGCGCTCGAGTGGGCGGTGCTGTTTCCCGATCAGGTCGACGCCATCGTGCCGATCGCCAGCACCCACGCCCTGTACCCGCAGGGCGTGGCCTGGAACGCGATCGCGCGTGAGGCGATCATGCGCGATCCGGCCTGGCAAGGCGGCCACTACTACGGCACCGGGACCGCGCCCACGGCCGGCATGGGCGTGGCGCGGATGGTCGGCCACGTTACCTACCTGTCGGGCCAGGCGCTTGACGACAAGTTCGGCCGCCGCCTGCAGCGACCTCCCGGGGGGGTTCTCCCCCGCACCACCGGGGGCATCCCCGGTGACGAGTCCGCTGTACCCGTCACGCGCGCCGACGGCATCGGGTACACGATCACCGAGCCGGAGTTCGAGGTCGAGAGCTACCTGCGCCACCAGGCGGACTCATTCGTCAAGCGCTTCGACGCCAACACCTACCTCTACACGTCGCGTGCGCTGACGTACTTCGACCTCGCGCGGGAGCACGGCGGCGGATCGCTGACCCGGGCGCTGCGGGGCGTCTCGGCGCGCACGCTGCTGATCGCGTTCAGTTCCGACTGGCTGTACCCGCCGTCCGCGTCGGGGGATGTCGCCGACGCGCTGCGCGCTCTCGGCAAGCCGGTCGACTTCCATGTGATCCAGGCGCCGTACGGCCACGACTGCTTCCTGCTTGAGGAGGCGCGGCAGACGCCCCTCATCCGGGGTTTCCTGGCCGGGGGCGGGGCCGGCGGATGACATCAAGGAAGATTGCTTCATGACCGACAACCACCCCTCCCCCGGGGAGGCGCAGTACCCCCTGGGGACACCCCAGGTCCCCATGGCCCATACCCCCCGAGGGCGGGCCGAGGAGGCCCGCGCGTTCGGATTCGAGACGCGGCAGCTGCACGCCGGGCAGCGGCCGGACCCGAACACGGGCGCGCGCGCGGTGCCGATCTTCCAGACGACAAGCTACGTCTTCGAGGACCCGGAGTCGGCGGCCGCGTACTTCAACCTGCAGGAGTACGGGAACACGTACTCGCGCATCATGAACCCGACCGTCGCGGTGTTCGAGGAGCGGGTGGCGAACCTCGAGGGCGGCGCCGGAGCGGTGGCGTTCGCCAGCGGGATCGCCGCGCAGGCGGCCGCGCTCTTCACGCTGCTGCAGCCGGGCGACCACGTGGTCTCCTCGTCAGCGCTCTACGGCGGGACCGTGAACCAGTTCAAGCACCTGCTGCGCAAGATGAACGTCGAGCTGACCTGGGTCGATCCTGACGACCCGGACGCGTGGCGGGGCGCGGTGCGGGCGAACACGAAGGCGTTCTTCGGCGAGACGATCGGCAACCCGGCGGGGAACGTACTCGACATCGAGACCGTGGCGGCGATCGCACACGAGCATGAACTGCCGCTGATCGTGGACAACACGTTCGCGACGCCGTACCTGTGCCGCCCGATCGAGTGGGGCGCCGACATCGTGATCCATTCGGCGACCAAGTTCATCGGCGGCCATGGCACGTCCATCGGCGGCGTGGTCGTCGAGGCCGGCACGTTCAACTGGTCCAACGGCCGGTTCCCGGTCGTCGCGGATCCGTCCCCTGCCTACCACGGCCTCCAGTTCCACGAGACCTTCGGAACGTACGGCTACCTGATGAAACTCCGGGCGGAGACGCTGCGCGACCTCGGCGCGGCGCTCTCGCCGTTCAACGCCTTCCTTTTCCTCCAGGGGCTTGAGACGCTGTCGCTGCGGATGGACCGCCACGTGTCCAACGCCCTCGCCGTCGCGTCCTTCCTCGAGTCGCACGACCTGGCGTCGAACGTGACCTACGCCGGACTGCCGTCGAACCGGTACCGGTCGCTTGTGGCGAAGTACCTTCCGCTCGGCGCCGGCGCGGTGTTCTCGTTCGACTGCGCGGGCGGCCGGGCCGGCGGTCAAGACCTGATCCGGGGTGTGTCGCTCTGGTCCCACCTGGCGAACGTCGGCGACGCGAAGAGCCTCATCATTCACCCCGCAAGCACCACGCACCGCCAGCTGAGCGACGATGAACTGCGGGCGGCCGGCGTCGGGGCCGGGACCGTGCGGCTGTCGGTGGGCACCGAGTCCATCGCGGACCTGATCTGGGACCTTGAGCAGGGTTTCGCCCTCGTCGCCGCGACGGCGGGAAAGAAGGTAGCGACGGCATGACCGGCTTCGATCTGGGGCGGTACCAGGATCCGCTGACCATCCAGCGCGTACTTAACACCGCGCAGACGATCGCGGTCGTGGGCCTGTCGGGTAACCCGCTGCGGGCGAGCAACTTCGTCGGCTATTACCTCAAACGGCACGGCTACCGGGTGATCCCGGTGAATCCCCGCGAGAGCGAGATTCTCGGCGAGACCTCTTACAAGAGCCTCCTCGACGTGCCGGAGCGGGTGGACGTCGTGAACGTCTTCCGTGCGCCCGACGCGCTTCCCGGCATTGCCAGGGACGTCGTGGCAATCGGTGCCGGGACCCTCTGGTGCCAGTTCGGCGTAATCAACGCGGAAGGCGCCAGAATCGCTGAGGACGGCGGCGTGACGGTGGTCATGGACCGCTGTCTCAAGGTGGAGCACGCGCGGTACGCGGGCCGGATGCACTGGCTTGGCTTTAACACCCAGCGCATCACCTCCGTCCGCGCCGGGCTACAGTAGCCGCGTACCGGATTCCGCACCGCAGCCCAGGTCGTGATCACGAATGTTTTTAGGGTAATCCCGCCAAATAGGCCTTCGCGCCAAAAAAGACTTTCGTGGCCTTGGGCTCCGCGATGAGCAGGTGCCGCAAAACTCGCGTCTCATGGTTCCCGGTGGTTTCATGGATCCCTTAATTTAACGGCATTGCCCCGGCAAAGGGACGATAGGACCAAATAGCAACGTCCCGTATCTTTACCGTCAGAGACGCAACCTCCCTTCTGTCTGAAGCGTCTTCATTTCTGGATGATTCATTCGAAGAAGGGCGTGACTGGCATGGCGCGGAAACAGTGCAGTTACCGTCCGGGGAGGCGGCGCCCCGGAGCCACCGGCGGCCAGCCAGGCGGAAAGGCGCCGGCGCACCGGGCCGCCCGGTTCGCGACGCTGAGTGCCAGCGCGGTTGCGGTCACCGCACTCGCCGTGACCGGATGCTCCGCGGCAGCCACATCGGGCGCGCGCGCCGCGGCCACGCCCACGGCGCCGGCGAAGGCCGCCGCGACCACGGTGACCGGGAGCGCCGCGGCACCCGCCCACCCGGCGGCGCCCGCCTACACCCCGCCCGCGCGCGACCTGGCACCCGGCATGAGCGGCGCGGACGTCAAGGCGCTCCAGGAGCGGCTCTCCTCGCTCAAGTACTACCCGGGCGCGATCGACGGACAGTTCGGCCAGGACACGGAGGCGGCCCTCTGGGCCTTCCAGGAGATCAACGGGGTCAAGGTCACCGGTGTGGTGGACGCGGCGACCAAGAAAGCGCTCGTGCACCCGAGGACGTACAAGTCGCCGTCCTACCCGGGCAAGCACGCCACCCGCGTGGAGGTGAGCCAGGCGCTCGAGGTCCTGGTGCTCTTCGACAACAACAAGATCGAACTGATCAGCCACGTCTCAAGCGGCGGCGGCTACTACTACGACTGCGGCGCGGACGGCTGCGCGCAGGCGGTCACGCCCAACGGCACCTACTACACCACGGTGTTCATGCCCGGCTGGGTCACCGTGCCACTCGGCGAGATGTACAACCCGGTGTTCTTCATCAGCACTACCTATGCGATTCACGGTGACACCTACGTGCCGGCGGGACCGGCCTCGCACGGCTGCGTCCGGGTCCCGATGGACGTCGCGGGCTTCTTCTACAAGATGGTCAAGACCCCGGGCACGCAGGTACACGTCTACGGCACGCCGCAGTGGGAGAGTTAGGTCACACCGCGGCACCGCTGGACGCTCATCGCTGGCCGGGTGATAGTGGGAACAGCGCTTGCCCGCCGTCCCGTGCCTGGCCAGCAACTGATGGGTGGTCTCATGCTTCAGGCCTTTGTCTTCGAGAAAGTTGGCGTCGTCGTCGGAGACATCTACTTCCTTGACCCTGACCCGCATCCGGGACAGGAGGGGCCTGAGCACGGGGTCCGGCTTGAACTGCGCGCCTTCGACCGGGGCGAGCTGAAGAGCTCCGTCTACTCGGCGGTACCGATCGCTGTGGGTCAGCCGATCTGGCGAGTAGACCTGCTCGAGGCGGTCGACGGCAAGCCGGGCAGCTTCAACCGCACGCACCACCACCCGAAGTTCACCAGCCGCTGGGACCCGTGCCCGCGCGTCTTCCAGCGGGAACTGTCGCAGGACCCGCTCGGCTGGCTGGGCGGCCAGCTTGCCGACCTGCCGGCCATCCTCGACCGGGCGGAGGTGTCCCAGGACGTCGCCGACCCGGCCGACGCGGGCAGCCTCAAGGACATGGCACCGGCGATCGTCGGCGTGGCCAGCATGATGCTGGACAAGGTCCGGGCCGGCGAACTCGGCCGCGCCCCCGGCGACGACGCGGCCGACAGCATCAGGAACGGCTGGCTGTTATCTCCCGGGGCAACGACCCCCGATGTGCTTTCCTGTTCCCCGGGTCAATCTACTTCCCGGCTATTTTCGCCCGGCGGCGGGTGCCGCGGACGGCGGACAAGATCGCGGCGATCACCATGAAGGCCACCGACTCGTAGAACGCCGCGTGCAGGCCGGTGGTGAACGCCGCCGCCACTGACCCGTGCAGCGACGTGGTGCCGACGAAGATCGCGAACGCTAGCTGCCGGGAGATGGAGCGGGACGCCACCAGGATCGCCACCGCGAACGAGAAAACCATGCCTATGTTGGCGAAGGTGCGCATCATCCCGGACGCGATGCCGAACATGTCGGGCGGTGCGGCCTTCATGATCGCAGAGCTGTTTGCGGGGAAGAACAGGCTCGCACCGACCGCGTTGACCGCGCCGATGCAGACGATCCACCACAGCGGGGTCCCGTTGCTGAGCTGCGCGTACAGCAGCAGCGCGACAACCTGCAGGGCTAGCCCCGTTGTCGCGGGCACTACCGCACCGTACTTGTCCGCAAGCCGGCCCGCGTAGACGCTCACCGCCGCCGCCAGCAGGTAACCGGGCAGCAGCAGCAGCGATGCGTGGATAGGGGACAGTCCGCGCGGTCCCTGCAGGTACATCAGCAGCAGGAAAAGCACCGCGAAACTGGCCAGCCCCTGGAACAGGGACGCGCACAGCGAGGCCGCCATCGTGGGGACCTTGAAGATCCGCAGCGGCACCATGGGCGCCGGCACTCGCGCCTCGATGGCCACGAACGCGCCGATGAGTACCACGCCGCCGATGAGGAAGCCCGCGGTCGAGGCATCGAACGGCCCGTTCGCGAGCTTCGTGATCGCCCACAGCACGCCGAAGAGCCCTAGGCCGAGGGTCGCCATGCCGAGCGGGTCGAGCCGCTGGCGGACCCGCTCGCCTTTGTCCCGCAGCACCCGGAGGGCGACGGCGATCGCGGCCACACCGGTCGGCACGTTGATCCAGAAGATCCACCGCCAGGAGACGTAGGTGACGATCAGTCCGCCGAGAACGACGCCGAGGACGGCCCCGATGGTCCAGCCGAGCGAGGTGAAGCCGTAGGCCCGGCCGCGCCGGTCTCTCGGGTACATATCGGCGATGACCGCGCCGCTGTTCGCCATGATCAGCGCGCCGCCGATGCCCTGCACGACCCTGAACACGATGACCGACAGCTCGTCCCAGGCCAGCGCGCACAGCAGCGAGCCGAGGACGAACACCGCGAAGCCGGTCTCGTACATCCGCACCCGGCCGAACATGTCGCCAAGCCGGCCGACCTGGGTCGCGAGCAGCGTGATGACGAGCAGGAAGCTGATGATGACCCAGACCACGTCGGACAGCGCCACGTGCAGGCTGCGCTGGATCTCCGGCAGCGCGAGCACCACGATGGTCGTGTCCACGGCCGTCATCAGCACGCCCGCCATGATCACGATCATGGCGGGACCTGTCCGCTGCGGTTGCCCGCCGACGGCGCCCGACTGCGCAGCAGTATTACGCTGGATCCGAGGGAAAGTCACTTACTTAGCCTAACGAACGGTGGTTTTTACGCCAGCCGAGACTAGGCTGTCTTTTCGGCATTCCCACGCAGGGGGTGGCTCCTTTGACACGCGATGAATCGGCGATCGGCACGGTCGGCGTGCTCGTCGTTGCCTCACGCGGCCCCGCTGGCCCGGGAGAGGTGCTCATCAGGATCCGCGGCGGATCCGAGAGCTACCTGGCGTGGTCTAAGACACCCCTGCCGAAAGGGACCACGGTCCTCATCATCGATTACCTCGGCCCGCGGACGGTCGATGTCATGGCATGGAACGATCCGCTCGGCGAAGCCCCCTCTTTCCCCGGTTCTACTGAAGTCCCTCGCTCAGGAGAGTGAAATCATGTTCGGTTACCGAGTTCCCGCCCCCGACGAGGCGATGCTCATCTCCGGCGGCCGTCGCGGGATGAATGATGCGCCGTTCCGGGTAGTCACCGGGCACGGCGCGTTCGTCACGCCGTTCTTCCGCAAGGTCAGGTACCTGACGCTTTCCATGCAAGAAGCCGAGGTCTCCGAGAACTGCGTCACCCATCAGGGCATCGCACTGAACGTGCGCGCGGTCATTGCATTCAAGGTCGGCAATGACCCCGAGTCCATCGTCAACGCCGGACAGCGCTTCCTCTCTGACCAGGACCAGATGTCTGTGCTGACCGGGCGGATCTTCGCCGGCCACCTGCGGTCGATCATCGGCTCGATGACCGTCGAGGAGATCGTCACCGAGCGGCAGAAGCTGGCCACCGAGGTGCTCGACGGGTCAAAGACGGAGATGGCCACCATCGGCCTGACCGTCGACTCGCTGCAGATCCAGTCGATCGACGACATGGGCGCCGGCTACATCGCCGCGATGGCCGCGCCCAACAACGCGGCCATCCAGCGGCAGGCGAAGATCGCGCAGGCGGCGGCCGACCAGGCGGCGGCCGAGGCGCAGCAGGCGTCGGTCCGCAAGCAGGCCGAGTTCGCCAGGCAGACCGCGGTGGTGCAGGCGCAGTACAAGGCGGAGATCGACAAGGCTCAGGCCGAGGCGGCACAGGCCGGACCCCTCGCCCAGGCCGAGGCACAGCGCGCGGTCATCTCCGCCCAGGCAGAGCTCGCGCAGCACCAGGCCGAGTTGCGCCAGCAGCAGCTCGTCTCCGAGGTGATCAGGCCCGCCGAGGCCGAGGCGGAGAAGGTGAAGATCCTCGCCATCGCTGACGCCGAGCGGACCAGGATCGCGGCCGAGGCCGCCGCGTCCAACAACCGGGTGGCACTCGACCAGTTGCTGATCGCCCAGCTCCCGCAGATCGTCAAGGAGGCCGCGGCGGGACTGAACGGCGCCAACGTCACCGTGCTCAACGGCGCGGACGGGCTCGGCGAGATCGCCGCCGGGCTGGTCAGCCAGGGCCTGACCATCCTGGAGTCGGTCCGCAACAGCGTCGGCGTCCCGCCGGCCGACGGCAACCGCGGCTCCGCTGCACTGCACGACGGCCGGGGACCGTCCGCCTAGACCGAGAAGGCGACTAAGGCCACTGAGCGCTGCTCCCGCCCGTTTACGGCTTTCGTGCGGCGCTCAGTGGCCTTCATGCGCTCGGTGGCCCCTGACGAGGGTCAGGCCGACGGGTCGCGCAGCAGGATGAAGTTGATCGCGGTGACCTTCATCACCAGGTCGCCGTCCGCGTTGGTGAGCTCGGCGAGGGACTTGACGATCCCCCGGTCGGGCCTGCTCGAAGAGCGCCGTGCCTCCAGGACCGTGGCGCGGACGTGCAGTGTGTCGCCCGGGCGCACCGGCCTCGGCCAGCGGATCTCGTCGACGCCCGCCGCGCCGAGGCTCGACTCCGGGCTGACGAAGTGCTCCACCAGATTGCGCATCATCATGCTCGTCGTGTGCCAGCCGCTGGCGATGAGGCCGCCGAACGGTCCGTCCTTGGCCGCCACCGGGTCCACGTGAAACGGCTGCGGGTCGAACTGCCCGGCGAACGCGACGATGTCCGCCTCGTTCATCGTGAAGCTGCCGCAGTCCACGGTGCAGCCAGGGACGTAATCCTCGAAGTAACGGGGCTCGCGCTCAGGTTGATCAGTCACGCTCCTCAGTATCGCGTAACGCGCCCGAGCGGAAGCCAGGAAGCGGGCGGCGTACCTCCGCCCTGTACCGGGCGGTACGGAGGTCATCTGCCCGGAAGAAAGCTCCCTGAACTGCCGGTCTGTCCGGATTCGATCACGGCATGATCACGGAAAAAACTCGATTTGCCTGCGAACCGCCATCACTCCCTGCAATAGTTCCATGCACGACGGTTCGGGACGAATGCACTGAAAAGCACACGATCATCCCGAACAGCCATGGAGCGGGCACTGGGGAAGGTGCCCGCCCTGAGGATGGAGGCCCGCCGAGAGGCGCGAGCAGCCGCGTAGGCCGGGCGAGGCATCAACGTTTGGGAGACCATGACCGCTGGGCGTACTGACCGCTGGCCCGTGAAGATCAAGCGCAGGGGACGGCACACGAGCCCCTCGCAGGTAGAGAAGGTCGCGCAGCAGGCAGGCAAGGCGGCCCCGGCCGTCGCGATCGCCGGCGCGCTGGTGGCGGCGCCGCACATGCAGCACGCGTTCGCCGCCTCCGCCAGGCCGGCCACGGTGACGGCTCACCGGGCGCCTGCCGCGAGCACCGGCACGGGCACCGGGACCACGGGCACCGGGACGAAGACCGCGACCGCGACGCTCGACTCGTTCGCCACGCAGGCCGTCACCGTCGCATCCAGCACGACGGCACGGCACGCCGCGCTGGTCAGCAGCACCCACTACACGGTGCAAAGCGGCGACTCGCTGTCCGGTATCGCCGAGCGGTACTACAGCGACGCCAACGACTGGCAGTACCTCTACCACGAGAACGACACCACGATCTCGGACCCGAACCTGATCTACCCGGGCCAGAGCCTGGTGATCCCCGCGTCGGTGCCCGCGGGCTACACGCTGTCCGGCTACGTGCCGAAGCACGCCGCCCCGGCGCAGCCGGCCACCCAGGACGCCAGCACAGGCACCCCGGCGGCGACCACAGCCAGCCCGGTAGTCACCATGAGCAGCCAGTCCAGCCAACCGGACCAGTCCAGCCAGGCCAGCCAGGGCAGTGAGGCAAGCGGCGGCAGCGGGTCCGCCACTACCGCCGGCTCCATGGTCGCGGCGCCCGCCGCCTATGGCGACTACAGCTGCTCCGGCCTAGAGCAGCTATGGGACCAGGCGGGCGGCAACCCGGCCGACGCCTTCATGGCCGCCGAGATCGCGATGGCCGAGTCAAGCGGCAACCCGAACGCGATCAGCCCTACCGACGACTACGGCCTGTGGCAGATCAACGCGGTGAACGGCTCGCTCGCGACGCTTAACCCGCAGGCGAACGCGCAGTCGGCGGTCACCTTGTCGGACGACGGCACCAACTGGAACCCGTGGACCACCTACACCAGCGGCGCCTACTCCGGGAAGTGCTAACACGCGATTGCTGAACGAGTTAGCCCCGGGCCGGCGGTCCGGGGCTAACTCAGTACTTCCTTGATGCCCAGGCGGGCAAGCTCGTCGGCACGCTCGTTGCCCGGGGTGCCTGCATGGCCCTTGACCCAGTGCCAGGTGATCTGGTGCGGCTCCATCGCCGCGGCCAGGCGCTGCCACAAGTCCACGTTCTTGACCGGCTTCTTGGCCGCGGTCATCCAGCCGTTGCGCTGCCAGCCCGGCAGCCATTTGGTGATCCCGTCCAGCACGTACCTGCTGTCGGTATAAAGCTGCACGGGGACCGGCCGGGTCAGCGCCTCAAGCGCCGAGATCGCGGCGAGCAGTTCCATCCGGTTGTTGGTCGTCGAGCGCTCACCGCCGTGCAGTTCCCTGACGACCTTCCCGTAGCGGAGCACAGCGCCCCAGCCGCCGGGCCCGGGGTTGCCGCTGCACGCCCCGTCGGTGTAGATCACGGCCTCGCTCATGCCGCACAGGCTACCGCGACGCGGCGGCCAGGCATCGTCGTGATCACGAGGCCGCCCGGCAGCGCGACCGGCCGATAGCATCCCGGGTTATGACCACTGGGGACGCCAAGGGCGCGGAGCTTGTCCTCGTCAACGGGAAGATCCGGACGCCCGCCCATCCGTCCGGTTTCACGTCGGCGGCCGCGATCAGCGGCGGTACGGTCCTCGCGCTCTGCGGCGACGACGAGATCCGCGACTTCATCGGCCCCTTCACCCGGGTGGTCGACCTTCGCGGCCGGCTCGCGATCCCCGCGTTCGGCGACGCCCACGTACACCCCGTCCAGGGCGGCCTTGAGTCCCTGCGCTGCAACCTCGCCGGCCTGAAGAACAGGGCGGAGTACCTCGACGTGATCGCCGCTTACAGCGACACGCTGCCGCCTGACGCCTGGGTGCTCGGCGGCGGCTGGTCGATGCCCGCCTTCCCCGGCGGCACCCCCACCGCGGCCGACCTGGACGCGGTGACCGGCGGCCGGCCCGCCTTCCTGCCCAACCGCGACCACCACACCGCCTGGGTCAACAGCGCGGCGCTCGCCATCGCCGCCGTCACCGGGAACACCCAGGACCCGGCCGACGGGCGGATCGAGCGTGACCGGGAGGGCAACCCGACGGGCGCCCTGCACGACGGCGCCATGCGGCTGGTCGCCGACTACGTACCGCCGCCGAGCCAGCCCGAGCTCACCGCCGCGCTGCTCGCCGCCCAGCGGCACCTGCACTCGCTCGGCATCACCAGCATTCAGGACGCCTGCGTCGGCGACGCGGGCGAGATCAGCATCCCCGACACGTTCGCTACCTACCGCAGCGCCGCCGCGGACCGGCTGCTGACCTGCCGGGTCACCGGCGCCCTGTGGTGGGACCGGGTCCGCGGCCTGCACCAGATCGACACCCTGCAGGCGCGCAGGGAGCAGGCCGACGGCGGCGGCTACTTCCGCGCCACCTCGGTGAAGCTGATGCTCGACGGCGTGTGCGAGACGTTCACCGCCGCGATGGGCGCGCCGTACCTGGACGGCCACGGCCACGCCACCGGGCACGCCGGATCCCTGTTCATCGATCCGGACGAACTGGCGGAGGCCGCTGCCAAGCTCGCCGACCTCGGCTTCCAGATGCACTTCCACGCCATCGGCGACCGCGCTGTCGGCGCCGCGCTCGACGCGCTCGCCGGCCTGCCCGAGGCGCAGCGGATCAGCGGCAGGCATCACATCGCTCACCTCCAGTTCATCGGCCCTGCCGACCTTGAACGGTTTTCCCTGCTGGGCGTCACCGGCAACTTCCAGCCGCTGTGGGCCTGCACCGACGAACAGAACGACCGGCTCACCGTGCCGTTCGTGGGTGCTGAGCGGGCCGGCTGGCAGTACCGGATCGGGTCCCTGCTCCGGCTGGGCACCCGGGTGGCCTTCGGCAGCGACTGGCCCGTGTCAAGCGCCGACCCGCTGCAGGAACTGCACGTCGCGGTCAACAGGGTGCTTTCCGCCCGGCTCGGCGAGCCCGGCTCGGCTGAGACAACAGTGCCGCTGCTGCCCGCCGAGGCGATCGGGGTGGACGCCGCGGTCGACGCCTTCACCCGGGGAGTCGCCTACGTGAACCACGAGGACGATCTCGCGGGCACGCTCGAGCCCGGCAAGATCGCCGACGTGGCCGTGCTCGACCAGGACATCTACGCCATCGCGCCGGCCGCGATCGGTGACACCTCGGTCGCGCTGACCATCGCCAGCGGCCAGGTCGTGCACGGCGACGAGTAGCGGGCCCGGGCACCACCCATCCGTTCGGGGTGACTGGAAGAGGACCGGACGCCGACGGGCGGCTGAACAGACCGCCCCCGCCCGTGACCCAGGGTCTCTGATGTGTTGTATTTAGAGCGTGTTCAACGCGCTGCCTTCGCCGGGGTCCGAGGACCCCGCTGACCTCGCTATCCTCGCCGGACTCCGGGTGGTGGACGACGACGACGACGATCCGGTGCTGCTATGGCCGGACGGGACGCCGGTGGACACCTGGCGCGAGGACTACCCGTACGACGAGCGGATGACCCGCGACTACTACGACCACCACAAGCGGCTGCTCCAGATCGAACTTGTCAAGCTCCAGAACTGGGTCAAGGACACCGGGCAGAAGATCGTCATCGTCTTCGAGGGCCGGGACGCGGCCGGCAAGGGCGGCACGATCAAGCGGTTCACCGAGCACCTGAACCCGCGGGGCGCGCGCGTCGTGGCGCTGGAGAAGCCCACCGAGGTCGAGCGGACCCAGTGGTACTTCCAGAGGTACGTGCCGCACCTGCCATCAGCCGGGGAGATCGTGATGTTCGACCGGTCCTGGTACAACCGGGCCGGGGTAGAGCGGGTGATGGGCTTCTGCACGCCGGAGGAGTACCTGGAGTTCATGCGGGAGGCGCCGGAGTTTGAGCGGATGCTGGTGCACTCCGGGCTGCACCTGACGAAATTCTGGTTCTCGGTGACCCGGTCCGAGCAGCGGACCCGGTTCGTCATCCGGCAGGTCGACCCGGTGCGGCAGTGGAAGCTGTCACCGATGGACATCCAGTCGCTGGACAAATGGGACGATTACACCGAGGCTAAAGAGGCGATGTTCTTCTACACCGACACGGCAGACGCGCCGTGGACGGTGGTGAAGTCGAACGACAAGAAGCGCGCCAGGCTCGAGGCCATCCGGCACGTTCTCGAGCAGTTCGACTACTTCGGCAAGGACGAGGAGATCGTCGGCAAACCGGACAGGAAGATCATCGGACCGCCGGCGCTGCTGTCGGAGAACACGGTGCCCCAGACGTTCACCAGGCTGTGAGGAACATGTCAGTCACGGACACACCCGTCACGGAAATCACCTCCGAGGCCGAACTGCGGGAGGCACTCGGCGGGTACGCCTCCGGGCGCGCCGCGACCAAGGACCGGCCGTCGCTGCACCCGCTGCAGATCGAATGGCTCAAGGCGTCGCCGTTCTGCGTGATCGCCACGTCGGACGCCGAGGGCCGCTGCGACGCCTCCCCCAAGGGCGACCCGGCCGGGCGGCTCATCCACGTGCTCGACCCGGGCACGATCGTGATCGCGGAACGGCCGGGCAACAAGCGCGCCGACGGGTACCTCAACATCCTGTCCAACCCGCACGTCGGAGTGATCGCGCTGATCCCGGGGCGGAACGACACGCTGCGGATCAACGGGCGCGCCCGGCTCGTCCGGGACGCGCCGTGGTTCGAAGAGCTCGTGGTGCGGGGCAAGCGGCCGGTGCTGGCGATCGTCATCGAGATCGAGCAGGTCTTCTCGCACTGCCCGAAGGCGTTCCTGCGGTCGGCGCTGTGGGAGCCCGGCAAATGGCCGTCCATCGATGACATGCCGTCGGTCGCGGCGCTGTGCAAGATGGTCCAGGACCCGCCGGAGACGCTCGAGGAGCTAGAGGCGCACTACGCCGAGCCCCACTACGCGGGGCTCCTGTACTGAGACCAGAGCCAGGGGATCGTCACGTCCAGGTCGAGGAAAAGGCGGCGCAGCAGCGGGATAGAGATGCCGATCACGTTGTTGTGGTCACCGTCGATCGAGTCGACGAACCAGCCGCCAAGTCCCTCGATGGTGAACGCGCCGGCCATGTTGAGCGGCTCGCCCGTCGCCACGTAAGTCGAGATCTCCGCATCGGTCGGCGTACCGAACCGCACTGTCGTGGCGGCCACCGCCGTCGCCTGCTTGCCGGCCGCCACGTCGATGACGCAGTGCCCGGTGAACAGCGTGCCGGACTTACCCGACATCTGCCGCCAGCGCGCGACCGCCTCATCCGGCGACGCCGGCTTCCCGTACGCCCGGCCGTCCAGGTCGAGCATCGAATCGCAGCCGATCACCAGGCCGTCGTCAAGCCGGGAAGCGACCGCCGCCGCCTTAGCCGACGCGAGCACCAGCGTGAGTTCGCCGGTGCCCGGCGCCGAGTACAAGTCCTCGTCGACGCCGCTGACGAGGACCTCGGGATCGATCCCCGCCGCGCGCAGCACGGCGAGCCGGGCGGGGGACGCGGAAGCGAGAACGACACGCACGGGGCATAACCTTACGCGAACCCCGTGCCGGCGGCGGCCGGGCGTACGATCGACTCCATGCGTTTCGGCCTCGTTGGTACCGGACACTGGGCCAAGGTCACCCACGCGCCCGCCCTCGCCAGCACCCCCGGCGCGGAACTGACCGCCGTTTGGGGCCGTGACCCAGCCGCCGCCGCGGCGCTCGCGACTCCCTGGGGCGCGACCCCCTACGACGACCTGGGCGCGTTCCTCGACAGCGTCGACGCGGTCGCGTTCGCAGTGCCGCCGCGCGTCCAGGCCAGGTTCGCGATCCGGGCCGCGCAGGCCGGCAAGCACCTGCTGCTCGAGAAGCCCGTCGCCCTGTCCGTCGATGACGCGGACAAGCTCGTCGCCGCCGCCGAGGAAGCCCGGGTCGCCTCCGTCGTTTTCTTCACCTGGCGGTTCAACACTGAGATCCGTGCCTGGCTCACCGACGAGCAGGCCCGCGGCGGCTGGTCGGGAGAGGGCTGGTCCGGCGGTGCCTCGATCTGGCTGGGCACCTCGCTGCAGCCGGACAACCCGTTCAACACCCCGTGGCGGCGGGAGAAGGGCGCGCTCTGGGACCTCGGCCCGCACCTCGTCGGCATGCTGTGGGCCTGCCTCGGCCCGGTCACGGAGGTGACGGCCGTGGCGGGCAAGGCGGACGTGGTGCACCTGGTGCTGCGGCACGACACCGGCGTGACGTCCACCGTGACCACCACCCAGAGCGCCCCGGAGGCCGCCGCCGGGGTCACCGTCTTCGTCTGGGGCGAGGCCGGACGCTCGGTCATGCCCGCGGACCTGGTCGATTCGGTGGCGGCACTGCGCACCGCCGCCACCGACCTCATCGCCGCGGCGGCGGAGGACCGGCCGTCGCACCCGTGCGACGTCCGCTTCGGCCGGGAGATCACCAGGGTGCTCGCCGAGGCGGAAGCGCAGCTTTCCGGTCCGCGCGGCTAAGCAGACGGTCCCGGTTCACGAACCGGGTGATGTTCCAGGGGCTGCTGCGGCCAGGGTCAAGCGGCTGAATAAGCCTAGAGACTAGAAGAACGACCGCGGCCGGCCCTGGCCCCGCCCCGTGGCCCGTGCCGGCCAGGCGGGCACCCGGTGCGGCTTCCGGCGCCCGCCGTCGCGGTCCTTCAAGGACGATGACAAGACTGGCTCTTCTCAGACCTCGACACTAAGTTCCCATAACTCCCGGGCGGGCCACTGTACCTACGCGCACGTGTCCGCCTAGGCTTGGCTGATATGAGCAGCTCGCCCGCCGTCCCAGAACCACGCAACATGCGCGCCTCCGACGCTGACCGGGAGCGGGTCGCCAACGTGCTGCGCGACGCCGCGGGTGACGGGCGCCTCACCATGGACGAACTCGACGAACGCCTCGACGCCGTGTACGCGGCGAAGACCTACGCCGAGCTTGAGCCCATCACCCACGACCTGCCTGACGCCGACGCCAGCTACGTGCCCGCTCCGTCTCCGGCTGCCGCCAAGCTCGACCCGGCCAGGTTCGGCGGCGAGCCGACCTCGCACAGCGCGGCGGCCATCCTCGGCGGCTTCACCCGCAGGGGCGACTGGGTCGTGCCGAAGGAATTCACCGCGTTCATGCTGCTCGGCGGCGGCGAAATCGACCTGCGCGAGGCCCGTTTCGCCGAGCGGGAAGTCTCCATCCACATCGTCGCGATCCTGGGCGGCTGCGAGATCATCGTGCCTGAGGACGCCACGGTCCGGGTCACGGGCGTCGGCATCATGGGCGCGTTCGATCACACGGGCAGCGGGACGGGAAGCCCCGACGGCCCGGTCATTACCGTCAACGGCGTGGCGATCATGGGCGGCGTCGACGTCAAACGCAAACCCACCAACGATGCCACCAAAGAGGCCATAAGGGAGCGGCTGGACGCCAGGCGAGAACGCCTGGAGGCCAGGCGCGAACGGCACGACGCCAGGCACCAGTACCACCGGGAACGGCACGACGCCCGCCACCACCGCGAACTAGGCTGACGCCGCCTGTTATTTGCCCCACGAACCGTTTCCCGAGACGCGCGTATCCGCCGCGATGAGCACTGTGAGCCGCCTTGGTTTGATGGCACCGGACGGATGGTGCCAGGGGGAAGTGTGTGACGGAAAATGCGCCCCGCCCGTCTCCAAGCGGCGATTAGCGTGGAAACTATGCGCAGCGTGGAAATTCCGCGTATCTCACGCACGCGGAATTACCAGCGAGCGCAAAGTTTCCAGTTAATTCCCGGACCAGGGTCGGAGCAGGCCGCCGGCAGCCGGGGGAACCGGGCATTCTCGGCCTTTTCCGGGTCATGGCGGGGTTGAGAGCAATACGGAAACGTTCGGAGTGACTGGCTCTTTTGCCTTTAGCGCCAGCCGAGCGCGGGGGCCACGTGGGTCAGGATGGACTCGATGGCGTGGGCGTTGTACTCGACGCCCAGCTGGTTGGGGACGGTGAGCAGCAAGGTGTCGGCGGCGGCGATGGCCTCGTCCTCCTTGAGCTGCTCGATGAGCTTGTCGGGCTCAGCGGCGTAGGTGCGGCCGAAGATCGCCTGGGTGCTGGCGTCGATGAAACCGATCTGGTCTTGATCCTGGTTGCGGGAGCCGAAATACATCCGGTCGCGCTTGTCGGTCAGCGCGAAGATGGAGCGGCTGACCGAGACGCGCGGCTCGCGGTCGTGGCCGGCTTCCTTCCATGCGTCACGGTAGGCCTGGATCTGCCTGGCCTGCTGGACGTGGAAAGGATCCGCTGACTCGTTGTCAATGAGCGTCGAGCTCTGCAGGTTCATGCCCATCTCCGCCGCCCACCGAGCCGTCGCCTGGGAGCCGGCTCCCCACCAGATGCGGTCGCGCAGGCCTTCCGAGTGGGGCTCGACGCGCAGCAGGCCGGGCGGGTTGTGGAACATCGGCCGCGGGTTCGGCTTCGCGAACCCCTCGCCCTTCAGCACCTCAAGGAACACCGCGGCGTGCTCACGGGCCATGTCGGAGTCGGTCTTGCCCTCCGCCGGCTGGTAGCCGAAGTAACGAAAGCCGTCGATCACCTGCTCGGGTGACCCGCGGCTGATGCCGAGCTGAAGCCTCCCGCCGGCGATAAGGTCGGCGGCGCCGGCGTCCTCGGCCATGTACAAGGGGTTCTCGTACCGCATGTCGATGACGGCCGTCCCGAGTTCGATCCGCTTCGTGCGCGCGCCAGCCGCCGCGAGCAGCGGGAACGGGGAGCCGAGCTGCTGGGCGAAGTGGTGGACGCGGAAGTAGGCGCCGTCGGCGCCGATCTCCTCGGCCGCGACGGCGAGCTCGATCGACTGGAGCAGCGAGTCGGACGCCGACCGCACCTGCGAGCCCGGCGCGTCCGACCAGTGCCCGAATGACAAGAACCCGATGTGCTTCACGGCGGTGTTCAACACGGCCGGGCGGTACGAGCATTCCTGGCGGCACGGCAGTGCCGTGCGCCACCCGGTCTGGGCGTGCCGGCGGGTCGCAGGATATAAGGGCCTCTAGGGTTCGTTCTCTCCCCGCCTAGTGAAGGAGGCCGCGATGGAGCGGCGCGTGAACAGTGAACTGCTGCTTGTCGGAAGCCTGCCCGCGGAGTCGACGGAATCGGCGCTGCGGTCAGCTGCGGGCTTCTTCGGTGACCTGGTGTTGGCGCTGCCCGACGGGGAGACCGGTCGCCGCGCGGGCTGGGTCAGTTACGAACGGGAAAGACTCGTACGTCCGAACGAGGGCATCGTGACCCTGTCGGAAACCGAGTCACCGACCGGGCTGCCACGTCACGCGTACGAGACTCCGGTATTCGGCATCAAGCCGGGAGTCGACGAGGTGCACTGGGAGACCTGGCCGCGCATCGACGATGCTCTCGCGTCCTATTCGGTGTTCAAGGACCTGCGCGCGGCCGGCGTCATTCCCGAAGGGGTCCGCTTCCAGGTCTGCCTGCCGTTTCCGGCCAGCGCGCTGAACGCGTTCAAGGCCGATTTCGCGCACGACTACCCGATCGCGGAGCGCGGGTTCGAGGACCTGGTCGGCCGCGAACTGGCGCGGCTGTTCTCGGTGATTCCGCCTGAGGATGTCGCCCTCCAGTGGGACATGGCCTACGAGACGCAGGACCTGGAGCGGGTGCTCGCGTGGACCTCGGAAGGCGCCTGGGAGCGGTTCGCCGGGCCGGTGACGCGGCTGACCCGGCTGATCCCGTCCGAGGCTCTTGTCGGTTACCACCTCTGCTACGGCACGTTCCCCGAATGGCCCATGTACGAGGCGCGGGACATGGACCTGCTGGTCCGGATGGCGAACTTCGCGGTCGCCAACTCCGGACGGACCGTCGACTGGCTGCACCTCGCGGGTCCGAGGTACCTGCGCAGCGAGGACCGCTCGTTCTTCCGCCCGTTGACGGACCTGGAACCGAAGCACGCCCGGGTGTTCCTCGGTATCGTCCTGCCGCTCGACGGCGTGGCGGGCCTGCGCCGCCGGGTCACCACCGCGTCCAGGTACATCTCCGACTTCGGCGTCGCGATGTACTGCGGCTTCGGGCGGCAGCCGGGCAAGGACGGGACGGAGACGATGCGCGAGCACGCCGAGGTCGTCCGGACAGTCCGGGTGGCCGAATGACCCGGCCGGCGGCCGACGAGGTTCCAGTCACACCGTGAGCGATACCCAGCGCGGCTTCAAAGTCCCGCTCGGCCGCATCTTCAGTGCCGCCCCCGGGCTGCCGACAGCCGACATGGCCCGCACGGCCGAACACTACCGCCGCCTCGGGTTCACCTTCTCCGCCCCCGGAGCAGCGGAGATCGCCGGAGCCGAGTTCGCCATCGCCGAACGGGACGGCATCGAGCTGCATTTCGCGCTCAAGCGTGACCACGACCCGGCGCGGACCGCCATGTGGGTGTACTTCCACGTTGAAGACGCCGGCGAACTGGCCGCGGAATTCGCGGCGGCCGGTACCGAGCCGCGGCGGCCGGTGCACGACACAGATTACAGGATGCGGGAATTCGCACTCATCGATCCGGACGGCAACCTCCTGCTGTTCGGTTCCTCCCAGCCGGAGACGCCTGCCGCTTCGCCTGCACCAGACGCGGGGCTGTCGGTCGCCTGGCTGGTAGCGGAGGGCGCGATCTCCGGCGCGTTATTCGCGGCTATATCGCCGCTCCCGGTTATCCCGATGAGCGCTCGCTAAAGCTGGTGCCGGACGCTGGGGTCTTCTGTTAGCTTCCGCCTGTGGATGATGACGCCTTCCTGGCTTACGTCGCTGACCGTCTGAGCGGCCTGCCTGGAGTGCAGGCCGTCACGCTCGGCGGGTCGCGGGCCGAGGGCACGAACCGGCCGGACAGCGACTGGGATTTCTCGATCTACTACCGGGGGCACTTCGACCCGCAGACGCTCCGTGACATCGGCTGGGCTGGCGAGGTGTTTGAGGTCGGCGGCTGGAGCGAGGGCGTATTCAACAGCGGAGCCTGGCTCGAGGTCGACGGCCGGCGGACCGACGTCCATTACCGCGACCTAGACGTCGTCGACCAGGAGATCACCGCGTCGCAAGAAGGCCGGTTCTCCATCGAGCCGCTGATGTTCCATCTCGCCGGCCTTCCGTCCTACCTGGTACTGGCGGAGCTCTCGGCGAAGCGGGTCCTGCACGGCGCTCTGCCTACGCCCGGTTACCCCGCGGCGCTGCGCCAGCGGGCCACGGAAGTGTGGTGGCGACGCGCGGACGCGACCTTCGGCTACGCGCGTTCTTACTATGCTCCGCAAGGACGGCTGACTCAGTGCGCCGGCCTGGTCGCCCAGGCGGCCGCGCAGTCCGCGCATGCCGTGCTCGCCGCCCGGGGCGAGTGGATCACCAACGAGAAAAACCTGCTCACCCGAGCTGGCCTGCGCAGCGTCGATGAGTTCATCGCCGCCGCCCGGCCAGATCCTGACGCACTCCGGCACGTCGTTGACAGCACCCGCGCCGCCTGTCTCGAGGCCATCCAGAAAGCTCGCGGGTAATACGGAACCCGGCCTGATCGCGATGAACACTGACCTTCTCCGGGCGCGCTAAATCAGTCACGCTCGACCGGATCGACCTGCAATGGCGGGCCAGCCACGCCTGCCGGCGGCTCCGCACGTGGCCGCTGGGCCGAATCGCCGGATGAGCCTGCTCGGTGCCGGCTCACCGGTCGCTGGCATTAGGTGCGACGAGGCCGATGTCGTAGGCGAGGATGACTGCCTGAACCCGGTCGCGGGCCCTGAGCTTGGTCATGATCCTGGCGACATGGGTCTTGACCGTTGTCTCGGCCACGAACAACTCAGTCGCGATCTCGCCGTTGCTCTTGCCGGATGCCAGCAGGCGAAACACCTCCACCTCGCGGGGGCTGAGCGAACTGAGGAGGGCATCGGGACCGGGCCGGCGGCGGGCGGAGGTGAACTCCTCGATCAGCCGTTTGGTGACGGTCGGAGCGAACAGCGCCTGGCCGCGGCTGACCATGCGGATGCCCGCGACCAGGTCATCCGAGGGCACGTCTTTCAGCAGGAAACCGCTGGCTCCGCTGCGCAGGGCGTCGTAGACATACTCGTCGAGGTCGAAGGTGGTCAGGATGAGTACACGGGTCTTCCCCGCGTCGTCGGCCGCGATGATGCGCCTGGTCGCCTCGATCCCGTCCAGGTCAGGCATGCGGATGTCCATGAGCACGACATCGGGCCGGAATTCTCTGGCCAGCCGCACAGCCTGGTGACCGGTGCCCGCCTCGCCGACCACCTCGAAGTCGTCATGTGCCGTGAGGATCATGCGGAATCCGGTGCGGATGAGTTCCTGGTCATCGGCGATCACGAGGCGGATGGTCACTGGTAGACCACCTCCGGGTTGCGAGGGATCTGGGCCTCCAGGTGCCATCCGCTCTGTGCCCGACCTGGGGTCAGGCGACCACCGGAAAGAGTCATCCGCTCCCGCATGGCCTCGGTCGGCCATCTGTTGAGACCCCGGCACTGCGCTTGGACGCTCACGGTCAGATTCTCCTCGCTGAAGTCCAGGCGGATCGACATTTCCGGCTGGTCCTGGCGGCCGGCGGCCTGGATGGCCTCCTCAACCAGGCGGTAGACAGCCAACTCGGCGGCAGCCGGGAGGACCCCGGCTTCACCGACCACGGATAGCTGGATGACCTGGCCCTCGGAACGGGCTCGCTGGATGAGCGGGTAGACCTGATCGACGCCCGGCAGCGGCTCAAGCAGGCCGGCCCCTGCTCCGTGATGCAGAGCGCCGAGCATGCTTCTCATCTCGGTCAGTACCCCGCGCCCGGTCTCCTCTATAGCGGCCATCGCCGCGTCAGCGGCGGCGCGGTCCTGCCCGATCACGGATGCGGCGACCTCGGCTTGAACAACCATCGCTGAGATGGAGCCTGCCAGCGACGCGTGCAGCCCGCGGGCGATCCGGGACCGTTCGGCGGCCACGGCGAGCTGGGTCCGGTGGTCGACCTCGGCGACCATGCGATCGACGCCGGCGCCCAGCCTGGAGTTACGTTCCCGCCTGGCGCGCATGACGGAGCCCACTCCCCAGGCCCCGGCCGCCACGAATCCGGCACCGACAACGTCGGCCAGTGATCCACTGTGCAGCCTGAGCTGGTTCGCCAGCGCGAGTCCCACCGTCAGGATCAGCCCGAGCAGGGCGCGGCTGCCGGACGCCCAGGCTGCGACGGAGTATGTCGGAACGAGGAGCACAAAGGCGCCGACGATAGCGGAACCCTGTGCCGGCAGGTGGAAGACCACGGCGATCACGGTGAGAGCCTGGACCGCAAGCAGGAACACCAGGGGAAACCGGCGCCTCCAGATGGCGGCGGATGCCAAACCCGCAACCGTCAGGGTGCCTAGGACGACAGGAAGCAGCTGCGCGGAAGTCGTCAGTACGGCCGGCTCAAGAACCGCGAAGATGACCGCCGCCGTCAACAGATCGGACCGGCCCTGATGGCCTTCGATCTGGGACGCCGGCACCGGATCGGCCACCTCTGATGAAAGCGGCGAAGCCGGGTGCAGCGGTATTCGCGCTCTGACCTCGAAACCGCCGTCAGGAAGCAGCCCCGTGTCGACGGTCCCGCCCAGTTCGGCGACCCGTTCGGACATGCCCACCAGCCCGTGACCGGACATGCCGCTCGCGCGGTCGCGTTGGACCCGGCGGGCGCCCCGATCGCGGACGGACACGGTAAGACAGGTGCCGTCACTCATCAGGCATACCCTGGTAGGGCTGCTGTCCGCGTGCTTGATCACGTTTGTCAGCCCTTCCTGGACGAGCCGGTAGGCAACGGTCCCCGCCGCGGCGGCGACAGCGGAAACATCGCCCTCGATGTCAAGGTCGACCGCAATCCCGGCGTCGCGAGCCCGGCCGACAAGAGCCGCTATCTCCGGGAACCCGTGACCAGTGCCGGGCAGGTCGTCGGCGAACTCATCCCGCCGGACCGTCCCGACCAGGCGGCGAAGGTCCGCGAGAGCCTCCCGCCCTGCCGACCCGACGGCGGCAAGCGCCCGGCGCGCGAGGTCAGGGCTGGCAGCGGCAACGGCCCGGGCGCCGCCGGCCTGGATGACCATGACGCTGACGCAGTGCGCGATGACGTCGTGCAGCTCCCGGGCCATCCGGGTCCGTTCGCCCAAGGCCGCTTGCCGAGACCGTTGCGACTGGTCGTTGTCGAGTTCCGCAGCCTTCTTCTCGAGTTCCCTGTTCGCCTCGGTCCTGACCGCCAGCAGGAAACCGCACACAAACGGCACCGGACCGAACAGCGTGAACACGCCGGCCAGACTCCCCAGCGAGCCCTTGCCCGGGTCGAAGGTGATCAGCACGGACGTGACCACCCACGACGCGAAGCAGGCGGCCACCCATCCCACCCTGCGTTCGGAACGCGCGCGCTGGCCGAGCAGATAGAAGTTAAAGCTGACGGCTGCGGCCTCGAACGATCCATCACCGTTGTAGAGGCTCACAACCTGGAAGATGGCCAGCGACCAGACCGCGATCAGAGTGGCGGGGACCGGATAGTCGCGGCGCCAGGCCACGCTGGCCATCAGCACCACGAGCGCCGACACCGCCACGGCATCCAGATTCTTGTGCGGCTCTACTGAGGCGTTCCACAGTGCCCCCGCGACCCCGGCCACGGCCAGTCCCCGGTCAATTGTGCGGGGATCGAGCACGCGGCCCCTCAGCTCCGAGCGCCAGATCCGCCTGCCGATGCCGCGCACAAGGGACTCGCATCCCTGGCCTGGGGCACGGTCCATGTCGATCAGCGCGCCCGTGACCGCCCGCGCACCGATCGCACCAAGGCGACGAGCCCGAGGACGATCATCGCCGCGAGGCACACTGGAGCGAGCAGCCAGGACGGGTTTCCGCCGTTACCGCCGAGGTTGCCGATGAAAAAGAACGCGACCGCTGCGATGAGAAGGCCGATGTAAACGCGGCGGTCAGCTGACATGCGAGTGAGACGGTCTATCATTTTGGCCCCTTGCTCTTGATGTTGACCGGGGCTAATGCGCCGGTCAACCCGTCTCCGTCAGCATGGCAATCACGGCGTCCGCTAACATCCTTCAGCCGCTCGATCACTGTGGCCGTGACGACGATCTAAATGTGGACCAACGGATGACCCGGATTGTCCGCGGCTAACCGAGCAGCCGGAACGCGAGGTGGGTGACCCACTTGGACAGGTCAGGTTCCACCACGGGATCGGTCTCGTAGATCTCAAGGCGCGATGTCCACTTCTCCCCGTCCGGCGTCTGCCTGACATCCCAGGTCAGGTCCTGCTCCTTCGCCCACTTCAGCAAGGACACGGTCGCGTCGAACAGGCCGTCGGGGTGGCCGGTGTACCGGAGCGTCGCGTAGCGCCCGGGGGGGAGCACACCGGCAAGCACCCGGTCGTCACCATCGGCGACTGCCGCGACCGGTACCCCGACCTCGACCTCCATCTCCCGGCTCATATCAATCAGGTTGTACTTCCAGAAGGGGGCCCCGGCAGGCGGAATGTCACGTTCGCGCAGCCAGGCGAACACCTGGGGGTGGAGTTCCGGGAGAATCGTGCCGATCGTCTGCATGGTGACCCGTGCCTTGATCGCTACGTACGGCTGGGCGGTGCGCTCAATGACGTGCGCTTCGCTGAGCATCTCAGACCTCCTCGTGCGGTTTCCATTCCATTAGACGTAATGGCAAGCCCAGAATCAGTG
>Ga0335072_10001602_pt1 | contig 36574 bp, 25 predicted proteins | sample Lox_Sample_21_FD_206725 | JGI IMG/M metagenome (GOLD analysis project Ga0335072, IMG submission 206725) | Soil microbial communities from Loxahatchee National Wildlife Refuge, Florida, United States - Lox_Sample_2.1 | ecosystem: Environmental > Terrestrial > Soil > Wetlands | place: USA... | reverse complement strand
ATCCTGCGCGGGGCTGTAGAAGGCCCGGTCGCCGCCGATGCGAAAATTGGCGCCGGTCGCGGCGATTAGCGCCTCGGCCTGGGGGAGGATCAGACCCTCGGGCACAGGCGGCGGAGCGGTGACCAATTCGCCGGGAAGGTTCTCGCACTGATCGGTGTTGAACACGGTAAATCGCTTGAGGAACGGAATCGCCCCGGGTTCGTCGCCGTCGCGCTCGGCCCGCTCGCGCTCCTCGTTGGGGATGAAGCGGTCGGCGTAGACCACGGTGGTGCCGTGTTCGCCTTTGCGCACGTTGCCGCCAAGGCTCAAGGCCTGGCGAAACGTTAGCCAGCTCTGACCGGCGAACCCCCGTCCGATGACGGCCCCCCAAAGAATGAGGACATTGACGCCGGAGTAGCGGCGCTGCGTAGCCGCGTTCTTCGGCATGGCGATCGGCGCCTTGGCCGCCGACGTGCCCCACGGTTGGACCCACGGCACGCGGCCGGCTTCCAGCTCGGCGATGATCTTGTCGGTGATTTCGGCATAGAGGCTCGTCCGGTCGTGGCCGGTGCGAGCGCGAGCGGCTGAACGTGACATCGCGGGTCTCCGCGACGGGCGCCGCGAGCCTCTCTCGCGACCTCCAACCCGTCAGTGCGCCAAGCGCAGCCCTCTAACTCTCTGAACTGAAAGGAGAACACCGGAGTTGGAGGCAAAGCTACCGATACTCCTGGGGGGTGTGAGACCCTCCCCGCCACACGGTGCAGCGTGGGGCGAGAAGCGAACGGGTGAGGCAGACCGGGTGCTTCCGGGACGCCGTAAATCAGCAGAACCCGTTAAAGCCGGGCGTGAGGGGACTTCCGGTCCCGACAACGGCCCGGCCAGCGAGTCCGCCATGGAGAGGGAAACCGAACCGATGGCCGAAGCCCCGTCAGAGGGTACCTCACCGACCCGGAAGTGGGTGAGGCAGTCGCAAGACTTGTGGAGCGCCGACACGCAATTGATGGGTGCGCGTCAGGGACCTCGGAGCAACCCGAGGTCAGCCGCCGGGAAAGCCTGCAAGGCTCGGCAGCCAGAATCCACGCGGGGTAGAGTCGGCTCCTACAGCGGACGAGGAGCAGCGGTGGAACTTGGGTACCCACCCGCGTTTCCGAACCCCTCGGGGGACGGATGGCCGAAGCGACCGGCGAACGCGCGCGGTGGGGGCGGAGCCCGCATAGTAGTCCGAGGACGGGAAAGCCGTCCGCATGGCGAAGGCGGGCAGTGGATACAACTTGCAGGCAGGAGATGGACACTTTGTCCGGCACGGTGAATACCGGGTTCATTCTCGACATGCAGCGCAAGCTGTATCGGTGGAGCGCCGCGGACTCTGAAAAGAAGTTCGCGGATCTGTTCAATATTGTATGCGAACATGGAACGTTGGCCCATGCTTGGCAACGGCTGGCTCGCAACAGGGGCAGCAACACACCGGGCACGGACCGCGTGACACGAAAGACGGTCGAAGAGCGGCCCGATGGCGTCGCGGGTTTTCTGGAGGATATCCGGCAAGACCTGCGGGGAGGAACCTACCAACCTCAACCTGTCCGGCAGAGGCTCATCCCGAAACCGGGCAAGCCTGGGAAGTTCCGCCCCTTGGGCATTCCCACGCTCAAAGACCGACTGGTCCAAATGGCGCTCAAGCTGGTGCTGGAGCCGATCTTCGAGGCGGATTTCTACCCGATCTCGTATGGTTTCCGGCCCGGCCGAAGCACCCATGACGCACTCGCAAGGGTGCGCCACAGACTGAACCCGACATCAGCCGGTCCCTCGCGGACACGGTTCGTGATCGAGGGCGATATCAAGGGGTGTTTCGATGCCATCGATCATCACGTGCTGATGGAACGGGTGCGACACCGCATCCAGGATCGCAAGGTCCTGCGGCTCGTCCTCGCCTTTCTGAAAGCGGACATCATGATCGAAGGCAGCCTTCGGCATCCTGTGACCGGCACCCCGCAAGGGGGCATCGTCTCGCCGCTCCTGGCCAATATCTATCTTACGGCCATCGACGAACGATACCGGCGTTGGGTTCCCAACCCACGCGACAAGACCCGAGAGCGGGCGCAACAGCGCCTGCAATCCGACTATAGACGTGGTCGGCCGGGCTTCTACGTGGTTCGTTACGCGGATGACTTCGTCGTCCTCGTGCAGGGAACACAGCAGCATGCTGAGCATGAGCGCGAGGCGCTGGCGCAGTTCCTCAAAGAGGAATTGCGCATGGAGTTGTCGATGGAAAAGACCAAGATCACCGATGTCCGGGAAGGCTTCGACTTCCTGGGCTATCGGATCGCACAGGAGAGAATGCCGTCCACGCGACGGCACGTCGGCATGCTCTTCATTCCGAAGGGCAAGTCACAGCTGCTGCGCGACAAGATCAAGGCCAAGGTGAGGGAAACGCCGACTGGCAACAGCCTCGCCGATCTTATCGACGACCTCAACCCGGTCATCGTGGGCTGGCGCAACTACTACCGGTACGCCACGCGTTCCGGGAAGGAGTTCGCCAAGCACGATTGGTGGCTGTGGTGGCGCCTGAAATCCTGGCTCGGCAAGAAACACAGCAAGGCGCCGGTAGGGACGCTGCGCCGCATCTATGCCGGGCCGAGGACTGGGGAGCGCAGCGGTTGGCGAATGGGCGGGAAGAAACTCGCCCAATTTGCTGACGCCAAACGCCTGCGATACCCGGACCGGGGCCTTCGCATACCGAACGGATGGAACGCCACTCCGGACGAGTCCTTCCGAAAGGGAGCGGACAAGTTCTGGGAGGCAACCCGCGCCCTCGCTTCACTGTGAGGGTCACCCGTGGCTCATGGCCACGCATAGAGAGCCGGATGCGGGGAAACTCGCACGTCCGGTTCGGAGCGGGGGATGAAGAAACCTGCCTCGGCAACGGGGCAAGGCGCTTCATCCCTACTCTACCGACCGACCCGGCCCTGCTCTCACTCTAAGCCGCAGGGCGCCGGCCGTGCTGCGGCGGACCGGGTATCCAGCGGGCGGCCTCGGCCAATCCGCGCCTTTCGGCGGCGGTCACGCCGCCGAGCGCCACCAGGCGATGCGCTCTTCGCGGGTCGCGTTCGCGAGGCGCAGCAACAGATCGCCGTGGCACGCCGCGGGCGCGCAGAAGCACAGCAGATCCTTCCCGCGCAGCTCGTCGAGCGCGCGCAGCAAGTGATGCTGGTCGCGCAGCCAGCGCGCGTGTTTCGCGATGACGGCCGGGCGATCACCGTCGACGCCAATCCTGAATGGATTGCCCCACTTGCAGCCGCGCCCGATGTAGATCGCGCCATCATGCCTGCCCGTTGCGTGCTTGTTGAGAACCCTCCACATCTGAACCTCCGTTTCCCGCTTCGTGAGCGACGAAGGCCGGAAGGGCGCGGTCCCGAGCCCGCATGTCACGCGAGCGGTCGGCTCGACGACCGACGCGGGAACGGCGCAGCCGTTGACGTGCGGGCGACCGCGCCAAACTGGCCGACGTTCGGCGATGAGCGGGATCGGGGGTGGTCAGTGGGGTTCGCCGGAACAAGTTCGCCCGGCTGAAGCCGACGCGGAAATCAGCGGAGCGAGAGGTGCTGTGGGTCAACCCGAATCCGAACGGTCGGTGCCGATCATCGTTGCGGCACTGGTTCGCGAACGGCGCATCCGTGCTCATAAGTACAGGTGACGCAACAGAACGGGGGCGTTGCGGGGGCATCCCCCGCAGAAGGGGGTGTGCCGGCGATTTTCAGCACCGGCCAGGGGGAAGGCCTTCCCCCACACTTGTCCCGGCCCGTGAAATCTGCTGTTGCGCGTGGTGAACTGTGTGTCGTGACCTATCGTTGGCAACCGCGACACCAGTATGTGATTCGACCCATTAACGTTTCGGCTGAGATCGGAGAACGGCACCTGGGGCACGCTTTGCCATGTCGGCCGTACACCGCAAAACTGAGATCGAAGTTGCCCATCGCACCGCTGGTTCCGCGGTAGTCTTCCAAAGTGGCACCACCGGCGGCGATTGCCTGATGCAGAACATCCGAAATGGAATGAGCTAGGTTTTCGTAGTCTGCCACGTGCAGCGTCAAAATACTTCGATCTGGGGCCAAATGGGAAGACCAGAGGATTTCACAGGCATACATATTGCCGATGCCTGAGATCACCGATTGATTCAACAGCGCCGCCTTGAGTTTACCCCGTCGTCCCGACAGAACTTCATTCAGTCGAGCAGGGGTGAGGTTGCCGTGCATGGCGTCCGGCCCCAGCGGAGGCAGCGCCGAAAGATCCATTTCAGAAACGAACATCCGCCCGAACCGGCGATGATCCTGAAAAGCGACAAGTCTTCCATCGTCGGTGAAGATTTCGACGTGATCGTGCGGTCCAGTGACATAAGTCTCGACGTCGTGAGACAACAGACGTCCGGACATGCCGAGGTGTATCACCAGACGCTGGGTGCCAAAATGTAAGAGTAAGTACTTTCCAAGTCGGCTTACTTCTTCGACGCGGCGGCCCAAAATCGATGGAAACGCGCTTTCAACACCACGATGCCGGCCGCTCGCGGCGACGTTCGTGATCGCGCGGTCCCGTGTCCAGGCGATGAGGTTACGGCGGACAATCTCGACTTCGGGCAACTCTGGCATTGAGCGGCGGCCAATTCAGCCCATTGGGCGGCGGGAACAGGTTTCAATCATACTCAAAACGGCGGTGCCCCCTTCCACTGCGGCTATGAATGCGCGGAGGAACCGCTGTCCCGGCTCCCATCCCTGAGTTCGCAGCGTGATGCTCCGGGTTTTCGTGTCCGGCTCTTACCATTACCGAAGAGCCAGAATAATGCCCCGTCCCGCGCGATCCTGCGAGTCGGGAGCTGCGGACCCGATGGCAGATGGTGCCGCGTTTCCGGGGCGCGTTAGGTGCTGCTTCCCGACCTCTGACGATTGGATCCGGCTCCATTGGCGCCGGGACACAGGCTTGGATAGTAATGTCGTCCTCGGACGAGGGTGCCCGCCGGCCTTCCAGCTGGCCGTTGGCTGGGCACTCATTAATCCACCACGATGGCTCGCCGGGGGTCGAATAACTGCGCCCCTCTTGGCGGACCGATTCCCGAGCCCCGCATTTCCTGGCCCGTCGTATTGCAAGTCTGGTCGGTTTTCTGTAGCTATCGAATCGCGGTGATGGTAGGCTATCTATGTTGTATCTGGCGGGCCTCATGGCCCCTAGATGTAGGGCAGTGTCCGGCTCGGGAGAGGCGGCAAGCAGAGGTTTGGGGCGCAGTTATCGATGGCTACGACGGGACAGGCGGGACCCTCTGGACATACGGCGCGTCAGCCCGTCGCCGCAGTAATCACCATATGCACCCATCGAAAGAGGATGCGGCCGCCTGCCACGGCGACCGCAGTTTCTCTACCATTCGATTCGCAAGCTGCCGTGCAATCTGCGTGGATCGGAAAAATCCAGACGCTGCAGAAAGAGGTTCGTGCAGGCGCGCTCTATGCGGGGCGGGGATTTGGACTCGCGGTCGAAGCGGCAAGGATCACGGAGGCCAGGCTCTATATCCTGTCCGCCGGCTTGGGCTTGGTGGCGGCCGGCCAGCGTGTGCCCGTGTATGGGCTTACCGTGTCGGGCGGGCATGCTGAGTCCGTCCCCGCCAAGGTTACAGGTGAATTCGACGGCGCCGCCTGGTTTGCCGGCCTGCTGTCGGGTCCGCATTCCAAACGCTGGGCCGACGCCGCTGGTCGGAGCTCAGGGCGTGTGCTCGTCGCACTGACCCGGCCCTATGCGGAGATGGTCGGCAAGAGCCTCACTGATTTGGACCCGTCGATCTTGGCTCGACTTCGAATCTTCGGGGCCTCCCTTGCTACCGCGCTTCCGGCAACGCTGCGGTCTGCGCTGGCTCCCTACGATGAAAGGTTGGACGCGGTCCTACCAGGCACCCGTGCGGACTTCTCCCAACGGGCGCTGCTCCATTTTGTCCGGACCGTCGTGGCACGACACGGTGAACCGGACCGATCCGCCGACTTTGAGGCTGTAGAGGCCGCGCTCGATGGTGTAGCGCCACCCGACAGGCTGCACCGCCCCCGTCGGACGGACGAAGAGATCCTTCAGTTGATCTTGGCCCATCTCCGTTCTCAGTCCGGTATCGCGCGTGTTCTACGTGCTCTTCGGGACGAAGAGGGTGTTGCGTGCGAGCAGGCCCGCTTCAGTCGCCTCTACCGGGCCGCTGTCGTTCAGAGGACGCCATCATGACGCGTCCAAAAAAGAGCAAGGAGACGACGCTTGCCGTTCGGGCCGTCCGCACGGAACAGGCCGACAAGGCCGTCTACGCATTCTTCGTCGCAGGCGCCGACCTTCTGAAAATCGCCGAGATCAGCCGCGTTCACCGTGACGGCGAAGGATCGCTGCAAGGATTTCAGCGCAAGGGCATCAAGAGCCACGTCCAGGCGATCACAGAGTTTCTGGACAGGGGACCGGTTCTTTTCCCGAACGCCATCATTCTCGCGATTTCGCCTCGCGCTCGGTTCACGCAGACCCGGGGTGAGAAACCGGACGGCGACGTAAGGTCCTGTCAAGCGGGGACGTTGCGGATCCCGTTGCCGAGCGACGGGTCAAAGGCTGCCTGGATCGTAGATGGCCAGCAACGTTCGATCGCGCTGTCTCAGGCGCGGGACAAGAGCTTTCCAGTCCCTGTAGTTGCATTCGTTTCGGAGGAACTGTCTGTTCACCGCGAGCAATTCATTTTGGTGAATAAGGCCAAACCGCTCGACCCGCGGTTAATAAACGAATTGCTCCCGGAGGTCGATGCGGCATTCCCCCGTGACCTTTCCTCTCGAAAGGTTCCCAGCGAACTGGTCAATCGCCTCCAGACATCGGCAGACTCCCCCTTCCAAGGCCTCATTAAGAGACCGTCCGATGATTCACCGACTGCCGTGGTCATCGACTCAGCGTTGATCAAGGCGATCCGCAACAGCATCAGCAGCGCGCTTGGTTCGCTAGCCCCCTACAAGGCTTCAGGAGATTGCCCAGCGGACGTTGATGCCATGTACAGGGCACTCGTCGCGTATTGGAGCGCTGTGCGCTCGGTCTTTCCGGAAGCGTGGGGTCGCCCTCCGACGGAGAGTCGGCTGATGCATTCCGCGGGCATAGAGGCGATGAGTTTGCTGATGGACCGCATCATGTCCCGTGCGGCGCCTGGCATCGATCTCCAGCTCCATGCCAGCGAGGCCCTGAGGCGCATTGCCCCGCATTGCCGGTGGACCAGCGGCAGATGGCAGGACTTACAGCGCGACTGGAATGAAATCCAGAACGTTGGGCGTGACATCAAGCTGCTATCCGGCCATCTGGCGCGCCTGGACCACATTCATGCCTTCGCGAAGGTGGCGTGATGCGGTTCGTATTTGCAGACAGTGTCGATACCGTCGATCCCGACTACGACTTCGTTGCAGACCGCAACGGCGCGGGCCGGTCGGTGCATCGCGATGATCTCTATGCTCATGAGTTCCTTGAGCAGGCACCATACGATGGCATCTTGGTCTCCCGAGGCATTGTCGGGGACGCCCGGCATCCGGGGAAGTACTCTGAAGCGCAGTTGATGCGCTTTCGTCGTGAGGGTGCCAGGCGGTTCCTACGCTATTCGCTCGAGCGCTTTCCGGGAAGCATGCTGATGGGGGATTGCGGGGCGTTCACCTACCGGAACCTTCCGGAGCCACCCTACAAGGCTGACGATACCGCCGAATTCTATGCCGACGGCGGCTTCACTCACGGCTGTTCACCCGATCATCTCATCTTCGATTTCGACAGCGTGGGCATGGCCCGAACTCTAAGCGACGTCCCTGAAGATGTACGTCGTCGCTACGAGATCACCCTTCAGAATGCCGCAGAGTTCTTCAAGGTCGGCGCCAGCATAGGTGGCGGATTCACGCCAATGGGAGTCATCCAGGGCTGGTCGGCCGACAGCATGGCGCAGGCTGCCTGCAAACTCGCCAGCATGGGCTACGACTACTTGGCAATTGGCGGCACTGTGCCATTGAAGATTGATCAACTCCGCCGCGTTTTGCAGAGCGTTCGTGACGCTTTGCCTAAACGTGTGCAGCTTCACCTTTTGGGCTTTGGGAAGATCGAGGAACTCGCCGTTCTTGAGCAATACGGCGTGACCAGCTTCGACACCACGTCGCCGCTGCTGCGGGCCTTTAAGGATGCGCGGAAGAACTATTGGGCGCGGACGGCCGAGGGCGAACTCTCGTACTACACCGCGATCCGCATTCCACAGGCTACTGAAAACAACAAGCTCAAGCAGAAGGCGCTCGAAGGCACCCTTAATCAAGAGGACGCTAGACGACTTGAGAATGTCGCGCTTCGGGCCGTCCGAGCCTACGGGGCCGGAAACGGATCTCTGAATGACGGTCTTGATGCGGTTATGGAGTATTGGACCGTATTGAATTGGGATGAGGAACTCTCGCCCAGTCGCCGGGCAGAGGCCGCAGCACGCCAGCGCAAAGTATACGCCCATACACTTCGTGACCGTCCTTGGGAACTGTGCAGTTGCCGGGTCTGCCGAGAGATCGGTGTGGAGGCCATAATCTTTCGAACTTCTAACCGAAACAAACGTCGCGGGATTCACAATCTCCACGTGTTTCACACACACTTGAGCGAGTTCCGGCAGGAGAGCCTATGAGCAGACACCATTTCCTTCGATTCGAAGCGCTCGCGCCGGTTCAGAGCCCGAAGCTGACGGTGTTTACTTTCATTGCGAAGGCGGCAGATATTGCACGCATCGCTCGCATTGAAAGAGCTGGGCGCGACGATGATGGTGCGCTCCAGGGGTTCCAGAGACCGCAGATCGCAAATCATATTCGGGAAATCCGAGACTATCTCGAGAAGCCCAACTCGATACTGCCCAACGCAATCGTGGTGGCGTTCTTGGGCAAGGCACGGCTCGGACCGGCGGCGAGCCCAAAAGGCCGGGTCCGCCAACTTGTTATCGACACATCGAACGGCCCTCCCGGTTGGATCGTCGATGGCCAACAACGATTCACCGCGCTTTCCGAGCTGCGCGGGCGTGATTTTGAAGTACTCGTATCCGGCTTTCTGTGCGAGACGGAGGAGGAACTGCAAAAGCAGTTCATCCTCGTGAATAACACTCGGCCGCTACCGAAGGCTCTGGTGTATGAGTTACTCCCGAAAGTCGGCGATCTACCGCCAAGAATGTCAAATCGTTCGCAGGCGGCGCTCGTAACGGAAGCTCTCAACTACAAAAGGGGCTCTTCATTGAGAGGGTTGATCAAGCAGCAGACCAACCCGAAGGGAGTGATCCGCGACACCGTGCTACAGCGAGTCATCATGAATTCCCTAAGCGACGGAGCACTGCGTCTCTACGCAGGCGAGGATAAGCTTCTACTCGGTCAAGGCGTCACCATGATGAGCGAGTTCTACCATGCGGTTCAGCACATCTTCGCGGAAGACTGGATTGGCAAGACGCCCAAGACGTCGCGACTAATTCACGGCACCGGCATCATCGCGCTCGGGTATGTCATGGATTTTCTCAACAGCGTTACGGGTGCTACCTCGCGAGACGAATTTGCCAGCGGCCTACGGTTGCTCAAGGGAAAGACTGCCTGGAGCGAGGGGGAGTGGGAGTTCGGTGCGGAGCGCCGGCGCTGGAACGGGCTCCAGAATGTGCCAGCCGATGTCCGCCAACTGTCGCTTCACTTGGTTCAAGTCCTCAAACGTCGCCTAGCCGAACAAGCGCGAGCGGCGTGACGGCGATGAGTTACGCAGTCAAGGAGATCTTCTATTCCTTGCAAGGCGAAGGGCGCCATGTCGGCCGGCCAGCAGTATTCTGCCGCTTTGCCGGCTGCAACCTTTGGAGTGGACGTGAGCGCGACCGGGCGACAGCAGCGTGCAGTTTCTGCGATACGGATTTCGTTGGTGTCGATGGTGAGGGCGGGGGTCGCTTCCACGACGCATCTGCGTTGGCAAACGCGATCGAACGAATGTGGGGAGGTGGCCGTCAGGAGCGTTTCGTGGTCCTAACCGGGGGCGAACCGCTTCTTCAGGTCGACGATGGCCTCCTCTTGGGAATCCACGAACTTGGGTTCGAAATTGCTATCGAAACGAACGGCTCCCTTCCAGTTCCGTGCGAGATCGACTGGATCACGGTTAGTCCAAAAGGGTCGACACCGCTGGCGCAGACCGCGGGGAATGAATTGAAGCTGGTGTTCCCGCAAAAAGGGGTGGACCCCGCCAAATTCGAGGGTCTGGCTTTCGATCACTTCCTGCTTCAGCCGCTTGACGGTCCTGATCGCGAATCGAATACCGCAGCTGCTGTAGGCTATTGCTTGCAGCATCCGCGCTGGCGCCTGTCTCTGCAAACACACAAGTTCATGGGAATTCGCTGATGTATGAAATCAGTAAGGAGTTCCGATTCGACGCCGCTCACACGCTCGAGCGGACGGTGGATACCGAGGCGAGTCGTCGGATCCATGGTCATTCCTACCGAGCCGAAGTGGTCATTCGCGGTCGCCCCGACCCTGAAAGTGGCATGGTCATTGACCTCGGACTGCTTGATCAGGCGCTCCAGGAGACCCGCGATGGCCTGGATCATCGATTCCTCGACGAGATCAACGATCTCGGGCCATCAACGATGGAGAATCTGTCCACCTGGATCTGGCGCAGGCTCGCGCCGAAATTCCCCAATCTTTGGCGGGTGACCGTGAAGCGCGATAGCGACACCGGGACCTGCACCTTTTATGGGACGGAGGCATGACATGTCTGATCGAACCGCGCTCGTACTTCTTTCCGGGGGGCAAGACTCGGCTACCTGTTTGGCTTGGGCGCTCGACCGATTCGATCGCGTGGAGACGATCGGCTTCGACTACGGGCAGCGGCACCGGGCCGAACTCGGTGCGCGTTCGGAGTTTCGCGAAGGCTTGGTTAAGAGCTTTCCAGAATGGGGGGCGAAGCTCGGCCAGGATCGTGTGCTCGACCTGTCCGTACTCGGCGAGATCAGCGACACTGCATTGACCCGTGACGTCGAGATTGCCACGGCCGATTCCGGTCTGCCTAACACCTTCGTTCCGGGCCGGAACATCGTTTTCCTAACGTTCGCAGCTGCAGTGGCTTACCGGCGCGGGCTGAAACATGTGGTGACTGGCGTCTGCGAGACAGACTTTTCCGGCTATCCCGATTGCCGGGACGACACGATCAAGGCACTTCAGGTTGCGCTAAACCTCGGGATGGAGAGTCGTTTCGTCCTGGAAACGCCACTTATGTGGATAGGCAAGGCCCAGACGTGGGCACTCGCTGAGAGGCTAGGAGGGGCGCCGTTGGTGACGCTGATCGTCGAGCGAACATTGACATGCTATAATGGGGATGTGGGCACTCACCACCCGTGGGGGCGCGGCTGTGGAATATGTCCGGCTTGCGGACTTCGGGCTACCGGCTATGGCCGCTGGCGGGCAGCAGCCTGACGCCGTAATTTGGTCGGAGGCTTCCGTGCGGGCCTGAGACGCCCGAGTCGCCCTTCTATAGCGCACAGAGCCCGTATCATCACCCGCCGGGCCGCTGCCGGCGGCCACGCCTGAACCTCGCGCGACCCGAGACGGGCGCGCGAGGTACTCCGAGTTCTATTGCGCCTAGCCCGTCGCGTGTATAGTTCGATTATCACGGCTCCGAGAGTTGGGCAAGGACGCCCGGTCAGCGCCCGGAGTCGTCCGTCGACGAGGTTGAATGACGCGAGGGTGACAAACTGGGGGGATCAGTGTTCGTACGGGCGCTTCGGGGTGAGTTTGCGCCGCTTGGTATCGGAAAGGAGGTCGATCGGCAGGGCAATGATTGCTCGGTCGAGTTTTTTGACGCACCGACATCCGATCTAGTTGTACACACGATCCAAGCCGATTGCCTAGAAGCGTACACGCTTCCCGGGCAGACCCGGGTCTACCATTTCAATCCGGGTCTTGGCGCGTGGGAGATCGGCCGCGTGCTCGACGATTATGGTGCCACGCAGTATGTGAAATTCCCCAACGGCGCTGATCGACACTTGGCCGCTAAAGACGTGTTCGTGCGATGGGCGCGGCCCATTGCCGACCCGACTCCGTTCCTGGCCGGCAAGATCAACGAGACGCCACGGTTCGCCGACGGGCGCTGCGGCTTTGTCCGGTCGATTGTCGCCCAGCGGGGCGCCAGCATGGGCATGTCGGCGCTCGCTTCCTCCGCAATCGAACTGGAGGCACACCAAATTAATGTCGTGCGCCGGGTTCTTCAGGATCCGGTCCAGCGTTATCTCCTCGCTGACGAGGTTGGCCTCGGCAAGACGATCGAAGCGGGAATCCTTATCCGCCAGTGCTTCCTGGACGGCGGGGACGACGTGGTCGTGATCGTGATCGTTCCCGAAGCGCTCGTTCCACAATGGAAGTCGGAACTCGCCAGCAAGTTCTTCTTAGGCCATTGTCTTGATCGATCGCTCCATGTTCTATCGCTTGGAGACCGTGGGGCGGTTAGGCCGCTCCTGGGCAAAGCGGCGATGCTGGTTATTGATGAAGCGCATCGGTTAACTGGTCACCGCGCGACGGCCAATGCCCAACTCTATGCCGAGATTGCGGCCGCCGCGCCTGGGATTGAACGAATCCTTCTTCTTTCGGCGACACCGGCACTCCACAATGAGCGCGGTTTCCTGGAAATGCTTCATTTGCTCGATCCGAGCACCTACCGTCTCGACGACGAGGTAGGATTCCGCAGCCGGATCGAAAATCGCCAAGTTTTGGCGGAGATTGCCGCTGGCCTTACACCTGACAATGTGCTGTTCCTCGACCAGTCGCTCGACCAGTTGGTCGAGCTATTTCCCAGGGACGCGCTCCTTCAAGACCACGTTGCAGCGCTCCGCGCGATTACGGATACCATGCCCGCCGAGGATGATCCAAGCTTGGCTGACGCGTTGGGGCGGGTCCGCGCGCATCTTTCAGAGGTCTATCGGCTCCATCGGCGCATCCTCCGGCATCGGAGGCGCGGTGTGGGTGGCCTTACCCCCGAGCGCGATGGGGGGACCGTCGTCCGGTATGAGTCACCTGAGACGGCGCGCCTGGCCAATGCGCTTGAGGACTGGCGTTTCGGTGAGAACGTTGCAGTATCCCGCAAACAGGAGGAACAACTTCGTACCGATCGCGTAGGGGTCTTCGCCGAGGTCCTCGACCGTGTCAGCCAATATGCGAGCACAGGCAGTGGCGCCGTGGGCTTTCTTGCCCGACAGGCCGACCTCATCGGCGATGCCGAACTGTTCGGCCGAATTGTGCGATTGCTCGGTGATGGCGAGGCTTTCGAGGCGCGAATCGCTGCTACGGTGGATGCCCTTCGTCCTCTGCTGGCTCCGAAGCGGCAGTTCGTGATTTTCTGTTCGGACGAAGGGACCGCCGATGCACTCGCGACTGAACTGGCCGGGCATTTGCACCTGCCGATCGATCGGCATAGTCCGGATGAGCAAGATTGGCTCGCGTTCAACGTAGATCAGAACCGCCCGATCCTTGTATGCGATCGAAGAGCGGAAGAGGGCCTTAATCTTCAAGGCGGGCGCAAGATCGTTGTCCATTATGACCTTCCGCTAGACCCCAACAGAATCGAGCAACGGCTCGGACGTGTGGACCGCTACGGTTCGGGAGACGCTGTCCACTCGATTATTCTGTGCTGCAGCGACAACCCGATCGAATGTGCGTGGGTGGAATATCTTGTCCGGGCCATGCGTGTCTTCGATCGCTCCATAGCCAGCCTTCAATATCTCATCGAGGATATGACCAGCGGGCTTGCCTCTATGCTGTTCGCGAACGGCCCCGAAGGGCTCACCGATCTGACTGAGCGTGACGTCTCTGACGATGGTGCGATCGGGCGCGAGATGCGCGCGATTGATCAGCAGGATGCGCTTGATGCGCTCGGAGCCCCAGCTGGTGACTTACTCGAGGCGCTTGGCGACGTCGACGACGATTGGGAAAACATCGAGCGAAACGGGGCTGCGTGGATCGAGCAGACCCTACACTTCTCCCGGGTCACCGAGCGCATCGACGCGGGTGCCGGTTCCGCGGTTGCCCCCTTCCGCTATCGCTACTCGACTACCAATCCGCATACCTTGGTCCCGCTTGAAAGTTTCTACACCAACTGCCAGTCAGCCGTTGATCGGTCGCCAGCAGCAGCGCTGGCGCGTATGGTGCGCACCGTCCCGCTAACCTATCGTCGGCGGACGGCCCTAAGCCGTCACGGGCGAGGCTTGGCAACTCGCCTGCTGCGCTACGGCGATCCATTCATTTCCGGAATGTGGGCGATCACGCAAGCGGATGATCGAGGGCGGTCTACTGCACTCTGGCGATACATGCCCGGTTATCAGACCGATGCTGTCGCCGACCTGTTCTTCCGTTTCGACTATGTCGTCCAGGCCGATACCGACGCCGCACGCGAGGTTCTGCGCGATGTTGGTCGGCTGACCGACGCGTCGGCCGCGGCGATTGTCCGCCGAGGTGATATGACCCTTCCGCCCTTCGTGCAGACGATCTGGCTCGACCGAGAACTGGAGCCGATTGGCGATTCGACGACGCTCACGCGGCTCGATCTTGCCTACCGCCCGGAGGCAACTGGGCAGGCTGGCCGCGATTTCAACCTCAACCCCAGACGGTGGCATCTTGCAGCGAGGCTTGACATACCTGAACTCGCGCACTGGAGCGATCTTTGCCGCAAAGCACGCGGGCGGAGCGAAGACCTTCTCCGGGCTCTGCCGTCTTTCTTGAATGGGCTCGACCTCGCCGGTCGCCGCGCTAGCGATGTCGATTTCGGGCGACTCGGGCAACTGCGAGCACGCGCCGAACGCAGTGAGGACGCAGCCGACTGGCGGGAATGGGAGTTGGAGCGCGCACTCTCCGAAGCGCTGATCGGCGGCGTTCGTGCGCCGTCGGTTCAACTCGACGCTATTCTGGCCTGCTTCGTCACTGGCAACGGCGCGGCGACCGCCATCATCGACGGTCATGCATGATGCCAGTTCTCGATTTCAGTGGCCTACAGGATCTGCTCAGCGAGTGGCCATCGGGAACATTGCCGCCGATTGGAAGCGATGGCGTCCTTGATCGCATCTGTCAGGTGCTGCACCATCTCCAACTTGAGGGTGGAATTGCCGCGATCGGCGATCTTATACCCCTGCTGCGCCAAGCACTGCGACGTCAAGCGCTCCAATCAGGGAGCCCGGCACGTTTGCGCGTGCCTGCGACTCAGGGCTGGCCGAGCCGCGACCGCTGGGCCGCGTTCGGTGTTCACGCACAATCGGTTGGCCACGACCAATTCCTAATCGAAGCGATCGCATGGTCGCCTGAATGGGTTCCGCCGACCGACAGGCCCCTCTTCGAAGATGCATTCGCCGAGCGCGAGGTACGGCTCGACTGGCGGCGGCCGATCGACCCATTTCTCGGCAGTGCCAGCGGATTCACCCACTACGTCTCGCCTGGCCAGCGCGAGGCCGTACGCAGTGCTCTCCTCTTGCCGCCGGGCGAGACCTTGATCGTCTCACTCCCGACTGGCTCCGGCAAGAGCTTCGTCGCCCAGGCGCCGGTGCTGGCGCGAGGGTTGGAAGGTGGACTTACGCTCTGCATCGTCCCGACAACCGCGCTGGTTTTAGACCAGGCACGTCAGATGGAGGAGCTTCTCAGGGTCCGGTACCCACGGCGAGAAGTCCCCGCTCTCGCTTGGCACGCCGGGCTCTCGTCTGACGAACGCTTGGCGATCAAGACTGCAATCCGGCACAGTCGCCAAGGCGTTCTCTACTGTTCGCCTGAGGCGATGACGGGGACGCTACTGCCGGCGCTGTACGATGCCGCACGATTAGGATTCCTCTCTTATCTTGTGATTGATGAGGCCCATCTCGTTAGCCAGTGGGGCGACGGATTTCGACCAGCGTTTCAAATGTTGGCGGGGGCCCGCCGGGGGTTGCTCGACGCCTGTCAGGGGCCGGGCTTCCGGACCATTCTTATGTCGGCGACGCTGACGCCGGACACAGTCCAAACCATCGACGCTCTATTTGGCCCGGCGCAGCACGTGCAGATGGTCGCCTCGATCTATCTGCGACCGGAGCCGCAATATTGGGTCCACCGTGAGCCGGACGAGGCAGTCAAGGTTACAAAGACTCTCGAAGCTGTTCGCCACGCGCCGCGCCCATTCATTCTCTATGTAACCAAGCGCGACGACGCCCGAACCTGGCTCAAGCGCATCCGCCGTGAGGGGTTCTTACGCAGCGAATGCTTTCACGGCGAAACAAGTGACACCGACCGCCGGCGCATAATCGAACTGTGGGCGAAGAACAAAATTGACGCCATCGTCGCTACTTCAGCCTTTGGTGTGGGCATCGACAAGCGTGACGTTCGTGCCATCATCCACGCGGCGGTACCCGAGACGCTAGACCGCTTCTATCAAGAGGTGGGACGGGGCGGTCGCGACGGCCGGGCATCGGCCTCGCTGTTGACCTACTCCGAGGTTGACAGGGAGATCGCCGATCGTTTGAGCGCGCCCGCATTAATCAGCGACGAACTCGCTTTCGAGCGTTGGTCAGCGATGCTTGGGAGTGCAAAGCCGCTCGACGCAATGGGGCGCCTACTGGAGATCGATCTCGACGTGGTGCCACCCCGCCTTCGGCAGCAATCAGATTACAACGCCTCCTGGAACATGCGTACGCTCATCATGATGGCGCGCGCCGGGATGCTCGAACTCGAGTCTCGGCCTCCCGACATGATAGCGCGCAGTGAAGATGAGACCGATGCCGCTTTCGATGTTCGCAACGAAGAACATTGGTCCCACTATTTCAGAAAAACCGTCGTCAGCATGCTGGAAATGGGGCACGCCAATCAAGCCGTGTTCGACATTCGAATTGGCAAGGAGCGATCGAGGGCATTTGATTCGGCATCACGAAGCCGCGGGCTGCTGGATCAATTACTGGGCGGCAAAACCGAGATTTCGCGGTTGCTCGACGACCTCTACCGTAGCCATGCGCCTCGTCGAACGTTGATCGTTTCACGAGCCTGTGGCGGGTGTCCGGTCCACCGCGAAGAGGGGACGGTCGACCTTCGATACTCCGAGCCTTTGGCGCAGGGGATTGAAGAGGTCATCCCCTATGACAGTAGCTTGTTTCAGGAGCGCTTTCCTCATCTCAACATCGCTGGCCCCGTGATCGTACCCTTGCCGGAGGTTGCAAGTTCCGGATTGGTTTTGGCGATTCTGGGTGATCTAGTCGCGACCTTCGGCATTCGCGAGATCGCCGTACCCGATCGCTATCGAGCAGTAACGCCGGGACTTATGCGGCTTCACAACCGCGCCAGCGACGGCGTCTTGCTATTGCAGTCCCTTGAGGAAGACGTGGCACGGCCTCCAACCTACAAGCTTGCGCGTGCCACCCTACTCCCGGAGGACTGCGCTCTGGAAACTATCTTTCTGCTCGACCGGCCGCTCCATATCCTCCTAGCGCCGGCGTCAGTAGCCGATCCCTTTCATTATGGGCGGCGGCTAATCGACACCGGAACGAACATCCTAACGATCGATCAGTTCAAGTTGGGGGCTCAAGGATGAGTATCCTCAACATGCCGAGTGACGGCCTGTTCAACGTGCTGATCGTACTCACGCGAGTGATCGTGCGTTTTGGCGCCATGACGCGAGACGAACTGCTCAAAGCTAGCGGCGCGGGACTGGAAGTCGTCGACCCGAAGCAGCTCAGTCAGACATTGAACCGTTGGATCGAGTTAGGCTTCTTCGAGAGCGAGGATGGCGTGGTTGCGATCCGCAAGGCCTATCTCGGGCGACTCGGCAAAAGTGCCGACAGCGCCGAGACACTCCTGCCCCAAATTGTCCGTGAGATCGCACTGGCCCCTCAGAATAACGAACGCTTTTGGGAATCGGAGGAGAATAAAAGCGCCGACTTGAGCCGCGGCCTCTCCTGGATCCTGGCACAGGACGTCTACCGGACCGACACTGGGTCTCACAGCAAGATAAGCTCGCTCGAAGGCGCACAGGTCGCCGACGCGACTAGGCGCATCCTACAGAACGATACACGGTGGAATGGCTTACGCACTTGGATGATTTATCTCGGCTTCGCGCGGAGCGGCGCGCAGGTGACAATCGATCCTACCGAAGCGCTCCGCGACGTGGTGCCCTATATCTTCGAGGCCTCAGAAACTCTCCCCGCGCCGATCTTCATCGAACACGCTGCCGAGAAGCTGCCCGTGCTGGATGGCGGTGCCTACCGCGCCCAAGTCGAAGCCGTGCTCAACCCGCAAAGCTGGGCGCCACCGCCCGATGGCTACGTGTCAACTTCGCTTTCCCGAGCGATTCAGCGGCTCGATCGCGAGGGCATGATCGCGGCGGAACTGAGGAGCGACAGCAGGGGCGGTATTAGCCTGATTGGTACCGGAGGGCGCACCTGGCGCACCGTGACGCATATCCGCCGTCTACCGGCCGAAAAGGGCAAATGATGCTCGGAAGCTATTGGCCCACAGCAGCTGCGGTCAACGCATGTATCAAGAACGAGGCCGAGACGGCCGGGGTGTCAGTCCTCCTCGCTGTGCATCAGCCCTCGCCCCTCGTTCAGCGCAGCGTCGGAACCGGCTTTCTAACGCCCGCCAGTGAAATCGACCTCCTTGAGGCGTTTATCACCGACAATGTGCCGGGCGGTGCCCTGCTCATGCCGATTACTGGGCCATCCGGGGTAGGAAAGTCCCACATTATCCGCTGGCTCGACGCGCAGTTGCAGCGCTCGCCCAAGCGCGACAGCTTCCACATCATTCGCATTCCGAAGAGTGCGAGTCTTCGTACGGTTGTAGAACTGATTCTGGTTCCCCTCGCCGACAACCCGCGGTACGCCAAGGCGCGCCACGATCTCACGCGTGCGGTCGCTGAGGTCAACATCAAGGATGCGGTCGTTATATTCCGTGGTCACCTCGAAAACGCGCTCAATGCCAAGCGCGAGCGCTTGATTGGCGAACTGCGCGAGCATCCAGAGCGCACCACTCTGAAGGCGTTGATCGGTCATGCCGGCATGTTGCCGCGGCTCTTCTCCGATGCGGCACTTGATCAACATTTTATCAAGCATGTCCTCTCTCGCGTGGTTGCTCGGGCCCTGAGTGGTCGGTCGGAGGATGCTGGAAGCGACGATAAACTTCCCCAGTTTACTTCCGACGATCTCGTCCTGCCCGGTACTGTCGCCTTGAACCAAGCCGCGCGACCGGTTCATGACTATTATCAGCGGAATATCGCCCCGCTTGACGCCGAGCATTTGCAGCCTGTCGTCGATCTTTTGAACGAAGCCGTCGATCCCGCGATCGGCAATGTCTTCCAGCTTGAGCAAAGCACAGGCGGCACAACGCTTCAGGATATCATCCTGGCGGTACGCGAAATCCTTCTGTCCGATGGTAAGGACCTTGTGCTGCTCGTCGAGGACTTCGCGGCGCTCGCTGGCATTCAGGATGTGCTGCTTAAGGTCTGCATCCAAGAGGGCGAACGCGAAGGTAAGAAGGTCCGCGCGACCATGCGGACGGCGCTTGCGCTCACCGACGGATATCTCTCCTTTCGTGACACGATTCTCACCCGCGCCCAGCGCGAATGGGTAATCGGTGGGCGCACTCAGAGTGACGATGAGATCAAGGCGGGCGTCGTCGAGATGGTCGGCGCCTATCTCAATGCCGCACGATGGGGTGAGGATGAATTGAGGCGGCTGTTTACACAGCAGGGCGCTCATGCCTCGCTCACCGATTGGTTGCCGGCCTGGCGCGACGAGGGGCTGAGCGATGAAGAAAGCGAGGCGCTGGGCGCGTTCGGCGCGGATGCTAAGGGCGATGCCCTCTTCCCATTCAATAGGCAAGCGATTGAGCATCTCGCCGAACGCCATCTGGCCCAGGGGGGCCGGCTGATTTTCAATCCGCGCCGAGTCATCAATGAGATTCTGCGCAACACTCTGCTGCTCCGATCGGCCTTCGAGGCGCAGTCCTTTCCGCCGGCAGGCTTTCAGGATGCCCGACCCAATGGCGCCCTGGCCAATTGGATCCGACAGACTCACCAACCGGAGCCGATTGCGCGGCGCCTATCAACCTTGCTCGCTATCTGGGGCGGCAATCCCAGCGATCCTGCGCAGATCGCGCGTATTCCACCGGCTATCTTTTCGATCTTCAACCTACCGACGCCCGCGGATCTGGCCGACATCCTCTACGTTCCGGAGGAGCCAACGCCGGCACTGACGGTTTCTGCGGCCGGCGCTGACGTAGGCCAAGTTGTGAACACCCCGGTACCCGTAACGGCGCACCTTCCGGAAGATCCAAAGATCGCCGACCTCAGTACCAAGCTCGACCTCTGGGCCAATGGTGCGTTGCTCGGACAGAATGAGGCGCGCGATATTCGCAACGCGCTTTTCGAGATGCTCAAGGATGCGATCGATTGGCCCAGCCTCCGCATTCGCTCCACCGATATCCGCGCCGCCTGGATCTCTATTCCTCACGCCCGCGGGAATCCGCAGGGTGGCCGGCAACTGCATGTCTGCGACGAGCCACATGACGACGACGGAGCGATCCGCGCCGGGTTGATCGGCGCAGTTCGTTTCGCTCAGGTGAACGGCAAGCGATGGAGCTATCCCCGGGCTGATGACGATTACGTCGCGAGCGCGGCAATCGTCGATCATTTGGTGGCGCAGTTGAAGCCAATTCTGGTGGAAGATGCCAAGGCCCAGGCATCGACGTTAGGGCGGGCACTCATCACCCAATCTCGCATTGCTGGTCTCGCGCCGCCGATTCGCCCAACCGGCCCAGACGCAGTGCTGAGCAGTCTTTTCGCTGATCCTGTCCCGAGGGACAAGCAGGTGTTCGAAGAGAATTGGGACAAACTCCGCGAGTTCGCGCTTGGAGCGATCGGCGGGAGGCCGGCCCGCCAGATTTTGCAAACTGAACTCCTCGCGCGCGTCGCCTGCTTTCAGGGCGATGCCGGGCGGACACCGTTTGCGGTCGATATGGTGCGACTGCTTGAGGTCGCCGGTGCCGACGCAAATGCGAACGAGACCAGCGACGGATTGCCCGATGAGGTACGCGCCTTCATCCGTCCGATCGCCGACAATCGCCTTTGGGGCCAACTCACAGCAATCATCGCAAAGCTCCACGCCTTCCAATCGCAGATTGGTGACTTTGTCGACACGAGCTTCAACAAGGCGGCGTTTATCGACGACCTGCAACAGATCGTTCGGTTGCTCGGCGTGACTGGCACTACGCCGGCGAACCTCCCGATGACTCTGAAGGAATATGAGCGGCGCCTCACAGAGTTCCAGCAAAGCGCGATTATCGAACTCGTCAACAAGGCGGCTGCAGTAATTGACTCGGACCGTGAGCAACTTCCGAAGATACTGAATGCCCTTGGTTCGGTTGATCTCGGCTTGGTCGACCGCACGATGGGCTTCCTCACCGCCACGACAGCGCTAATTAGCGCGGCGGAAGCGAGTGTCGCGCGCGAGGAAGCGAATCGTCGCGAGGCCGATCCTGGCGCGGTATCTGCGGAGTTGATCGATCTCCTAAGACTCGTAGCGGGCCAATCGGCAACCGTGATGGAGTTGGCACAATGACACTTTCGCTTCCGTCGCGTGCAACTGCTTTGCGCGAGAGGCTGGTCGAACTCGACAAGATGGGCTCCAATGTCACCGAGGCTCACAACCTGGAGGGTTTGCGCGTCGAGATCGCCGCGCGTGCCGGAAAACTTGGAGCGCAACTCGATAAGCAGGCTGTTCTTGACGCTGCTAACATCGCCGTTGCTCCGCCGGCGAGCTTGATTGCGGTTCGTAAGCGTGCGACCAGCCTACTCGGGAAGTTCGTCGCCGACACCAAGGCAGCGACGTTAAAGAGAGGGCAGGGCTGGACCGCGCTGCTCGGTGAGATCGATTTGGCCTCACGGGAGGTCGCTACCGCCGTGTTGTCAGCATGGCGTGCCCACCGGGCAGCAGTGTACGCTGGTGATACACCCGCCGCCATCCGCGGCAAACTGGCACGTACACGGGCAAATGACTTGGCTTTCGAGACATACCAAGCCCTGTACGCGCGCCTTAAGGCCGCCTTCGACGATCTCCCTAGCGAAAACGGCGACATCGATCGCGTGGGGTCACTGGCAGCGCAGCTTGAAACAGCCGCGCAAGCATTCGACTTCGACGTTCCCTCCGAGGTGAAGCAGTTCCTCGAGGCAGTGTTGTCTGTAGGCGGTGCGCCGCTCTCGCTGCTGACTCCGGAAGTGTGGCAATGGCTTGAGGCGAACGGCAGCCTTGCAAGCTACACTATTCGATCGACGGGCCGATGATGAGCGCCGACGAGATCCTCCTTCTCGCGTGCCTCGATCGGATCGAGCAGTGCGAAGCACGGTTACTTACCTGGGGCTTGGTCGACGGGTTCCTCTCATCCGAAGAGGTGAGCGCCATAGTCGATCCGATGCTCGACGATCCCCAGTATGCCGATGGCCTCAGCTTCGTGAGCGTCGCTGCGGTGATCGAGACGCTAAAGGATCGCGCGCTTCTGTTCGACGTCGGAGAGGAGCCAAGCTCGCGTTACCGGTCACGAATGGCCGAAGCGGTTCGGCTTCTCTTCCGCCTGCGTCAGCTTTTTCCGCAGCATCGCGGCTTGACCGGCTGGCAGTCCGCGCCAACGCTCGTCGCCGATTTCCGTTTCAGTTGGCGTCGGCGGCGCTATCCACGGCGCAACGTCTCCGCGCGAGAGTGCCTGGCCAGCATTGGCGCCTCGACCTCCGACGGCTACGCCCGTCAGGCGATCGCCGCACTCATTGAAAGCTATGGCCCGGAGTTCGCGCTTGCCACCTTCCAGGTCAACGCAGCATCACGTGTCTTCGGTGGCTTCGAGGATCAGCGCTCATTCGCGATTTTGGTCAGTGCTGGTACCGGCAGCGGGAAGACGCTTGCCTTCTACCTTCCCGCGCTCGCCCGCCTTGCGTCGCACATCCGGCGCGATCCAATTCAAAGCCGCTGGGTCAAGATCCTTGCTGTCTACCCACGTAACGAGCTTCTTAAGGATCAATTCGCCGAAGTCTATTCGCAGGCACGACGACTGGACGCCTCATTGCTTGCGGCTGGCCGCCGCAAGATCTTGATTGGCACCTTTTTCGGGTCAACGCCTAATGACGCGGCGACTGCCCAGGACGGAAATGGGTGGCGCCAGAACCGTGCAGGGTTAATTTGTGAATTCTTGCGGTGCCCGGCGGAGCGCTGCGAGGGCGAGATGGTGTGGCAGAACGCCGACCGCAGCGCTGGAACGGAACGGCTCGCTTGTCTTCGATGTGGTTCAGTGATTGACAGTGATGAGGTGATCCTGACCCGTTCGCGGCTTCAGAGAGAAAGTCCAGACGTTCTCTTCACGACAACCGAAATGCTGAACCAGCGAATGGGTGACACGCGTTTCCGTCACCTCTTCGGTCTCGGTGAGCGAACGCAGCACTCCGTGGAGATGATGCTGCTCGATGAGGTCCATACATACTCGGGGAGTTCCGGCGCACAGGTTGCCTTCCTGCTCCGGCGATGGCGGCAGATGCTACGCAAGCCGGTCGCGTTTGTCGGTTTGTCGGCGACACTCAAAGACGGCGCGCGGTTCCTCGCGAGATTAACCGGATTGAGCCAGGAGGCGTCCGTCGAGATCACTCCGTCCGCCGGGGATATGATTGCCGAGGGCGCGGAATACCTTCTCGCTTTGCGCGGGGATCCGGTCTCCCGAACGGCTCTTCTGTCGACCACAATCCAGGCAGGGATGCTGCTCTCGCGTATGCTCGACGCACCTGATACGCGGAAGAGTGAGGGTATTTTGGGCGAGCGGCTTTTTATGTTCGCCGACAATCTCGACGTCATTAATCGCATGTATTTCGCGATGCTCGACGCCGAGGGGCGTCGCAGCAACGGCGCGCCAGACATGAACAACCACCCAACCGGCGGGCTTGCGGTGTTGCGTTTCCCCATGTCGAGCACGCATCGCAAAATCCACGGCCAGGATTGGGGATCTGCGGTCGAGATCGGCCACACCCTACAGCCGGGTGATCGCAAGACCGTTGGGCGCGTGATGTCGATGGATCCCGGGGTCGGAAACAATCTCGACATCATCGTCGCAACGGCCGCGCTCGAGGTTGGGTTTAACGATCCGCATGTAGGTGGCATTATCCAACACAAGGCGCCGCGTGACGTCGCTCAATTTCTGCAGCGCAAGGGCCGAGCTGGGCGTTCGCGACGAATGCGGCCGTGGACTGTTGTGGTCCTCTCCGACTATGGCCGTGATCGCATCGCCTATCAGGGTTACGATCTTCTGTTCGAGCCGGAGCTTCCGATGCGTACGCTGCCCATCGGCAATCGCTACGTCGAACGGATCCAGGCGGTTTATGCGACACTTGACTACCTGAGCTTGGGGTTAGGCTCCGCGCGATCGGGCAGCGTCTGGACGAACCTCTACGCGCCGGGGAACACGCCGAACCAGCGAGAGCGGCAAGCGAATCTCGCTGCCATGGTCCGGCGCATCCTGACCAACTCCACCGAACTAGAGCGCTATGCAGCATATCTCGGTGCGGCGCTGCGTCTTGACATGGATGAGGTTGAGGCTCTGCTCTGGGAGCATCCGCGGCCGCTATTGACGCAGGTTCTACCGACCGCCCTGCGTCGGCTTGAGACCCAGTGGCGGGCACACGGCAGGGAAGGCGCCGATTATCAGGTCTTCAATTCACCTTTGCCAGAATTCGTGCCGGCCAATCTATTCAGTGAATTAAATCTGCCAGAGATTGAGGTCGTTTTGCCTCGATCAGGGAGTGGTACACCCGACTCCGTCGCGATGCCAATCGTCCAGGCAATGCGGGAGTTTGCACCTGGCCGGGTATCACGTCGTTATGGGCTCAGCCACGCGTTCGAGCGTCACTGGATCTGTCCGACACTCGACCAGAACCGCGCGCAGATTGTGCCGCTCGACTCGTATGTCGCGATGGATCGGATCGGGGATTGGCAAATTGCGAGCACCACGGGAGTGCTTCGGCTCCCTGTGTATCGGCCGCGCAGCTATTCGGTTCAGCAGGCACCCGCCCAGATCGTCGACACGTCAAACGCAAGGCTGCGCTGGCGAAGCCAGATCGTGACACGGGAGGAAGGGCTCGTCTTCGGGGCCCCAACCGGTAACTCGTGGACGCCACTCATCGCAGACTTGCGCTTCCAAACACATCAGGGCACGGCGCCGGTTGAGGTACGTCGCATCGCACTCGGCAGCGATGCTGCGATCCGTTTTCGAGATGGCACATCATATACAAAAACATTCAGCTTCGAATTCGCGGGCGGAGCGGCCGCGATCGGGTTCAGCATTGCCGTCGACGCATTGTGTATTCGGCTGCGCTTTCCCGATACCCTTTGGTCCGACCTCGGTGGCGCAGAGGAGCTTCGGTACCGAGCGCTTCGAACCGCCCGGTTTCATGACCAGGCGGTACATGGCCCCTTTCTTGATTCGATCGACAACGTGTTCGCGCGCGAGTGGCTCGCACACCTCATCCTCGCGGCAATCAGCAATGAGGCGATTGCCAAGTCGATCAGCCTCCGTGAGGCGGCGGATAACCTCGCCAATGATACAGCCGATTTAAGCCTCGATCAGACGCTCAATATCCTCTTTCAGTCTCCAGTGGTCGATGACGCAAACGGGCAAGGCAACGTTCAAGATCGCCTGCGACAGGACCTCGCCGCTCATATTGCTGATCGGCGGGTCAGATCAAGCCTGTTCGGGCTAGCGTCAATCCTGTGGACGCCCATCGATTCGGATTGGGAGCCATGGCTCCGCGAGCGCTTCGCCGTAACAGTAGCAGCCGCGGCTTTCCATGCCTTGCTCAGCCTTTGTCCGGAGATCGACGGTGACGGACTCATCATCGACATCGACGCCGGTCCGCGCGAGCCTAACGATGTACTTGCTAATGAACCCGGCACAGAGGTCTGGATCAGTGAGGGGGCGCCTGGCGGCAATGGCCAGATCGAGGAGGTATTGCGACGATATTCGGAGGATCCACGGCGCTTTTTCAACCTTATGACGGCGGCGCTGAGAGACAACGATTTCGCGCTCAGTGACTTTCAGCTCGGCCGCTTTCTAGTGACGGTCGTTGAGACGGATCCCGATGGGGCTATCGCGGCCGCGGCCCAGGCGTTCCGCGATGCTTATGGCGCAGACGAAAGCCATCGACGCTTCGCGACGCTCCGTCAGACTTTGGCGGACGGCGGGTTCCTGACATTCCACGCTTTCATGGTGGCGCTTGCCAATCGTGTGCTTCGCCCGGGCTCAAGCCTCGAAAGCGATGCGTTCTTTCTGGAGGCTACCCGCCGCTGGGATGCGGAAGAGGCACGGCTGGGCGTCGAGCTCGACGCTCGCGTGCTCGCCTATCGCTTGTCGCGGCGTGATGATATTGATCTAGCATTGAGCTTCGCCGGGATTGACGCGCCAACGATCAACCCCGACCAGTGGCGATTCGGGGTGATATATGGCCTGCTGTGGCCACGCGGCGCGCAGATTCGCCAGTCGGGACTTCGCCTCTCATCCATCTTTGTCGATTTGCCCATGCCGGAACCCTTGCTCGTTCGCCCGTACATCAGCGAAGGCGCGACACGGATCGATGTCTGCACTCCAGACTGGCAAGCCGTTTGTCTCTCCTGCCTCGCGGACGTCGGCGCGGTTACACTCACGTGCCCTATGGCGGCGGCCGACCGGCTTGCCGATGCGTTTACCTATCTCGCAATCAACCCTGTCCAAACCGACTACCTATCAGTCTTCGCCCGCGCCCAGGCTGTGCGGCGGGTAGTCGACTACTTTGAGGTTGATGTCGATGTAGCGGAGGCGCTCCAATGACCTTCGAGACGCGTCGCATCTTCAAGAGCGCGGTCACCAGCCAAAATCTAATCCGTGAATTGCTCCAGTTCATGCTGCTCGGCGAACTGCTCGCACCGGGCGGGGAGCGAGCTTGGGTCGTAAGTCCTTGGATCAGCAACATCGTGCTGTTCGATAACCGGGCGGGTGGCTTCGGTGCAGTCAATCCCGAATGGGGCAGTCGCGAAATCCGACTTATCGAAGTCGCAGTGGACCTTATGGCGAGAGGTACCCCGTTGGGCATCGCGACAAGCCTCGACCAGCATAACGACCCGCTGATCGCAGACCTCCGTGATGTCGTCGAGCAGGCAGGACTCGCCGAGCAACTCATGATTATTCGACGTCAGCATCTTCACACCAAGGGGCTGCTCGTGAGGCGCGGGCTACTTACCGGGTCAATGAACATCACGTACAACGGGCTCGAACTGAATGATGAGATGGTCGTCTACGATACCAACTCGAAGACCCTTGCCGAGGCACGCCTCAACTTCGAGTCCTACGTCGAGGCCGGCGCATGATCGACGGTCTTGTTGATACCGATTGGCTCAAGTCTTTCTTCGTTGCACCTAACGATCTTCGTTGGACTGCGCTGCTCGACGGCTCGGCGTTGCCTGTTCTCGCTGAAGGTGTTCGACCCTGGCTGGAGATGTTGAGCGATGATGCCAGCGTGGCGCCGGTCATAGTGCCAATGGTCCGCGGTTCCGACGTCATTGGTTGGTACGCGACCACTCGGGGGTTCGACGGTGCCCACGAACTAGGTGCGGAAATCAACGCTTGGTTTGGTCCCGCTTATCTGACTGTCTTCGAAACGGTCGATCCAAGCGCCGCCGACCCGCTTGCGGAGGCTATGCGCTCGCGGGCGGGAGGCGTTATCTATCACTTCTCGGGTCCCGATCCGACGACCAATCGCTTTATTGGCGAGCGCCTCGTTGAACTCGCGGCGCTGCTCAAGCGCCGGCCAGTAACAAAGCGCCGCTCGGTCCGCCCTGTCGGGAGTATCCGCGCCGATTTTGAGAGCGCGCTCCTCGCGCAGGATGCGGCGGAGGCGGAAACCCGGATCGCTGAACTGCGTGAGACTGGCCGCCTCAATGAAGAGAATCTTCGCTATCTCGACGTCCGCCTGAAGGCGGGGCTTGGCTATTGGCCTCAGATTGCGCGCGACCATTGGCTGATCCAGACGCTATCGGACCTCGTGCTGCCGACGCAGACGCTGGCCGATCTGCTGGAGGCGCTCTACCGCACATATATAGATGCAGTTGAGGCTGACGGGGACGCCACCGCCACGCTCAAAGCATTCGAGCAACATGTTGCGCGGCGCTATCCACGCCTATTCGCCTCGCGCCGTGGCATTCGGGCGATCCGCATTGTCAAATCCTTCGTACTCTTCGAGCAACTCCAGAATCCACCCAATCAGCAAATCGTCGCTGCGTTATTGGAGCTTCTACCGGAGGGTGATCGAGCGCTGGTCTTGGTGCAGCCGCCCCCTGCGACTGCCGCGCCGTTTACGACTAGCGCGATAAGTGACGCGCAAGCCGATGAGGCTTTCGACGACGCCCAGTATGATCGTGCCTTTGAATTCTATTTGGTGCTTCCGCTCAGCCGGAAGTCGATTAGCCGCCTCGTTTCCTGCGTCCTTGTGATCGGCACGGATGAGGCTAGATGCCGCCTCTTGGCTGCAATAGACAGATCTGGCAGCGCCACCGTCGCAGGGCTCGCACCGGCGATCCGACGGAAACTGGAAGAACTGCGAGCGCGTGGTGCCAATGTCACGGAGGCACCGGGATTAGCATCGACATTGCGCGGATGGATGGCTTGGGCCGAGCAATTGCACCGGAATGAAGATCTGTCCGGTGCGGAGAAGGCGGTTCAGCAAGCCGCCACCAATTGGGATGTGCTCCCCTTCGCCAACGACGAAAACCTGTGCAAGGCGTTCGCTGACATTATCGGCAACCTCAACGGTACGGCGGGAGCGATCGTACGGCGATCGGTCCCGCAGATATTTGTGAGCTTCTTTACGCCAGGCACCCCACCGGTCCCCGCGACAAAACCCATAGCCGCGGTCCTCTTTGTCCTGATTGCAATGGACGAAGTGTTGTCGCGAACCGACCTCGATCTCCTTGCTCAACTACTGGGCCAGCTTCTGACCATGGGCCTGTCGAGCGACGACTATGTGTCACTGGTCAACGATCTGGGCGACGTACAGCGTCGCGTCGGTTCCTACGCATATCTACCTTGGAGCCTCGACGTCTGCGAAGCGCTGGCGATTGCGTCGAGCCCGTCAGAGGCTGGCCGAGACGCGCGACTGCGGTTTTTCTTGCAAGTCCTCAGCCAAGCCCAGTCATTTGTCCACCGCCTGGAACGTCAGGATCTGTTGCCGATGGAATTTCTGGCAAAGGATTTCGGTGTCGAGACGGACACGATCGCGTGGCTTAAGCCTGCGCAGAAGTCTAACGGGGGGGCTCAACTCCCGAGCCTTAATGGTAAGACGATTGGCATCTACACTCTCGCCGAAGCGGCTGGCAGTCGAGCCAAAGCCGCGCTCGAGCAGATGTTCCCAGGATGTAAGGTCACAGTGAATTCGGACTTGGTCTGCACGCCTCAATTAACGAGCTTGGCCAAGGCAGCGGACATGTTCATCTTCGCCTGGAAGAGCAGCAGTCATCAAGCTTTCTACTGCGTGAAGGACGCACTCGCCAAAGGTGAGCCGATTTGGGCGTTGGGCAAGGGTACCGCAAGCATCTTGCGGGCGGTGGTGGGCAGTCTCGGTTAAGGTCGGACCAGGAATGGCTAAGGGATGGGCATACGGACTTGGTAAGGGGGCGTTGGTCTCGGACAATTCCAACGAATATCGCAGATATCGCACGTCTCTTTGCCAGGAGTGGAAGCCGGCAGAGGCCATGTACTAGTGGCGCGGCAACCAATGATCGCTTGAGCGGTGAGGTCGAATGCGCTGAGAGCTTGTTGAACTGCCGGAGCCGTAAACTGCACTTCGTAAACTGCTCGAAGAGGTCGTGATGATGGCGCCGGATTGAGGTCGAGCTCATTCAGGAAATAGAGGATTGCTCGGGCTGGATAGGTACCTGCCCGCGCTCGGTAGAGTTCTGCGTACACACACATCTGCCAGATGTAGTCGCGGATCTCGGCGGATGAGCGGTCCGGTAGACGCGTGCCCTTGTAGTCCCAAATCTCCATCTGAGCGGGATCATCTGGTGCATTCGGATTTCGCGCAAGCACGTCGACAACTCCTCGCAATACGTACTGCGATCGTTCGCTCTCAAGTCGAAATTCAGTGTCCCGAATTAATGGGTACAAGGTGGGTCCCTCTACCCGATTGAAAACCTTTAGTACCCGAACTGCTTTTTCGGCGACTGCGGGCGATGCAGGTCGCACGCCATGCGACCGCAAGGCGTTTTGAACATCGTTGAAGTATTGATCGACGTCCCCCTCAGTCGGCATCGTGCCTTGCGGGTGACCGGAAAAACCCCAGAAATGACGATGACACCGATCGAGCACTTGGTGGATCACGGTACCGTAAAAGATTTGCGTTGCTTGCGCGGGAACAAAACCGTCGTTTCCGAAATAGCCGTATTGGCGGCTACAGCGCCGATAGGAGAGAATGTCCGATGTCAGGCTAAAACGCGGGCGCACGACACTCGGCTGGGGTGATGGGATCACGATATTGCTGTAGTTTGTCCACGCGCTCATTGCGCTATCCTCGTTTTTTCAAAGCGGGAGGACACGAGTGGGTAGCCAACTGCGATTCGGGCCGCACGGAATTCGTCCCCTTGAAAACTGCTGGTTCGTGCCGACAAGGACCAATGCCCACTGTGCACGCGAGTAGGCCACATAGTATTGGCGGATGAGGTCCAATTCAGCTCGAACGGCTTCAGGCAGGCGTACGAACGAGCGCGCCGGATTAGTCGGAAAGGGCGAAAGTTGCGTCTCAAGCCGATGAGCGATCGAAACCTGTGGATCCTCGCCCATATGTCCAACGAAGACAAACGGGAATTGTAGGCCCTTGGCTTGGTGCATGGTCATAACAGGGACCAGGCCCAAGGGAGCGATCACGTCTTCATCCTCGTCCTCGTCGAGGCCCACCCGCGACAAATAACCGAAAAAGAGGTGGTAAAAGCCGTAACTCCATTGCTCGAACACGTCGCCAGGAAAATTGGTCGATGTGCGTAGGCGGCCGCGAGATGCGTTTGGATAGCCGGGCACCGGCATCGAAGCAAAGCTCTCTATGAGAGCAGTGATCCGTGCTAGTCGGACACGCCTGACCGGATCAGCTGACCACCCGTCAAATGGTGGCAGAGCCAGCAGATAGTAGACGATCTCCTGTAGATTGGCTGTTACAAACGACCCCGGCCGACTCGCCAGATTGGCGTTGGCGTCCGACACATATCGTCGAAGGCGGGGGTTTGCAGCCGCGAGGCGCGTATATTCAGCTCTACAGTTCGCTATCAAGTTTGCGAGTTCCTGCGGCCGCTGCGGCACATGACGTCCCTGATGGTCGGTGATCGCGAGCAGCGAGCCTAGAAGCCCAAGAACCTCCTCTTGTTCTAAGAATGCCTTGTTACGGGGATTGTAGACAGGAATGCCTCTCGCCTGGAGTGCTGCAACATACTTCTGGGCATTATGAGGGGTCTCCTTCGTACTCTTCAGAAGCAAACAGCATTGGCTGTAGTCTTGCACGACGGAATTCGCGACTAGATCGTGGATCGTTTCCGCAACTCGCCCAGCCAGGGCATCCATCGACGCCGCTCGCAATTGCCCAACCGACGGATAATTGCCCGCTATCGCACTCTGCGGCACAAGTGCTGGCTTGTTCGGCACCCGCGCTCCCGGAATCGCCATAGACGCGAACGCTGTTATGTAGTCCTCGCAGAAGGTCACGATACCCACATGCGAGCGGAAGTTGGCGACGAGAGGGTAGCGCGAGACGCTACTGGGCGGCACACCAAGAAATACGGCGCACGCTTGATCAAAGGTCACCATGCATTCCACGGATCCGCCGCGAAACCGATACAGCGCTTGATCGTCATCACCGACCACCACGACGTTAAACGGCCGGCGATTCGCAAGGGTGAGGTAAATTTCTTCCTGGATTAGGTTCGTGTCCTGGTACTCGTCAACCAGAACCCAACGGATGCCATGCACGTTTTCGTTTGGGTCGCCGTCGCGAAATCTTCTTCCCAAAGGCGTCTGTAAGAACTCGAGGAACTGAAGTTGCAAATGTGAGAAGTCGCAACGGTGCTCTGCTTGAAGCTTCGCACGATATTCATCATAGAGGTCGGCTAATCGGGCCCATTGTCCGCCGGATGTCCGCATTGCCGAAACCGAAATTCGATCTTCAACGATCCTATTGAATAATTTTACGAGTGCAGCGGTCATATTCCATTTGCTAGGTAGATACGCCCACGTCGATTGCCACTCCCGTGGAGAGAACAGGTACGCAAAGTGCGTCCAGAACGATCGATCGTTTGTCGGATTTGGTGCGTCGACGATGCTGACATGCTCATAGACGAACATGCTGCTCTCAAGCTCATCCATGAGCCGAACGTTTTGGTAATTCGGGGCGCGATGCTCCTGCAAGAGGTCGTTGCACAAGCCGTGAAGTGTCCCAAGGCGCAGTTTCGAGATGTCGATGGCAATCAAATCTGGGCGTTGCGAGACGATTTGATTCCGGTAGTGACTGATACGATCCTCGAGATTCCGCGCCGCCTTGTCCGTGAACGTAGTCACGAAGATCGCTTCTGGCTGCATGCGCTCGGACTGTGCAGGATCGTTCTCAACGTAGAGGAGGCGTAAAACCAGCAGGGTGAGTACCTCCGTCTTGCCCGATCCGGGACCGGCCAGGATCCACGCGGGCCCGTGACGGTGTCGAAGAATCGCCTCCTGCTCCGGCGTTGGCCGGTTCGGGTGCCCTGGGGGAAACAAGGTGTCGATCAGTTCGGTCAGCGTCATTTACGTGGCGTCGCGGTTCTCGGGCGAGGTAGCACCGATCCTATCGCATATATTCACGTAACCAGCATCCTTCGGTATGACTTGAAAAGTTAGTCCGTTCGACGTACATTGGAGGCTTGGAGGTATACCCATGGCCACGACAGCAAAGCGCGACCGGCGTCTTCGAGAAGAGCGACTCGGATTTCGCGTCGATGAGCCCACCAAAGCCCTCATTGAGCGGGCGGCGCAGCTTGAACGACGCAAGCTGACGGATTTCTGCATGGCCGCGCTCACGGACGCCGCCCGGCGGACGATCGCGGAGCATGAGACGCTCGTTCTGTCCGACCGGGACCGCGCGGTCTTCTTCGATGCGCTCGTCAATCCGCCAGCGTCGAGCGAACGGCTCCAGCGGGCGTTTGCGGAGCATAAGCGCCGGGTCGTGCCGTGAATGGCGAAACGGCCATCCGAGAGTCTTCGGATCGGGCTGCTCGGGGAGGAGCACGACCGGGGCAGCTTTACCTGCGGGGTGGAGAGCCTGGATCGCTATCTCAAGACCCAGGCCGGCCAGGATGTGCGCCGGAAGGCGAATGCCGTATTCATCTTGAGCGAGATCAGCGAGCCAACCCGCGTCCTGGGCTACTATTCCCTTTGCGCCATGGCGATCTCCCAAGGCGATGTGCCGGAGATAGCCCGCAAGCACGTCCCGCGCTATCCGTTGGTGAGCGCCACCTTGATCGGCCGGTTGGCCGTCGCAAAGGACAGGCAGGGGCAGCGTCTGGGCGCGGTTCTCTTGGCAGACGCGCTCCAGCGGGCCTTCGAGAGCGCCAGCATGGTCGGGTCTTCGATGGTGATCGTCGATGCACTGGACGAGGCGGCAGCCGGTTTCTATGCGGCGCATGGATTCGTGCGGTTACCAGACTCCCTGCGCCTCGTGCTCCCGATGCGGCTAGCAGGCGGGAGCGCTGAGCGATGAGCTTTGCATCCGCCTCGCACTGGCGCCGGGGACGCGCTCGGGGAAGCAAAAATCGCCGTCGCTTTGGCCTCCGGGGAAGCACAGACGCGCCCAAAGCGAGCCCGCTTGGTGGCGAGGAACTTCTCGCATTGCGGCCTGCCATGCAGGCGACAAACGACGGTTTGGTGGTGTTGCCCCTGCCTGAAGCGGCCCACAGCCCGCTACTTCACGCTTTCTTCTGCTTCCCCCCTGCTTCCCCAATCCCGGCCTCATGGGCGGGGAAGCAAAAAACGGCCCCAATGGGCCGTTCTAAGCCGCGGATTTCCTTAAAGGAATCTGGAGCGGGCGAAGGGATTCGAACCCTCGACCCCAACCTTGGCAAGATTGCGGTGCGCCCGCCGATGCAGGCGCTGCCGCTCGGGCCGCGCCGCATCTGCCGGACGCCGGAGGCTCGGTACACCCCGCGGAAGCTATGCTGGGATTTAATCTCCGTCTCGGTGCCAGCTATGCACAGGACTGGGTAGCAAGCGCGATCACGGACTGGGCCCGCTGGATGGTCGAGAGCCGCTGGCGCACTCGCTGGTTGTGCCAATCTGCCGCTGAGCCGCGGCCGCCTCTGCGTGCAGTGCTCGCAGGTGATCGGACGCTTCCCGCTCCCTGGTCATGTCGCGGATGATGGCGCCATTCTCCTGCATCGCCTGTCTGAGCGCCGCCAGGTGCCGACCGAGGCTGGCATTGATTGCCCGCGAGCAAAGCCGCCGCAATGCCTTGCAGCCGAACGCCGGGTCGTCGAGCTGAGCCGCCTCCATGCTGTGATGGCACGCGATGAAAACGTCTACCGCATTCTCCCGATCCTGTCGCGCAGCCGCGAGCAGATCGATCCCGAGCGCCTTGTATGGCTTGCGAGACATGTCCGCTGCTACCCGCGTCCAGAGATCTTCGTGCGTGATCGGCGTGATATCACCGAGTGCCTGCCGATGCCGTTCGGCTTCGTACAGAGCGCCCTCGGAGATCACGGTCCATGTCGTGCCGCGGCTGCGGCTTTCGGCCACGTAGGCCGTGAACGCCGTGACACCAGCCGTGCCGCGCGGGAGCGCGTTGATGTGCTCGTCCGACGTGATGCCCTGCGCCGCATCGATCGTCAGCGCATGACCCAGCCCGATCAGCAACCGGCCGGTCTGGCTGTCCGAGAACCGACGCCATTCGACCTTGGCCACGCGTCCGTCCTTGGTTCGCAGCAGCAGCCCTTCGACGCCGTGCCCGAGCACCTCGACGATGTCGCCGTTGTTGCCGACCTGCTGCTCGTGACCATCGACCGTACCCCAGGTGCGGCGGAACAGGCGCAGCCGATCGCCGGCGGCGATGGGCAGATCGTAGGTTTGCCCGCGCTGGTCGACTGCCCGGTAGAGCACTTCGTCGGCTGCGATCTCGCCGCGTTCCTTCAGACGCTGGCGGATGGCCTGGCTGATGTCGGCGACATCCTCGTTGGTCGGCGCACTCACGGTAATGCCCCGCTTCGAACCTGAGGCAGTGAGCACGTCGCGGCGCCGGATGTAGAGGTCGGCGATCTGGGCGATCACCTGGTCGCGATCACCGCCCGCCAGCAAAGCATGACCGTCCGCTCGTTTCATGGCGAGCGCCTTCTCGGCGTCGCCCTCCCGAAACAGTCCCGCGATCTCCCGCCCGCGCCTCGTGGCCTGACGCATGGTGGTCAGCAGACCGGGCAGGGATTCCGGCGGAAGCGCTCGGCGCAGGATCTCGATCGCGTCGCCGGCCTCGATCGCCTGGGCCTGCTCGCGGTCACCGAGCATCTTGATCGTCATGCCGGTACGGGCTTGCAGCTCGAGGAGCCTGAGCATCGGTCGAGGACCGATCTGGCTCATTTCGTCCAGGACGAGCACGGTGTTGTTGTCCGCCGTGAACTCCCCGTCCTCGATCATCTTCAGCAAGGGCGACAAGGCATAGGTGCGCCGGATACCGGCATCCTGTAGAGCATCAGCCTGGCGCCAGGCCATCGCGGCACCAACGACCTCCCGACCGCCTGCGCTGAAGCGCATGTCGGATTGCCAGGCGGCCACCAACGGCTGCAGCAGGGTCGTCTTGCCGGCGCCGGCGACACCGGTCAGCAGTGTGAGCGCGCCGCCTTCGCCGAGGGCATGGATTGCCGCGCGCTGCTCCGCGGTGAACGCGATGCCGGTGTCGCCGATCGCCTGCCTCAAAACCTGTGCAGAGAGTGCGCCGGAGCGGTTTCGCGCGCTCTGCCGGGCCAGCACCGCGAGCTTCTCCTCAATCCGAATCTGAGCGGTATTCGTCACGCGAACCTTGTCATCGAACATGCCGACGACCACGGCGACGTGCTCTCCCTTGAAGCGGATGCCCCGTTCCTCCAGGAGTTCGACCACCCGCTTGATGTCGTCCGGGCCGCCGGCGATACCCGTGCCGATCAGCCCCCGTGCCGCATACAGCCCCAGCTTCTCGTGATCGAGCACCGCCGCGGTGTGGAACTCCTCCGCCAGGTACCGGGCGGCGAATATGTAGGCACGATCGAATCGCTCCTCGTCTGTAAGACGCTCATGCACCACACCGTCAAGGACCGTCCGATGCTGCCACCCGAGGGCATCGGCCTGCTCGCGCCAGATCCGCCTCTCGTCGGTCTTCATCTTGCCCAGGCGGCCTTCCGCGCTGGCTTCCTCGACGATTTCCAGCTTCTGCTCAACGGACAGATCGTCCCACTCAAGCCCCTGCCCCGCCGCGAAACGTTTGGCTTTGTGCAGGATCTGCTTGTCTCGCTTGCTGAAGGATCGGCTGACCTCATCCG